>SXGT01099423.1_pt1 | contig 43793 bp, 36 predicted proteins | sample 3176221 | NCBI WGS metagenome assembly SXGT01 (sample SAMN11356862, study PRJNA531348) | freshwater metagenome | isolation source: freshwater sample F1-120 | place: China: Fuxian Lake, Yuxi | collected 2017-12-25
GGTGGCGCGCCGCGCGCTCGGCTTCGGCATGCGCGTTCTCTACGCGAGCCGCACCCCCGCCCCCGCGGCGCTCGAACAGGAACTGCGCGCCATCCACGTTCCGCTCGACGCCCTGCTGCGCGAGAGCGACTTCGTGTCGTTGCACGTGCCCCTGCGGCCCGAGACCACGCACCTGATCGACGTCGCGCAACTGTGCACGATGAAACGCAGCGCGTTCCTCATCAACACCTCGCGCGGGCCGGTCGTGCACGAAGCGGCGCTCGTCGCCGCCCTCGAAGAGGGCCTGATCGCCGGCGCCGGGCTCGACGTCTTCGAAGCGGAGCCGCACGTGCATCCCGGCTTGCGCGAGCTGGACAACGTCGTGCTGCTGCCTCATGTCGGCAGTGCGGTGACCAGCGTGCGCAGCCTGATGTGCGCACTGGCCGCCGCCGACTGCAGTGCCGTGCTCACCGGCGAACGACCGAAGCACCCGGTCAACCCGCAGGTGCTCGGGTGAAGGAACGGCTGCGCGCGTGCTTCGCAGCGCTGCTGCAGTCGCTCGAGCGACGCCAGCGCCTGGGAGTGCCGGGCTGCCTTGGCACGGCTCGCGACCACGTCGCCCGCGGCGGCCGCATCGTGCTGGTCGCGTTCGGCAAAGCGGCGCGCGGCATGGCGAAGGCGGCCCTTGCCGTGTTGCCGGCCCATCGCGTGCGCGGCGTCCTGGTGACGCCGGAGCCCGATGCCCACCCGCTGCCGCCACTCGAAGTCGTGCCGGGCGGCCATCCGCTGCCGACCGCCGGCAGCTTTGCCGCGGCGGCGCAAGCACTCGCGGTGTGCCGTTCGGCGGGACCGTTCGACCACGTGGTGTTTCTCGTGTCCGGTGGCGGCTCGGCGCTGCTCGAACTGCCGTACGAGCCTTCGATCGACGTCGCCGAGTGGCGCCGCTTCTACCAGGGGCTCGTCGGCAGCGGCGCTTCGATCGAACGCGTCAACGCGCTGCGCCGCCGCGTCTCCGCCGTGAAGGGCGGTCGCCTTGGGCTCGCGGCGCAACACGCCGCTGGCCAGACCACGGTGTTCGTGAACGACACGGCCTGCGGCTACGGCGACATCGCTTCGGGCCCATCCGTGTTTCTCGATCCGAACGACGACGACGAGATGTCGCGAGCGGCCTGGCTCGACGATGCCACGTTCCACCGCGAAGTCGAAACGCTGCAGCTCGCTGCCTGGTTGCCTTCGCGTCTCGCCACCGATCTCGCGGCGGGTGCGCTGCCACCGCCGCCACCGATCCCCGATCCGTTGTGGGGTCGGTGCGCCTGGCTCACGTTGATGGACGAACACTTTGCGGGCGCCCAGTGCAGCGCCTGGTTGCGCGATGCCGGCATCACGGTTGCCGAGGACACCGATGTCGATGGACGCACCTGTGACGGTGCCGCCGAAGCCTTGCTGCACCGCCTCGCGACCATGCGCGCCGCCTGCCCGCACGGGCCCGTCGCCGTGGTGACGACGGGCGAACTGTCGGTGCCACTGCCGCCCGCGCCGGGCAGTGGTGGCCGCAACCAGCAGTTCCTGCTCGCCTGCGCCCACCGCATCGCCGGCCAGCCCATCACCGTGCTGAGTGCGGGCACGGACGGCATCGACGGCAACTCGCCCGCGGCAGGTGGCTTCGTCGATGGCACGACAATGGCGCGCGCGCACGCGCTGGGCCGCGATGTGCACGACGCGATGCGACGGTGCGATGCGTTCCCGCTGCTGCACGCGCTGTCGGATACCCTCGTCAGCGGCCCGACCGGCACCAACGTGCGCGACGTCCGTGTCGTGGTTCACCACGGCTGAGTTTGCACCGATAGGCCTGGAAGCCGCGCCGATCCTGGCGCCGCTGCCATCGCGCCGTCCGTGAAGTGAAGCCGAGTCCAGCTCTGGGACTCAGTTGCAGCGCCGACTCAAGTCGATCAATGCGCAGCACCAAGGAAGGACAACGGGGACATGGGCGCACGAACAAACGGGGCCACGCTGGCCCTACTGGGGATCCTCGCAGCCTGCGGCGGCGGCGGCGGCGGCGGTTCCGGTTTTGGCAGCAGTGCGGAGTCGACCTACGGCACGGTCCGGTTGCTGGCGCACGTGCCGGCGGTCGATGCCGTGCAGGTCGCTCTCGACTCGACCATTGAACTCGAGTTCGACGCGCCGATGGCACTCGACAGCTTCGGCGACGAAGACACGTGGTTGCGCATCGCCGGCAGCGACAGCAACGTGGCGGGCGCATGGAGCCTCGGCATCGCCGGCCGCGTGCGCTTCACGCCCGCGCAGCGCCTGCAAGCCGAGACCGACTACGAGCTCCAGCTGTCGGCGCTGACCTGTGACGAACTCGGCCGCATCGTCGACGTCACCACCGTGGTGCCGTTCCGCACCTACGACTCGCAAGCACCGGTGATCACCGCCGCCGATGTCGCCGCGAACGCGACGGGCATCGCCCGCACGCGCACGTTCGTCATCTCCTTCAACGAAGGCATCGCGGCGGGCTCGGTGGACTCCAGCAACGTGTACTTGCGGGACGGGTTCGGCTTCCTGTGGGCGGCCGATCGCCTCGTCGACGGCAACACCGTCACGCTCGACCCGCACTCCGACCTGCCGGGCGATCGCCAGTTCACGCTGCACGTCACCGGCACCATCACCGACCGCGCCGGCAACGCGCTGGGCAACGGCACGGCGATCACCTTCCAGACCGCCTCCGACACGATCGAACCGACCGTCACCACGGCCTGGCCGGCGATGAACCAGACCGGCGTGTCGCCGCGCGTGCAGCCGACCTTCGCGTTCGACGAATCGATGGATCCGGCGACGGTCGAGGCGAGCTCGCTGCTGTTCCAGGATGAATTCGGCAGCGTCGTCGCCTTCGCCGTCGACAGCAGCACGGACCAGCGGACGTTGCGCCTGCGCCCGTCGTCGCCGCTGGTCGCCAATCGGCGCTACACGATGGCGTTCCTGCTCGGCGGGGCGGCGGCGACCGACGTCAGCGGCAATGCGCTCGCGGCGACCCAGGCGCGCACCTTCACCACCGGCACCGATGCCGACGCTCCGGCGATCACCGGTTCGCAACCGGCCCCCGGCGAAAGCCGCGTGCCGGGCAGCGTGATCGCGACGGTGACCTTCGCCGAAGCGCTCGACCCGGCCTGGATCAACACCGACACGGTGTCGTTGACCGCGGGCGACGCCGCGGTGGCGATCGTCGTCGAACGGCCGACCGCCAACACCGTGCGGGTGACGCCGGTGCTCGAACTGCCGACCAACACAAACTGCGTGCTGACCGTGCGTGGCGGCCAGGAAGGCATCCACGACCTCGCCGGCAACGTGCTCGCCGCCGACACCACCATCGCGTTCACGACGTCGAGCGATGGCGCCACGCCGACTGCGGTGCTGCTGCCGCCCGATGGCGCTTCCGGCGTCGCTCCGTCGTCGCACTTCACCGTGGTGTTCGACGCCGCGATGGCAAGCGACACGCTCGACACTTCGACGATCCGCATCACCGACGACCTCGGCACGCCACTGGCGGGCAACCTGGTGGTGTCCGGCGGCAACCGCGTGGTGACGTTCACGCCGCAGACGCCGCTGCTGGCGTTGACCTACTACCGCATGACGATCGTCGGCGGCAGCACGGGTCCACGCCGCACCACCGGCAACTGGTTCCCGCAGGACCAGACCTCCCGCTTCCGCACCGGACTCGGCAACGACAGCACGGCGCCTTCGGTCACCGCGACGGTGAACGGCATCGCCAGCTCGCGCGCAACCGGCCTCGCGGTGCCGCCGTCGGGCTTCACCATCGACGTCACCGTCAGCGATGCGAACAACCAGTGGCCGGACATGGGCAGTGTCGCGGTGGCGCTGTCCGGAACCGGATCCGGTCCAGGCGCGCCAACGTTGCTCGCCGCCGCCGAGATCGGCTACGGCACGTTCCGCGTGCAGGTGCCGGCCGAAGCCGCGCTCAGCCCCGGTTCGTGGAACCTGACCGTGCGCGTCGCCGACCTGACCGGCAACGTCGGCACCTCGAGCGCGATGCCGTTCACCGTGAACGCGCTGTCGGCCTCGTCGCTGCCGTTCGAGCGACCCCAGGTCGTCTACGTGCGCACCGATCTCGATCGCGACGGCAACCAACGCGCCGACTTCGAGGACGACATGCTGCGCCTCGGCTTCGCCACACCGGGCGACCCGATGGGCACGGACGCCTATGTGCGCCGCATCGTGCGCGATGGCATCCTCGCGCAAGCAAGCCTGCTCTACGGTCGCGGCAGCCGCGGCGAACCGATCGACAGTGGTTCGGTACCGCTGCGCTTCACCACGCGCCAACCGATCGGCATCCAGCACATGCAGATGGCCGTCGGTGGCCTCGATCCGGAAGGCGACCGCCAGCGCACCTACGGCGACGAGAGCACCGGCGTGCTCGGCCGCGCCTACTACGACTACCGCAACGGCAACGTCAGCGAGCGCAACACGTCGAACTCGCCGGGTCTCGGCGTGTTCCCGGCCGAGATGTGGCTCTACCAGACGCGCATCCACCTGCAGGTGTGGCCGGCCTACCAGACGCGCTTCGCGCAGCGGTTCCGCCCGCTCTGCCCGGACATGGGTGGCACGCCGGCGGGTTCGCACCCGCTCGACGCCGCCGTGCTGCGCGCCGACTTCAACTACGCCACGGCGACCACGGCGCAGCGGGCGCGTTGGCAGACGGTGATGGATGCGGCCGACGACTGGGCGGCGGTGATGGGCATCATCCTCGCGCACGAAGTCGGCCACTCGATCGGCCTCGTCGCGCCCGGCGCGGCACCGAACGGCCTGTTCGGCGATGGCTCGCTGCACAACACCTACGCGGGTGCCGCCGAGGTGATGGCGCCGTCGGTCGGCTACGAAGCGATGACGACCCTCGACTACGCGTTCCGAGACATCGACCTGGCCTACCTGCGCCAAAGGGTGTTGCTGCAATGAAGCCTCACGCTCCGTTCGTCACCTGGCTGCTCTGCCTCGCGAACCTCGGCGCCCTGCCGCTCGCGGCCCAGGACCAGGCCACCACTCTGCTCGCGCAAGCGCGCGCCGCGGATGCGGTGGTCGTTGCCCGCGTCACGGCCGCCAGCGACCCGTCGCCCGAATGGCACCGGCTCGAGTTCGTCACGACGCAGGTGTTGAAGGGCAACTCGCCGGGTGAGTTCGCCGTGCTCGAACCGGCCGGTGCGTGCTGTGGCCGCAGCCTGTTCGCCTTGCAGATCGGCGACGAGCGCCTGCTGTTCTTGCGGCGGCGCGGCCCGTCGTGGCACCCGTGCGGCGGTGCGCGCGGCGTCGTGCCGGCGGCCCCCGAGGTCGTGGCCCACGTGACCGCACTGCTGGCGGCGCCGAACGACAGCGCGCTCGCGCACCTGCTCGCGGACAACGTCGGCCACCAGGAAGCGCGCATCGCCGACGATGCCGCGCATGCCCTCGCCGTGCTGCCGCAGATCGCGCTCGGCAGCGCCGATCGCGAACACGTCACCGCGGTTCTCGTCGATTCGATGCAGCGCGGCACCACGCGCACTGCAGCCCTGGCGGAAGTCGTGGTTCGCACCGCCGACGCGAGCTCGATGGACCGGCTGCTGCCCGCCTATCTCGACACCCGCCACACTGACCAGGCCCGCTTGCTGCGCACGGCCCTGGCACGCGGCAATGCCGATCTCGTCGCCCAACGGCTGCCGCAGTTCGTCGGCAACGACCTACGCGCGCTGCGCGCTGCCGAGTTGCTGGTCGAGCTGCCGGCCGAACCGGCCCGCGCGGCCATCGAAGGCGTGCTCGCCCGCACCACGCACCCACGCGTCGCCTTGTGCGTCGCCGAAGGCATGCTCGCCGCCGGCGCCAGGATCGAATCGCTGCAGGGTCGGTTCCCGCCTGCCGTGCTCGAGATCGCGCGCACTCGCGCCGAAGGCCCACGCCGCTTCCGCGCCATCGAACCGTCCCGCCGATGAACCACTCGCCAGCTTCGCCTGCGGCACCCACGACGACTCGCGTGCACTTGCTGCCCGCGACGTTGCTGGACCTGCCGTTGCAGCGGCTGCCGCTCGGCGAGGCATTGGCGGCGACGTTGGCGGCACTGGGCATGCTCACCGTCGGCGACGTGCTGCAGACACCGACCGACGCACTCGACGACGACCAGGCCGAAGCCCTGCGCACCGTCTTGCAGCGGGCCCTGCACGACGGTCTCGCCCAGTTCGCCGACGAAGCCAACGACTGGCCGACGCTGCGCGCGCAGTTGCTGGGTCCCCTCGGTGACGAGGAGCGCACCTGGCTGTGCGATCTGGTCGGGATCGAGCGCCCGCCGGTGGCGCGGCCGCTGCTCGCGCGCCAACTCGGCATCAGCACGGCCGAGCTCGATGCGCGCGCCGAGCGCTTGCGCGCGACGCTGGCCGAACGCGCGGCCGCACTGTGCGCCCGGTTGCATCAGGTCACGATCGCCGACCTGGACGCCAACGAAGGCGTGATGATGGTCGAACACGCCGCCACCGGCACGCTGTTGCACACGTTGGCCAACGCCACCTCCGACCGCGAACTCGGGCTGCGATTCTGCGCGTTCCTGTTTCCGAACGAACTGCACCTGCATCGCGCCGCCCTGTTCTCGATGTCGTCGCGGCGCTTCCGACGCCTGGTGCGCGCGTTGCCCAGCCTGGTCCCGCAACATCGCCTGCCGCTGCCGCTCGACACGATCGCGCAGGAACTCGCCAGCCTCGGCAACTTCGTGCCACGCGGCGCCCTGCTGCACATCCTGCGCAGCGAGCTGCGGATCGCCATCGAACTCGACGGCGAACGCGGCGAAGTCGCGGTGCCGGACCCCCGTTCCGCCGCGGCCCGGATCTCCGGCCTGCTGCAGGCCGAACGCCGCCCGCTGTCGCTGACCGACCTCGCCTTCGCGTGGCGCGAGCGTTTCCGCAGCGTTTCGCGCACGACGCTGCTGCGCCACCTGCGGGGCAACGACCTGTTCCTGCAGGTCGGTCCCGAAACCTGGGCCCTGCGCGCCGACCACCAGCACGAACTCGACGCCCTGCAAGACCTCGTCGACAAGGTCGCGCGCACGCTGCTCGCCCGCGGTGGTCGCCACCACATCGAGAGCCTGCTGCAGGACGAAGGCGCCGACGAGGCCAAACAGTGGCTGGTGCTCGATCGCCTCGCCCACGATCCGCGCGTGCGCCTGCTCGGCCGTGGCGACGCCTGCGCCGCGACGCACCGCCGTTCGCGCGTGATGGAGAACCTGCTCGCAGCGATGCGCAAGGCCGCGGGCGACGTGGTCGAGAGCCTGTTCCTCAGCAACCAACCACCCGAGCACCGCCGCCTCGTCGAACGCCTGCTGCACCACAACCGCCTGTTCGTGCGCACCGCCGACGATCGCATCGACACGCTGGCCAACTGGCCGTTCAACGACGAACGCATGCAACGGTTGGTGGCGTTGGTCGAAGACCACCTGCGACACCGCGCTGGCCACGCCACCGCCACCGCCCTCAAGGCCATCGTCGACCGGACCGACCTCGGTGGCGATTGGCTCACGCCGACGCTGCTCGCCGACGTGCTGCATCGCCACGGGCCGTTCGAACTGCTGCCGCACGGCATCGTCGCGTGCGCCGACCTGGCTCTCGGCAGCGTGGTGCTGCGTCAGGCGCGCCAGGCCTTGCGCGATGCCGGCGTGCCGCTCACCGTCGAACAGGTGCTGCGCGCGCGGCCCGAACTCGCCGAGTTCGCACCGTGCCTGCAGGAACTGCTCAGCGGCGATCCGTTGGTGCAGACGCCCGACGGCTTCACGTTCCAGCTGGCGTGACGCGCGCCGCCGGGCGCGGCCAGCCGTCGCGATCGGCAAGCCAATCGCACAGACGCAAAACCGGCCACGCCAGCAGCGCCCCGGCCACCACGTCGAGCGTCCAGTGGTAGCGCAGCAGCACGGTGCTCACGATGAGCAGCACCGCCGGCAGCGCGAGCCATCGGAACCACTTCCGGTTCCACTGCCACAGGCTCACCATCGCCGTCACCGTCAGCATCGTGTGGCCGCTCGGGAAGCAGTCCCACGGATTGGCTTCGCCTTTGTCGATCGTCGTGCGCAGCCACGGCGTCAGCCACAGGCCACGCACTTCGTGTTCGAACTGCAACAACACCTTCGGCGCCAGCGTCGGCACCAGCAGGTAGCCGAGGTAGCTGGCGAGGAAACCACCGACGAGCCGCAGCACGGCGCGGTCGAACGCCGCCTTGCCGGTGCCGAGCGCCGCCGCGAGTGCGGACGCGACGCAGATCCCATAGAAGGCGAAGTAGCAGATCTGCAGCACTTCGACGACGAACGGCGGCAACGCTTCGACGAGGTGGCCGGCGTCGGTACCGAACCAGGTGCGGTCGAACGCCAGGAACGTCAGCTCGTACGGTTCGGGATGCACGCCGGGCAACAGCCAGCACAGCCCGGAGAACACCGCGGGCAGGCCGATGATCGCCAGTGCCGCCCGCGGCACGCGCGCGGCGTCGTGCGACCGGTGCACGGCGAGCCAGTGCGACGCGAACACCGCCGCGGCGAGGCCCGCGTGCAGCAGCAGGAACGCCAACGGATCGTGGCCCGGGGTGGCACCGCCTGGCACCGCCACCGCGACGATGGCGACGCAGCCAAGGTAGGCAAACCAGATGCGTTCGCTGGTCGGGCGGGCCGGCTCGGTCATCGGCGGGTGTCGTCGCCGCCAGCGGCGGAAAGCGCAAGCATCTTCGTGCCGGCCTCGCTACGAAACGCGCGTGCCGCTGCCCACCCCCGACGACGTCCGTGCCCGCCTGCGCGCGCTCGACGAGTTCGACCGCAAGGTCACCGGTGGCCTCGTCGCCTTGTGCATGACGATGCCGGAGAAGGTGCGCGACCGCGAATGGATGGCGGAGCGCTTCGTGCACGTGGCGACCGTGGCGCACGGTTTTGATGCCGAAACCGGGCCGGCCACCGATGCCGACGTCGAGCGCATGCGCGCCTACGCGACGACGCATGTCGAAGCGGTGTTGGCGGCGACCCTGCTGTTGTTCGTGCGCACCGCCGCCGACCTGCAGCAACGCGGCGGACCGTTCTCATTGTCGGAAGCGCAGCAGATCGTGGCCAGCTACCTCGGGTGACGCCACCGTGCGCAGAGGCAAGGTTCGCCCCGTGGATCGCGCCGAGAATGGAAAAGGAATTGGTCACGGGGCCTTGCGACTGTGCCTCTTCGCGTTGGGCGGGCTCATGGCGACTTCGGCGGTGTGGGATGCCAGCAACGGCAAGGTCTTGTTGGCAGCCTGCGCGGGTTGACCCTGGTTGCCTGGGTTCTCCTCGCGTTTGCCCTCGGTTGGAACTGGGCAGCGTTGCGGCCGTTTCCAACCACCATGCACGGCATCGAACTCGCGGTCGCGCACCGCGACGCTGGTCTCGTTCTCGCCGACGGATCCGAAGGTGCTCGCGCAGTGCAAGTGAGGCGGCGCCGGGAGCGTCCCGGCTGGCATCCCACCGCACCGACCCTACGGTGGGCATGCCCCCCGCTCCTCCCGCCATGTGGAAGCAACACCTGCCCCTCGTCGTTCTCGCCCTCGGCGGCCTCGTGCATGCACCCGCGCGAGCCCAAGACGCCAAAGCCGAAGCAGCACGGCCGAAGCTTCGCATCCTGAACGGCGCCGCCGAGACGGCGCAGGTGTTCTGGCAGAAGAGCGCGGGCGAACGCATCGAGAACGGCAGCATCGAGCCGGGCAAGCACCGCGACATCACCACCACGCTGGGACACAGCTTCGTCATCGTCGGCAGCCAGAGCCGCAGCGAGATGCAGGTGACCGTCGAGGTGCTCGTGCAGGCCGCGCGCTTCGACCCGCCGAGCCCGACCGGCGTGCCGGCGTTCTACACGCAGTCGCTGACGGCCAACGGCTACCCGATCACCGCGTCGGCGAAGGTGAGCCCGTATGCGCTGCGCGAGGCAGCGTTCCTCATTGACCAGATGCTCGCGAACCGCCCCGACGTGCGCACAGCGATGATCCGCAGCGGTTCGAGGCTGTGCATCCTTGCGCACGATGAGTTCACCACCGACCAGCCCGAGTGGGCCTGGCTCGCGCACGTGCGGGAGCCGGCTGCGCGCGGCGTCGATGCCAAGGACTACCGCGACGCGCGCGCGCGCGGCATGGGCGGCAGCCGCACCGATCCGTTCTGCAGCTGCGCCGAAGAGAACCTGCTCGGCTACCCCGGCGACCCGTACTCCACCGAGTGCATCCTGATCCACGAGTTCGCGCACAACATCCACCTGCGCGGCATGGCCAACGTCGATCCGACCTTCGATGGGCGTCTGCATGCCACCTACGACGCGGCCATGGCCGCGGGCCTGTGGCGCGGCAAGTACGCGAGCACGAACCACCACGAGTACTTCGCCGAGGGCGTGCAGTCGTGGTTCGACGACAACCGCGAGAACGACCACGACCACAACCACGTCGACACGCGCGCCGAACTGCTCGAGTACGACCCCGGGCTCGCGGCGATGTGCCGCGAAGTCTTCGGCGACACCGAGCTGCACTACCAAAAGCCGGCGACCCGGCTCACCGGCCACCTGGCCGGCTACGACCCGACGCAGGCCCCGAAGTTCCAGTGGCCGGCGCGGCTGAAGAAGGCGCAGGAGCAGATCCAGCGCCAGGCGCGGGCACGCTCGGAGGCGGCAGCGGGCAAGGCCTCGGCACCCGAGACGATCCTGCTCTGGCCGGATGGCGCGCCCGGTGCTTTGGGCGACAACGATGCCGACAAGCCCACGATCACCGCGTTCCTACCCGCTGCCGACAAGGCCACCGGTGCGGCGATCGTCATCTGCCCCGGCGGCGGCTACGGCGGGCTCGCGCCGCACGAAGGTGCGGGCTACGCGGAGTGGCTCGTCGAACAGGGCATCGCCGGCATCGTGCTGAAGTACCGCCTCGGGTCGAAGGGCTACCGCCACCCCGCGATGCTCAACGACGCCGCGCGAGCCGTGCGGCTCACGCGCGCGAAGGCCGACGAATGGAAGATCGACAAGAAGCGCGTCGGGATCATGGGCTCGAGTGCGGGCGGCCATCTCGCTTCGACCCTGGTCACGCACTTCGACGCGGGCAAGCCGGACGCCGCCGACCTCGTCGAACGCGAAAGTTCGCGGCCCGACCTCGGCATCCTGTGCTACCCGGTGATCAGCATGGGGCCACTCACCCACCACGGCTCGAAGCGGAACCTGCTCGGCGAGAACCCCACGCCGGAGCTGGTCGAGCTACTCTCCAACGAACGGCAGGTCACCAAGGACACGCCGCCGTGCTTCGTGTGGCACACCTACGAAGACGCCGTGGTGAAGGTCGAGAACGCGCTCGTGTTCGCCGCGGCGCTGCGCCGGGCCGGCGTGCCGTTCGACCTGCACGTCTACCAGAAGGGTGCGCACGGCATGGGACTCGGCGGTGGCCGCGCGGATGGGCCGCAGCATCCGTGGGTCGCCGACTGCCTCGTCTGGTTGCAGGTGCAGGGCTTCGTGAAGTAGCGCTACTCGATCGTGACCTGCAGCGCTTCGGTGAGCGCGAAGCTGCTCAGGCACGGGCCGCCCTGGAACACGAACTGCGAGAACATCTGCACGCCGACGATCCCCGGCGGCAGCGGCACGGGCGCGCGCACCTCGCCAAGTGGCGTCGTCGAGCCACCCGATTCCATCGCCCGCGCTCACGCCCGCGACGTTCTGCGCCGCAACGGCGGCAGAGCCCCGCCATCAACCGATCGTCACGGTCCAAACGTCGGTGACCGCGAGCGGCAGCGGCACCGGGCAGGCGGACCCCGTGCCCAGCAACGCGGCGCCCTGCGTGGTCAGCTGCAGCCCGAGCAGGCTCGCCTGCTGCGGAATGGTCAGGCTCGAGGAGATGCCTGCGTGCAGGATCGGCCCCAGCGCCAGCACGTGGCAAGCGCACGCGGGCAGCAGCAGTTGGCCTGGTTGCGTGACGTTCCAATTCACCAGCGCCACGCCGGATGCCCCGCTGAGCGTCGCCGTCACCAGGCCCCCGAGCAGCGGCGAGCCCGTCACCTGCAAGCTGATCGGTGGGGTGCCGGTGCAGCCGCTCGCGCGCGTCATCGCAATGGTGCCGTTGGCCGGCACGATCTGCAGGTCGGAAGTCGAGAAGAACACTTCGCCGACCGGGTCATTCCGTTGCCACGCGATCCAGAGCACGTGGTGGCCGAAGCGGTTGTTCGGGATCTGCAGCGGGAACGTGTAGTGGCCGTTGGCCAGTACGGGGACCGGCCGACCCAGATACTGCATGTTGGCCCAGGTCAGCGGCTGCGTCGGGTGCCAGGCCGGCGTGGTCATCCACACATCCCAGACACTCGGGCTGTGGGCCGCGGTCGCGAGGAAATCGACGGTGATCGACTGCCCGGACGTGACCGTCGTCTTCGGCCAGTCGGGACTGACCTGGTCGAGGCCGGCATAGGTGCGCGGATACTCCGTCGAGTTCGGGTTCGTGCGACCGCCGCTCGCGAGCTGCCCATCCGGAACCCACGGCGCGTATTGGAACGCCTGCGGCAGCCCCGCTTGCACCGCCTGCGGGATGTTCCGCGACAGCTCGTTCCACGTGTAGTACGAGAGCTCGCCGTCGATCGCCACGGCGTTGGCCGCGAGCGGGAACGATGGGTTGGATGGGTTGGCGAGATAGACGCGATACGCACGACTCATGGGGAACACGACCGTGCCGTGCGGGGCGGGGCGAGAACCGGCGATCGCAGACCACGAAACCAGCGAGAGCAAGGCGACGAGAGACCAGATGTGCATGGCAAGAACGAGGACGGAGGGAGCCGGTACGGAGTCTTGAGGTCGTATACCGTACCGGCGGCGGCTCGGGTGACGCCAACGGAGGATGCTAGCGTCGGACGTCACCCAGCCGAGCGCAGCCGAGGCTATCCTCTCGCCTCGTTGCCACCGACGCGAGCTACGCTATGCCCATGCTTCACCCAGGCCGCCTGCTGCTGTTTGCACTCGGAACGGCGCTGTTGCACGCGCAGGCTGCGATCCGTCCGCTGGACGCGAAGCGCTTCGCCGAATTGCAGAAGCAATTGGCACCGGAACCCGACGCTCCGTGGCGCTCGATCCCATGGCGCATCGACCTGCTCGCCGCCCAGCGCGAAGCAGCCGAACACAAGAAGCCGCTGTTCGTCTGGGCGATGGATGGACACCCGCTCGGTTGCACATGAAACAACGGCGTGATCGACCGTGCGTCGATCTTCGCGGACAAGCAGATGGTCGAGATGCTGCGCACGAGGTTCGTCGCGGTGGCACTCGACCAGGCCTACCAGCGCCGCCAGCAGGACGCCGAAGGTGAGTTCTACCGCCGCATCGCCGGCCAGAGCCCGCGCCGCGACTTCCAGCAGACGACGCAGGGTTTCTACGTCGCGACCGCCGCCGGCGAGCTGCTGCTCTACAACAACAACCGTGACGTGCCGAAGGTGCGCCGGCTCGTGCACGAGGCGCTGCAGCGCTTCGAAGCGAGCGCCGCGAAGACGAAGGACACCGCCGCGATCGAAGCGGGCATGCCCGACGACCGCTACGCGCCGAAGCCGCCCGCTGGCGGCCTGGTGGTGCGCGTGCACGCCAAGGTGCTCGGCGGCTACGCGCCCACCGACGACGTCTGGCAGCGCGCCTTCCAGACGGCGATCGGGCGCGACAATCTGTGGCTGGACGGCGAAGAGCATCGAGCGCTCGCCCGCGGCGATCTGCCGACGAAGCTGCTGCATCGCATCGCGCGCTTCCACCTGGTCGACAACACACGCGGCGAACCGCCGATGTGGAAGCCGGACGAGGTTCGCGTCATCGATGTCGAACTGAAGGACGGCCGCTTGCACGGCAACGTCGAGCTCGCGACCGCCGATGGCAGCCGCAGCTACCGCGCGCAGCTGCTCGGCTTCGTGCGCACCGAGAAGGACCGCGTCGTGGCCTTCGACCTGGTTGCCGACGGTTGGTTCCGCGGCGAGGGTCAGTACACGCGCAACGCACCCGAGGGCGAGTTCCCGTTCGCTGTCTCGTTCCGGCTCGCCGACGGCACGGACGCCGCCGATGCGATTCCGCCGCAGGGATCGCGCGGCTGGGTCGCGGGCTACCTGCGCTAGCCACCGCGCCGGCCTCGCGCGGGCCGTGGTCGCCGGCCGGATCAGGCCTTCGCCGTGCCGACGCGCCCCACCGCCGGATGCGTCGGCGTGACTTCGATCGACGACGATTCCTTGCCGTCGTAGCTGAGCAGCCGACCCTTGCCGCCTTCGTACGTCTCGATGTGCACGGGGCGTTGCCACATGCGGAACAGGCCCTGCAGCGTCAACTGCGCCTGCTCGAGCTGCAGGTCGCCGCCCACCCACTCGTGCACCAGGTAGAGCTCGCCGCGATTGCGGTAGTTGCCGTCGACGACCTTGATGATCGGGTTGCCGAAGTTGGTCAGCGCCGACAGCAGCTGGTTCTTCACCTTGGTGTAGTCGCGATCGACGATCACCATCTGCCCGGTCTGCTGGTCCTGGCCGTAGACGAACATCTTCTGTTCCTCGGCGAACTCGGGCGTCACGAACTCGTCGATGAAGGTGACGTCGTTGTAGATGCGACGCACGTCGAACACCTTCTTGCGGCCTTCGTTGGTCGGCCGATTCCAGGCGCGCCGCGTTTCCGGATCGTCGCAACACATCCACTCGGAACCGAACCGTCCCTTGTTCCAGCGCTCCTCGATGTGGCGGAACAGCTCGACGCCCATCTTGTAGGGGTTGATCTGGCCGGGCCGCGTCGACAGCGTGCCGCTGTGCGTGTCGCAGTACTGCACGACCTCGCTCGCGTCGCACAGGTGCTTGGTCATGAGCTGGCTGTGCCAGAACACGGCCCAGCCTTCGTTCATGATCTTGGTCATGCCCTGCGGCGCGAAGTAGTAGGCCTCCTCGCGCAGCATCGCGAGCACGTCCTGTTCCCACGTCTGCAGCGGCGCGTTGTCCATCAGGAACTTCAGCACGTCGCGCGCGGGCTTCGCCGGGAACCGCCGCGCCTGCGTGTCCTCGGCCTGCATGCGCTCCTTCTCCCGACGGAGGAACTCCGGCGGGTTGATGTAGCGGTCCATGTAGTCCTTGGCCGCGATCTTGCGCACTTCTTGCGAGCCCTGCTCGTCGGCGTGCGCCTGGGCCTTGGCATCGCTGCCGCGGTCGATGTACGGCGAGTACGGATCGATCAGGTTGTCGAGCGAGTGCACGACGTCGATCAGGTTCTCGACGCGCTCCTGGCCGTGGCGGTCCATGTACCGACGCACGCGCGCGCCGTGGTTCGCCAGCACATCCATCATCTTGCGCGAGGTGTGGCTGAACCACGCGTTGTTCTTGAAGAAGTCGCAGTGGCCGTAGACGTGCGCCATCACCAGCTTCTGCTCGGTGATGGAGTTGCTGCGCATCAGGTACGCGTAGCAGGGGTCGTTGTTGATGACGAGCTCGTAGATCTTCGACAGGCCGTAGGCGTACGACTTCGACAGGTGCTCGTACTCCATGCCGAAGCGCCAGTGCGGATAGCGCACCGGGAAGCCGCCGTAGCTGGCGACCATGTTGAGCTCGTCGTGGTCGACGAGCTCGAAGATGACTTCGTAGAAGTCGAGGCCGTAGCTCTTCGCGAGATCACGGGTCTCGTCGCGCAGCGCCGCCAATTCCGGGGTCAGGTTGCCCATGCGAGCCTTCGGGGGACGCCGATGTCATCGGCAGGTCGGGGCGCAGACTACGGAAGATCCGCGTTCCGGGCATTCGGGAAGTGGCGGTACGCGCCGGCTTGGGTGGCCATCGCCCATGCGAGCGAGGCCGCGACCCGATGCCCCCTGCAGCCCTTGTCCCGCCGTCGCCGGGATTGCTACGCTGCCCCTCACCGTGTCACCGCTGCAACAGCACAAGGAAGCGAACAGCCGGCTGCTACGGGAAGAACTGGCGCAAGGCGCCCTCGTGCACACGGCGTGGCCGGAGGTCCTCACGCTCAACCACTCCGACTTCTGCAACCTGCGCTGCGTGATGTGCCCCCGCCACCACGCCCAGGGGACCCACCGCCTCGACGCCGCCGTGTTGGAGCGCCTGTGCGATCGGCTGCTGCCCACGGCCAGGAAGCTGACCCTCACCACCGCCGGCGGCGAACCACTGCTCGCGGACTTCGACCTGCTGCTCGGCAAGGCGCTGCAGTACGAAGCTCGGCTCGACGTCGTGACCAACGGCATCCTGCTGACGCCGGAGCTCTACCGGCGCGGCCGCGCGGCGTTCGACCACGTCAACGTCTCGCTCGACAGCCACGTGGCCGCGGTCTACGAGCACATCCGGCAGCCGGCGAAGTTCGCGCGAGTGCACGACAACCTCGTCGCGATCCGCGAGGAACGCCGCGCCCACCCCGACGACGTGCTGTTTTCGCTGAGTGCCGTGGTGATGCGCGCCAACGTCCAGCACCTCGCCGAGTTCATCGCCTATGCGGGTGAGGTCGGCGTCGACGGCGTGATCCTGCAGCCGCTGTCGCACGCGGTGCAGGCGACCCCCGACCAGGATGCGACGGTGCATCTGGGCGCCGAGGTCGTCGCCCGGGAGCTGGCCCGCGCCGCCGAAGCGGCCCGGACCCACGGCGTCAACCTGCTGCTCGGCGAGTTCGGCCTGCCGCCGGTGATCGTGCGGCCGTTCCGCGACAAGGTGCCACCGTTGCTGCTGGGCCATGGACTGTGCCAGATGGCGGCCCAGCACTTCTCGGTGATGTACACCGGCGAGGTCTACCCGTGCTGCATGCCGACCGACTACCGGCTCGGCAACGTGCTGCACGAGGACCCGCTCGCGATCTGGAACGGCAAGCCGTGGCAGCGCCTGCGCCGCCTGCACCACCAACGCACGGGGTCGGTGTTCTGCTCGGGCTGCGTGCACGCGCCGCATCTGCCCGCGCGCCGCCACGCGGCCCTCGACCGCAAACTGGCGCGCGCCCGCGTGCTGACCAACCACGCGCTCGGCCCCGTCAAGCGTTGGCTCGACGCGCGCTTCGATCGGCTACCCAGGACGGCGACCGAAACGCCGCGAGACTCGTGACCATGCACGGCGCGCTGCCAACCCGCGGACAACGCCTCGTCTTCATCGGCGACAGCAACACCGACACCGAGTACCGCACGCGGTTCCCACCGCATGGCTACGGCTACGTGATGTTCGTCGCGACGATGTTCGCGGCGCGCCATCCGGAACTGCGCCTCGACATCGTCAATCGCGGCAACGACGGCGACACCATCGAGGACCTCGCCCGGCGCTGGCAAGCGGACGCGATCGACCTGCGCCCCGACCACCTGTTCGTGCTGATCGGCACCAACGACATCGCCTACCGGCATCTGCCAGGCGACGGCCATCGCCAGGTCTCGGACGACGTGTATGCCGCGACGATGACGAGGCTCGTGACGCAGGCCCGAACCCAGACCGCCGCCCGGATCCACCTGATCGAACCGATGCCGTTCGAGATCCCGCCGGGCCACCCGCAGGACGCCAACCGCGACCTGGAACGCCTGTGCGAACGACTGGCGGCGGTCGCGCGCGAGCAGCAGTGCGGCCTCGTCCGCATTCGCGCGGGCATGGCGGCGATCATGGCGCGCGGCGAAGCAGCCGGCTGGTACCAGAACTTCAACCACCCGGCCTTCCCCGGCCACGCCTACATCGGCCAGCAGGTGCTCGCGCACCTGGGCTGGCAGCTGTGACCGGAGGCCGCGGCGATGCGTCCTGAGGCGACCGGCATGCTGGTGACGAACGGTGCCGGCCGCATCGTCTACCTGTGCCTGTGGACGGGCACCAGCGGCGGCATCCAGGTCCTGTACGAACACGTGCGGCTGTTGCGCCAACAGGGGCATCGGGCCCTGCTCGGCGCCGAAGGGCCGTTCCACCGCTGCACGTGGTTCGCCAACGATCCGGAGCGGGCGCCCGGACTGGACGCTTGCCTGGCGGCGCTGAACGCCGACGACGTGCTCGTGGTGCCGGAGATCTGCGTCGGCGCTCCGCAGCTCGATGCCGTACCGGCCCGCCGGGTGGCGTTCGTGCAGAACCCGGCGCTGCTGCGCGCCGGCCTCGAGGGCTACACCGGCGCCATGGTGCCAGCGGAGCGGCTGGTGCCATGGCTCACGAGGTCGACGGGCTTTGGCGGCCGCATCGCGGTCGTGCCGGGGTTCCTGCACGCCGAACTGGTCGCGCCCAGCCGCCGCTTCGTCCGCACGCGCCCACGCGTGCTGGTCGTGGATCGCCCCGACAAGCATCTCGGCGAGCCGGCCCGCTTGCGAGACCTGCTGCGCGCGCGGCGGGACCTCGATGTCACCTTCGTCGACTGGTCCATGCCGCGGTCCGATTTCGTCGCGCTGTTTCGCGCGCACGACGTCTACCTGCACGTGAGCCACCCCGAGGGCTTCCCGATCTCGATCCTCGAGGCGTTCGGCGCCGGCTGCCTCGTGGTCGGCTTCGACGGCATCGGCGGACTGGAGTTCATGCAGGACGGCCGCAACTGCTTCGTCGTCGCCGACGGCGACGTGGCCGGCGTCGACGCGACGCTGGCGGCCGTCGTGCAGCGCCCCGGCGCCGAACTCGACGCGATCCTGCACAACGCTCGCGAGACGGCGCTCGCCTTCCCCGAACACAACACCGCCGCCGCGCTGGCACGCCTTTGCACGCCGCACGCCGTCGACACCGCCCGATGACGCGCCCGACCATCACGCACGTACTGCGGGCCCCCATCGTCGGCGGCAGCGAACTCGAGACGCTGGCGATCGTCACGGCGCTGGCCGACTGCGACCACACGGTCGTGTTCCCGGCGCGCTACGCCGACTGGCAACCGTCGATCCGGCAGCGGTTCCCGATGCGGGTCGACGCCGTGGCCGACCTGCAGAGTCATCTCGATCGACTGCAGTCCGGCATCGTGCACCTGCAGTTTCCCTTCCTGAAGGTCGACGAGCCGGCCGGCCACGACTCGGTGCTCGAACTGCGACGGTTGCCGAGCGTGCCGGTCGTGTTCACGGTGCACGCGGCGGTGAACGTGCCGGTCGTGCCCGGACTGCACTACGTGTTCCACACCGGGACCCTGGCGCAGCGCTTCGCGGAGCGCATTCCGCCGACGCATCGCAGCGTCTGCCCGAGCCTGGTCCCGCTGCCGCCCCCGCCGGCGGCGCGCCGCCGAGCCGATGGCGAAACGCGCATCCTGTGGGTGTCGCGCAACGAGGACGCGAAGTTCCATCCGGCCATCGCCGACATCGTCGCGGCGGCCCTGCAACGGCAGCCACGGTTGCGCTTTCGTTTCGTCGGTCGCTGCGACCACGTGCGGTTCCCCGACGACCCACGCGTCGAAGTCGTGCCGTGCCCGGTCGCGAACCTGGCGGCCGAATGGGCCTGGGCCGACGCATTCTGGTACTTCCCGCACCCGCTGCTCGAGGAAACCTGGTGCCGCACGGTGACCGAGGCGATGGCGCACGGGCTGCCGTGCGTCGTCGCCGCTCACGGCGCCATGCGCGAACAGGTGGACGATGGCGCGCACGGCCGCGTCGTGCGCGAGCCGGACGAATGCGCGCAGGCACTCGTGCAGTTGGCGAGCATGGACGCCACCACGCGGCAGCGCCTCGCGACCACGAACCACGCGCGCGCCGCCGGCTTCGCGAACGCCGCGGTGCAGCATTGGCGCGGCCTCTACGCCCGCCTCAGCGGCCGGTGACGCATCTTCCCGGGCGAGGACGGGTTCTACTTCCGTCCGGCACCGAGGCCGGGGAAGCGCCGAGCCTGGTGCAGCCAGCCCGTGAGCTGCTTCTCGTCGAGATCGCCGACCCGTTCGACATCGACGCCACGCGTGTACTTGCCGGTGCCGACGGGCGGGACCGGGTCCAGTTTCGTCCCGTGCAGGAACGTGATCTTGGCGTGGTCGGCGAAGCCACCGCACGACACGAACGAGACGCAGCGCGTTCGTCGCGGTGCCCGCATTCGCCAACGTCAGGGCGACGTAGTCCGGCTGCACCAGCAACGTGCAGCCCGGCAGTGCGGTCGCGAACACCGCCGACAGCGAACCACGGGGAACCACGAAACCCGACGCGACCGGCGACCGGAACCGCTACCGCCCCTTGCCGAGGAAGCTCTTGATGCTCGGCAGGATGCCGTCGCGATCCTGGATGTCGGTCGTGACGACCTTCTCGTCGGACTTGAAGGCGGTGTCGAGGTCCTTCTTGAACTGCCCCGAACCGTACGCGCTCTTCACCTGCCCGTAGCAGAACTGGTTGCACGCCGGCAACAGCGAGTCCTTCAGCAGCGACACGCAGTGCTCGGTGTCGCGCGTCGACCAGTTGTCGCCGTCGCTGAAGTGGAACGGGTAGACGTTCCATTCCTGCGCCGGGTACTTGTCGCGCATGATCTGCAGCGCCAGTTCGTAGGCCGACGAGATCTTGGTGCCGCCGCTCTCGCGCAGATGGAAGAACGTGTGCTGGTCGACCTCGTGCGCCACCGCGTCGTGCACGATGTAGCGCACGTCGAGGTTCTTGTATTGGTGCCGCAGCCACGTATCGATCCAGAACGCTTCGATGCGCACGATCTCCTTCTGCTCGCGCCCCATCGAGCCCGACACGTCCATCATGTAGAGGATCGCGGCGCTCGCCTGCGGCACTTCGCGCGTCTGCAGCGAACGGAAGCGCAGATCCTCGCGGATCGGAATGACCATCGGCCGGTCCGGGTCATACGTGCCCGACGCGATCTGCCGCTTCAGCGCTTCGCGGAAGGTGCGCTTGAAGTGGCGCAGCGACATCGGCCCCGCGCGCGAAATGCCGGTGTAACGCCCCGCCGCCGACTTCAGGTGCTTCTTGCCGCGCGGCTCGATGTTCGGCAACTCGAGTTCTTCGCCGAGGATCTTGGCCAGGTCCTCGAGCGAGACATCGACCTCGATCGAGTGCTGGCCTTGCTCCTCGCCGGCCTGCCCCGCCCCATCGCCTTGTTGCCCGGGCACCGGCTGCCCCGAATCGCCTTCGCCCTGGCCGACGCCCTGCTTCTGGTTCTGGCCGTAGCGGAACCGCGGCAACGAGATCTGCGGCAGCGGGATGGTGACGTAACGCTGCCCCTGCTTGCCGATCAGCTCGCCCGAACTGACGAAGCGCTTCAGGTCGCGCTTGATCCGGCCCTTGACGATGTGCCGGAAGCGCGTGTGGTCCTGGTCGATGCGCCGGACGGACACGTTGGCCTCACTCGCCCTTGGTGTCGCCGCGCGCGAAGATCGATGCGACGTAGTTGAGCACGTCGGTGGCGCTGATCTCGTCGTAGCCGAAGTCGCGCATCAGGCGACCCTTGACGACTTCGATCTTCTCCTGCGTGTCCTTGTCGACGACGGTCGACACCAGGCTGGTGAGCTTGATCGAGTCCTTCTGGTCCTCGAACAGCTTGAGTTCGAGCGCCCGGTGCAGCCGTTCGTTGGTCTTGTAGTTGAACGTGCGGCCCTCGACGGCGAGCGCGCCGATGTAGTTCATGATCTCGCGACGGAAGTCGTCCTTGCGCGAATCGGGGATGTTGATCTTCTCCTCGATGCTGCGCATCAAGCGCTCGTCCGGCTCCTCGTCGCGGCCGGTGTACGGGTTCTTGACCTTCTCGTTCTGCGTGTAGGCCTTGACGTTGTCGATGTAGTTGCCGCACAGCCGCGCGATCGCCTCCTCATCGGCCGAGATGGCGCGCTGGACCTCGTTCTTGATGATCTCCTCGTACTCCTCGCGCACGACGATCAGCAGGTCCTTGTAGCGCTTCTTGGTCTCCGGGTCGGAGATCAGGCTGTGGTGGTCGAGCCCTTCTTCGAGCTCGTTCATCACCATGAACGGGTTGATGCACGGCAGGTCACGCACCAGCACGTTGCTGATCTTGTCCTGGATGTAGCGCGGCGAGATGCCCTCCATGCCTTCGCGGTGCGCCTCGTCGCGCAGCTCGCGGATGTTGTCGCGCGTGTAGCCCGGCAGCGACTTGCCGTTGTAGAGCTTGAGCTTCTGCAGCAGCGACAGGTTGGCCTTCTTCGGCTCCTCGAGGCGCGTCAGGATCGCCCACATCGCGGCGATCTCGAGCGTGTGCGGGGCGATGTGCTTGCCCGGCACGTGCTTCCTGCCGAAGTCCTTCTCGTAGATCTTCACCTCGTTGGTGAGGCGCAGGTTGTACGGGATGTCGATCTTGATGGTGCGGTCGCGGAACGCCTCCATCAGCTCGTTGCTCTGCAGCCGGTTGTACTCGGGCTCGTTGGTGTGCCCGAGGATCACCTCGTCGATGTCCGTCTGCGCGAACTTCTTCGGCTTGATCTTGTGCTCCTGCGACGCCGTCAGCAGGTCGTAGAGGAACGCGACGTCGAGCTTGAGCACCTCGATGAACTCGATGATGCCGCGGTTGGCGACGCAGAACTCGCCGTCGAAGTTGAAGGCGCGCGGATCGCTGTCGGTGCCGAGCTCGGCGATCTTGCGGTAGTTGATGTCGCCGGTCAGCTCGGTCGAGTCCTGGTTCTTTTCGTCCTTCGGCATGAAGGTGCCGATGCCGACGCGGTCCTTCTCGCTGATCAACAGGCGGTGCACGACGACGTGCTCGAGCACCTTGTTGTAGTCGCCGCCGTTCTGCTTCAGCAGCGTCTCGAGGTAGTAGCGCGACACCGGCGACAGGTCGAAGTCGCTGCGCAGCTTGTAGGTCGTGCGCACCTTCTTCTGCAGATTGGCGAGCACCTTCTGGCGCACTTCGCGCGGCAGCAGCAGCAGCGGCTCCTCGTTCATCGGCGAGGGGATCACCTCGCCGTCGATCTTCCAGCTGAACGTGTACATCGAGCCCTGCGGCAGGCGGCTGTAGGCCTCGAGGCCCTTCTTCAGCAGGCGCACGATCGTCGACTTGCTGGAACCGACCGGGCCGTGCAACAACAGCACGCGGCGTTCCGGGCCAAAGCCGTGCGCGGCGGCCTTGAACATCGCCATCAGGTTGTGCAGCGAGCGCTCCAGCCCGAACACGCCGTCGCGGCCGTCCTCGATCGGGTCGCTGAAGAAGCGGTACTTCGGCACCTTCTCCTTGTCGACCTCGACCTCGTCGACGCCATGGCTCAACACCATGTCGTAGAGGCGTTGGTGCGCGGTGCGCACCACCAGCGGGTTGTCCTGGATGAGGTCCAGGTACTGCTGGAACGTGCCTTCCCAGTGCTCCTCCTGGTACTGCTTCTGGTCGAGGGACTCGCGAATCAGCTTCGGCAGGTCGAGGTCGTTCATGTCTGCAACCCTGGTCCGCGCGCCGGGGAAAGCGCAGCGGGATGTGGCCATCCTATCGGCACTTCCGGTACCCGCCATGAGCACTTCGCCGACGCCCAAAGCTACCGCGCCGGTCGGCAACGGTGCTAACGTGCTCGCCATGTCGTCCATCGTCCGCCGCACCACCACCCTCGCCCTGTTCGCGTTGATCGTCGTCGCCTGCACCCAGTGCGGCGGTCCCAGTGGCCCGGTCGACGGTGGCAAGGCGATGGCGCACGTGAAAGCCCAGGTCGCATTCGGATCGCGACCGTTCGGCAGCGAAGCGCTCGGCAAGACGACCGACTACCTCGAAGGCGAATTGAAGAAGCTCGGCCTCGCGCCGCAGCGCCACGAGGTCATGCACGAGAAGGAGAAAAAGCTGATCCGCAACCTGTACGTGCAGATCGACGGCGACGACCCGAAGGCCGGGCCCGTGCTCGTGATCGGCGCCCACTACGACACCAAGGTCTATGCCGGCTGCGTCGAGTGGAAACACAGCGGCCCGTTCCTCGGCGCCATCGACGGCGGCGGCGGCCCGGCGGTGCTGCTCGAACTGGCGCGCGTACTCAAGGAGCGCACGCCAAAACCCAAGTGCAACGTCTGGCTCTACTTCATCGATGCCGAGGAGTCGATCACCTGGGAGTGGAACGACGAGAAGGCGCTGCTCGGCAGCCAGGCCTTCTGCCAGATGCTGTCGGACACGAAGCAGCTGTCGCGCCTCAAGGCGTTCGTGCTGCTCGACCTGATCGGCAGCAAGAACTACAAGATCGACAAGGACGGCAACTCCGACTCGCGACTGCAGGCGCTGTTCGCCACGGCCGCCAAGGAGATGGGCGAAAGCTCGCGCGTCTACGAGTTCCCGACGCCGCAGGAGCTGGATTACTACACCAGCCAGGGCATCAAGTGGGGCACCAAGGACGACCACAACATGTTCACCCGCTTCGGTGTGCCCAGCGTGCTGTTGATCGACTTTGCGCGCCGCGTGCCGCCCCACCTGCAGAACCTGAAGCCGGGCCAGGCGGCCCAGATCGATCCGCGCTTCCAGCAATGGTGGCACACCGACGAGGACGACCTCTCGGCGATGGACAGCGACGCGCTCGCGTTCGCCGGCAACCTCGTGATGCAGGCGTTCCCCGCCCTCGAAATCCACGTGCTCGGCAAGAAGTGAACGGCAAGGCAATCATGCGTGCGAGCACCTGGATGGCGTTGGTGTTGGGCGCGCTCGGCGCCTGCCTCGGTGCGGCGCTGACCCAGCGGCAACAGGACCCGAAGCGCACCGGCGGCACGACCTACGCGCCGGCGAACGAAGTCGACAAGAGCGCGATCACGCCCCTTTCGGCCGTGCGGGCGCCCACGGACGTCGGCGAGGTCGCCTTCGACCACGTGCGCACGCTGACGAGCTTCGGGCCGCGCTACAGCGGCCAGCCCGGCTGGACGAAGCAGCTCGACCACATCGAGAAGACCCTGAAGGCACTCGGTCTCGAAGTGCGCCGCGACACCTGGACCGACCGCAAGGAGTTGATCACGTTCAGCAACGTGTCGGCGGTGATCCCGGGCAAACGCAAGGAACGCATCGTGCTCGCGTGCCATCACGACACCAAGTGCACGCAGGGCCACCCGGATCCGGCCAACAACTTCCACTTCGTCGGCGCCAACGACGGGGCGTCCGGCGTCGGGTTGCTGCTGGCGCTGGCGCCGGTGCTGCTGGCCAATCCGCGCGAAGCGTCGGTGGAACTGGTGTTCTTCGACGGCGAAGAGAGCCTCGACTGGCGCTGGAACGACGCCGCGCGCGCGCTGTTCGGCAGCAAGCGCTTCGTCAAGAAGCACCGCGAAGCGCTGCTGACGGGCGACGAGGCCCGCATCGAAGCGCTGGTGCTGCTCGACATGGTCGGCCGCACCGACATCCACATCCAGGACGAGACCTACTCGACCAAGGCGCTGCGCCAGATCGCGTGGTCGGCAGCGGTCGCCACGGGCCACGAGAAGCACTTCTTCCAGCGCGCCGAAGCGGCCAGCGACGACCACATGCCGTTCCTCGAAGTCGGCATCCCGTCCGTCGACCTGATCGACCTGAACGGAAACCCGCACTGGCACAAGCCGACCGACACGATCGACAACATGTCGGCCGCGAGCATCCAGCTCATCGCCGACGTCGTGCTGACGATGTTGCCCGAGGTCGAGAAGCAGTACGTGCTCGCGAAGCGGTGATCCCTACGCTGCGCGCGATGCGGACTGTGGAACGCGCCGGTCGGACCATCTCGTACGTGCAGGAAGGCGAAGGCCCCGGCGTCGTGTTGATCCCTGGCCTCGGTGCCGGCGCGCGGCTGTTCGGCACGCTGCCGCGCCGGTTCGCGCGCTCGGGCTTCACCTGCACGGCGATCGACCCGGTCGGCCTGCCGCCTGGGCCACCGTTGCCGGGCGGCGTCTACGACTTCGCCGAGGCCGCCGCCGACGTGCTCGCGGTCGCCGCGACCCTGCCGCCGCCGGTGGCGCTGGTCGGCACCTCGCTCGGCGGCAAGGTGGCACTGACCGCCGCCGCCACCGGCAGCCCCGCTGCGCACAGGCTGGTGATGCTGTGCAGTTCGGCCCTGCGCACCGCGCGCAGCGAACGTGTCTACCACTGGTTCGAACTGCTGGCGACCGTCGTCGATGGTCGCTGGCTCGGCGAGATGACAGCACCGTTCCTGTTCGGCGAGACCTTCCACCGGCAGAAGCCGTCGGTGGTCGACGACATCGTGCGCGCGACCAAACCGAGCCCGGAGTCGCGCGTGTTCATGCAGGCGCAGGCGCGCGCGCTGCGCACGTTCGACGGTGCCGCGCTGTGCGAACAGGTGCGCCTGCCGACGCTGTGCCTTGCCGGCGGCGAGGACACGTTGACGCTGCCGCGCGAAGTCGAAGCGACCGCGGCGCGCATTCCCGGCGCCGTGCACGAGTGCTTTGCCACGGCCGGCCACAGCCTGCTGCTCGAGAGCGCAGCGGCGTACGATCGCGTGGTCGCGTTCCTCCGCCAGGCGTGAACCCGCCGCGGTCGCCCTGGCGACGACCGCACCGCCAGGATCACGCGCGCAGCGGCCCCTCACGTCCCGCATCGGGACGGTCGCGGGATGCGGCGGCGAAGACGCCGCCGGTTCGTGTCGATCAGGGGTTCGTCACGCACCAAGAACACGCACCATGATCCATCACATCCTTTCTGCCGCGGTCGCCGCGGCCCTGCTTCTCAGCGTCAGCAATGCCCAGGAAACCCAGGGCGAGGCAACCGGCACGCGCACCGAACGCCCGCAGCAGAAGCCGCGCCGCGACGTCGGCAGCCAACCCGGTGGCGAAACCAGGCCGATGCGCAATGGCGACGAACCGTTGACGCCACGCGAACGCGCCAAGCGCTACCTGGACGCACACCCCGAAGTGCGCAAGCAGCTGATGGCGAAGGCGGACACCGACGGCGACGGCAAGCTGAGCGAGAGCGAGCGCAAGACCATGATGGAACTGGTCGAAGCGAAGATGAAGGCCCTGCGCGAAGAGCGCCAGGAGCAGGCCGAAGAGAAGCGCGAAGAGCGCCAGGAGGAGCGCAAGGAGAAGTGCGAGGAGCAGGCCGAGAAGATGCGCAAGCGCGCCGACCGCAACGGTGACGGCACCGTCGACGAAACCGAGCAGCAACGCGCCAAGGAAGTGCGCAGCGAGGTCCGTGAGAAGCGCCAGGAGCGCGCCGATCGCAACGACGATGGCCGTGTCGGCCCGCGGGAACGCGAGCGGGCCCAAGAAGTGCGCGAGAACCGCCAGGAGAACGAAGGCGAGCGGCCGCGCGCCGACAAGAAGAAGCGCCAGGAACCGCGCCCGGCGCCGGCTGGCGACGGCAGCTGATCGAGCCCGCGTCAGGGCAGGCGCAGCACGACGCTGGCAGCGAGCGCTGGATCGCCGCGTTCGGCGAGTGTCGTGCACAACACGCGCAGCGAAGGCGCCAGGGTGACCTTGCGGGTCGCGCCGTCGACGGTGACCTCGAGCTCCTTGCCGAGTTCACACAGCCGCGCATCGAGCAACACCTCGATGCCGGTCGCGCCCTTGGTCGAGACCACGAGACGCTGGTCCTTGAGGGCGGCGTCGATGCGCGCGCCGCGCGTCGCCGCCTTCGTGCGCAGCCAGTAGTGGTCGCGGACGGTGCCGTCGGTCTGTTCCCAGAACAGTGCCGGCGGCACGGCCACGCGCACGTTCGGCACCAACTGCGCCAGCAGGTCGCGGTCAGGCAGGCCGGTGTGGCCGTTGTTCTCGACCAGCGTGAACGACCCCGGGTAGAGGGCCGGTTGCGCCTTCTTCACGTCGGCGAGCAGCACGGCGAACTTCTCGCAGCGTTCGCGGCGGCCATACGCGGTGTCGCGGCCGCCGACCATGAAGGAGAACGGCAGCGAGTGCAGCCCGATCGGCGAGGTCTCGCCGTCGGTCGGCGCCGCCGCGCTGGCGTGCACTGCGGCGAACCGGTGCGGCAGCTTCGGCCCGATCGCGAACGCGCCGTAGCCGCCGTGGCTGTAGCCCAGCGCGATGACGCGGTCGGGATCGACGTCGGCGCAGGCGACGAACTGGCGGATCAACCGTTCGAGCACGGGATAGAAGTAGTCGGTGTAGAACCCGTTCCACTCGTTGGTCGGCGCCCGCAGCGCGCAGTACAGGTAGCCCCCCACCTCCGGGTGGTCCTTGTAGTAGATCTGCATGTGCCGCCACTGCGAGTCGTTGACCTCGGGTGGCGCCCCGCCGCCGCCGTGCATTGCGATCACCAGCGGCCAGCGGCCGCTCGCCGGCCGTTCGCCGACCTGCTTCACCGTGAACGGGCTCGTCTTGTCGCCGGCCTTGGCGACGTTGGCGTCGAAGTCGGCCTGCAGCAGCTTCTTCTCGGCCGCGCCGAACGCCGCGAACGCGATCGCCCGCGCCTTCGCATCGCCTTCCTTCGTCGCCAACGTCGCATCGAGGTTGCGGTCGAACTCGAACGTCGCCTGGCGCGCCGCGTCGGCAGCGAAGAACCGCTCGCATTGCCCGCGCAACGCATCGGCGCCCGCGTCGCCGGCTGCCGCCGGAGCCTGGCTCGCCGGCTTGGCGGCGTAGCGCGCCGACTCGTCGGTGCCGTGCAGTTCGATGCCGCGCCCCCAACCGGCCTCGAAGCGATGCCCCGTCGGCGCGAACGACACCGCCCACACCCGGTGCTTGGGATCCGACGACGCGGCGCACTGCTGCGCGCCGCCGACGAACCAACCGCGATCGAGCCCCTGCGGGTCCGGCTCGTCGGCACCGACGAACCGCCAGACGGCGCCGTCCCACACTTCCACCCAGGTGTGGTTGCCCGCCTGGTGCGGCCACTGCACCGACACGAGGCGCGCCGGCACGCAGCACGCGCGGCACGCGTCGGCGAGCAGGATCGACAGTCCCGTGCAACTCGCCTTGCCCTGCGCAATCGACTCGCTCGGCGCCTGGTCGGCGCGCGCGCGGGCGGTCGAGTAGTGCACGTTCAGCGTGCTGAAGATCGTCTCGTTCAGTTTGCGCGCGGCTTCGCCCGGCGTCGCGCACTCGCGCACGAGCGGCAGGAAGCGCGACAGGAAGTCGGTGCGCCAGTCCTCGCGCTTCTCGTTGGCCTGCGCGTACGGCAGCACATACGCGAGGAACAGTTCGTCCGGCAGCTCCTTGCCCCACTTCACCGCGGCGCGCGCGGCGAACGCCTGCACAACGTTCTGCTGCAGGAACGCGGCCGTCAGCGCCTTCTTGTCGGCCTCCGGCATATGCTGTTGCAGGAACGCGAGAGCGGCCTGCTGGGCGGCAGTCGACAGCGCTCCCGATTCGGGGCTGGACGGGTTCGTCGGCTGCGAGGCCTGGGCCGACACCATCGCTAGGGACAATGCCAAGGCGGCGAGAAGGCGAAGCATCGGCCGAGTTCTACCCGCGAAACCGCGGCCGAGCCCGCGCCAGGATGCTGCCGGGCCGCAAGGTGGCGTTGACAGTGACGCCTGCCCCCGCATGCTGGTCGCCGCCCCACCACCCGGATCTCCATGCGTTCCCCGCTCGCACTCGTCGCCTTCGCCGCCGCCGCCGCCGCACAACAGCAGTATCCCGAAGGCGCCGACATTCCGCGTTCGCTGACGCCGACCGAAGCAGCGTGGTTGGCAAGCAATCCGCTCGACGCGGGCGACGCGGTGACGCCGCCACCGACCGGGACCGTGCACTGCGCCGCCGAATACGAGCCGATGGATGGCCTGTGCCTCGCCTGGGAAGGCACCACCGGCCAGCTCGGCGTCGTGCAGCAGATCGCGCTGCACGTGACCACGACCGGCCAGGCCAAGGTGTTCGTCTACTGCGACACCGCCGCCGAAGCCACCACCGCGACCAGCACGCTCGCCTCGATCGGCTGCAACATGACGCGCGTGCAGACCATGGTCGCCACCACCGACTCGATCTGGATCCGCGACTACGGCCCACGCTACGTGTTCGAAGGTGACTGCCGGGCGATCGTCGACCACACCTACAACCGGCCGCGCCCGAACGACGATGTGATGCCGCTGCACTTCGGCGGCCAGAAGGGCCACCGCGTCTACGGCATCCCGCTCATCCACGGCGGCGGCAACTTCCATCTCGACGCTCTCGACCACGGCGAAGCGACGACGCTGATCGTGAACGAGAACCCGACGCTGACGCAGGCGCAGATCCGCCAACACTGGCTCAGCTACCAGAACCTCGACGTGACGCTGCGTTCGCCGTTCCCGACCACGGTCGACAGCACGCAGCACATCGACATGTGGATGCAGATCTACGGCGATCGCAAGGCGATGATCAGCGACTGGCCGAACAACGTCGGTTCGACGCAGGATGTGATCTGCGACAACACTGCCGCAGCCCTGCTCGCGGCCGGTTGGACCGTGAATCGCGTGCCGGCGCGTTCGGTCAGCGGCGTGCACTACACCTACTGCAACATGGTGCTGTGCAACGGCGTCGCCCTGGTGCCGAGCTACACCAACACGACGGTGAGCCCGCACAACGCCCCGGCGCTGGCCGCCTGGCAGGCCGTGCTGCCCGGCAAGACCGTGGTCGCCGTCAACTGCCAGGCGCTGGTGACCTCGGCGGGCGTGATGCACTGCATCGTCATGCACGTGCCGGCCGCGCGCGGCGGCGCGATCCCGACCGCCTACCTGAAGACGCCGAACGGCGGCGGCCTGCCGTTGCAGCCCGCCGCGACCACGACCATCGAATGGCTCGCCGACGACGACGTCGGCGTCACTGGCGTCGACCTCTGGCTGTCGGTGAACGGCGGCGCCTCGTACGTCTACCCCATCGCGCAGAACGTGCCGCACACCGGCAGCTACAACTGGCTCGTGCCGAACCTGTACGCACCGCAGGCGAAGGTGCGCGTCGTCGCGCGCGATGCGCAGGGCAACACCGGCGCCGACGTCAGCGACGCGACGTTCGCAATCGCCGGCACTGCGTTCCAGGCGCAAGCGATCCCGTACGGTGTCGGCAAACCCGGCCAGGCCGGCGTGCCGGTGCTCGGCGCCGCGCCGCCCGTGCTCGGCTCCGCTTTCCTGCTGCACCTCAGCAATGCGCTGCCGAACGCCCCAGCCCTGCTGCTGATCGGCGACGCGACGGCGGCGATCCCGTTCGACGGCGCCGACATCCTGGTCGCCGCGTCGTTGGGCGGCCCGATCCCCACCGACGCCGCGGGAACGTTCCAGGCCGCAATCCCGCTGCCCGACGAACCGGCGCTGCGCGGCTTCTCGTTCTACTTGCAGGCCTGGGTGCCGAACGACCCCGGTGCCACGGGAGCCGGCTGGGCCAGCTCGCGCGGCCTGCAGCTGCTGCTCGGCCACTGACCGCGCAGCACCCGCAGCAACCTGTCGCGATCGCTCACGCGCGCAAGGTGCCGTGCGCGAACATCCAGATCCCGGTCGCAGCCGCGACCAGGACGGCGAGCAACCACGCGTAGACGGCCAGTCGATGCCACCGGCGGGCGCGCGGCGAACGCCACAACCACAACCCGGTCAACACGACCGGCAACGCCATCAACCCGCCCAGCTTGGCGCACGGCAGGTGCACCGCCTTCACATCCGCAGGGAAGTCGTAGCGGCTGGCCAGCTGCTCGGTCAGCACCACGGTCACCACCAGCATCACGATCGTCAGCGGGCCCAACCAGAGATGCAGCCGACGGCGGCGTCGCAACCCCGTCACCATCGACGCGATGATCAGACCGATGGTCGCGGTGAGCGCGATCCAGAACGACACGGCGGGCGGCATCGCCAACATCGTGCAACGCCCACCCTCGGCAAGGAAGCATGGAGTCGAAGCCGCAACCGACCGTGGCTAGGCGACCATCACCACGGGCGCGGTCGAGGTCGATTCGTGCCGCCCGAATGTCGATGAACCCGGCGAATGGACAGGGGCCTCAACAGCGAGGAGTTTCAGCGCTACCACGATCTGATCTACCGGATCGCCGGCATCCACTACCCAGCCGAGAAGGCGGAGCTGCTGAGCAACCGGGTGAAGAAGCGCCTGCGCGCGACCAGCACCCCGACCTACGACGCGTACCTGTTGCGCATCCAACTGCCGAACGAAGCGACCGAGCAGCAGGCGTTCCTCGACTCGATCACGACCAACGAGACGTACTTCTTCCGCTGCCAACGCCACTGGGACTTCTTCCGGCAGGCGGTCGAACAACGCCAGGCCGACCCGGCGCGCAAGAACGAGCCGATCCGCATCTGGTCGGCGGCGGCATCGACGGGTGCGGAAGCCTTCTCGATGCTGATCGTGCTGCAGGAGACGCTCGGCGTCGGGTTCGGCGGCGTCGGCGTCGAAGTGTTCGGCACCGACCTGTCGGCGCATGTGCTCGACGATGCGCGCCGCGGGGCGTTCCGCGCCTACGCGCTGGCGCAGACTCCGCCGGAGCTGGTGAAGAAGTACTTCACCAAGAACGACAAGGACGAGTTCCTGTTCAACCGGGCGCTCGCCAGGCACGCCACGTTCCAGCGCCACAACCTCATGCAGCCGTTGCCTGGCTCGCGCAAGTTCGACCTGGTGTTCCTGCGCAACGTGATGATCTACTTCGATGGCCCGAGCCGCGAGCGGGTGTTGAAGAACGCCTTCGACGTCTTGGTGCCCGGTGGGCACCTGATCGTCGGGGAGTCGGAGAGCCTGTTGTCGGTGACGCACGGCTTCCAGTACCTGAAGCCTTCGATCTTCAGCAAGCCGTCCGGTGCGCCAGCAGCACCGAAGCCCGCGCGGACCTGACGGCCCGCGTGCGCTCGGCCGCCGCAGCATCTACGCTGCGCGCATGCCGAAGATCCTGACCGGCGAGCCTCGGGCCAGCACCTGCCGCGTCGGCATCGCCGTCGCGCGCTTCAACGAGGTCGTCACCGAGCGCTTGCTCGAAGGCGCCGTGCGCACGCTGCGCGCCGGCGGCATCGCCGACGCCGACATCACGGTGCTGTGGGTGCCAGGTGCCTTCGAACTGCCGACCGCGTGCCAGTGGCTCGCGCGTTCGGGCTGCCGCGCCCTCGTGATGCTCGGCTGCGTGGTGAAGGGCGGCACCGACCACTACGAGTACGTCTGCGCGGGCGTCACCGACGGGGCGATGCGGGTCGGGCTCGACACCGGGCTGCCGCTCGGATTTGGCGTGCTCACCTGCGCCGAGATGGAACAGGCGCTCGCTCGCTCCGGCGGCTCCCATGGCAACAAGGGAGAGGACGCTGCCATGGCGGCGTTGGCGATGCTCGATCTGCAACACAAGCTCGGCGGTCCCTGGGCGGGACCGGTGGGTTGATCGCTTTGCGCGTGGCGTTACGTTGCGCATCCCTGTTTCCCCCGGAAACCGCTCCTTCCCATGACTGCCCCCATCCGCCGCCGCACGCGCGCTCGTGAGATCGCCATGCAGGTCCTGTTCCAGTTCGATGTGCGTGGCGAGGGCTACGCGAGCGACCTCGGCAAGACCACCGCCCAACTGTGCGCCGACGAGTCCGCCGAAAGCAAGGAACCGAAGGAGGGCAAGGAAGCGACGGACGGCAAGGCCGACGTCGACATCGTCGAGTTCGCGACGCGGCTCGTCGAAGGCACGCTGCTGCAGCGCGCCACGATCGACCAGAAGCTGGCCGGCGTCACCCGCAACTGGGACCTCGCCCGTATGGCGAACGTCGACCGCAACGTGCTGCGCATGGCGGTCTACGAGTTGATGTTCTGCGCCGACGTGCCGCCGAAAGGGGCGATCACCGAAGCGATCGAACTGGGCAAGAAGTACTCGACCGCCAACTCGGGCGGCTTCGTCAACGGCATCCTCGACCGCATCCGCATCGATCTCGAACGCGACCGCACCGCGACCCCGTCACCACCCGCCCCGCCGGCCACCGGCGAAGTCGGGGCGTAGCCCCGCGCGCCGACACCGTCGTTGCTCAGGCCGGCCAAAACCCCGACACTGGCCGCGACATGGTGTTCGGCAAGCTGCTGGCTGCGCTCAAGAAGACGCGCGACGTCCTCACCGCGGGCCTCTCGCGACTGTTCCACGGGCGCAAGCTCGACGACGCATTCCTCGAGGAGCTCGAGGAGATCCTCTACAACAGCGACCTCGGCCCGGTCGGCACGCGCATCGTCGAAGACCTGAAGGTCTCGTACAAGAAGAAGGAAGTGAAGGAGACCGCCGAGGTGCCGGCGTTCCTCAAGCGTCGCCTCGCCGCGATGCTGGCCGGCTGTGAAGCGCCGATCGCGCGCGCCGCCACCGCCCCCACCATCGTCCTGATCGTCGGCGTCAACGGTGCTGGCAAGACCCCGTCGATCGCCCAGCTCGCGCGGCCCCTGCAGCAGCAGGGCAGGTCGGTGATGCTCGGCGCCGGCGACACCGGCCGCGCCGCCGCCGTCGAACAACTGACGTTGTGGGCCGGACGACTCGGCATTCCGATCGTGAAGCAGGCCACCGGCGCCGACCCCGCCGCGGTCGCGTTCGACGCGGTCAGCGCCGCGATCGCGCGCAAGGTCGACTACCTGCTGCTCGACACCGCCGGACGCCTGCACACGCAGAAGAACCTGATGACCGAGCTCGAGAAGATCGTGCGCGTGGTCAAGAAGCAGCTGCCCGAAGCGCCGCACGAGACCCTGCTCGTGCTCGACGCGACCACCGGCCAGAACGCGATCCGCCAGGCGAGCGAGTTCGCCAAGTCGGCGCCGGTGAGCGGGCTGATCCTCGCCAAGATGGACGGCACCGCGAAGGGCGGCGCCCTGTTCGGCATCCGCGACGTGCTGCCGGTGCCGGTCAAGTTCCTCGGCGTCGGCGAAGGCATCGACGACCTCGAACCGTTCACCGTGCAGGGCTTCGTCGACGCGATCCTGCAGTTCGACAAGCAGACGCCGGCATGAACGCCGGGGAAGGCCAGCCGCGTTCGCTCGTCCCAACGGCCCTCGTGTGGGCCTTCCTGGTGTTGCTGGTGGTGCCGTTCGATCCGTTCTGGGTCGACTTCGAACAGGTGCGCCGCGGTCTGTTGCTGCTGCTCGCGGGCGCCGTGCTGCTGCTGCGGCCGGCGCTGCCCGCGATCCGCGGCGAGGCCTTCGTGTGGGCCCTGCTGCTCGGGCTCGTCGGCTGTGGCGGCATCGCGTGGCTCGGGGAAGTGTGGTTTGCCGAGGCGACCGCCCCGGCGACCTTCCAACCGCTGGACGCCCTCTACCGCGTCGCGCACTGGGGTGCGTTGCTCGTCGTGTTGCGCCTGGGCGCGCAGAGCGGCCAGGCGACGGCGCTGCCGTTCGTCAACCTGCTCGCGCTGACCGCGGGCTTCGGCCTGCTGCAACGGCTCGGGCTCGGCGAGATCGCGGGCTACGGCGTCGAACGCGAACCGGTGTCCGTGTTCGGCAACCTCAACGTCGCGTCGGAGTGGACGGCGATCGCCGCCATGGTCGTCACCGTCCTGCTGCCGGAAATCAGCGGCCGACGCGCGCGACCGTTCGCGTTGGTCGCCCTGGGACTCGCGAGCGCCTACCTGGTCGTCAACCAATCGCGTTCGGGCCTCATCGCACTGCCGATCGGCCTGTTGCTGCTCGCGGTGATGCAGCGCAAGTCGCGCGACGCCTGGCTGCCCGCGCTGCTCGCGGCCCTTGCCGGTGCTGCCCTCGGCCTCGCGTGCGCCGTCGCCGTGACCCGTCCAGAACCGGTCGATCTGCGCGCCACCCGCGCCGAACTGAAGCGAGCGACCTCGACCCTGGAGGTGCGGCTCGAGATCGCGCGCAGCACGACCAAGCTGTGGGCCGAGTCGCCGATCTTCGGCCGCGGGCCGGCGCAGTTCGCGGTGCACTACCCCCGGGTGCGCACGCAGAAGGAGATCGAACTCTCCAGCCACGGCCGCCAGTTCGCGACCGAAGCGCGCACCGCGCACGACGACTGGCTCGAATTGCTCGTCGATGGCGGCCTCGTCGCCCTGGCCCTGTTCGCGGCGATGTTGTTCGGGCTGCAGCGGGAGCAGCGGGACCGCACGCGACTGCTGCCGCTGTTCGTGCTGTTGCTGCTGATGCTGGTGCGCTCGCCCTTGTGGAACGCACCCGCCGTCGTGGCGGCGCTGTTCCTGGTGCCGTTGCCCGCAGCGCCGGCGAAGCCGCGCTGGCCGCGCGCGCGGGTGCCGCTGGCATTGCTGGGGGGCGCGCTGCTGGTCGCTCTCGGTGTGCCCCAGCTCATGGGCAACCACCACGCCGCGCGGTGGCAACAGGACATCCGCAACAGCGCCGACCCCAGCCTCGAACGCCTGCATGCCGCGCATGGGTGGATGCCGCACGAACCGCGATGGCTGTCGTTGCTGGCGCAAGAGCAGTTGACCGCGAGGGACTATCCCGCCGCCCGCCTGGCGGCCGGAGCCGCCGTGGCACTGCGCCCGTTCGATCCGCAGGCGTACGCACTGCTGGCCGAGGTCCTGGTGAACGCCGGCGTCTTCGAGTTTGCGCGCCCCCTGGTGCAGCACGCGCTCAAGCTCGACCCGGCGAACCCGGAGCTGCGCACCTGGAGCAGCTGGCTCGCCACCGAACAGGGCCGCCACGACGACGCGATCACCGCGGTTGCCGAAGATCCGCACGCCCAATTGCGCCCGCGCCTCGCCCGCCACTTCTTCGAACTGGCCCGCTTCCTGGCCAAGCGCGGCGACGGCCGCGGCGAAGCACGCATGCTGCTCGAACACCACGTGCAGGGCGCGATCGACTCGCTCGACGACACGTCGCCTGGTGGCATGACGTCGGCCCACGAACACGCGAAGGAAGCCGGTACCGCCGCGGGCGTCGCCGAACGCCGCGGCGACGCCCGGCCGCACGTGCTGATGGCGCTGCTGCTGCTCGACACGAACCGCGACCTGGTGCGTCAGCTCGGGGATCGCGCCGCGAAGATGCCGCCGCTCACCGGCTGGCAGCGCGCACAATTCGGCGATCGGCTGGCCCGACTCGACGGGCTCGAGAACTGGGCGGCTTGGCTCGCTCGCCGATGAGGTAGCGAGCGAAGCGAACGGAGCCAACCGGGGATTCCTTTCTAGGGTGTGGATCTGCCACTGAGCAGCAGGCGGAGTTCCTGCTCGTCACGCGGTGGCAGGAACCTCGTGCACGCTAATCCGCGGACGGTGATCGACGCAGGGCCGGCCTGCGACCTTCGGCTTGCGACCGGCACCTGGCCGGGCGCCGCCGCGGCCGGGGCAAAACGGCAGCAAGGGGGCGGTGAGCTTGCCGCTCGCGCCGCGGGCCTTCGAACCGCGGCTCTGCTTCCGGCTTTCCGCCGTCCGAACTTTCTGCGTTCGACCGGCCAAAGTCCGATGCTTGGAAACCGCTTCCATTGATTGCGCAGATATATGACCGTGCAGATCGAGCTGCAAGCAGGAGGCTGGAGACTCCTGGGCTCCGCAGCCCTCGCCGAGTTGGCGCGCTGGTTGCGGCAGCGGCGCGCCGCATCGCGGGCTAGGGTCCACCGGGCGCCCTGAGGCAGGCGATGCCCAACGGCGTGCGAGAGCCAGACCCCTTACTCCGTGTTCCCGTCGATATGCCGCAGTTCGTGCAGCGCCCTCCCGTCGAACCGGCGACTACGCTGCGGACTCGCGAAGAGTCCCTTTGCCGCAACGGGCACTTCAGACCCGGAACTTGGCCTCGGCCCCATCGATGAGCGGCTTCACGCGCGCAAAGCGGAGGCGAAACCGATCGCTTCGAAGGTGATGAGCACGGTGACGATGGCCTGGGCGGCGTAGCCGAATGCGCGCGGCAGTTCGCGTAGCAGCAGCGTGACGAGACCGAACAGCAGCAAGGTCACCACGCCGCCGACGACGAAGAACGCGGCGTCGTCGAGGTTGCACAGCACCGGAACCATGATGCCCGGCACCAGCGGCGAGCACAGCAGGTAGTTCGTGAGGCAGTGGCCGCAGTCGCGCAGCATGCCGGTGACGACCGGCACCAGCACCGGCAACCACAACGTACACGCGGCCCGCACCATCGCGTTGTGCCACGCGAACCCCAGTCCCTTCGCAGCGACGTCGGACACCATGTCAGCCTCCTGCCCCTGCCGGAGCCTTCGATTTCGGCTTCGCCGCAGCCGCCCGCAGGTCGGCGATATCGGGACCCGCACCGCAGGCTTCGACGAACTGGTCTAACGTCCAATTCTGGGCGTGCAGCGGATGGTCCTTGGCGAACGCATCGCGCAGCATCGGTTGCACCGTGAACCCGAGCATCGCCATGCCGAGGCGGTTGGCGTGCAAACGGTCAGACTGCAGCATGGCTCCCGGCGGCGCCTGCAAGGCACCGTCCACGAGCGGCAGCGCAACGCCCTCGGTCTTCATGCCCTTCACCAGGGCCGCGAGCTTGACGAGGCGCATGTTGGGCCGCGCCGCAACGAACGTCTCGAGCTGGGTGTTGAGTTCCGCGAGCAACGCCACCGACGGAATCCACGACGCGCGCAGCATGCGCGGGGCGGCGCCACGCATGTCCGGCAGGTCGCCGACCAGGATCGGCCCGTCGAACGTCGCCAGCAGTTCGAGACCCTGCGCCAACTTCGCCTTGCGCCCGGTCGCTTCGTCCTTGCCGGTCCATTCGCCGTAGGCGAACCAGAACGGGAAGTCGACGGCGACCAGGATCTCGGCCTTCGCCTTCTTGGCGCCGTCGATCTGCTGGCGGCCGAGTTCCATCGGCGAGATGAACAGCTGCGCCATCGGCTCCAACGGATGCGTCGTCGCGCGCGCGTGCTCGCCACACCACGCCTTCAGCACCCACTGCAGCGGCACCGAATCGCCCTGTTCGGCAGCACCCCACAGCGGACCGTCCTCGAAGCCGCCGCTCACCGAAGCCCCGACCACGTGCAGGCGCAGCTTCTTTGCCGCCTTGGCGGGCGCCGCCGGGTCCTGACTGAGGGCGCAACCGACCGCGAGCAGCGCCATCACGAACGAACCGATCCGAGTGCCGATCGTCATACGCCCACCACTCTACCGCAGCGCCGCCAGCACCGCGTCATGCACGGCGCGGCGGACCGCGGTGATCTTGTTGTTGACCCGCGTCGGGTGCACGCGGTTGGTCAGCAGCACCACGCACAGGTCGAGGCTCGGGCAACACCACAACGACGTGCCGGTGAACCCCGTGTGGCCGAACGTGCCCGCCGGCACCGTGCTACCCGCCCAACTGCCACTCGCCAGCATCTGGAAGCCGAGCCCGCGCGTCGTATCGCCGCCGACCATCGCCGGCTGGATGGCCGCCTCGACCAGATCGCGCGGCAGCACCTCGCGCCCCCCCGCGAGCATCGCCACGCCATAGGCAAGCACGTCGGCGGCGGTCGCGAACAACCCGGCGTGGCCGCTGATGCCCCCCATCGCGAACGCGTTCTCGTCGTGCACAAAACCCCGCACGATGCCGCCGCGCCGAGCATCGCGTTCGGTCGGCGCCGCATCCACGAGAGCCGCGCCCGAGGTCGGTGCAAACGTCGCGTGCTGCATCCCGAACGGCGACAGCACTTCGCGCTGCACGAACGTCGCAAACGGCTCGCCGCTCGCCTGCTCGACGATCGCCAGCAACAGCACGAAGCCGAGATCGCTGTAGGTCGGGCCGGTGCCGGGCTCGTACATCAACCCCTCGGTCGCCGCCGCCGCGACGATGGCGTCCTTGCCCTGCAGCGTGCGGTAGTAGCGTTCGTAGGCCGGCAGGCCACCGTTGTGCGCGAGCAGATGCCGCACGGTGACCTTGTCCTTGCCAGTGCCGGTGAACGCAGGCACCCACTTCTGCACCGGGTCGTCGAGCGAGAGCTTCTTCGCCGCGACCAACCGCAGAATCGCCGGCGTTGTCGCACACACCTTCGTCAACGACGCGAGGTCGAAGCGCGTGCTGGCGGTCACCGCGGCATCGTCGCTCGCATGCCCTAGCTTGCCGACGGCGGCGTCGAACACGATGCGGCCACGGCGCGCGACCCTGCACACCGCACCGGGGAAGGCGCCGTCACGCACGGCGGCGGCCAGCACGGCGTTCAGGTCCGCGGTGAGCGACGGGGCGAAGTCTGCGTCGATGGGATCGATCGGCGCGAGATTCTTGGCGACGAGTCGCGTGAGGCCCGTTCCCGCAGCAGCTACTCCAGGAATCGACACGGGCAGGCGTCCGGTCACCTCGGCGTTGCCGAGCAACACCGCCGCCGCCGCACGTTCGGTGCGTTCCGTCGACCAGAACGCACAGGTGTAGGTGTCGATCGCGGGCAGATGCTGCACGAGGTAGGGATTGCCGAACGACACCGCAACCACCTGCTGCTCGTCGCGCAGAGCATCGACCACCGGCCGCAGCGCCGGCGGCAAACCGACACCACCGGCGTATTCGCGCACCTTCACGTGCAGCGCCAACACGATCCGGCGCGCCGCCGCCACCTTCGCCACGCCCGCGGCAATCGCTTCCGCCGAGCTAGTCCCCGACAAGCGCACGACGCCAAGACCGCAGACCTCGGCACAACTCTCCTCGAACCTGCGCCCCGCCCCTTCCTCCTGGTCGAGCAAGGTGACGAGTACGGTGTCCGCCGCGGCCGCCTTCGTCAGCGGCAGATTGCCGCCGCGGTCGCGAACCAACGTCAATCCACGCGCCGCGATCTCGTCGGCGAAGCCTTCCGCCATCGGCGTGCGCAACGCACTTCGCCAATCCGCCGCAACCGCGCCGCCACCGGAGAACAAGCCCACCTTCGCCTTCGCGCGCAGGATGCGCAGCACGGCGTCGTCGAGCCGCGCCATCGGCACGCGCCCACTGCGCACCGCCTCGACCACCGCCGCGCGCGCCGCCAACGGATCCGGCGGCATCAGCAACACATCGGCGCCCGCCAGCAGCGCCCGCACCGCGACTTCACCCGGCGGGAAGGCGTTCTGCACACCCTTCATCTCGAGCGCGTCGGTGACGACAAGGCCCGTGAAGCCGAGTTCGCCACGCAGCACGTCGCCGAGGATCTTCTTCGACAACGTCGCCGGCACGTTCGGATCTTCACCAAGGCCCGGCACGCCGAGGTGGCCGGTCATCACCGCTTCGAGCCCATCCTTGCTCGCCACCGCGAACGGCAACAGCTCGACGGCGCGCAGACGGGCGCCGTCACCGGGCACCTGCGCGAGTGCGAGGTGCGAGTCGGTATCGACGTCGCCGTGGCCGGGGAAGTGTTTGCCGCAGGCAAGCAACCCCGCACTGCGCACGCCGCGAGCGAACGCGCTGCCGAGTCGGGCGACGAGCTGCGGGTCCTCGCCGAAGCTGCGCACGTTGATGATGGGGTTCTGCGGGTTGCTGTTCACGTCGAGAACGGGCGCGAACACGAAGTGGAAGCCGAGGGCCTTCGCTTCTTCGCCAGTGACACGGCCCATCGCTTCGGCAAGGCGGGCGGAGCCGGTGGCGCCGACGAGCATCTGGTTGCCGAGTTCGGTGCCGCCTTTGAGGCGGAACCAGACGCCGCCTTCGAAGTCGCCGGCGAGCAGGAGGGGCACCTTCGCTGCGGCCTGGAGTTTCTGCACCAGCGTCGCCGCGTCGTCGACGGTGCCGAGGCTGAGGATGACGCCGCCTAGGCCGGCGTCGCGCACCCAGGCGAGCATCTGGTCGTGGTTGGTGGCGCCTTCCTTGGCTTCGGTGCGCGAGAGCGACCACGACATGAACAGTTGGCCGGCCTTCTCTTCGAGCGATAGCGCGGCGAAGCGTTCGGCGGCGGGGTCCTGGGCGCGCAGCGATGCGGGCGGCAACGACGACAGCGCGGCCAGGACAAGAACAGCGGCGTGGGCTCGGAGCACGCGGAGAGACTACGCGTCGGCAACCGTTCCGTCGCGACTCAGGCGCTTCGGAGAACGGGAGCACCACGTTTCGAAGCTCGAAGCAACGTCACCATCCGTTGGCCAGAACCGAGGCCGCTCCCAATTCCCACGTCGCAAAGTCATCGCATTCCCCCCCACCGACTCGTCTCCGTCGCACGACGACGAGGAGTTGGGCTGAGTGTCCCGGTCCTGAAAATCGCCCCAGCGAAGTTCATGAGCTGCGTCTCCTCATCCGTCAGCTGGATCCCCCGGCGTTCCATCCCGAAACGAATGTGCCGGATGACTGCCACAACATGTTCGTTCTGCGACTCAACTTCCTGATTCGCCATCGCAATGGCATCGGCCCAACCGGTCCGATAGGAGCCAGCCACCGATTCCCTGTGCCACCACCACAGCACTAGCGGAATGATCGCCAGCGTCGCCAATGCCTCAACTCGCCGCATTCGCAGATTGCGACGCAGTCGATTCTCGGCCCTGGAACTCGACCTGTTGGTAGCCATGGGCACATCTAGCGAAGCCGGGTTCGCGCAGTACGGCCTCGACAACGCAAACGGGCAGCCGCGGGTTCAATCGCCGCCCACTCCGTAGGCTCTGCTGCGAACGAGGAACCTGTCCGCCGAGCGCGATCTGCCCTCAGTCGCGACCGATTCGAACGCAGCGAATGACCGGCCGAACCAACCTCACGCGCCGGATTGGCCGGCGTGCAGCAGGCTCGCCGCGTCGCGATCGAGCAGCACGAGCACATTGCTGTGCGTGCGCACGATGCTGGCCGGACACGCCGGCGCGACCGTTCCCTGCAGCATCGCCGCCACCGCCGCCGCCTTCGCCTTGCCGAACGCACACAGCACGAGCCGCTTCGCCAAAAGGATGGTCGCGAGGCCCGAAGTCACCGCGCGCGTCGGCGGCTCGTTCGGCGCGAAGCGGGCGCGGGCGTCGTCGCGCGTGGTCTCGGCCAGCGTGGTGACGTGGAAGCCAGTGTCGAACGCAGTGCCGGGTTCGTTGAACGCGAGGTGGCTGTTGCGGCCGATGCCGAGGAACTGCAGCCCGACGCCACCGGCCCGCTGCAGGCGCTGTTCGTGCGCGCGCAGCGACGCCGGGGCGTCGTCGTGCGGCACGGGGAAGAACATGCCCTTCGGCAGCATGGCGAGCAGCTGCGGGCAGGCGGTGCCGAGTTCATGCACCATGCCGCCAGCCCGGCCGGGCGGGAAGCCGAGGTACTCGTCGAGATGCGTCGCGAGCAGGTTGCCGGCGTTCGCGAGGCGGCCGTGGGCGAGTTCTTGCTGCAGGGCCTGCAGGAACGTCGTGAAGGTGCCGCCGGTGGCAAACCCCAGCAGGGGGCGCGCCGTGGTCGCGAGCAGGGTCCGGACTTCGTCGAGCAACACCGGCACCGCCGCGGCGGCGTTGGCGAGGATCCGGACTGCGGGCGAAGGCGGCATGGCGAATCGAGAATGTGGCGTGCAGGACTGCTGGCGTCAATTGACCTGACTCGGGCGCGTACCGGCATGCCTTCACGCGCAGCCCAGCTGCCTTTGCCGGTGGCCTCTTCCACCGCAACCGGCATGCTGTGCAGATGCCCCTGTCGCAAGACCAGCTCACCCGCATCAAGACCCTGCGCGGGCTGTTTCTCGACGAGGGCCGCCCCGGCCTCGCGTTGCCCGACTACTGGCGCGACACGCAGGACCTCGCCGCCTACGACACGCTGCTCGCCGCGCGCATCGGCTGGAAGTGGAATGCGGTCCTCGCCGAATGCCGCGCCCGCGGCCTGCCGCACGATCCGCAGGCGGTCGTGCTCGACTTCGGCTGCGGCACCGGCATCGCCGCGCGCCGCTACCTCGCCCACTTCCCCGCCGGCGAAGTGCTGTGCCACGACCGCTCGCCCAAGGCCCGCACGTTCGCCATGCAACGCCTGCTGGCGGAAGCACCGACGGTGAAGGCACGCCCCACCGCCAGCATCGACGGCCTGGCGCCCGACGTGCTGCTGGTGAGCCACGTGCTCGGTGAACTCGACGAAGCGGGCGGGGCTGCACTGCGGGCCCTGATCGCGCGCTCACACACTGTCATCCTTGTCGATCCGGGCAGCCGCACCGTTTCGCGCGCGCTGTCGACGCTGCGCGACGAACTGCGCGGCAGCTTCCACGTGGTCGCGCCGTGCCCGCATGCCGAAGCGTGCCCGGCGTTGGCGAGCCCAACCGACTGGTGCCACTTCTTCGCCGAACCGCCGCCGGAAGTGTTCACCAGCGGCGAATGGGTGCGCACGGCGCGCGACGTCGGCATCGACCTGCGCGCACTGCCGTACTCGTTCTTGGCGTTGTCGAAGACGCCGGCGACCAC
>SXGT01685532.1_pt1 | contig 43763 bp, 36 predicted proteins | sample 3176221 | NCBI WGS metagenome assembly SXGT01 (sample SAMN11356862, study PRJNA531348) | freshwater metagenome | isolation source: freshwater sample F1-120 | place: China: Fuxian Lake, Yuxi | collected 2017-12-25
ACTACAGCGCAGCCCGACTCCACTGGCGACCGGACTGGCATCCCATCGCTTCGTGGTTATGAATACACCCTCTAAGGGCCCCGCCAAGAACTACTCGTTCTTTTCGGTGCCCGTTTGCTGGCTGGGTGGGTCGCAAGCTCGCGTCATTGCAAGCCGACTCGCCGCTGCCGTGTATCCACAGCGATCGAGTATTATTGGGCAGGCTCCTAAGCCTTTGATGACGCCACTGCGGGCGCTAGCCCAAGCTTGCAGGGTCCGCGATTTCGTGTAGCTTGAGCACGCCGCCGCGCCGCCCCCTTGGCGTTGCACGCGAGACGCGGCATCAGCCACAACGGCAGGCTTGGAGGTCGAGATGGTGACGGCGCGGATGGTCCTTGCGCGTGCAGTCGCGGTTGTGGCGACGGCACTGGTCGGCGCTGTCGCCACGACGCCCGCTTTTGCCGAAAAGGTCATCTGGCACTACGACTCGCTGCCGTCGATCATGGACGAGCTGGCCACCGGCATGAAGCTGCACCCGATGTACGCGCATCCCGGGTTTGTCAAAGGCGAGGGCTGGGGGGTGCTGTTCAAGCCCAAGCCGACGGACTACCCGGTCAAGATCCTGACCGTCGAATTCGTGATGGCGCAGGCCGAAGGTGCGCAGCCGCAAAAGGGCGACTTCGCCATTGAATTCTACAACGACGATGGGGTTGGGCCTGCGCCCAAGGGCCCGCCCATCTGGACGATTACCACCAAGGACTTCGCCAACGGCGGCAACATCGGCCAACCGGTGGTCGGCAACACGGGCATGGTCTACCAGTTCGACTGGACCAAGCCCGAGAATCACCCGCCGCTCATCGACAAAGGCAACATCTACCTCGTCATCCGGTATCTGGGCGAGTCGGCGAGCCTGGAGGCGATGTGGGGCAAGCTTGAGTGCACCAAGGTCAGTCTGGGCGCGGGTCTGGATTTGTGCGGCTGCCAGCCACTGGCGGCATTGACTGAGCAGAAGGCCACCATCAAGGGCGTGAACCTGATGAACATCGTGTGGCCCATCGGCACCTGTGCCGGCGCCAAGCAGTGGAAGTTCGTCGAGCAGGTCAGCACCACCAACCTGGACATGAAGGGCAATTTCGTGCTGCGCATGGGCGTGGACGGCGTGGCGCCCATCGACACCGATGCCGGCAGCACCGGCGGCGATACCAGCGCGGCCGACGCCGGCGGCACCACCACCGATGCAGGCAGTACCGTCAAAGACACGCTCGTTCCGGTGCAACCGCCCGAAATCACTGGCGTGACCCCAGCGTTCGGCCCAGTGGACAAGCCGGTGTCGATCGACATCTACGGCAAGAACTTCCAAAAGGGCCTGGTCGCCAAGCTCGGCACCGAAGCCATCAAAGTGCAGGACGAGACGGTGACGGCGACTGGCTTTTCAGCCGTCGTGGTCGGCGTACCCGTCGGTACCTACGACCTGGTGGTCAAGAACCCCGACGGCCAGGTCGCCTTCAAGACCGCCGCGTACACCGTCAAAGCCGTTGAAGCCGCCGACGTCCAGGAGACCACAGCCACGCCGGAAGTGACGTCGGCGCCGGAGATCACGCCCGAGGCGGCGTCGGCCGGGCCGTTCACTGTCGAAAACGTGGCGCCGTCGTGCGTCGAGAACCGCCAGGATGCGCAGTTGGTGGTGTACGGCACCGGCTTTGTCAAAGGCCTGCAGCTCAAGGTGGGTACGACTGCGCTGGTCGCCGTCGACGTCGTCAGCACCGGCAAGGCTACCGGGCTTTTGCCCAAGGGCGTGGAGCCCGGCACCTACTCCCTGTTCGGGACGTTGCCGGGCGGCGAACAGAAAGCGCTCGCCAACGCCGTGCGCGTGACCACCAATTGCAGTCCGGCAGTGGTGGGCGCGCCTGCCAGCAGCGGCTGCAGCGCTGGTTCACGTGGCAACCCGTTTCTTGCCGGCCTGGTGGCGCTGTTCGTTGGGCTTTTGGTGGCGTTTCGTGCGCGGCCGGCGTCGGCGCGAATCCGGCGGTAATTCAAGGCTTGCGTACAGCTAGGGATCCATCGTGTCTGCACCAGACGGCCCGTCCCCTGCAAACTGACCCGCGCGCAAGAACTGCGCAACCCGCTCCCGCACCGCTGGATCGTCCATGATCCAGGTGTGGGTGGCAGGTACTTCCAAATAGTGGTGTGCCAGGTCGGGCCGCGTCTCCGCAGCGGCCACCGTGCCGTCGCTCGCCAGATCGGCAGGCAGTACGCCCAGCGCACGCGTCGCCCACGACACCGGGTTTCCCCAGTGCAGACCGGCCGTGCCCGCGATGACACCAATAGACGCAATCGTGCCCGGCGGATGCCAATCGTCTGGCGGTTGCGCCACTTGCCCGCCAGCAGGGCCATAGAACCACTGGAATAGCCGCCAGTCTGCGAACGCGCGCGCCACTCGGCTGCCGCGCACCGGAGGCGCCAGCATCACCAGATGGCCGATCGGCAGGTGGCGAGCCAGGTGTAGCGCGACGATGCCCCCGAGCGAGTGCGTTACCGCGTGCACCGGCCGCGTCAGTACTGCCGCGCCATGTGCCGCCACCAAGCCGTCCCGCACCGCCAGCGCCGCCTCGGCAACGGGTACGCGCCGCGACGGCCAGGTAAAGTTCCACGTCGCATAGCCGCGTCGACGCAGATCGGTATCAAGCCCATCCATCGACAGCGCCGTCCGCGCCAGGCCATGCAGCAACACGACTAGTGGTTGAGTTGCCAATCCCTAGGCGTCCTTCGGCGCTGGCCGCTCGAACAGCGGCACCATGTCGGCCGGTCGGTACTTGTCGACCAGCCGCACGACTTCGTCTTGCAGACGGTCGCGAGTAGCCCGCAGCGCCACCAGTTCGCGGCGCAGCACCGCGATGCGGCCGGCGGTCTGCAGCATCTCCCACACGCGCAGTCCAGTCTCCAGCGCCCGCAGCGCTGCCCAACCGCTGACCGGCAGCAGCACGGCCAACGCCAGCGCCCACGGCCAGCCCACAAACCAGCCGACCAGGCCAATCATGCAAGCGTGCAGCAGCGGCACCAGCACCAGGCCCATCATCAGCTTGGTGGTGCCAATCACATCCTTGCGCGGCGAAAACCGCACGCCAAACAGGCCAATGACCAACGCCACCGGCCCCTGCAGCACCAGCCCCGGCAGCGCTAGCGGTGCCCACACCAGGGCGTCGAGCAACCGCAGTGCGCACTTGCCCGCGACCTCCCACGGGCCGACATGGCGCAGCACGTCGCCGTCGTCGAGGTCCAGCTGGCGCAGCCGCTCCAGGTAGGCGCGCACTTGCACCAGCAACGCCTGCACGTCTGGCAGATCTTTGACCTTGGGGTACGCGGCGTTGAAGCGCCGTGCCAGCTCGACCCGCTGCCACAGGGCGATGTCTTGCGGCTGGTACAGCCGGCGCACGGCGTTGAGCAGGCGCGCCGTGTCCCAGTCTTCGGCGTTGACGGTCAGCTCGCGTAGCGCCGTGTCGATGTCCGTTGTCAGCTGGCGCGCCGCCAACTTGTCGTCGCGCAGGTAAGCATGGCGCCACTCTTCGCCGACTTCGATCGGCGCACCGTACTGCACCACCACCCGGCTGCGAAAGCGCTTGGGGTGCAAGTAGGTCAGACCGACTGGCACCACATCGACCACCTGATCGTGGCGGTGGGCGGTGTCGAGCGCGATGCGTGCCGCACCGGTCTTGAGCTTTTGCAACTGTGCTTCGTCGTGGCTCAAACCCTCGGGAAAGATCCCCATCGCTCCGCCGCCGGCCAGCACCTGCGACATGGCGTCAAACATCGAGGCATTGTCGACGTTGGCGTGGTCGCTTTTGCGCTGCACGGGCACCGCGCCAACGCCGCGCAGCAGCAGACGCATCGGCAGCGTCTTGAACAACACGTCCTTGGCCGCCAGTTGCACCGGCCGCGGACAGGTGACGATAATCAGCAGCGGATCGATGAGCGAATTTGGGTGGTTGCCACACAGCAGCGCCGCACGCGCCCCTTCGTCGGGCACGTTCTCGCGGCCGATGACCTCGACCTGGCGAAAGAACACGCCGACCGGCACCTTCAAGATGGCGCGCAGGATGTGGTAGAGCAGCACGTCGCCCTCGCCGGCCGGCGGGATCGCGTCAGGTCGGGTTGGTCAAGTAGCCTGAAACGCGCCGCGGCGCAAGGCGGCCACAACCGGGCAAGACGGACTCAGGCTGATAGGCTAGAACGACCGCGAAGCCTGCAGGCCGATGCTGCTGAAGTTGTCGGCCGTTGAGCGGAAGTCAAAGAACGGAAAGCGGTAGGTCTTGCCGTCGGCCGAAAACGGCGGCGACGCGGTAAAGCTGTACAGCGACGCGCTCCAGATGCCGTCGGCGTCGATGTTGTAATTGAGCGAAGCGATGCCCCACTGGGTGTCGACGCGGCCGCGGCCGACCCGGGCGTATTTGCCGGTGTACTCGTCTTGCCGTGCATCGAAGTAGCGAAAGCCGTTGAACAGCATGTAGGTCAGGCCGCACGACCAGCGGTCGTTGATTTGAAAGTTGGCGACGGCCAGCGAACGAAACGCGAAGGAGGTCAGGTTCGAGCCCGTGGCAATGTTGCCGTTGGACAGCGCCTCGGCACCGCCCGTGCGGGTCAGCGCCAGGGCGACGTCGTTGGTGCCCACTGGCTCGGTCGACGATTGGGTGTACTTGTTGAAGTTGTTCAGCACACCGATGCCGGCCACCAGTAACAGCTTGCCGCCTAAGAGGCCGCCTTTGTTGAAGTTCATGGTGGGCGTCAGCGACGTGTAGCGGCCGACGTACTTGCTGGCACGCGATACCGGAATGTTGCCGACCAGGCCCAGGCTCATGCCGATGCCACCCGGCAACCGAAAGGCCTTGGTGCCGCCCTTGCCGTCGCTGACCCGCGGTGACCAACCCAGGTTGACAATCATGTCTGAGACCGAGGTGTCGTAGGGGCGCGAGGCGCCAGAATCCGCGTTGGTGACAAGATTCTTGTTCACATTTTGGGTCGCTGTCAGGTTCAGACCCGGCATGATCGCGTAGGTGGCCGACAGCGTTAACGTCATGTCCAGCCCGGTACGATTGGCCTCGCCGGTCACGAGCGCGCCGCTGGGAATCGACGGCGCCAGTGCCACAGACCCGGTTAGCGGAAACGCCTCAGAAGGTTTGGACTTCTTCTTGGCGCTGCCGGCGGTCTCCAGGCCGGCCGCTGCCGCGGCGGCTGCTTGCGCATGGCCGTCGGCGGCTTGCAGGCCCGCCGTCACCACCGTGATCGCGACCGCAGCGACACGCACCGACGGTATCTGGAAGAACAAGGGAAATCGTGAAGAAATCTGCATCGCTACACTCCGCGCCCGATTCTGCGCTGTCGCTGCGGGCAACGGCTGCGGACCGGGCGTGTGGCGGCCAAGGCCGCGCGACCAAAGGGAGAATCTGCCGCACCACCTAGAAGTGGGCAGGCAAAGGCGTCGGACGCTAACAGAAACCAGTGGGCGTGACAATCGAAATTACCGGAGGTCAACCGTCGCTTGACACGCCTGCGCCACGGCCGATTTGCGCGTGTCCCACGGGTGGTCGCGGTGCTGTTGGTGCGCGCTCCAGCGGGCCTTTGGACGCAATTGTCAAGCGCTTCGCAGGCTTTTTCGACTTGTCGCGGTCTGGCTGGTGTGCCTCGCCGCGGCAGAAGCGCTTGCCGCGCCAGCGTTCCCGCTGGCGCCCGATGCCCAGCACGACGCCCAACCGCTGGAAAGCGGAACGGACATCGACGAACTCGACGACGAGCGCCTGCCGCCGAGCCGTCTGCGCGCCGATTTGCTGGCCGACACACCGCTGCACAGTCGGCGCGGCCACGGCTGCCGGGGTGACGACCAGCCCGTACTCAATTCGAGCGCGGTGGATCGCCTGTTGAGGCCGCTGCGCAGCTAGCCCGATTCGACCGGCGCGGTGGCGGGCGGCAAACCGTGCTCTCCTGGCGCGCGAGTTGACCGGACTCCGTCCCCAAGATTGCCTTTGCGATGCCCGCAGCGCGGCCCTGACCGCCTGCGCTCGCAAGCCGCGTCGTCAGTCCCTTCCTTCCCAACGAAACTGCGCCGGCTTGTCCGCCCTGGGCCCACATCGCCCGTGACCGCAAATGCAAGCGCGACGCCGCCCGCCAGTGCGCACAGCGCCGGGCGACGACGGAGACCCAACGTGATCAAGAAACGCCTGCTGCATTTTGTGGACATGCACGGCGACGGTCGCTACGTAGACCTGCTGCGCGGGCGCTTTGCGATCAATGCCTTGCGCGACGTGGCAGCGGGCCCCGTGGTCGCCATCCCGCTGGCCAAGGGTTTGCGATCGCTTCGGGGCTGCGGCCGGAGCAGGGCATCGTCGGCGGTGCCGTGGCGGGCCTTGTCGGTGCGCTGGTCGGCGGCAGCAAGTACCAGGTCTACGGCCCGACCGCAGCCTTCATTTCAGTCATCGCCGGCGCAGGGCATGCCCACCACCAGCAGGTCGAAGGCCGCCGTGCCACGGTCATCGCCGACATCTTCGTCGAACTGCGGGTGCTGGACCCGGTCAAGGCCGTCTTCACGCCGTGCCGGAGCTGACCACCGCCCTGTAGCGGCTACCCGCCTTTGTTCGGCACGGGATTGGCCCGACTGTGGCGCTTGTCTTTCGCTGCCGCCTTGCCCGTCGCCGCGCCGCCGAGCGCCTTGGCTTTCTGCATCGACGCGATCAAGAACTCGGGTCGGCTCGGTTGGTAGTAGTACGGAAAGCCGCCATTGTTGCTGACGATGTCGTCGACCGTTGAACCGTCGGGCCGCAAGAACACGATGCGCGGCACGTAATTGCCAAACCTAGCGAATCGATTGACGATATCCATGGGCGCCGTGCCGCTGTTGACGTGGACCATCACCAGGCCGCTGGCCAGCTTGTGCACATCTTTGTTCGACTTGAACACCTCGCCGAGCAACGTGCACTTGGGGCAGGCGTCGGTGTAGAGCAGCAGCAGCACCAGCTTCTTCTTGGCCGCAGCCTGCTTGAGGCCCGCCTGCCACTCATTCCAGTGAATCGGACCCTCAAACCGGATCTCAGCCTGCGCCTCACTTGCATGGGTCAACAGGCCGACAACCGAGGCTATCAAAGCCACAACTGCAAGCCAGACCCGACCAAATGTGCTGGTCTGCAACAAATCTGCCCTTGTCATGGTGCGCGTGCGCCCGCCCGTGCCGCCCGTGTGCGGCCGCTGGTAGTGTAGTCGCTGCCGTGCTTGCACGGTAGGGGCTGTTGCGCCGGCCGCGCGGCTTGCCTCGCACCCGCCTTTTGCGCAAGATGCCGCCATGCAGCGCGCACTTTGTTTGGTGTTTGTCCTTCTTGTCCTGGCGGCGGCGGCTTGTTCGCCCACGCAGACCTTTGGCACCGTGGACGGCATGCGCTGCTCTAATTTCGGCGACGAGGTTTGCTCGCAAGAAAGCGGCTTTCCGCGGGCACGCTGCGACTTCGACAGCACCTGGCACATCCTGGAGCACTGCGGCGCTGCCACCTGTATCGTCGAGAACCTGAGCGGCGGCCAGCACCGCACGCGTTGCGGCAACAGTCCCTCGACCGGCGGCGGCAGGCGCGTCGTCGACGCCAACGGCGGCCCGCAAGACGCCTCCGAGGATGTCGACATCGCTGCTGGCAACCCCTGGGATGCCGCGGTTGAGCCCAAGAAGGATGTCGCTGCGCCAACGCTGGTGGCCTGCGGCGGGTACAGCTGCGACGGCAAGGAAATGTGCACGTTTGTCGGCACCTGCGAGTCCAAGGCCTGTCCGGCGACCTGCACGCATGGCCAGCGCTGTATCTTTGGCACTTGTCAGACCCACTGCTACGGGACTTGCGCAAGCACCGAGTTCTGCAAATTCGCCACCGACAGCAAGTCCGCCGACGAGTGCAGCAAGCTCGGCTGCACCCCGCCGCTGGACCTCGGCACTGCGGTCGCCGCCGTCGAGCTGCTCCTGCCCTCCACGCCAACGGCCGCGTGCGCTCACCTCAAAGCGGCGACGTTGCCGCTCAACAAGACACTTGCTGGGGTCCAGATCACCGCCACCGATCTCGAGGCGGGCATCAAATACGGGCAGGAAACGCTGGCCTTCGCGGATCTCGGCGGCCTCGCCGACGTCGCCATGGTCGCCCGCGAGACCAACGGCAAGGCGTGCGACGGCAAGACGCCCTGCGGCCTGGTGCTCAGCAAGGGTGAGAACCTGCACCCCAGCGTCACGGCAGTTCCAGGGGCCTGCAAGCTGCGCTGGAACGCCGACGCCAAGGGCCGATACGCGCAGCTGCCGGTTCCCCTGCGCCTGGGCCTGCTGCGCGTGCCGCTGGTTGTCCGCGATGCCCAGGTCGACATCGCCTCTGACCTCAAAAGCGCCGAAGTGTGCGGCGTCGTGACGCAGGCCGACCTGGACGCCGCATTGTCCGGTCTGTCGAGCACCAGTGGGCCGGGCTTTCAGCTTAAGCAGGTCGCGCTAACCAGCGCCGGCAAGGCCGACATCGACACGGACGGCGACGGCAAGCTCGACGCCCGCTCGGTGGCGCTGACGTTCAAGCTGCAGAGCGCTATCTTGACCAAGTGGAGCCCGTGACCGCGCGCCTGCCGCCAGCCCCCGCTACGCTGTTCAGCCCCGCCGGCCACTTGCTCGACGGCGTCTATGCGGGTGGCGTGGCCGACCCGGACATCGGCGTCCGCGGTGCGCTCGGTTGCCTGCGCCAAAAAGAGTGGCATTACCTCTCGGTGTGCACCACGACCCACTTCGTTGCCGTGGCCGTCGTGCAGTTGGGGTACCTGGCCAATGCGTTTGTGTATGCGGTCGAGTTGGGCGACCGGACCAGCGGCCCCTGGCAGTGGGAGGCGCTGAGTCCCCTGGGTCGCGCCGCGTTGTTTGCATCGGCCGCAGACCGCGGGGTGACCGACTGGCAGAGCCGGCACGGCCGCATCGTTATCGCCGGCGACCGCAGCGGCTGGCAAGTCGACCTGGACGTGGCGCTGCGCAACCGCGGCGAGTCGCGGCCTTTGCGCGGCCGAATCAGCGTAGCGCGTGCCGAACCGCTGGCCCTGGTGCACAGGCTGCCGACCGGCAAGCCGGCCTACACCGAAAAGGAGGCGGGGCTGCGCGCCGACCTCGACCTGCGCTTGGGCGACCAGACGCTGCGCGAATCGGGCCTCGCGACCAGCGACTGGACCCGCTCGTTGGCGCAGCGCGAGACGCGCTGGAAGTGGGCGTCGATGGTTGCGCAATTGCCCGATGGCCGGCGACTAGGGCTCAACTTGTCGGCCGAAGTGTATGACGACGCGCGCGGGCACGGTCGCGAAAACGTGGTGTGGCTTGATGGCGCGCTGCAACCCCTTGGCGGCGTGCGCTTCACTGTGCCAGCTGCCGCGGATCAACACACCTGGCGCATCGACAGTCTGGATGACGGCGCCGTGGCGTTGCGCTTCGAGCCGGCGGGTGCGCGCCGCCAGGACCTGGATCTCTTGGTGGTCGCCAGTCAGTTCGTGCAGCCGTTCGGTCGTTTCTTTGGCCAACTGGCGGTCGGCGGCGAAGTCATCGCCGTGGACGGCGCATTTGGTGTCGTCGAAGACCATCGGGCACGTTGGTAGGGGCTCGCAAAAAATCTACTCGATTTTCTACGGGCGCCCATTTGCCAGCTCGGTGGCTCGCAAGCTCGCGTCTTTGCAAGCCGACTCGCCGCTCCGCCGTCTGCCGAGGTCGACTGAGTTATTCTTTGACATGCTCCACGCGGTTCTCGCCCCAAGATTGCCGGATCGCGCAATTTCCTTGGGGGGTTCAGCAAACTGTGATAGATTGTGAACGTCGGCGCCGCCCTGTCGGCGTACGAGGTTCCGATGAGTACCAGCGGGCCCCCCCGTCAGCCCGGGCCGCCCATGCGGCACATTGCCGGTGTCGGCTATCAGGCACCCGGTGCGAGTCAAGCCGCGTTTCGATCGGAGAGCAGCCGTCAGCCATCAGAGCGCGCCAGCGGCGAGCACACGGCCACGCCACGCCACGGTCACGTTGTGGTGCCGTCGCCCGGCGCCGCGCCGCCGCCGCGCGCCGTCGGTCGCGTGTCGGGTGCGTTCCATGCGCCCGCGCCGGCGCTGGAGGTGCCGCCGGCCGTCATCGTCGAGCACACCGACTTTCTGTCGCTGATCGGTCAGCTCGGTGTGCGGCCGACCCTGCAGGAGCGCGAGCTCGCCGTCATCGCCACCCTTCTGCTGCGCTGCTCCGCCGCCGAGGGCCGGGTGATGGTCGCGGAAGGACAACCGGCGGACCATGCTTTCTTTCTCATCGTCGGCATTGCCGAGGTGTCGCAACCGGGTCAGGGGCGGTCAGCCGCGTTCGACGTCATCCAGCCCGGGTCGTTCTTCGGCGAAGGCGCGGTGCTCGGTGACACCGTTCACGGCTACACCGTCACCGCTGGCCCGGGCTGCGTGCTGTTTGCGCTGAGCAAGGCGGCGATGGCGGATTTGTGGCAACGCGACCGGTTGCTGGGCCAGCGCGTTCACGCCGCGTTTGCAGCGCAATTGACCTACCGGCTGCGCCAGCGCGGCTGGTAGCCCCAGTCGACCCCAGACCCCGCGACTGCCCCAGTACCAGAACGCCAACTGCGGCCGCCGTCGGTGGCCAGCGCGGGCTGCGGGCTGCGCGCGCGGCCGACGTTCCGTGCAGCTTTGCCGGCAGACCATGGACCGCGCGACCACGGTGGCCCTATGCTTGCGCGCCTTCCGGCCCGGCCCGGCCCGACCAACGCCTTGACCGACCCCGCTCGCCCGCAACTGTCGCCCGACCGCTGGGTACTGGCCTGGTGGCTGCTTGTCGCTTTTTGCGCCGGCCTCGCGGTGTGGCCGCTGTGGGCCGGCCACTGGCTGCCGCTGCACGACGCCGCGCAGGTCGCGCACCAGGCGTCGGTCATCTGGGACTGGAACGTCGAACCGGTGTTCCGCCGCGACTTTGTGCGCGCGCCGTTTCCGACCCCCAACTTCTTGGGCATCGCGCTGCTCACCGCCCTGGCCCCGTTGGGTGGTGTGCTGCTCGCCCATAAGGTGGTGCTGACTTTGTGCGTGCTCGGCGTCATTGCGGCGTCGGGCTGGCTCCTGCGCGCTGCCGGTCACAGCCGCTGGCTGCTGCTGGCTGCGCTGCCCTGGGCCTGGCACCAGGAGATGTACATTGGTCACCTGGCGCACAGCGTCGGACTGCCGCTGTTTTTGGCGGCGCTGGCGGCGCACCTGGGGCTAGTTCGCGCCCCCGGGCCTTGGCGGGCCCTGCTGGTCGCGCTGCTGATAGGCGTCCTGGCGATTACGCACCTGCTGCTGTGGGTTGTAGCGACGCTCATGCTGCCCGTGCTCGGTTGCGCCAGTGGCTGGACGCCGGGGCGCTGGCGCGGGGCTGCCACCGGTCTAGTCCGCGACTTGGGGCTGGGCATGCCCGGCTGGGCGCTGGTGGTGCCGTGGTACATGCGCGACGTGGCGCCGACGGGGCATCTGGCCGAGCTTGCCGGCGAGTGGCGCCTGCCCATCGACAACCTGCGCACGGTGTTCGGCCAGATGTTCGATGTGTTCGCGCCGCGCGGTGGCGCGCTCGACAGCCTGCCGGACCTGCTGTTCAACCGGCCCGGCGACCTCATCAGCGCGCTGTGGTGCATCGGCATCGGGCTGTGGGTGCTGGCGACGATTCGGCAGCCCCGCGACGGCGCGCCAAGCCTGGGCTCGCGCTATCTGGCACTGGCGACCGGTGGGCTGGCCGTAGCGTTTTTCGTGTTTCCCGTCCACGTGTTTCGGCCCGTATGGATCCACGGCCTCGGCGGGCGGCTGGTGGCGCCGCTGCTGCTGGTGGCCGCGCTGGCCCTGCGCTTGGACCCGACGCGGCCGGCGCCCAATGCGAGGCTGCGCGCCTGGGCCGGCTCCGCGGCACTTCTGGCCGCCGCGGTGTGGCTGCCGATCTCGACCGTGCGCTCGGCGGTGCTGGTGCAGCCCGAATTCGACCACATGGCCGAGGCGCTGGCCACCATCCCGCGCGGCAAGGCGGTGCTGGTCCTGCGGCCGGATTTCGAGAGCCACTGGATGCAGATGCACATCTTTGCCGACGTCGGCCAGTACGCGGCGGTGCTGCGCGGCGCCGCCGTGCCACAGGTGTTCATCGACCCGGTACTGCAGCCGGTGCGCACCGCCGCCGGCCGCATTCGCCCCGCGCCGCCGGGCGACGACCATGAGCGCTTCAACTGGCACGATCACGGCCGCTACTACGACTACGTGGCACTGTTTCGCAATCCGTTCGCCGCCGAGCCGCGCTACGAGGCGCTGCTGCGCAGTTGGCCGCGCGTGTACCAGCGCGGCAAGTGGCAGGTGTTCCAGAACCTGCACCCCGAGTCGTGGCCGCCGCCGCCGCCGGCCGTCTCGCCGCCGCGCGACCCCGACGCCCAGATCGCCGAGTCGATTGCCGACACCGTCGGGTCGATGATGGGCTTGGGCTGGACGCTGCCGTACGCGCTGGACCCCGAGTTGGTGCAGCGCGACGAGACGCTGCGCGCGATGCTCGGCCTGCCGTCGCGCAACCCAGGCGCCGACTTGCCAGCACCGCAAGCCGTCACCGAGACCGGGATGGAGCGGCAACTGGCGCCACTGCCCGAGCCGGTGACGACCGATGTCGCTCCTGCGCCGTCGCCGCTGTTCGTGCCCAGGGCGCTGGCATTGCCGCCGTCGATCGTCGCGCCGGTGCCAGTCACCCCGCCGGTACGCCCTGACCCGTCGCGGTAGCGCTGCGCCGCCCGCCGAACGTGTTACATTGCACCATGCGGGCGCTCCGCTCGCTTTCGGTTCAATCGTGGAACGCAGCGGCCTTTCGCTCTTTGGCATCCCGATCACGGTCTCGCTGTGGCACTTCGTGTGGATGCTGGTGCTGCTGCACAACGTCGATGTCGGCGACATGGGCTTTGCCGGCACCGCGCTCTTCATCCTGATGGCCAGCTTCTCGGTGCTGGCTCACGAACTCGGGCACGCTGGCGTGGCCAAAGCCCTGGACCTTGACCCCGAGATTCATCTGGTCAGCCTGGGCGGCATCACCCGCCACGCCCCGGCGCGCAAGCCCTGGCAAGAGTTCGCGATCGTGCTAGCTGGGCCGATGATGAACTTTGCGCTGGCCGCGGCCTTGTACCTGGGCCGCAGCGTGCTGCCGCCCAATGCGGCGCTGCTGACCAGCTTGGTGGTGGACATCAATGTGGTGTGGGGCATCTACAACCTGCTGCCGGTGTGGCCGATGGACGGCGGCCAGCTGATGCGCATCGCGTTCAAGAAGTTCCTGCGGCCGCTGCTGGCGGATCGCTTGACCCACGGGATTTCCATCGCGGTCGCGCTGGTGATTGGCCTGCTGTTGGCGCGGATGGGGTTCTTTATCGCCGCGATCTTTCTGGCGATGTCGCTTTTGCAGAACTGGCGCATGCTGCAAGACGTCAACGACAGCCACGACGCCAAAGTGCAGCAGAAGCACAGTCGCGTGCGCGAACTGGTGACTGAGGCGCGTAGTGCCTTCGAGCAGGCTGACTTCGCGACGGCGACGCGCCTGGCCCACCTGGCCAAAAGCGAGCCCTACCTGTCGCAGGAAGAACTCGACCACATCTGGCATCTGCTGGCCCTGTGCGAGGTGCGCGTCGGCCACTATGAGCAGGCCATTCGCTACGCGGAGCGGTTGCCGCAGTCCGCGGACATGGCCGCGGTGCAGGCCTACGCGCTGCAAGCGCTGGGGGACGGCAGCCGTATCAAGCGCTTCTTGGCCTCGCCGTCTGCGGTGCTGCTGAGTGCTGAACGCATCGAGCAACTGCAAGACCAGGCGCGCGTCACCGCGTAGCTGCGGCTGGACCGCGGCGGCCCAATGCGCCGTGAAAGAAGGTAAACCCAGCTTGCGATCGCCGCAGGCATGGGCATCGTGTGTCTGACGACTGCGCGCAACCAGGCTGCGCGCGCGAGCCGCGATGCCGCATCCCCCGCGACCGCCTCCCGCACCCCGACCCGGCGCCCGGCCGCCTGAGCGCGAGTTGTGCGTTATCGAAATCGGTGACGGCTGGGCCATCCGCTGGCGCGGCGAGCTGCGGCTGCTGGCGACGTTTGAGACCATGCGCCAAGCCCTCAATGCCGCGCTGCATCAGGCTTGGCAAGCCAAGGTCGATGTGCTGGTGCAGCAGCGGGACGGCAGCATGCACCGCATGCGCCCGCTGCAGCCGGTCGAGCCCGAGCCCCGGCGTCGGCGCGGCGGCGGGAGCAGTACAGAGCGCTAGCTCGGCAGTACCTTGCACCCACGGGCCCACTGCGGCCCGCCCGACACATTGACACCATCGCCCCTTGCACCGATCCTTGCGGCCCCTTGGCGGCAGCAAGGCCGCAGCATCAGGTGTCCCATGCGCGCAGCCCGCTTGTCGTTGCCCTGCCTCGCCGTCGCCGTCGTCTGCAGCCTCCCCGCGGTCGCGGTCGTGGCGGCTCCGCCGGCCAAACCCGTCAAGGTGGACCCCAAGCTCAACGCCGCGGTGGTGCTCAAGTCCGGCATCAAGTCGGCCGATTTCGTCGCGCGCGGCATGGCGTATCGCGGCCTGCAGTTCGAGAAGGACCGCGAAGGCGCCAAGAAGCTGCTTGAAGACGGCGCGACCGACCCGCAATGGGTGGTTCGCGCAGGCGTGGCCCAGGCCTTCTACGCCCTCAAAGACGTCCGCTGGCGCAAGGTCGTGCACGACGCGCTGGTGATGCCGGTGCTCAGCCCCCTGGAGGTGCTGCCGGTGCTCGACGACATGCTCGACAAGGACCAGCTGGCGCTGATTTTCGAGGTGCTCGGCGACAAGGAGCATGAGCAGCACGACAAGGTGATGGCGGCACTGCTTCGTCGCGACCGGCCGCACCTGGTGCCGCTGTTCGTGCAGGGCCTGGCCAGCAAAGACGCTCTGGTCGCCCAGACGCTGCTCAAAGGCCTGGTCAAGCTCAGCCCGGTGTTGCAGGTCAAGATCCTGGATGCCATCGCCAAGGCGCACGCGGCGAACGATGTCGTGACCAAAGCCCTGCTCGAAGTCGCCGCGGCCAGCCACGAAAAGCTGCCGACCAGCTACCTGAACCTGGTCAAGACCAAGGACGGAGCGCTGCTGGACAAGGTCACGGTCATGCGCGCCCGCCATGGCGATCGGGCTGTTGCCAAGGCCATGGTGGCGATGTGCTTGCGTCTCAAGGACAAGGAACAGTTGGCGGCCTTGCAGGCGCTCAAGCCCATTTCGAGCAAAGAGGACGCGGTCCTGCTCAAGCCCATCTTGGAGCAGGGGCCGTCACACGAGACGTTGTTTCAGGTGTACGAGTTGCTGGCGCGTGCTGGCGATCGCTCGATGCAAAAAGAGGCCGAAAACCTCGCGGAATCGACCGACGTCGATGTGCGCGCGACGGGCGTGTTCTACCTCGGTTGGGTCGGTGGCGCCGGTCGCATCGGCGACATGCACCGCTACCTGCAAGACGGCATCCCGGCTGTGCGCATCGCCGCCGCGCGCGTGCTCGGCTACATCGCCAGCCACATCTCGGTCGGGCCGCTCAAAGAGGGTATCGAGCTGGAAAAGGACGAGCGGGTGCGCATGGAGATGGTCCGCGCGCTGGCGGGCATCCGCCACAAGGATGCGTACCAGGCGCTGATGTTCTTTACGCGCGAAAAAGACCCAGAATTGCGGCGGGTGGTGGTGCGGGCGCTCGCCGATTCGGGCGATGCTGTGGTGCGGCAGGGGTTGCAAAATGCGCTCAACGACAACGATCCGCGCATCCGCAGCGAGGCGGTCCGCGGCTTTATCCTGAGCGATGTCGCCAAGGCCGTCGACGTGTGGAAGCGCGCCATCCGCTGGCTGCCGCCGGGCGTGGTCCTGGACCTGACCCGCGAGATGAGCAAGACCATGGAAGGCTTTATCGAGCTCGCGCTCGCCGACGGTGGCAAGGACGACAATGGCGTAGCGGTGCGCGAAGAGGCGCTCGTCGCGCTGCACCTGCTGCCCGAGGCCGAGACGCGCATCCTGTTCAAGCTCTTGGAGCAGACGCAGGAAGAGGACTTGAAGATCCGCATCTTGCGCGCGCTGTTGGACCTGGACAAGGCCAAGGTTGCCGTCGCCATCAAGTCCACGGCGCTGCAGTCCAGCCCGCGGGCGCGGATGGCGGCGATTCGCATGCTCGGCAAGCTCAAAGGCGACAAGGAAGCGCAGGAATTCCTGGTGCGCTTCTTGGACGAAGCCGACGAGCGCATTCGCATCGCCGCGGCGCTGACCATTTTGGGCGGCTGAATTCCTTGATAGCTGGCCGTGCAATTGCCTTGGGCGGTGCGCTGCTGTGGGCCGCGCTGGCCAGCAGCTGTGCCGCGCCCGCTGGCGACCCGGTCCGCGATGTTGCGGGCGAAGCACGGGCCCTGGTGCATGGCCTGGGTTCGGCTCGCAACTGCCTCGGCGACCAACACTGCACCTTTGGCGCCACCCGTGGTGTTTGCGCGCTCGGCACTTGCATGGGCCTACTGACCGCCGACCAGCGGCCGCAGCGGCAGGTGGTACTGGAGCGCATCGGCGCGGCCGACGACAAGCTGGCAGCGGCGATTGCCGACCTGGTCCGGCCGATGGTCGACAAGGCCGAACTGTCTGCGCCCTCGCAACTGGCGGTCGCCGAAGCGATGGGCGCGCTGTGGCGGCGCGCAGGCTGTGGGGAGGGGCCGTGGCAGTCGCCGCTGCGTGCGGCGGCAGCTGGGCGCGAGCCCGCCGTGGCCGCTACAGCGCGGATCCAGCTCGGTCGCTGCGGCGACGTGACGGTGCTGCCTGACTTGCAAGAGGATGCCGCGACAGGCAGCGAGCTGTTGCGCGCGGAATCTTGCGCGGCACTTGCGGGTTATGCGCGCGGCCCGGACCAGGCCAAGGCGCACGCTGCGCTGCTGGAACGGCTAGCCGATCCCTCGCCCGTGGTGCAGCGGGCGGCCGTGCTGGCGCTGCGGCGCTGGCCCACGCCGTTGCCGGCCACCGCGCTGGCAGCGCTGCACGCGCGCGCGCCCCATCTCGCCTACCTGCTCGGCACCAGCGACGCCGAAAAGATGCCATGAATCGACTGCTTGCCTGTTGCCTGACCATCGTAGCGCTCGCGTGCGGCAAGGCCGCCGACGACGAATCCGCCCAAGCCGCGCCGGCAACCATTCCGCCGCCGCCGGCCGTCGGTGACGCCGCTGGTCCGTACGTCTTGCGCTACTTCGCACCCTCGTCCGGTCTGCTGGTGCCCGTGCGCACGGTTGCCGAGGTGCCCGAAGGCGCACGCGGCCAGGTGGTGGTGACCTACGAAGATCCGGCGCTGCAAGGCCCCTGGCTCTACGTCGCGGACCTGACTCAAAAGCAGGGCGCCGGGTTCGCCGTGCGCAGCGTCGACCGGCAGGAACTCGAAGCGGCCATGGCGGCAGCCCAGCCAAAGCCTGCGTCTGTGCAAGCTGCCGCGCCAACAGCGCCCGGCGCCGCCTCGCAACCCGCAGCACCGGCCGCCGCCGCAGCCGCCGACCAGGACGTCATCATCTACCGCACCGTCTGGTGCGGCTATTGCAAGAAGGCGGCCGAGTACCTGCGGCTCAAGGGCGTGCCGTTTGAAGAAAAGGACCTGGAACGCGACCCAGGTGCGCGTGAGGACATGCTGGCGCGGGCCAAGAAGGCCGGCGTGCCCGAGTCGCGGCTGCAGGGCGTGCCGATTCTTTCGGTCAGGGGCAAGATCATCAACGGATTCGACCGCGCGGGCATCGACCGGGCGTTGGGCGGCTAGGTCCGAGATAGCGCCAAAAGGCCTTGCAATCCGTTGCACACGCAGGCATTATTCCGCGCCCGCGACCCCAGGTCGGTCGCCAAACCGTGGAGTTCCTGACCATGCGCCGTACGATTTCGATTGCCGCCTTGACTTCTTTGTGCCTTGCTTCGATCGCCGCGTGCGGCGAGACCGGTGGCGGCACCACCGCAGCGGCGACGACCGACGTTGCTGCGGAGACCACCGCCAGCGCCGACGCCGCCAAGACCGACGGCAGCCTGGACAGCAAGACTGCGACCGACGGCACCACCACCGGGACCACGGACGCCAAGGCCGACACCGGCAGCACCGACCTGCCCAAAGTCGACGCCAAGAAAGACACCGCGGCGCCCGCCGACGATAAGATGGAAGGCGCGACCATGCTCGATCCGGCCGCGCCCGCTGAAGACGAACTGGAGCCGACCGACGACGTCGACTGGTACTGGTTCGAGGGCAAGAAGGGCGACCTGGTGATCCTGTCGATCGAAGCCCAGGCCAAGGGCGGCGCCGGCGCGGCGTTCGCGGCCGACAGCATTGACTCAATCATCACGCTCTACGGCCCCGATAAGGCCATCTACGCCTTCAATGACGACCCGGTGCCACGCGACAACAACGACTCGCAGCTCTATACGATCCTGCCGGCCGACGGCAAGTACTGGGTCAAGGTCGAAGAGTGCAACACCTGGATCGCCGGCGCCGTCAACGTGCCGCAGGGCGCCTCGTGCGCCAAGCCGCTCGAAAAGAACATGACCGGCTACTCGCTGTACTTCACGGTGCTCGACCCGACCAAGGCCGCAGTGGTCCAGGACAGCGAAAAGGGCAACGACGACAAGGCCGCCAACGAGGTCGCCTACAAGAAAAATGCCCAGGGCAACTACATTGCGCCGCTGCTCTACGGCTACTTCACCGACGCCAGCGACACCGACGTGTTCCTGTTCAAGCTGCCGGCGGGCATCCCGGTTACCGAGGGCAAGCGCTTGTCGGCCTCGTTCGAGGGCTTCGTCGGCGGCGCGCTCGGCAACGGCTCTACGACTTCGGCGGGCATGGTCGGTCTGTCTAGCGCGGCGACGCCGGCGCAGTGGATTGCGCTCTCCGACTTTGGCAACGAGGCGGCGGATCTTTCGGTGCCGGTCACGGCCGACAGCGGCTATCTGTTGTACGTGCCGCACAAGGGCGACAAGAAGGGCACCAACGACTTCTACATCCTGGTGCACACCTTTGGCCCCGGCAACCCGGTAGAGCAGAAGGACACCGAAAACAACGCCGCGGCGACGGCCGAAGAGCTGGCCAATCAGCAAAAGGACGGTCTGCCCAAGTACTTCGTCGAAGGCAACCTGACCGACAAAGACGTGGACCACTTCTCGCTGTCGGTCGAGAACGTGCCTGCGGCGGCGAACCAGATTTCGGTGGCCTGCGCCGCGCAGTTGGACGGCTCGGGTATTCGCGGCCTGTCGGCCGAATTGCTCGACAAGGACGGCAAGGCCTTTGCCTTCGCGTCGGAATCCGACAAGACCGCGCTGCAGGTCAAGGCTACGGCCTTGCCGTCGGGCGCGAAGAAGGTGGTGCTCAAGCTCTCGTTCGACAAGCAGGACGCCAAGGTCTCGGGCAACTTTTACCGCTGCGGCGTGCACATCAGCGAGCCCCAGCCCAAGTAGCCCGCTCGGACCAGCTCTAGGACGCTGCCAGCTTTGCAGCCGCCCGGACCCTGCCTGCACTGCGGCTTGCGATTCTCGCCCGAGGCGCGCCGCGCCGGTGGCATCTCGGTCCTGGTCACCGGCGACGAAGCGATCTTTTCGTACTTTCGCTGTGGCGCGTGCGGCTGGTACTCCATCGAGGAGTACTACGACGCCTTCATGGGCGACAGCACGGTTCGCTGGGGACCGGTGGTGCCGCCCGACGTCGGTGACCGTGCACTGCGCTGGATTGCGCAATGCCCCGACCCGCACGACAAGTGGTGTGAGTGCGACGGCCACCGCGCGATGGCGACCGGCGTGCCCGTGTGGCCGGACGAACCCAGTTGAGGCGCGCGGTCAGGGCGCTGTCGGCGTCGGCGCCAGGGCAACCCACACGGTGACATCGACCGGCAAACCCAGCGCAACTGCGGTCTCGGGGACCTGTACGGTCGCCCGTCGATCGCCGCACGCGGCCTCGATGCCCAGCACGCGCACCCCCGCGCTCGCAAAGGCGCTGGCGTAGGGCAGGCGGACGCCAAAGCCGCCGCTCGGCCCGGCAAGCGCCGACACGATCCAGTTGTCGCCGCCGTCGCCGATCTGCAAGCGCACGGTGACTGTGGCGGAGCTGGACGCGGGGCAACCACCGCCGCGGACCAGGGCACCGGGCACGCGCTCGAACACCTTGGCGCGCAGATCAGCGCTGGCAAACCGCAGGCGCCAGTTAGTGCGGGCGCGGCAGCTGCCGTCCGGGCTCTGGCTGCCATTGCCGTAGTGCAGGCTGTGGGCGTTGATACACGAACCCGCGGGGGTCAGCGCCAGGCGATCCTGATCGTCGCGCACGGCCAGCTTGTCGGGTTCGCGGCCCAGCGCCTCGGCGTAGCTGCGCATGGCCGACATCGCCAGAGGAGACGTCAGCCAATAGCGCACCCCATGACGGTCGAGCAGCGCGTCGTTGGGGCCCGCGCCGTCGTCCAGGTGCAGCATCAGGCAGGCGTCGAGACCCGCGGTCTGGCCCGGCGCGATGTGCGGGCTGCAGACGTTGGGCAGGTCGCCCAGCGCCCGGATCTCGTGGCCCAGCGCCCAACTGGCCATGACTGCTGGCGGCTTGCCGTCGCGCACGGTTCTGTCGGCGTGGGCCCGCAGCCAGTCGAGCGCCTCCCAGACCCGGACCCGCTTGGCGAGCGGCGGCGTGCGCACATCCAGCGCCACCAGACCCAAAAGCGCGGTCACCACCAGCGCGCCCAGCGACAGCCGGCGACCCCAAGCGCCCGCATCGTGGGCCTGGGCCAGCAGCGCCCCGGCGACCACCGCCAGCGGCACGGCCTGGAGCGTCGAAAACCTTGACTGCGCCACAGTCAGCAGCCAGCCAAGCGCCAGCGCCGCCGTCCAAGTGCGCACCGCGGGCCGATTTTCGCTGCCACGCCAACCAAACCAGGCCAGCACCGGCACCAACGGCAGCGACCAGCTGGCCAGATCGGGGGTCAGGCGCCAGCCGGCATCGAACAGCGACGCCGACTCGTGGATGATCGCCACGTGGTTGCGGCCGGCGACGAATTCCGAGCCGCCGAGCAGCGCGCCGCGACCGGCTGGCCACAGCAACAGGCCACCCGCCCCCAGGGCAACCGTGACGCCAAGCGCCCGCCAACGTTCGGCCGTCCGCGCCCCGGCCGCAAATGCCGCCGCGCCCACCAGCGCCGCCACCGGCTGCAGCCAACTGGGTGCGTGGGCGACCGCGGCGCCACCTTGAGCGAACGGCGACTGCAAGGCCAGTGGCTGGCTCAGCAGGCCGGCAACGGCCAGGGCCAGGCCCCACGCGCGGGCTGCGTTCGGGTGCTCACCAGGCTGGGCGACCGACATGCGCACCAGCCCCAGGCTGCCGACCAGGCCCAGCGTCAGCGCCGACGACGGCAGGCACCAGACGGCCGCCGCCAGCGCCAGACCCGCGGCTGCTGCCCAAGGCCGCCAGCGCGCCGAATCGCTGGCGGTCAGCAGGCATCCCAGCGCCGCGAACGTCAGCAGCGGCTCCACGGCGTGGTGGTCGACCTTGCCGGCTTGCAGGTAGTTGTGCAGGCCGCCGTGCACGGCGGCGACCACGCCGGCCATCAGCGCGCCCAGCGCCAGGCCTGGACCTCCGCGCAACCGGGACGAGGCCCACACCGCCAGGACCGTGGTCAGCGCCGCACACACCGCGACCACGGCCATGCCGGCCACAATCGCGTCTTGCTGCGTCGCGCCGCCGAACAAGCTGGCGCTGCGGGCCACCAGCCAGTCGAAGCCCGGTGGCCACACCCAGGTCAGGCCGTCAGGCGTATGGCTGAGCGGATCGCGCCAGGGCACGTCGCCGCTAAGGGCCGCCTGGATGCGGCGGACGTGCCCCCACGAGTCGCCGCTGGTCAGCCACCAGCGGTCGCCGCGGTGCAGCGCGTCGAGGTGGCGGGTGCGCAGCCACACTGTGGCCAGTGCCGAGGCGATGGCGATCGCCCACAGCAGGTGCCGCGGGTTAGCGCTGGGGGGCCGGGGCGGCGGTTGGGGCGTCTGCGGCGGAGCGTCCACTTGGGCCTGGGCGCCGGGGGCGGGCGCGGTGCGGGCAGTGTAGATCAGGTGGGCGGTTTGCGGTGCCTGTGGCAGCCACACGGCCTGTGAGGGGCAGTGCGGTCTATCTTCTGAGTAGATACCCTTTCGCCTCGGCCACGCGGCACGTTCATCATCGCCGCAAATGCGACGCCTTGTACGGCACCAAGGCGGCGTACGCGCATCAGGGCTGGGAGGGACCGGGTGCCGACGTCGGTGCGCGGTTGAAGCCTGATTCGGGTGCGTCGATGGGCCTGAGGTGGTGTTCTTAGCCACGTGCCTGCTGCACGGCGGCGATCTTGACGCCCCGGTGCATGCGGTGACGTGGCGTGTGGGGTAGTGGCTCTGCGCGCGATCAGGGTTCGGCCCGGGGCCCGAATTCTCGTGCAGCGCCGCCACGCCGCCATGCAACTCGCAACGCCACCTTGCTGCCGCCGGGCCGTCGGCGAGGTTGTTTACGGCAACTACAAGATTTCTTATCATTGCCAAATGCGCTACCTGTTTGCATGGATCGGAATTGCGGACCTCAAGTCGACCGGCGCAGCGGCAGGCGATTCTGTTGGCCCGATTGCACAGGCCCTAGATACGGGATGGTTTGACGCGGCCGTCCTGCTCGACGACCACGGCGCGGCCAAGTCTGGTCCGTGGCGGGCTTGGATTGCCAATCGCTTTCAAGGAGCGTTGTCGGTTTGCGACGTCGCATTGGCAGGTCCGACTGATTTTGGCGACATCTACCGCGCTGCCGTGGCCGCTGTCTGTGACGTCGTCAGCGATGGGCGAGTGGCGACCAGCCACAACCTGACGTTTCACTTGAGCCCAGGTACACCGGCGATGGCCGCTGTTTGGTTGCTCCTGGCAAAGGCTCGCTTTGGCGCATCGCTTATCGAGTCGTCACGCGACCACGGTGTTCGGCGAGTAGACGTACCTTTTGATATCGCGGCAGACTTTTTGCCGGACTTGCTTCGACAATCGGATCGTCGTCTGGCCGTCGGCGCTGCCGCGCAGTCCAGTGTCCTAGCCCAATTCGGCGACATCGTCTTCCGCGCCGAGTCGATGCAGCGCCTGGTCCAGCGCGCTCAAATGGCAGCCGTGCGTTCCGTGCCCGTACTCATTCTCGGTGAAACTGGGACCGGCAAAGAACTCCTTGCGCGCGCCATACACGCAGCTAGCCCTCGCTCAACCAAGCCCTTTGTGGCGGTGAATTGCGGAGCAATTCCAGCAGAGCTTGTCGATACCGAGCTTTTTGGCCACGAACGAGGCGCGTTCACCGGCGCCGTGCAGGCGTCAGCCGGCTTCTTTGAGCAGGCGCACTGTGGCACGCTCTTCTTGGACGAGCTTGGCGAACTGCCCTTGCACGCCCAGGTACGCCTGCTTCGGGTGCTGCAATCTGGCGAGGTACGCCGGGTCGGCGCGCGCGATGTGCGGCATGTCGACGTGCGTGTGATCGCAGCCACCCACCGCGACCTGCTGCAAGACGTGGCGGCCGGTCGATTTCGGGAGGACTTGTTCTTCAGGTTAGCTGTCGCGGTACTGCGGATTCCGCCCCTTCGCGACCGGCGGGGCGACGTGGGGCTGCTGGTCGACCGGCTTTGGATGCAGGTTTGCATCGAAGTGAAGGGCGATCCGAACTGGCTGGACAAGGAAATTTCTGTCCCCGCAAGAAATCGTCTGCTGGCGCACCAATGGCCCGGCAACGTCCGTGAACTGCTGAACACGCTACGCAGAGCCGCGTTGTGGTCAACTGGACCGGTCGTCACAGCCGAGGATGTTGAAGACGCACTGCTTTCGGTGCCAGCGTCCTCGGTGGGCGACGTTCTCAACCGCCCAATTGGAAACGGGTTCTCGCTCCCAGAGACCATCGCAGAGGTAGCGCGGCACTACCTTACACGCGCACTGAACGAGGCCTCAGGTAACAAGACCAGTGCTGCCGGACTAGTTGGGTTGGCAAGCTATCAAACCCTGACCAACTGGCTTGCGCGCTACGAAGTGACAACAGAAATGGAATGATCCCAATTGACTATCGTCGTCCTCCGGTCGCCGCAAGCTAGTTGGCACGCCATTTGCAGTGCTTCCAAGCGTCGCGTGTCGCCGCCGAATCCGGCGGGTGCGGATGGCGACCCCCCGGTTGGACACAATGCCCCACGCTGCCGCAGAATCGCGTTCCCTGTCGCCCGAGGCGGTCGTGGCACTTTCGGTCCACTTTGAATTCCTGCGCAAGCGGCACCCCGACTTGGCCGATCTTGGCGGACTCGCGGAGCGGTACGCATCGGCAGATCCGCAGAGTGCGCTGCTCAAGTTGCGCACATTCGCAGAACGCGGCGTCGATGTGGTCTTTGCGGAGTACGCACTGCCGACGACGCTCGACGGCGGCAACCTCAATGACCGGCTAAATGCGCAGGTATTCCGGGATCTTGCGCCAACCGTAATCCTGGACAAATTGCACGTCTTGCGGCGCAGGGGCAATCGGGCTGCGCATGCGAATGAGGGCACGGCGGCAACGGCGATTGCCGCGTTGCGCGATGCCTTTGACGTCGGCCGGTGGCTGTATGCTTTCGTGGACGACGGCAACGTAGGCGGGATCAAGCCGTTTGACCCGGCGAGCTTGCCTGTCGAGGACTCAAAGACGCAGTTGCAGCGCGAGCGCAAGTCGCTGAGAGAACAACTGGCCCAGCAAGAGTTTCTTGTCACAGATCTGATGCAACGTCTGGACGGTGAACGCGCCGCGCGTCAAAGTGCAGAAGCAACGGTCATCGAACTTGAGGAGTACCGGCAGCGTGCAACTGCGGCCGCAAGCATTCTGCTGCTCAATGAGCGTGATACACGGCGGCAGCTCATCGACGTGATGCTGGCTGAAGCGGGATGGGACGTTGGGGCCAACGGCGCGGATTCGGCGCAGGTGCTGCAAGAGGTCAAGCTGTCTCTGGTGCCAGACGAAAATGGCAATGGATTTGCCGACTATGTCTTGTTGGGTGAGGACGGCAAAGCGCTGGCGGTCGTTGAGGCGAAACGGACAGCAAAGGACCCAGCGGCGGGCGCGACTCAAGCCTGGCTCTACGCCAACGCGCTGGAGCGAAAGTATGGCAAGCGGCCTGTGCGGTTTTGGACAAATGGCGTCGAGGTTTGGTTCTGTGATGACGTTGCACCGGCCAGCCAGCCGCGCAAGCTATTCGGGTTCTACAGCAAAGCGAGCTTGGACTATGTCGTGTTTCAGCGCAGTCAGCACGCCGACGGGCAGCAGTTGATCGCTACGCCGACCAAGGACGTGATTTGCGACCGAATCTACCAGAAGGAGGCGATCAAAGCAGTAGCCGAGAGCTTTGCCCTGGGTCACCGCAAAGCGCTGCTTGTACTGGCAACCGGCACGGGCAAAACCCGCGTCGTAGTGGCCATTGCCGATGTGATGATGCGGGCCAACTGGGCCAAGCGCATCCTGTTCTTGTGCGACCGCAAGGAGTTGCGCAAGCAGGCCGACGAGGCGTTCAACGAATTCTTGCCCGACGCGCCGCGGGCCATAGTGTCGCGGGCTACCGCCGGAGACCGCGATCAGCGCATCTATATGGCCACCTATCCGGCTATGGATCGTTGCTACCGGGCCTTTGACGTCGGCTTTTTCGACTTGATCATCGCTGACGAGTCGCACCGCAGTATTTACAATCGCTACAGCGACTTGCTGAAGTGGTTCGACGCGATGCAGATTGGTCTGACGGCAACGCCGCGCGAGGTCGTCAGCCACGACACGTTTGCCTTGTTTGGCTGCAACGGTCGCGATCCGACCTACGAGTACACGTACCAGCAGGCCATTGCCGCAGTCCCGCCGTATTTGGTGCCGTTTCGCGTGATCGCCCACACGACACAGTTCCTGCGCCAAGGGATTCGTTTTGCCGAACTGAGCGACGACGACAAGCGCAAGTGGGAAGCGCAGGATCCCGACGCAGCGACCGGCGCGCTCGACGTTGCCCAGCAGAACCTCGACCGGCAGGTCCTAAGCGTCGACACCACCCGCGTCATTCTGCGAAACCTGATGGAGCGCGGCATTCGCGACGCCAGCGGCAGCCGGCCCGGCAAGACCATCGTGTTTGCGCGCAGCCACGACCACGCTGTGCTGCTCGCGCGGACGTTTGGCGACTTGTTCCCGCAGTACGGCGGCGATTTCTGTCAGGTCGTCGACAGCCACGATGAGCGCGCGGAGACCTTGTTGACGCGGTTCAAGGATCCGACCGACAACCTCACTGTTGCGATTTCCGTCGACATGCTCGACACCGGCGTGGACGTGCCGCAGGTGGTCAACCTGGTGTTTGCCAAGCCGTTGCGGTCATTCGTCAAGTTCTGGCAAATGATTGGTCGCGGCACGCGGCTGTGCCCCAACCTGTTCGGGCCGGGCAACGACAAGAAAGAGTTCCTGATTTTCGACCACTGGGGCAACTTCGAGTGGTTCGGGGTCGAGCGGCGCGAGACGGACGACCCGCCGCCGAAGTCGCTGTGCCAGCAGTTGTTCGAGGCGAGGCTGGAATTGGCGCACGCCGCGCTCGACCGCTTCGACCAGGCTGCCTTCGATAGTACAGCCGACCTGCTGCACGAGGATCTGGTTGCGCTAAACCGCACGCGGTCGATTCGCGTCGTTGAGCGATTCCGCGACCTCAATCCGCTGTGCAACCGCCAGCGGGTTCAGCAGTTTGACGCCGCGACGGTGGCGCAAATTCGGCTAGTTGCTGCGCCATTGATGGGTGAACTCGACGCCCGGAAGGACGAGCCGGCGCTCCGCTTTGACCTGCTGGTGGCGCAGACGCAATTGGCGGCCATCACGCAGGCACCTCGGCTGGCTACTTTGGCTGCGCGGGTGCAGGACGACGTCCAGCGATTGCCGAAGAATCTGGCGCCGGTCAAGGCGCAGGCGGCGACCATTCAGCAGGCGCGCGCGGCGGCGTTCTGGCAGGCGCCGACGTTTGGCGAGTTGGAAGCGGTGCGCGGCAACTTGCGCGGATTGTTGCAGTACAGGGTTGCGGCGGTGTCGACTCGGGCAGTGACAACGAAAGTTGTTGATTTTGTAGATGGCGATGAGATGCACGCCGAGATCGTGCCGACACTTGCCGGCCAAGAACTCGTGGCGTACCGGCAGCGGGTCAAAGAGGTGCTGGACCAGCGACTGGCTGGCGACCCGGCTATCGTCAAGATTCGCAATGGGCAAGCCGTGACAGAAGGTGAACTGGGCGGACTGGCGTTGCAAGTCCAGCGCATTGACCCGCTAATCGACCTACTGAAGTTGCCGCGGCAGTTGCACATGCACGTCGACTTGGCGCGCGTGCTGCGTGGCTTGGTGGGCTTGGACGCAAGCGCTGTCGAGACCGAATTCAAGGCGTTTACCAGCAAGTATCCAACGCTGACTGCGCAGCAATTGCAGTTCTTGCGCACGATTCAGCAGCACATTGCGCTAGGCGGTGGCCTGGAAATCGACCAGTTGTACCAGGACCCGTTTACGCGCCTGCATCCCGAGAGTGTCGACGGGATGTTCGGAGACGCCGCACAGGTTGACGACCTGCTCACCATTTTAGCGCGCTTCAATGCGGGCGAGTTGCCTGCCGAGCGCGCGGCCTAGGACCATCGTGATTACTACCCAAGCTAAGCAGCAGATCGACCAACTCTGGGATGCGTTCTGGACTGGCGGCATCAGCAACCCGTTGACGGTCATCGAGCAGGTCAGTTACCTGTTTTTCATGCGGCTGCTCGACATCACCGAGACCAACAATGAACGCGTGCAGCAGCGCACTGGCAAGGCCTTTCGTCGGTTGTACGATGGCGCTGACGATGTGCGGCGCTGGTCGGTGTTCAAGCACCAAAAGCCAGAAGAGATGCTGCGCACTGTGCGCGATGTCGTTTTCCCCCACCTGCGCGACAGCATCGGAGCGCGGTCGACGATGGGCACGTACCTCAAGGACGCGCAGTTTGTGATTCCGACTCCCAACTTGTTGGCGCGGGCCGTCGAGTCGGTGGACCGGCTCAAGTTGGTCGGCGATGCCAAGGGCGACCTGTACGAGTACTTGCTGAGCCGGTTGTCGACCGCTGGCATCAACGGCCAGTTTCGCACGCCGCGGCATATCATTCGGGCGATGGTCGAGGTGATGGAGCCCAAGCCGACAGAGGTTATCGGCGACCCGGCGTGTGGCACGGGTGGCTTTCTGGTCGGCACGATGGATTGGATGCTGCAGCGGTACACGTCGGAGGCGGGCAAACTCAAAGACGAGGAGGGTGGCGAGCTCTACACCGGCGACTTGCTGCAGCCGCACCGCGAGCACGTGCAGAGCGGGATGCTGCACGGGTTTGATTTTGATTCGACGATGCTACGGATTGCGGCGATGAACTTGATGCTTCACGGGATCGAGACGCCCGATGTGCATTACGCCGATGCCCTATCCAAGGCCTTCGGCGAGAAGTTCAGCCAGCATCGCCACGGCTTTTTCGACGTCATCCTGGCCAATCCGCCGTTTAAGGGCAGCTTGGATGCGACGACAGTGCATGCGTCGTTGTTGGCCAAGGTCAAGACCCGCAAGATGGAGTTGCTGTTCGTGGCGCTGATGCTGCAAATGCTCAAGGTTGGCGGCAGGTGTGCCACGATTGTGCCCGATGGCGTGCTGTTTGGTAGCTCCGGGGCGCACAAGGACTTGCGCAAGCTGCTGGTCGACGACAACCAGTTGGAGGCGGTGATTTCGCTGCCGGGCGGGGTGTTTCGGCCGTATGCGGGGGTGTCGACGGGGATTTTGGTGTTCGCGCGCGGGGGTAGGACGGGCGAGGTGTTTTACTACGACGTGAGAGAAGACGGGTTTACGCGCGACGATAAGCGCACACCGCAGCCGGCGGGCACGAGTGACCTGCCGCGGATGGTCGAAGCGTGGCGGCAGTGGAAGGCGACTGGAAAGGTAGTGGGCGCGGACCGGAAAGCGCAGTGCTTCTTGGTGTCGGCGGAGGAGATCCGCGAGAAGGAGTACGACCTTGCGTTGAACCGGTATCAGGAGGTCGTGCACGAGAAAGTGCAGTACGAGAAGCCGGAGGTGATTTTGGAGCGGTTGATTGGGTTGCAGGGGGAGATTTTGAGGGAACTTGAGGGGTTGAGGGGGATCGCGTGAACGTACGAAGCCTCGGCCAAGTTGCGGACATTGAGCGCGACGGTGTTGACCCAAATGCCCTGGTGGAAGGCACGCCCTATTTGGGCATGGAAAACGTCACAAGCGACGGCGAGTTGGTCGACGTGCGCACCGTTGCGGCGGGCGAGCTGGACTCTGCGAAATTCACCTTCGGTCCCGAACACATCCTCTTTGGCAAGCTTCGACCCTACTTGAAGAAAATCGCTCAGCCTGGCTTTGCTGGGATTTGCAGCACGGAACTCGTACCAATCAGGCCCAAGTCCGGGATAACTACCAGATATCTTTATCATTTTTTGCGCTGGCAAAAGACAGTTGATTGGGCGACAAGCCTATGCGCCGGCGCGAACCTGCCCCGCCTAAACCCAAGTATGCTTGCAACGTTGCCTGTTCCGGTGCCAGAGCTCGCGGTTCAGGAAGCATTCGCCACCACCCTCGACCACCTCGACTCCGTCCGCCGCAAACAACGCCAGGCCCTCGCGCTCATCGACGAGCTTGTGCGGGCGACGTTTTTGGAGATGTTTGGGGATCCGGTGGCGAATCCACGACGCTGGGGCGTTGCCCGCCTCGGAGAAGTCGGAGTTCTCGATCGCGGGAAGTCGCAGCATCGGCCACGCAACGACCCGGCCCTGCTCGGCGGCGCCCATCCGCTCATTCAGACAGGCGAAGTAGCGAATTCAGGCGGAGAAATCACAACCTTTACACAGACGTACTCAGATCTTGGGCTTGCTCAAAGCCGGATTTGGCCCGCCGGAACGCTGTGCATCACGATCGCAGCGACGATCGCCAAGACCGGTGTTCTGAAGTTCGACGCCTGCTTTCCAGATAGCGTCGTTGGCTTCCGACCGGCCGAGCGAGCGACTACGGAATTCGTCCAAGCCTGGTTGTTCTTTCTGCAGCCCATCATCGAGGCACGGGCGCCGCAGGTTGCGCAGAGGAACATCAACCTTGAGATTCTGCGCGAGCTTGAACTGCCGGTGCCGCCAATTGAAATGCAAAGACAATTCGCGCGACATGTCATGGCGATCCGGGAGGCAAAGCGCAGGCTGCTCTCACTTACCGATTCCGCCGAAGCCCTCTTCGCCAGCCTGCAAGATAGGGCATTCGCCGGTAGCCTGTAGGAGTTCACATGCCAGCGCTGCGCCAATATCGCATCTTCATCAGCCACGCCTGGGCCTACAACGACCACTACCACTCGCTGGTCGGGTGGTTCAACAACGCGGCGAACTTCTGGTGGTTCGACCACTCCGTGCCTGAACACGACCCGCTCCAGGTCAACTCCGACACCGCGCTGCGGCGCAAGTTGGACGATCAAATCAAGGGCTGCCACGCCGTGGTCATCATGGGCGGCATGTATGTCAACTACCGACGCTGGATTCAAGCCGAAATCGACCTCGCGTTGCGGTACAACAAGCCCATCATCGTCGTCAGGCCTTGGGGGTCGCAGGTGCTGCCGAAGGTTCTCCAAGATGTGGCGCACGAAATCGTCGCCTGGCAATCTGCCAATGTGATCGACGCCATCAGGAGCCACGCGCTGTGACCGAGCAGGTGGACCAGCAAGCTTGGGACCGCCAATCCCGGCTGGAGCAGTACAAGCTCTGCGTCGAGATGGCCGACCGTGTGTCGCAACGGCGCATGGTCGCCAACACATTGTTCGCCACGCTGACGACATCCATCATCGGCGCGTTGGTAGTATTGGGCAGCAAGCCGGAAGCGCGATCGTTCGAGGTCGGGCTCTGCCTCGTCGGCATCTTGCTGGCGGCCGCGTGGCGCGTTCATGTGGTGCACTCGCAACGGCTCAATTCGGCAAAATTCCAAGTGATCCAAAAGATAGAGTTGGAACTGCCATGTCAGCCCTTCGCCGAAGAGTGGACGCTGGTGCGAACCCATCCCGCGGGCTACATCGGCCACAGCCGAATCGAGGCATGGGTGCCTGTCGTTGCGGCTCTCGTTTTTGCTGGGATTCTATTGACATTGGCCAAGTTCTAACGCGGGAATGCGAGGGCCAACATGCTCGAAGATCTCGTCGAATCCCATGACTTTGAAGCCAAGCTCGCCCACGGTCGCGATGGTCAAGGCGAGGTGCCGCGTTCGCTGTGGGAGACCTACTCGGCATTCGCCAACACCGACGGCGGCGTGATTCTGCTCGGCGTTCACGACAACCACGGCAATCTTACGCCTGCTGGCCTCGGCAACCCGCAACGCCTAGTCGACCACTTGTGGAGCGATGTCAACAACAGATCCTGTATCAGCGCCAACCTGTTGCGCAATCAGGACGTCTCGATTCATGACGAGAATGGCCTCGCGCTGGTCCGCGTCCTGGTGCCTCGCGCAGCCCGCGCGAGCCGGCCGGTGTACGTCGGCGCGAACCCGCTAGATGGCACTTATCGTCGCCGCGGCTCGGCCGACCAAAAGTGCTCGGCAGAAGAAGTGCGGCGGATGCTGGCAGAGCAAGTGGAGGCAAGCCGCGACGAGCGCATCTGCGTCGGCCTGCACGTGCACGACCTCAATGAGGCGACGGTTCGACGCTACCGCCAGCGGTTCCAGGCCCACGCGCCCGGCCACCCGTGGAACAACGTGGACGACCATGAGTTCCTGCGCAGCATCGGCGCCTGGCGGCGAGACCGCGAAACTGGCAATGCCGGCGTGACGCTGGGCGGGTTACTGATGTTCGGGCAACAGTCCGACATCATCGACGAATTTCCCAATTACTTCCTGGATTACCAGGAGCGTGCCGAAGCGCGGACGGAACTTCGCTGGGTCGACCGCGTTTGGTTGGATGGGACATGGTCCGGCAATCTCTATGATTTCTACACCATCGTCACTGGCAAACTTGGTGAGGGTATCGGTGCCGGTTGGCAACTGCGCGGCGACCAGCGGATTGACGATTCTGCGGTGCATCAAGCGCTGCGAGAAGCGTTGGTCAACACCTTGATCCATGCCGACTTCACCGGGCGCACCTCTATCCTGGTGGTCAAGCGGCCAGACCTGTTCGGCTTTCGTAACCCGGGTGCGTTTCGCGTGCCGTTGGCGGATGCGCAGCGCGGCGGCGACTCCGACTGCAGAAACCGGCGGCTGCAAGGCATGTTCCGGTTCGTCGGCTTTGGCGATCAGGCGGGTGCCGGATTGCCCAAGATTCTCGACGCTTGGCGCGGGCACCAGTGGCGGCTGCCAAAGTGGACCGAACTCGTGGGTCCGAATGAGCAGACGCAGTTGGAGCTGCCGCGGGCAAGTCTGCTGAGTCCCAAAACCGTTACCGCTTTGCGAGAGCAGCACGGCCTCCAGTTCGACAAGCTGCCGCCGGCAGAGCGGTTGGCGTTGGCGCTGGCGGTCGAGGAAGGCGAGGTCACCCACACCCGGCTGACGGCCATGTCCGGCGAGCATTCGCGCGATGCAACCTTGGCGCTGCAGCATTTGGTCCAGCGCGGCCTGCTCGCAGCGGTCGACAGGCGGCGTCCAGTCACCTATGTGGTTGCCGAGCACGCACTTCAGGGCAAGAAGACGATTCAAGTGAGCTTGTTCGCCGACGCTGGTAGCGACGCTGCGGGTGTTGAAGCGAACTTGCCCGGTAAGACAGCGAGCATGCATGAAGAGGCCGCTACCATGCATGCTGTCGACGTGACCATGCATGCACCGGCCGAAAACGTGCAAGCTCCACTTTTGGGCCAATGTAGAACAACGCAAGGCGATCGCAGGCGCAGCAAGAGCGAGGGCTTGCAGGCGGCAGTTGTTGCAGCATGCATGGTGGCTTGGCGGACAGTGGCGGAAATCGCAGCCGCGGTGGGGCGTACACCGAACCATTTGCGCAATGGCGTGATTCCGGGCCTGCTGGGCCAGGGCCTGTTGGTGGCGCGATTTCCCAACGCGGCGCGGCACCCACGGCAGGCTTATCGGGCGGCGGGGTCGAAAGCTGTTGGAGAGAACGAATGATTACAGGGATCTCTATTGAGAACTTCAAGGTCTTTCGCAAGCGCATTGACCTTGAGCTCGCGCCAATCACGCTGCTTTTCGGCCGTAACAGTGCCGGCAAGAGCACGGTCCTGCAAGCCCTTGGCTATGCGCGGGAAATGGTCGTTCACGGCAACGCAACTGCGACGCACGATGAGTGCGGCGGATTCCGCAATGTGTTGCCCGGCCAAGGCGGCCCGACCGAGATTGCCATTGGTCTGCGGACGCGCCCAACAAACGCCCAACTACTTCAGCACTTTGCCAGCTTCGGGGGCAGTGTCGACGAAGGCCTCGCTTCGCGCATTCGCGACATCGGACTTGAAGTCTGCGGCAAGTGGGATCTGGAGGAGCGCCCGCATGTGGGCCGCTGGGCGCTCACCGCCGACGGCGGCTACGTGGTGCGCATAGAGACGCAGCCAAACCGCGAGCCAATCTTGTGGACCGATTTCGCGACGCAATGGCTGTCGCACGCGGTGCGAGAGAACCTGGTGCCGAGTTTGCGGCCGGCAGCAGATAGGCCGGACTTCGGCGTCTGGAAGCATTTGCACCCTAAGTTGAGCAACGACGTCCGCGCCTACTACTGCATGCCAGGTCGCAAGTCGGCGCTGCCGGTCGCGGGCCTCGGTCTCGACATGGCCGGAGTCGACAACGACCCGCTGGCGGCCGAGGCGGCGACAGAGGTCGATCACCTCGTCTTGGGCTCACGGAGCCTGTTTTCGCAGTATTTGACGGGTATTCGCCATGTGGGCCCAATACGCGTCGTTCCACCGCGCGGCCTTGTCGATCATGGCTGGCCCACTTCGGCCGGTTGGTACGATGGCAGCGCTGCTTGGGCATTGCTGCAACGACAGCCAAAGTTCGCGACACATCACGTGGGGCCAGCATTGACCATGGCCCAAACAGGCCACGGTTTGCGTGCACTCGAGGTTGCGTTGACGCGGGATCCTGTTGGCTTGGCAACAGCAATCGGTCTCGAAATCCGCGACGGACTCAACGAGGACTGGCTAGCTGGCGTTGCGGACAACCTTGCCGCAACCGAGAGGCATGTTTTGCTCGAGATCACTAGCCTTGGCGGTACGCGAACGGCGCATCCAAAGGACGTGGGCGTGGGCGTTTCTCAACTAATCCCTGTAATTGCCGCTGCGCTGTCGCGCGCCGACCCGCTTGCAGACGGCGGTGAGTTGCCTATCGGCTTGGTCGCTATCGAACAGCCAGAACTGCACGTTCACCCAGCAGTTCAGTCGGAAATCGCCGACTTGTTCGTCGAGACCATCCACGACCTCGACACAGGCGAGTTGTCAGGTCGCCAATACCTCATCGAAACCCACAGCGAGCACTTGGTCCTCCGGCTCCTCCGCCGTATCCGCGAAACCACCGAAAACCCAGATGTGCCCATCGACCGCCGCCTCCGTCCCGAAGACATCGCCATCTACTACTTCGACAACGTCGACGGCGAGGTCAAGGTCACCCGTATCGGCGTTGACGAAGACGGCGAATTCACCGACAAGTGGCCCCATGGATTCTTCCCCGAACGCTTGAAGGAACTCTAGAAGTGATCCACGAATTCGCAGTCGATCCAGCGCTCTTGCCGAAATGGCGCGGCCGCAGCTCGTTTGACTACTGGCGAAGCGCGTTTGGCCTTGGCCAACCGAGGGTTGTCTCAGCGCACCCGACCGCAAAGGCCTGGCGCAAACTTGTTCGCAAAGCGCTGAGCGATGCGGCCCCGACGTTGGAAGGCCTGGACCAGGCTCGGGTCGAGGGCCTAGTCAAGCTGCTGACCGAAGAACAGCCGCTGGTCGACCGCGCCGACCAAAACCGGATTATTGAATTGGGCGGCTGGCTCGAAAGCGCTTTGGCCGCTCACAGACCACAACCATTTCAAGGTGTCTTGACACATCGCGAGGATCGGGCAGAGGCGGCTATCTTACAAGCCACAGACCACCCGCCGGAGGGCCCAGCGTGGCAGTTGCCATCGACAGGGCCTGTGGCGCGCAACGCAGCCGATCTCGTTGCCCGGCTTTCTCCGATGCTGCGCGCCGCGCGCCAACTCGTCATTGTGGATCCCTACATTGACTACCACAATCGACGATTTTCACAACCACTTTTGGCGCTGATGGATGCACACGCAGTGGGCGGCAGCGACGGCGTGCGAATTGTCCACGGCGAGATCTCGAATCGCGAAAAGCCTCTTACCGCCGAAGTACATGAAGCACGGTTTCAAAGGCCTGCCAATCAATGGGTGCCCTCGTTTCGAGACGAACTACCGGCGGGACTTGGTGTTCAAGTCGCGGTCGTCGAACAGCAATCCGGCGGCGAGCGCTTGCACGAACGATTTGTGTTAACTGAGCTTGGTGGCGTGGGCATTCCTGGCGGCATCGACAACGGTGATCCCGGCGAAACAACGCCGACAAACTTGCTCAGCGAAGCAGATTGGGCGCACCAGTGGCGGTGCTACGGTGATCCGTTGGCGTTTAGGGTCTTGCGACGGTGGACGCGCTGAGGCACCGCTATTTGGAGGCATCGATGAAGGCAAGCGAAGTAATTGAGGTGGATGCGGCCGGCCGCTCGTGGACTGTCGCCGTTGCTAGCGGGCGCAAGCACCCCGCCTTGGTCCTCGCGCCCCACGACGACGACCACCGACGGTTCTGGAAGGCGATCCAGAGCACCGAAAGAGCGAGGTACAAGGAGACGGACCATTGGATTGCAACTTTCACGTTTTCAACGCCCGCAGGACAGGCTGAGCGGACTGGAGAGGTCTGGTTCAACAGCGGCTCTGCCAACTTGGATTCCGAAACGGCTGCAGCATTTGCGCGTGCCCAAGGCAGCCTTCCCGCCCTCAACCTCAAAATCACCCTCCTGCGCCGAACCGACGCCTCTGCGGCCGCCTATGCCGAGCAACAAGCCCAAGCAGAGCGCCAGCGACTTGCACGGGTCGCCAAGTTCACGGCCACCGCAGGCACGGCCATGCCCGCAAGACCTCCCGCGGCGGTCGCGCCTGCCGCGCCCGACTCGCCGATCTCTTTCGCCATGCTCGATGACGTCCTCCGCGCAATGCGCACCGAATTCGACCGCGACATCCGCGCCCCCGCCGACAACCGGCGCCGTGGCACTTTCGGGATCGGCTGGCGCGAGGCCGTTGCAGGCCACGACTATGGCGAAAAAGCGCTGGTCGAACTCACCTGGCAAAACCTGGGCTACCGTCTGGGCCAGAAGTTGGGTGAACTGCCTGATCCTGCAATCGAAACGGCATTTGAGTACTGCGCAGCACACTTCGCGCCGCCAGTGCCGCCGATTGCCCGCGAAGCAGACGTCCCCGAAGAAGTGGAAGACGACGCGCTTGACGTCGACCCCGCCGCCGCCATTGAGGGTGCAGCTAAGACCGTGATGCAAACCCGGTACGAACGCAGCCCGCACAACCGCGCCGCTTGCCTTTCCTACCACGGCCACGCGTGTGCCTGTTGTGGCGTGGACTTCGGCAAGTCGTTCCCGTGCGTCGCCGCTGCGCAGGGCTTTATCCACGTACACCACTTGCGCCCGCTTGCGCTGGTGGGCGGCGCCCATGGAATTGATCCGGTCGCTGACCTGGTTCCGCTGTGCCCGAATTGCCACGCTGTCGCACACATGGGCCGCCCAGCGCCGTATTCCCTCGAAGAGTTGCGGCGGTTGCGGTGCTCCGAGTAGGTATGGGTGGGCGCGGGCGCACGGCTGAGTACCTCAGGCTCTGGCCCGGCCTCACCAAACCGACACGAGGACCATTCTGATGACAAGTGCCTTCCAAGAAACGGCCCGCCACCACCAAATCGCGCTCCACCGCACCCGCCCAGACCTATTCGACCACACCCCGACCGGCGGCCGCTTCCTCGGCAAGCCCCGCGATTTCGTCCTGCGCGACGGCGCCGCCAACCTGCACCCGTCGATTCGCGCCGACGTGCTCGCCTATTTCGCCGCCAACCGCATCCAGTGGTGGGGCGGCGCGGGCCCGAGCGGGCACCTGCTGTCGTCGCAGATTGCGTGCCTCAACCACCTTTACCCGCTGCGCAATGACGCCTTGGGGGCCAGAGAAGCGCTGCGCCGCCTTGACCCCGGTTTCGTGGAGGCATTGCCAGTCCCTTGCGACACGGACTCCGGGTACATCGCGTTTGAGGCCACCAGCGACGTCGATCGCCTCAACGAAGGCACGGTCCAACGCGGCGCCAACAATACCTCGCTCGACGCTGTGATGCTGGGCCGGCGCAGCAATGGCCAGCGGGTGCTGGTCGCCATCGAGTGGAAGTACACTGAGCACTACGACGACACCGACAAATCCGCGCAAGGCCCGGCGTCGGCAGGCGCGCAACCCAAAGGTCAAGTGCGCCGAGCACGCTATGACCATCTGATCGCGGCAAGTGGCCAACTGCGCGGCGACGTGCCCGACGACCTCTACCGAGAGCCCTTCTACCAACTGATGCGGCAAACGCTGCTGCTCGAGCAACTGGTCGAGCACCGGCAAACGGAGTGCCTTGGCACCGACGAATTCCTGCATGTGCACGCAATCCCGCCCGACAACGCCGCATTGCTCGACAAAGCCTACCTGCCGCACGGCCTGGGCCTGGAGGCGCACTGGAATCAGGTGCTTGCCGATCCCGCGCGCTACCGCGTAATCGATGCCCACGATTGGCTGTTGGGCGGCGACGGGGCGCCAATCGGCGGGCCGGCTGCCGCATATCTGGCCGCACGGTACTGGCCGACAGCGCCGGGCTGACGATCCCGTGGGATGGGCGCACCAGCTGGCACGTCGGCCGGCCCTTGCCCCCCCCCGCCGCCCCCCCGTAAGCTCAAAGTATGAGCACCCTCACACGCATCACCGTTACCGCCCCAGCCCAAGCGATCGCAGACCTCGATGCCGTCTGCGACCGCGTCAGCGCATCACGCAGCGCGCTGGTGGCACGCGCCATTGCCGAATTCCTCGATCGCAACCGTGACGCCGACCTGGATGCCGCCTACACGGCGGCCTATCTGCGGCAACCAGAAAGCAGCGCTGCCAATGCGGCTGTAGCTGCCGCTGCGACCGCAGCCTGGGATGCCTGGCCATGAAGCGCGGAGAGGTCTGGTGGGCCAATCTGCCGCCGCCTGCTGGCCGCAGGCCGGTGGTGCTGCTGTCGCGCGACGCTGCCTATGCCGTGCGCAGTTCGGTAACGATCGCGGAGGTTTCCTCCACGATCCGTCTGATTCCTTCCGAGCTTGCGTTGGGGCCAGCTGACGGCCTGCCGCGGGCATGCGTGGCCAACGCCGACAACCTGGTCACGATCCCAAAGGCGTGGTTGGATGGCCGTATCGCGGCGCTGTCGCCGGCCAAACTGGCGGCGGTCGAGGCCGCCATCCAGTTTGCGCTAGCCCTGCCCTCGGGGCATTGACGCTCGCTCCATTGGCTACGTTGGTGCTCCGTCCAAAACCGCCATCACCGCCCGCGCCAGGTCGTCTCGATGCCTGCGCACCTCGGCCGCCACCTCGGCCCGCACCCCGCGCAGCCACGCCAACCGCAGCACCTGGCGCCGTCGCTGCCACCGCTCCGACCAACGCAGCGCCATCCAGCCGGTGAGCGGCCCGGCGGCCGCCACCGCCAGCGCCATCGGCCAGCCAAACAGTGCACCGGCCAGCCACGCCTGCGCGCCCCAATACGCCGGCATGCCCACCAGCCCCAGCAGCACCTTGACCGTGCCGACCAGATCGGTCTCGGTGCCGGCGATGACCACCGACAACGGCCGGATCGCCCGGTACGCCGGCCAGCCGAGCAGCGTGCCCAGCACCGCAAACGGCAGCAGCGCCATCAGCCCCATGCTGCCGCGGGCCACGGCGCCCGGAGCGGGCAGGGCGGCGTCGACCTGCCAAGGGTCGTCGATGCCGAGTTCGCTCAGCTGGGCGGCAAACGCCACAGCCTGACTTTGCAGGGCATGCGCGCGCTCGGGTTCGCGGTCGAGCAGCGAGCGCCATGCCGCCGCCAGTTGCTGCGCCAGGGCCTGCTGCGCCGCCAGATCGCGGGCGGCGCCCTGATGGACCCACCCAGCCACGGCCACAAAGCCGCGCAGCAGCGTCTGGTCATCGGCTTGCAAGACCACCTGCGATAGGTCGTGGTTCAGTTCGTGGGTCAGCTGCCGCGCAGCGTCGAAGTCCACGCCGTGGCGCGTCACGAACGGGCCAACCCCGGTCGGCTCGCCAATCTGCACCGCCACCCGCGACCGAAAGGTCTCTTTGGCCTCGTAGAGCAGCCCGCAAGGCACCAGATACAGCGGCAGGCCCGGATACCCTTCGACATACGACAGCGCCAGCCGCGCCGCGCCGGTCTTTAGCGGCCGCATCGCCGGATCGCTGTGGCTGGTGCCCTCCGGAAACAGCGCCAGCCAGCAGCCGCTGGCCAGCCGTTGCCGGGCCAGGTCGAAGGTGCGCTCATTGTGGCTGGTGTCGGCGCCGTCGCGCGGCCGAAACACCGGCAGCCCGGCAAAGGCGTCGAGCGCCAGCCGGCCAAACGGGTTGCCGAACAGCGTGGACTTGGCCAGAAAGCCGACCGGCCGACCGACCGCCAGCCGCAGCACCACCGGATCCAGTAGCCCGTTTGGGTGGTTGGCGACCAGGATCACCGCGCCGTCTTTGGGCAGGTTGTCCAGCCCGGATACCGCGATCTCGCGGTAGAACAGCCGCACCAGGCCAAGACACACCGCGCGCGCGGTGCGCGTGAGGCCATCGTTTGGCACCTCCGCGGTCACAGCCGGCGCCATCCCACCCCCCAGATCGCCGCGCCGATGGCCAGCGTCGCGGGCACGGTCCACAGCGCGGCCGCCAGCCCGAGGCCGCTATCGGCCAGTAGCCCCACGATCGGCGGCGAGATGGCGTCGCCCAGCAGGTGGATGGCCAGAATCGACAAGGCGAACGCCCGAGCGCACAAGTTGGCGGGCACGCTGTTGACGATAATCGCGTTGATGGGGCCGTTGTAACACCACAGGCAGAACTGCGCGGCCACGATGGCCGCGGTGACGGGCCCGGCGCCATCGACGTGCAGCGCCACGACGGCGAGTCCGGCCGCTAGCGTCATCGAGACGGCGCTGAGCCAGAAGTAGGGGTTGTTGAGACGGCCCGTGAGCCAATCGCCGAGATAGCCGCCGGCCAGCGTGCCGCCGAGGCCCCCCAGCACCGTCCCCGCACCGACTATGCTGCCGGCCTCGGCGAGGTCGAAGCCGCGGTGGCGCGCCAGAAACGTCGGATACCAGTCGGCCAGCGCACCGGAAGCAAACGTCACCGCTACGTAGCCGCCCACCGCGTAGACGTACGGACGATTGGTGCGCAGTAGCCGCAAGGCCGTGGGCCAGTCGGGTGGCGCAACCACGGGTTCGTCGCCGCGCGGCGGCTCGCGCAAGAACCACACCCAGGCTGCGGCCAGCAGTCCCGGCAGGCCGACTGCGACAAAGGCAGTGCGCCACCCGAATTGCTGACCGAGTGCACCGCCCACCGCGAACCCCACCGCCGCGCCAACCGGAATCGCCACGTAGAACCAGGTCAGCGCTTTGTTGCGCCGCTCGGGCGGATAGTAGTCGGCGATGAGGCCGGGGCTGAGCGTCGCATATGCCGCCTCACCCACGCCGACCAGCGCACGGGCAAACAAGAACGACCAGAACCCCTGCGCCAGCGCCGCCGCCGCGGTCGCCAGCGACCACAGGCCTACGCCAAACGCGATGACCTTGCGCCGCGCAAAGCGGTCGGCCAGCGTGCCGAACAGCGGACTCGCCAGCATGTACACCACCACGAACGCCGTCAGCGGCCAGCTGGTCTGGGCGTCGTCCAGCTGCAGGTCGGCCTTGAACAGGTCCTTGACCGCGCTCGGTACATAGCGGTCCACGTAGTTCAGCAGGTTGAGCAGCGTCAGCGCCAACAATGCTCGGCGGGCACCGGCGGCAAGGGCTTGCGGCGGCAGGTCAGCGGTTGGCTCAGTTGGGGACATGTAACCTTGGGGCGTCGGAGCGGCGGGCGCTAGCGTAGGGGCGGCACTTCACGACGGCAAGCAGTGGCAGGCGCAACGGGTGCGGTTCCTGAAATGGGGGCGATCGCTGGCATGGTACCTACACGGTCCTGGTAGATACTGCCGGCGGCTGAAGCCGCGGCCTGTGGGTGCAAAGCCTTGCCTTCGCAAGGCTAGATCATCACAAGGGAAAAATAGCCGGGCGCAGGCCGGGCTTCGTACAGCAAGCCTGCCGCTTTAGCCGCCGGGTCCAACCTGAACGCCATGCGTATTGACTGGTTCCACGCGCCTCGCCGTAGACCCCAAAGCGCGATCCGCACCCATGCGCAACCCGCGACCTTGCCCGGTCAGGGCGGCAGCGCCTCCAAAGCGTTGAAGTGGTGCACGGCGACACCGCCAAACCCCGCCTCGGCGCCAAGGGCAGCGCGCACGGCGTCCATGGCTTTGCGCAGCGCCGCGGCACCCTCCTGGCAATAGGTCTCGTCGGCCGCCACGCCACAGGCTGCCTCTGACGCCACCACCACGGGCTTACCGGTCGCCCGACCGTACGCGAGTTCCTGCTTGACGAGCTCGAGTTGCACCGCCGGGTCGTCGCGGTAGTCCATCACCACCACGCGGTCGACGGCGTCGGCGATCCATAGCGACAGTGGCCGCGCCTGCCCGTTACGCGTGACCACCACGTCGTCGTACCAGTTGGGCATGTCATAGACCAGCGCAAGGCCGCGCCCGGCTACCAGCGGCCGCACCGCCGCCAGCAGGTCCAGCAATTCGCCGGCCAATTGTGCCTGGCTGGTCGGCCAGTCGGGCAGGGCGTGCGGCTCAATGTTCAGGTGGATTGCGGTGGGCCGCGGCTCGCCGCTGTCGGCGACGAACTGCGTGAGATCGCTAACGATTTTCACGCACTGGCCGTGGTTGGCGCTGCGCGCCCAACTGTGGTTGCCGGCCAGCAGTTCGACCGCAATCTTCCGATCGGCTGCCGCCACCACCAGGTCGCGCAGCGCCAGCGGGTTGTCGTAGACCAGCGTCTGGGCTTGGGCGTACCAGGTGTCCAGCTTGAAGCGCTCGGTCTGCGACAACAGAGCCTGGCGGGCGCCGGGATCGAACGCGGGCAAATTGTTCCACACCCACAGGCCGCGCTGCTTGGGATGGGTTGGCACGCTCGGCGGGGTAGATGCGGCGCACGCCGCCACTACGGCGGCAAACACCAGCACACCGAGCCGACGCCAGGTCACGTTCAATCGCTGTGCGTAACCCGGCCGCCGTACACCGTCAGCAGCGCTCGGCCGACCAGTTGTTTGCCCCAGACTGGCGAATTGCGGCACTTGCTCAGGTTGGTGGCGTTGTCGAGCGTCCACGCCCGATCCGGGTCGAGCAGCGCAAACGTCGCCGGCTCGCCTATGCGCAACATCGGCGCCGGCAGACCGAGGATGGCACGCGGCATGGTCATGGTGGCACGCACCAGCGACGTGTCGTCCAGTTCGCCGCGGCGGACCAGATCGCACAGCAGCGGCCACACCGTCTGCAGCCCGATGGCGCCCGGCTGCGCGCGATCGAATTCGACCTCTTTGTCCGCCACGCTCCACGGCTGGTGGTCGCTGCAGACGGCATCGATGGTACCGTCGCGCACCCCGGCGAGCAGCGCCTCGCGATCCTGCCGCTCGCGCAGCGGCGCCACGAACCGCAGGTTGGCGTCGTAGTCGCACAGCGCCGAATCGGTCAGCAGCAAGTGCCACGGCGTCACCGCAGCCGTCACCGCGATGCCGTCGCCCTTGGCGCGCCGCACGTGATCGACCGACCGCGCCGCGCTCAGCCGTGCCAGGTGCAGGCGGCCCTGCGCCAGCTGGCACACGGCGATGTCGCGGGCTACGGCGATGTGCTCTGCCGCTGCCGGGATGCCGCGCAGCCCCAAGCGGGTCGACCACGGTCCCTCGTGCATCACGCCTGCGCCCGCCAGATCGAGGTCGAGCGGCTGCGTCACCACGCCGCGGCCAAAGCTGCGCGCGTACTCCAGGGCCCGCCGCAGCATGCGCGACGAGCGCACCGGTCGATCGGCATCGCCAAACGCCACCGCGCCGGCCTCGGTCATCTCGCCCATCGGCGACAGCGTCTCGCCCTGCAGCCGGTGGGTCAAGGCGCCAATCGGCAGCAGCTCACACAGGCCGATGTCGCGCGCGCGCCGCACGATGAGCTCGGTGACCGCGTGGTCGTCGTTACTGGGCTGGGTATCTGGCCCCACCGCCACCGCCACGTACCCGCCGGCCGCCGCGCAACGCGACAGCGACAGCAAATCCTCGTCCTGCTCCTGGCCCGGCTCGCGACCGGCAGCGCCCAGATCCACGAGGCCGGGCGTCAGCCAGCAACCGCGGCCATCGACGCGCTGCGCCCCCGGCACATCAAGCCGCTGACCGACGGCAGCGAAGTGGCCACCCACCAGCAGCACGCTGCACGGACCGGGAGGCAGGTTGGCCCAGCCGCGCAGATCCGCATCTTCAATGAGCAGGTTGTCGACGATCGGCAGCATTGGCTACGCCCCCTGGCTTTCCAGGCCGCGCGTCGCTGCTACGGCGTACAGCACGGCCATGCGCACCGCCACGACGTTCTCGACCTGTTGCAGGATGACGGACTGCGAACCGTCCGCGACATCGGGCGCAATCT
>SXGT01863984.1_pt1 | contig 43733 bp, 32 predicted proteins | sample 3176221 | NCBI WGS metagenome assembly SXGT01 (sample SAMN11356862, study PRJNA531348) | freshwater metagenome | isolation source: freshwater sample F1-120 | place: China: Fuxian Lake, Yuxi | collected 2017-12-25
CGGCCGCCGATGCGGTTCATCGCAATCGCCAGCGTCTCGTGCGCTTCTTTGCTGATCGATCCGAAGCTCATCGCGCCCGTGCAGAACCGGCGCACGATCAGGTTCGCTGTTTCGACCTCTTCGATCGGAATCGCCTTGCGGTCTTCAAACTTGAAGCGCATCAGCGCGCGCAATGCCGCGAAGGTACGGTTGCGATCGTTGACGAGTTTCGAAAATTCGTTGTACCGGTCCTGCGAATTGTCCTTGGCGGCGTGCTGCAGTTTCGAGACCACGTCCGGGTTGACCATGTGGTATTCGCCGCGCTGGCGCCAACGGTACTGTCCGCCCGGGTCGAGACTGCGCGGTCGCGCCATCCGCTCGGGATACGCGACGCCGTGCCGCGCGAGGCATTCGCGCGCGACTTCCTCGAAACCGATGCCGCCCACGCGCGAGGGCGTGCCGACGAAGCAGCGTTCAATGAGCGACTGGCCGAGACCGACAGCCTCAAAAATCTGCGCGTTGCGATAGCTGTGCTGCGTCGAGATGCCGATCTTTGACATCGTCTTGAGCAGGCCTTTTTCAAGGCACTTCATGAAATTCTTCTTGGCCTGGCCGGGCTGCGCCTCGACGACAATCTCGTGCTTCTTGAGGTCTTCGATTGTCTCGAAGGCGAGATACGGATTGACCGCGCCCGCACCGTAGCCGGTGAGCAGGCACATGTGCATCACTTCGCGCACGTCACCCGCTTCGGCAATCAGCCCGCACGAGGTCCGCTTCTGCACGCGCACCAGGTGGTGGTGCACGCCGCCGACCGCCATTAGGCTCGGCATCGGGGTATGCGTCTGCGATGTCCCGCGATCCGAGAGTACCAGTAGCGTGTACCCCTCGCCGATCGCCTTCTCGGCCTCCGCGCACACGCGATCGAGCGCCTTCTCCAGTCCCTTCACGCCGTCCGCCACTGGGAACAAGGTCGAAATCACCTTGGTCTTCAAGCCCGGCTGGTTGAGCGCCTTGATGAAATGGATCTGGTCGTCGCTGATCACGGGCGACGAGAGGTGCAGCATCTGCGCGTGTTCCGGCGTCTCGTCGAGCAGGTTGCGCTCGCAGCCGATGTCCGTCTCGATCGACATGACGATTTCTTCGCGGATCGAGTCGATCGGCGGGTGCGTCACCTGCGCAAAAAGCTGCTTGAAGTAATTGAACAGCGGCTGCGGGCGCAGCGACAACACCGCGAGCGGCGAGTCGTTGCCCATCGAGCCGACGGGTTCTTTGCCCTCTTTCGAGTTCGCCATCGGCGCGATAAGGACGTCGAGGTCCTCGCGCGTGTACCCGAAGATCATCTGCCGTTCGAGCAGTGATATTTTTTCCGGATCCGTACCGTTGCCCTCCGTCTTGGCCGGGGCCTTCGGCAGCGTCGTGCGGTGAGTGCTGATCCACTTGCGGTACGGCTGGCGGTTCGCGAGCGACTTCTTGATCTCGTCATTGCTCACAATCCGCTTTTCGTCCGTGTCGATCAGCAGCGTGCGGCCCGGTTCGAGCCGCCCCTTCTTCACGATGCTCGCCTGCGGAATGTCGAGCACACCCACTTCGGACGCGACCACGATAAAGTTGTCGTTCGTCAGCCAGTAGCGCGAAGGGCGCAGCCCGTTGCGATCGAGCACCGCGCCTACGCGTATGCCGTCGGAGAAGGCCACCGCCGCCGGCCCGTCCCACGGCTCCATCATTGTCGCGTGGTATTCGTAGAAAGCTTTCTGGTCGTCCGGCATGGTCTCGTGGCCCGACCACGGCTCAGGAATCAGCATCCCGATCGCATGCGACAGGCTCCGCCCGCCGCGCGCGATGAGCTCGAAAGCCTCGTCAAAGTTCGCGCTATCGCTCGCGCCCTCGGTCAGAATCGGCGCAAGCTTCTTCACGTCGTCGCCAAACAGCGGGCTGGACAGGTGCGCCTCGCGCGATCGCATGTTGTTCAGGTTGCCGCGTAGCGTGTTGATTTCGCCGTTGTGACAGATGAAACGGTATGGATGCGCAAGGCGCCATTTCGGCAGGGTGTTCGTGCTGTAGCGCTGGTGCAGCAGCGCAATCGCGGATTCGAAGCGTTCGTCGGAGAGGTCGGTGTAGTACTTGTTGATCTGATAGGCCTGCATCAGGCCCTTGTATACGATGGTCCGCGCCGAGAGACTCGCAAAATAAAAATGCTCGGCCTGTTCAAGGCCTGATGCGCTGACCGCGCGCTCGATCTGTTTGCGGATGACCAGCAGCTTGCGCTCGAAACCGTCCGTGTCGAGGCCCTTCGCGCGCCGGATGAATACCTGCTCCATCACCGGCTCGCCTTCGCGCGCGAGCCACCCGAGCGACTCGGAGTTGCGCGGTACTTCGCGCCAACCAAGTACGGTCTGCCCTTCGGCCGCGACAAATTTCTCTACGATTTTCTTGCACGTCGCACGATCACTGGTGGAGTGCGGCAGAAACGTCATCCCCACGCCATACGCGCCGGGTTCTGGAAGCGTGAATCCGAGTGTCTCCGCTTGTTCGGCAAAAAAACGGTGCGGCGTCTGGAACAAAAGCCCCGCACCGTCACCCGTCTCCGGGTCGCAGCCGCACGCGCCGCGATGGACCAGGTTCTCCAGCACCGTGATGCCGCGCCGGACAATCTCGTGCGTCTTGCGCCCGTCGATGTTCGCGACGAAGCCGAACCCGCACGCGTCGTGCTCGGTCGAGGGCTCGTATAAACCGTGGGTAGAGACAGATCGCATGTGTTTCCCTACTGTGCAGTTAGAGCTACGGGAGACGGTCCGCCCAGATCAGGGAGGCCGTGTGCGGGGATCGCCGCCGGCGCGCCGCTAAATCGCGCAGACTGTACTCAACCCCGCCCAACCGTGTCAATACCGGACAGGGCACGTGCCCTGCCGCTCCCCGCAGCCATTTGCTATACTCACCGCAGCATGCGCATGCCGCTGCGGCAAGCGCCCTATTCTATCGAAAAATCGCTGCGGAAGCATTCAAAACCCCCAGCCACTTCCGAGCGTCCTATTTACATGCCCACCTGCCCGCCAATCGAGCCTACCCAACCATGAGCGAGTCCGTGGAAGCCGCGAATCTCGGGATGGATCCAACCACCCCGGGACCCGAGCCGCACGACCCCTCTCCCGGCAGCCTGCATCTCATCGGAATCGTCGGCTGGGGCCTCTTCGCCATCTGGGCCACCACCTTAATTGTGTGGGGAGTGAGATACCCCGAGCCCTACGCGCAAGGCTGGCGGCTCGTCATTGAATTGGCCTTCCTCGGCCACGTCCTGAACGCCGCCGACGGCATCTCCAGCGGGTTCAGCCGCGAATACCTGCTCGTTCAATGCGGACTTCAGGACATTATCCTCGTGCTCGTGGCCTATCCCTGGGTCGTCCGCGCCTACCAAGGCATGCAGACCCGCGGAATCATCGGTAAAACCATCGACAACTTCCGCCGAAACGCCGAGCGCCACCACAAATACGTCGAACCCTTCGGCGCCATCGGCCTGTGGATATTCGTCTTCTTCCCCTTCTGGGGCACCGGCGCGCTCGTCGGCAGCATCATCGGCTACCTCATCGGACTGCGCACCTGGATCACCTTCGCCTCCGTCTTCACCGGACACTTCCTCGGCGTCGCCACCACCGTCTTCTTCTTCGACTTCGTCGAGGACTGGGTCGGCAAATGGGACCGCGCCTTCGTGGCCTACATGCCCTGGGTCATCGTCGCGGGTATCACCCTCATCTGGCTCGCGAACAAGGTTTATCATCGTATTCGCAGAGACTCGCAAGCCCCTGGCTCGTGAGTTTGACCCGTCAAGATCTGTACTGTATAAGTATCCCCAATTATCCTTCGAAAGGGGACAACTATGCGTATATCTGTAGGGCTACATATTTCTGCAATTTGTCTTTGGGCCATAGTCTGCGGCTGCGCTAGCAAGGACAAATACCTGAAAGCGGAGGGCGCGGTGCATGTGCCGCAATCGGTTCCTCAAATAACCCCGGAAGATCCGGCTATCGCCGAATTATTGACCATCCGCCTTATCCAGCCAAACGGAAAGATACTTAACGGAGGAGCGCCCGACAAGCAGGCACTTTACTACTCGGTGGATATGACGAAGCTCATGGCCGCGACCAAGCTGTATTTCGCAAGCGGAACGGATCAGGAGCTTGCAAAGAGACGCAATGATATCTTGGAAGTGCTGGTACTGGTGAGCGATCTGAATAGTGAGACGTATCTGAGTAGAGCGTTCGCGGTTGATCTGACTGTTCGGGGTATTCGAGGTGTCATCAATCGGACATTTACTGCTGCGCAAACAGCAACAAGTCTGATCTCGCCAGAAACTACTGCCGTGCTTGGGCTTTCGAATCTACTGATTGGAGGAATAGGGGATGAGTACAATTCGCTGGCATATGCCAACAAAACGTATGATGCTTTGCGTGCGGCAATTGAAGCGGAACGCGTGAGAATTAAGTCGGATATCAAAAAAAGCACGGTTGAGTCCTATGCCGAGTACTCCATACAAGATGCTCTCGCGGACATTGTCCGGCTTTCCGAAGCAAGCTCAATCAGAATGGGCGTAGCACGTCTGCTCGAAATTGCGGAAAAGGAACAGAAAGCCGCCGTGAACCAAGCCATTGCCGACGACGCGGCACAGGCGGCAGCAGTAGCAGCAGGCGCACCGCCGGTTGCACCGGCAGTAACCCCGCCGGCACCAACAACGGGCACAACACAACGCAGCTATCCATCGAATTAATCGCGTAACGCCCACATTAGCAGCAACCCGTTGACAAATACAACAACTTGTTATACATTGCCATCAACACGGAGGCTGCCCCCTATGCGCGCTCGCGTTTCTGAAGCCGAACTCACCATCCTCGAGGTGCTTTGGGCCAAAAACCCGCTCAGCGCCACCGAAATCTACGAACACCTGCCGGCCACCGCCGTCTCCAACGCCAAGACCGCCCGCGCCCTGCTCGATAGGCTCTTGCGCAAAAAATACGTCAAGCGCCACAAAGTCCACGGCGTCTGGGTCTTCGTCGCCGCCGTCGAACGGGACGAATACGTGCTCAGCGAAAGCAAGTCTTTCCTCAAGCGCTTCTTCGATTCGGACGCCGTCCCCCTCGTGGCGCACCTCGTGAACAACGAAGTCCTCAGCGAACGCGACATCGCGCGGCTGCGCGCGATTCTCGATGGCGAGCAGTCCAACGCGAAGGAATCCTCCCATGACTGACTTCAATACATGGAGCGCTTCCGCCCTCTGGACCCTCCTCGAAGTCAGCGCACAAGCGACGTTGTGTCTTGCGATCATCCTCCTCCTGCGCCGCGCGCTCGGCAAACAACTCCGCCCGGACTGGAGCTACGCGCTCTGGGGCGTGCTCATCCTCCGCATGCTCGTTCCTTTTAGTTTCAGCGCGCCCCTGCTGTCCTATACGGCGCCAGCGAAAGCACCGCAAGCCGCAGCTCCTGCCACTCTCATGCCCGAATCGTCCGCGATCACTATCACGAGTAATCCGCAGAACGCGTTGCCCGCGACGGATGTAGCACTCGAATCCCCCGCCGTCACCATCGCGAGCGACTCCGCCAATTCCGGCGAAGCGCATCTCTCCGCCAATGAACTTAGCGTAAAACCAATTGAAGCCACAGTTACTCCGCCGCAGGTATCCGAACCCCGCACGCTTCCTATTGCGGCGGCCCTATTCGCCGTCTGGCTGACCGGCGCAATCGCCCTCCTCGGAACCGTTGTCTACCGCCACTTCCGCCTCACCCGTGCGATCGAACGCGACGCAGTCCCGGCCTCCGAATCGATCTCGCACGTTTTGCGGCAAGTCCGCGACGAACTCCACGTCACCCTATGGCCCCTCGTCCTGCTCACACCCTCCATCGCCACGCCCACCGTCATCGGCATCCTGCGCCCGCGTATCCTCCTGCCCAAAGCCCTCGCCGAAGCCGCCTCGCGCGATGAACTCCGCCTCATCCTCATGCACGAACTCGTGCACGTCCGCCGCCGCGATCTCTGGATCGCCTGGCTTTGGCTCACCGCGCTCTCGCTCCACTGGTTCAACCCGCTCATGTGGTGGGCCGGCGCGCGCATGCGCCGCGATCGCGAACAGGCCTGCGACCTCCGCGTGCTCGCCGCCCTGCCCGAACACGATCACGCTGCCTACGGCCACACGCTCCTCAAATCGCTGACCGCCATGAGCCGCGAAAAGAAATTCGCCCGCCTGGCCGGTGCCGCCGCCATCGTCGAGGACCAAGCCGAACTCGAAGGGCGGCTCACCATGATCAAGCGTTACCGCCCCATTCGCACACGCCATCGCATCAGCGGCATCGTCGCCGCGCTCGCCCTCGTCAGCGTTGCATTCACTCAAATCTGGGGCATCGCCGAGACTCCCCCCAACCGGCCACCCGTCGTCACAAAACTGATGGGCTGGAGCGTCATCCTCAAAAAATCCGCCTTACAGGAAAAGAATCGGAAGTATCCGGCACTTTTTCCGCTCTACGGCTCCTTCGCGCCGACTATCGATGCCCCTATTTCACAACTTATTAAGGATGAAGGTGCCCAAAGTCTCTTTCATACGAATGCCGAACAGCGGGCCGTCTATTTCGGTTATCTCATTCCGAACGCTGAGGTCGCGCACGCTTTCCTCGACGCATACGAGGCAAACGACCCGGCCATCGCGGCGCATGAAGACCTGAAGCTGGAGAAAATCACCGGCGGGTTCGACACCATCTATGCCCTGCGTGAAGGAATTGAACGCGCGCTAATTACGGACATCAACGATCCGAACGCCGTCGGAAAAGCACAGTCCGAAGTGCCGACGCTCTGGATGCTTCCCAAAGCCGGCGAGACCTCCGCCTATGTATTGTATCTCGATGGGCACGTAGAGAAGCTTGAATACCCCGGTGCTTATCCAATGGATGCTCGGGTCGTCGAACGCGTCCAAACGATCATCACCATCGGGGGTCTCGCCCAGAAAGTGGCTGAGGAGCAAAAGACTCTGGACCGCGTAGTCGCGCAACGGGAAGCAGCGCAAACAAAGGCACCCGAGTCGAATGCGCCGTCTCCAACACCTTCCGCCGATTCCAACCCCTTCGCCAACATCACCGACGAGGCGAAACTCGCCGAACTGCGCGACGAGGCCGCCAAGGCCGGCGACCTCATCCGCGCCTGCGAAGCCGAAATGCGCCGGGTAAAAATCCGCGACGCAGCAAAGAATCCGTGGAAAGACAAGATAGATTTTGCCGAGGCCTACCGTGCAATGCCGCCTGCCGCCAATGATGAAGTGCTCAAGGCTCGCGCGGACGCGGTCGACTACTTCAATAACCCCACGATTGCGGCCATCACGGACACAGATTACGTGTGGCGGATCTACCATTTGATGAGCCTGATCGCACGCGACCGGAAGAATCCGCAATATGCCACGCAGGCCCTCCACTATGCGCTACTAACGTATCCGAGAACCCGCTATGCCGACCCTGCCAAGAACAGCAAATTTCAGCACCTCGTGAACGAAACGGCAATGCTGATCTGGGATACGGACGGCGTCGATGCAGCGGAAAAGTTTGTGATCGACACGTGGAAGAAAGACCGGCGCTTTCTCTACTTCTTCGATCTGCCCTGGCGAGAGCGGTACGCAAAGGAGAAGTTGGATTCGAATCGTCTGACAGCGCTATCGAGTCAGCTGGGCGAAAAAGCGCCACCCATCCAAATCACCATCCTCGTCCTCCCGAATGGCATGACCTACGCTGGCAAACAGGCGACGTGGGACGAGATCGACCTGTACCTCGGAAGGATTCTTGATCCTGCCAATCACTTTGTCGCATTGGGGTATACCTCCGACGAAATGTCGTTGAAGGCCTGGCGTGAAGCGGAGACCCGCCTCAAGAACATCGTCGAATCACGCGGCTTCGACCATTTCAGCGACATCGGCCAACAGAAATCGCCGCTCCAGCAAGTCACGATCCTGATTTCGGATGGAGAATGGATGTACGAAGGCCAAAAGGTAACGTGGCAGGAAATCGAGAAAAAACTCGCCGCGATCCCGAATCCACAAGATCATTTCCTCGCGATCGGACACGTCAACGGCGGCTTCGGTCTTCTTGCGGAATTGGAAGCGAGGATGCCGTACGTCGAGAACGCCCAGGCGCTTGTCGAAAAACTGGGCTTCGACCACGTGAGCCTTATTGGCAATCAATCAGCACCCGCAAACGCGCCGCAGGCCGCAACTGCGGCGGCCCCAGCGGATCAAGCTCCGCAAGTCGATACTTCAAATCCGCTGGACGTCGCAATCAATGGAGAGCTTAGGCTCCACTACGCCAAGGCTTCTCCCGAAGTTCAGGAATTTTTACGATCAACGGCAAAATCCTTCGGACGTTCCGGGCTTTGGCGTCCCGAGATTTGGGATCAAGATGTTGACAGCGATCACGCTACATATCTCAAAAAACTTTTCGAAGAAGGGACCTACGGCCGTCATCTCTGCGAAGGTCTGGCACAAGCCAGCATAGTCAGGAACAAAAACCTCGTCCCCGGCCTGATAAAAGTTGCCGCCTACCATCGCGACGACCAAGATTACGACTGCCGCCCCAAATGGATGGCCATCGCCGCGCTCGCGCGTCAGGAAGACGAATCCGCCGTCCCCACGCTCGTCCGCCTCGTCGATCACGGCAATCTCAACACGCGCATGTGGGCACAGGCCGCCCTCGCGCGCATCACGGATCAATCCTTCGGCGCCGACAAACAAGCCTGGGCCAACTGGTGGAACGCCGCCGGCAAAACGCCCACGCTCGGTCCGGATGATGTGAAACCATGGACGCCGCCCGCGAGCGTCAAAGTCGCGCAGGCACAAACCACGCCGACACAAAACGCCCCTGCGCAAAATGCCAAACCGCCCGTAATCGTATCGACCGTTCCCAAAATCGGCGACGCCGCCGTACCCGCCGACACCAAAGAACTCCGCGTCACCTTCGATCAGGACATGGCTGGTGGGTTCTCCTGGACCGGCGGCGGACCGGCCTTCCCGGAATCCGCAGGCAAGGCAAGCTGGCTCGACAAACGCACCTGCGTGTTCCCCGTAAAACTCGTCCCGGGCAAATACTATCGTCTCGGCATCAACGCACCGAGCTACAAAAATTTCCAGAGCGCGACGGGCACGCCAGTGTCCCCCACTTCCTTCTGGTTTGTAACGGCTGGAACGGATGGCAAACCAGTTGCCGACCTGCAGTCCCCCAAAATAGTTGCGTTGGTGCCGGCGAGCGACACTCACGTCTCTCCGGAAACAAAGGAGGTACTCATCCGCTTCGATCGGAAAATGCGCGACAGCGCGTCGTTCCATATAGTGAACGGCAAACTTAGTCACGGCGACCCCAAATGGCGCGATGACGGCATGACGTGCGTCGTAGAGGTTGGTCTCGTCCCCGACTACGAGTATGAGTTCATGCTCAACAATGCGTGGGACATCGGATTCCAGAGCGCCGCGGGTGTTCCGCTTACGCCAATACGTTATACGTTCTCTACAAAAGCCGGGGATGACAAGAATGATGTGCCGGGAGTTCAGGAGAATTAATGCCGAATCCACCGTATAATCGGCGGCATGGCCTCAAAATCCATCGCCGATAAAGTAAAAAAGCTCCGCGAAGAAATCGATCACCACAACCACCTCTACTACACCCAAGCCGCACCCGAAATCTCCGACGTCGAATTCGACAAGCTCCTGCGCGAACTCCAGGACCTCGAGGAGAAATACCCCGACCTTCGCACGCCCGACTCTCCCACGCAACGCGTCGGCGGCGCACCGCTCGAGGGCTTCGCGACCATCACGCATGAAGTCCCTATGCTCTCCATCGACAACACCTACAACGAAGTCGAATTGCGCGAGTTCGACGCGCGCGTGCGGCGCGGTCTCGAAGGCGATGCTCCGGAATACGTCGTCGAACTCAAAGTAGACGGCGTCGCGATTTCATTGCGTTACGAGAACGGCGTCTTCGCACGCGGCGCCACGCGCGGCGACGGCGTGACCGGCGACGAAATCACGGCAAACCTGAAAACCATCCATTCGCTTCCGCTCAAACTCAAGGGCAGCCCTCCCCCGCTACTCGAAGTGCGCGGGGAAGTGTTCATGCACAAGTCCGAACTCGCTCGGCTCAACAAGGAGCGCGAAGCCGAAGGCGAAACGCTCTACGCCAACCCGCGCAACACGACCGCTGGCACCCTGAAGCAACTCGACACCAAACTCGTCGCAAAACGCCGTCTCAATCTTTTCGTGTTCGATATCGCCGCTCTCGAAGGCCTCGAACGCGCCACGCACCGCGATACGCTAAAAACCCTTGCAAAATGGGGCCTCCCGGTAAACGACACCTTTGAGTTCTGCAAAAACATCGACGCCGTCCTGAAGGTAATCGAAAAATGGAACACGGCGCGCCACAAGCTCGACTACGAAACCGATGGCATGGTCATCAAAGTGAACGACCCCGGGCAGCGCGCGCGCCTCGGCTCGACCTCGAAAGCCCCGCGCTGGGTCATCGCCTATAAATTTCCGGCCGAAGTAAAGCCCACAAAACTCCTCGGCATCAGCATCCAGGTCGGCAAATCCGGCACGCTCACGCCCGTCGCCGAGCTCGAACCGGTCACACTCGCCGGCACCGTCGTCCGCCGCGCGAGCCTCTATAACTTCGAAGACCTCGAACGAAAAGATCTCCGCGTCGGCGACACCGTCGAAGTACAAAAAGCCGGTGAAATCATCCCGCAGGTCCTCGGCTATGTGAAAGCCAAGCGACCGAAACGCACACACCGTTTCAAAATGCCCGACGCCTGCCCCGTCTGTCTCGGCGCCGTGCACAAGGACGCCGATGGCGCCTACCTCCGCTGCCTGAATCTCGCCTGTCCCGCGCAGGTCAAGGAGCGCCTCGTGTATTACGCCAGCCGCGGCGCGATGGACATCGAAAACATGGGCCCTGCCATCGTCGAGCAACTCGTCGAGAAAGGCCTCGTCCGGGATCTGGCTGATCTCTATGATCTCAAGGTCGAGCAACTCGCGGAGCTCGAGCGCATGGCCGAGAAATCCGCCCAGAACCTCGTCGAAGGCATCGCAGCATCGAAGAAACGCCCCCTCCACAAGCTCCTCACCGGCCTCGGCATCCGCCACGTCGGCGGCCGCACGGCTCAGGTCGTCGCGGATCACTTCGGCTCGATGGACGCCATCCAAAACGCCAGCGTCGAGGCCTTACAGGAGGTCGACGAAGTCGGTGAAGTCGTCGCGCAAAGCATCCACGACTTCTTCGCCACCCAGGAAAACCGCGACCTAATCGATCGCCTGAGTGCGCATGGCCTCACCATGCAACAGGAGAAGCGCGCGGCAAGCGCAGGCCCACGGCCGCTCGAAGGCAAGACCTTCGTCGTCACCGGCACCCTGGCAAACTATTCGCGCGAATCGATCCAGGAACGCATCACCGAACTCGGCGGCAAGGCCTCCGGCAGCGTCAGCAAAAAAACAGACTACGTGCTCGCCGGCGAAAGCCCCGGCTCAAAGGTCGACAAGGCCCGCGAACTAGGGGTAAAGGTCATCGATGAAAAAGAATTCGAGAAACTCGCAAAAGGTTAAGTCTGAATTTGAATGTGAGCCCCGAAGGGGCGATCCAGAATAGCCCAGGGCAGAGCGAAGCGGCGCCCTGGGTTTAGGCATACATTAGGATTTTAAGCCCTGAAGGGGCGCACCAGAATCGGAGTAAACGACACCATGTCCACCAACCCCGTAGCCGATCAACTCATCGAATCGTCCGTCGATATCCTGCTCAACAAATCCTACCCCCGCATCACCAAATGCCTCGGCGAACTCTCCGACGACGAAATCTGGCGCCGGCCCAATGAAAATCTCGCCAGTGTCGGCAACCTGATCCTCCACCTCTGCGGAAACATGCGCCAATGGATCATCAGCGGCATCGGCGGAGCGCCGGACAAACGCGAACGCTGGAAAGAATTCGACGAAAAGGGCCCCATCCCCCGCGCGGAACTAATTAAACGCCTAGACGCAACGCTTCAGGAAGTGGCGCAGGTCCTGCGCGCAGCCGATCCCCAGCAATTGACGCAATCCAGAACCGTCCAGGGCGAAGTGACCACCGGCGTCAGCGTGATCATGCACGTCACCGAGCACTTCTCGTATCACACCGGCCAGATCTCGCTGCACGTCAAGCTGCTGAAAAACATCGACCTCGGCTACTACAAAGACCGCAATCTAAACGTGCGGAGCTAATCTCACTTCGGCGTGCGCCCGTTCGCCTGAATCCACTCGTAGGCCTTGTTGAAGCCTTCGCTCCCCTGCTCGGGCGTCAACGTAAGACCAATCGCGTCGCGTTCCTTCGCCGCTTCGGGCGATCCGTGCGCCGCCGCTATGGTGAACCAGAAATGGGCCATCACCGGATCCTTCGGCGCGCCCTCGCCGTCGCGATACATGCGCGCGAGTTTCAATTGCGCCGCCACATCGTGTGACTCCGCCGCCTTCACAACCGCTTCGTCCACCTTCATCGGCGCGGCCCTGGTAGCAGGTTGCGCGGCCGGTTTTTCCGCGCTCTTTGCAAGCGCGCTCCCGGTTGCATCACTCGCACCCATCACCAGTTTGCGACCAGAATTCAACCCATCCAGAGCCGCCTTCGCGTCCTTGTTGCCCTGCGCCGCGGCCTTCGAAAACCATTCCTTGGCCTGCACAGGATCGGCTCCGACGCCCTGCCCGAAGTAATAAATCACGCCCATCCTGTACTGGGATGGCGCATCCCCCTGTGCCGCCGCTTTTCCATACCACTGCGCGGCCTTGGCGTAGTCCTGCGAAACGCCACCGCCGGTGTAGTACATCCAACCCAGTGACCTTTGCGAATCGAGATGACCCTTGTCCGCGGCTTTTGTATACCATTCGACGGTCTTCGCGTAGTCCTGTGGAGTCCCAGCACCGTTGTAGTACATCACCGCCAGTTTATGCTGCGCCCCGACATGGCCTTGCTCCGCAGCTTTCGTAAACCATTCGAACGCCTTCGGGAGATTCTTCGGCATGGATTCGCCCGATTGATTCATCGCGCCTAACATATATTGTGCACCCGCGTTACTCTGTTCGGCCGCTTTGGTGAACCAAATGATCGACGTTGCGATGTCTTTGGCGAGACCCTCACCGTCGAAATACAGGACGCCAAGCATGAACTGCCCCCTCGCGTAACCTTGATCGGCGGCCTTGCGATACCACTCCGCAGCCTTCGCCGAATCCTTGGCCACTCCCTTGCCCGTCTGATAGCTCAATGCCACCGCGCACTGCGAATCCGCGTCGCCCTGCTCCGCGGCCTTGAGGTACCATTCGAAAGCTTTCGACTCATCTTTAGGAACGAGATCCCCTTCCCCATACCAATAAAACGTACCGAGCATCGCTTGCGCCCTTGCAACCCCTTGCTCCGCGGCCTTGCGGTACCATTCCACCGACTTCGCGCGGTCCTTCGGGACGCCATTGCCCGAAAAGTAACTCGACCCGACAAAGACCTGTGAGTCCCCGTCACCCTGTTCAGCGGCCTTGAGGTACCATTCAAAGGCTTTCGACCGATCTTGAGGAACGCCCTTCCCTTCCCGGTACATCCAGCCGAGCATCGCCTGTGCCTTCGCATAGCCCTGGTTCGCGGCAGCGGTATACAACTCCAGAGCTTTCGCCTCGTCCTTGTCCGCGCCGTTCCCATAAAAGTAGACGGCGGCAAGTTGATATTGCGCGCCCGCAACCCCTTGCTCCTCCACCTTTCGGTACCACTCCAGCGCCTTCGCTACGTCCTTCGGTACGCCCGTGCCCGAAAAGTATCTCCATCCAACAGAGACTTGCGATTCCGCGTCACCCTGTTCGGCAGCCTTGAGGTACCATTCAAAGGCTTTCGACTGATCTCGAAGACCCGGCTTCCCTTCCCCGTACATCCAGCCGAGCATTGCCTGCGCTCGCATGTATCCCTGGTTCGCCGAAGCGGTATACAACTCCAGCGCCTTCGCCTCGTCCTTGTCCGCGCCGTTCCCGGAGAAGTAAATGGTGGCAAGTTGATATTGCGCGCTCGCCACCCCTCGCTTCTCTGACTTGCGATACCACTCCTGCGCCTTCGCTGCGTCCTTCGGCACGCCCTTGCCGAGGAAGTAGGCCGAGCCAACCATGACCTGCGATTCCGCGTCACCCTGGTCTGCGGCTTTGCGGTACCACTCAACAGCTTTCGAATAATCTTGCGGAACCCACTTCCCTTCCCAGTTCATATAGCCGAGCATCGCCTGCGCTTCTATGAAGCCCTGGTTCGCGGCAGCGGTAAACAACTCCAGGGCCTTCACCTCATTCTTCTCTCCAATGTAGATGAGGCCAAGTTGATACTGCGCGCCGGCAACGCCCCTATTCGCCGCCGCCGTGAAAAGTCGAAACGATCCGTTAGTATTCTTCTCTACGCCCTTGCCGGTCTCCAGGCAAAGAGCGTACAAATAGGTCCCATTGGCGTCCCCCAAATTACCCGCTTTGTTGTAGCACTCCGCGGCGCCTTTAAAATCGCCGGCGCGCTCGAGGGCTTGCCCGCGCTCAATCAGCGCCTTCGATTCGGCGGTTTGCGAATGCGCGCTCGTTTGTTCGAACAGAAACCCGGCTGCGAATGCGAACAAAAATGCCGTGCTCTTTCCAAAGCGCGCCTGGCCAGTTTTCGTCATCGAAGGGCTCCGCGTGTGTGGAGCCCAAGTATAGCGAAAACATTCTTTGTTGCTACTCCCAATAATCGCCATCAGCAACGGATCGCGCGCTCGATATTCGCCACAATCCCATAAAAGCCCGCATCGCGCCGTAGCCCGTGAATGCCACACACCGTTGATCGTCCATAGACATGGGCATATCATGCTGCGGCTGTATCGGGCAGCGCTGTTGTACAAAATATTCTCGGCGGGAGGCCGATCATGTCATTTAGCGACGACTACAAGGACGGACTCGCAGGGAAAAGTGGCTACGGCGTAGACACCTTCTCCTACTCCTACCAAATGGGACAGAAGGACCGCGAGCGCGGCTCGGGGGGTGACGCTGGAGCTGCTGGTGGTGGCGGCATTCTTTTCGGCGCACTCGCCATCATCATCGCGGTGTGTGCGTTCACCATTGCGTTGATCAGTTATCCATTCGCCGCCGGCGTAGCGGGTGCGGGTTTCGTTATCGGCGTCACGATGATGCAGGCCGGCGGGAGCGCCTGGAACGGCCTTGGTTTCGTCTTCGCGCTGATGGTTCCCATATTCATCGTCTACGTGTTTGCGTTTCAACTCGAACTAAAGTTCGGCCACAATCAGCGGTACCGATTCTGTCGCCAGTGGTGGCGCATCCTCGCCGGCACGTACCTGGTGTACTTCCTCGGCTATGCCCTCCTCACAAACGATCCCGAGCAAGCCGGCTTCCTTGAGTACACGATTCACATTTTCGCCGTCGTTGTCGCCCCTTACCTGATGTATGAAAATTCTATGCGGCTGGATCGGAAGTACGAACTTGAACCCATCCGGTTCCGCTGGCTCGAACGCCTCGTCGCGCCCGTTAAAAATCGCCTGATACCGCCGGTAGATGAGAAGGTGCGCGAAACACCCGTGTTCCACGTAAAGGACGTCTACAAAAAAGCGCCTATGGACGTGCAAGTCGCCAATGGCATAGTCCAATTCGGCGAGACCAAAGTCCCCGTCGCCAATGTGAAGACCATCTCGTATGAACGAGAATATCGCGGCTGGCTGCTCTCGGCAGGCGTGATCCTTCCGATCCTGCTGATCGTCTTTATCGGCAAATCGAGCGGTGAGGATTTCACAGGCTTCTTCCCGCAACTCTTCAGCGTCGCCGGCATGGCCGGGGGCCTTGCATTGGTCTTGTGGGCATTTATCCAGAAGACACCACCGGGCCGGATCCAGGGTCCCTTCCGGCACATGAATTTCTACTTCGCAAAAGACGAACAGACGAACGGCCAAGTCTATATAAAATTCGCGCGGCCTGAGGAAGAACGCAAATTCGTCCAGTCGATTGAAAATAGTTTGAAAGCGATGCCGAAGCCAGAGGTCCCGCTTACGCCATCGCCCGCCGTTCCAACGGAAGGCGGCCGGTTAAAACAGCTCAGGCGCGCGTTCAAATTCTAGCAGTCATGTCCAAATACGCGGGACGCCGCGCGGATCGATTGACTCGGCTTCTTTAGGCTACTACGCTAGTTGCGCAGACTAAGCGAATCCTTCGTGTCTTCGGGAGGAGCATCGATGTCCTTCAGCGACGAGTATAAAGCCGGGCTCACCGGAAACTACGGGCCCGCTACGGACACGCTCTCCTATTCCTTCCAGATGGGCCAAAAGGATCGCGAGCGCGGAATACGCGAGGGCACGAGCAAATCCGGAGGCGCACTTGGGGGGCTCGCATCCGGACCCTTCGTCTTTCTGGTAGTGGTGCTCCTGGCCATCGGGGGGTTTCTCCTCGCGTGGATTACCTATCCCATCGCCGGAATCCTGACGGGCATCGTATTTGCCGTGACAGCCTTCTTCTTACAAGACATGATGAACGGCCTCATGCAGATCTTCACGCTAGCAGTCCCCTGCTACATCGTTTTCCGGTTCGCGATCATGCTTGAGCACAAAGTGGGACGGTTTAAGCTCTACCGGATTTTCCGCCAGTGTTGGCGCATTTTCGCCGGTACCGGCCTCGTGCACGCCCTCGCCCGGCGCCTTCATGCCGACACTGCGGGTGGGGCACCTATGGACGCCTATGTCATCGACGTCGTCTTGACCAGCCTCGCGCCGTTCGCGTTTTATCTGAACTCGTTACGGCTAGACGTGAAGAACAATCACCCGACGGTCCGCTTCAAGTGGATTGACCTCATCCTCACGCTGGTGAAAAACCGCTTTGTGCGGCCTGCGACAGACGGCATTCGTGAAACCGCCGTGCTGCAAGGTCAAGATCCCAAGAATCGCGCCGCAATGAGCGCACAAGTCGCCGGCGATCGGGTAACGATCGGCAACGTAAATGTCCCTGTCGGCAATATCCAAAGAACCGCCTACGGACGCCACAATCGCGGTTGGCTGGGTCTCGCCGGAGTGGTCCTGCTATTCATCTTCGGTGGCTCCATACTGAGAGGAAGCACCGAAGAAGTCCCCGGATTCATATCGCAGGTCTTCGCCATAGCAGGCTTCACTATTGCTGTGCTGCTGCTTTTCTGGGCCTTCTTGCCCAACGCACTCGCGGGCAAGCTCGGCGGGCCATTTAGATTCCTCAAGATATTCTACTTCGGCGAAAATGGCGCGAATGGCGGCTTCGCACAAATGCGATTCAACGACGCCGAAGACGAACACCGGTTCATAAGCGCAATCGAAAACGGATTGAAGGCAATGCCGCGAAGCGACCCGAACGCTGACGCCGGCAGTTTCCAGGAAGCGCCGGCCCCGGCCAATTAACAGGAGCAACTCCAGAGACGAGCTGACTAAACTTCCGCCACGGCCCTCGGGACGTCCGGCACCACGTCCGTAAACACAAATCCATCACGCACGACCGTCTCTCCCACGCGAATCGAAATTTCGTTCCTGAACATCGGCCCGTCGTAACAAAATGTGTGGAACTCGCCGCGCTCACCACACGCGTCCACACCATTGGGCAAATCCGCCAATAGCATTTCATCGAAGTCTCGCCCAGCGAATTTCTCGGAAATCTGCTTCGGATCCACACACGTGATCACGGCCCGCACACCTTGTCGCATCATCTTGCGCGCAAGATCGGGGGTTTGTTCTGGCGAACTCCACACCGGAAAAATCGGCTCGATCCCCGTCCCCGCCATCATCTTAATCCGGTAGTCACGCACGTCCTCGAGGAACAAATCACCAAATGCGATGTGCGTGACCTTCTCCTCCTTCGCTCGCCCGATCGCGTCGCGCATGCGCGCCTCGTATTCTTCGTTCGAACACGGCCAGGGCAGCATCACTGGCCACAGCGGCACGCCCGCCGATTTCGCCTGCATCTCGACCAACTCGCGCCGCACGGCGTGCATCGCGACACGATCAGCTGCCTCGTTGAATGTAGTGAGCAGGCCGACGATCTGCACATCCGGAATCAGTTTCAGCACATGCAGCGCCCACGCGCAGTCTTTACCCGAACTCCAAGACAGTAGAACGCGGCTCACAGGGTGTGCACCACAACCGGCGCATTCACGCGCACAGGCGTTGGTAATCCGGCAGGAAGCGGATGCATGCCAGGGTGCAAGGCATGCGCGAGGATTTCCAGACTATCGACCAGCCGCGGACCGGGACGGCTGAAATACTGCGAACCGTCCACCACATACACCCGGCCTTCTCGCACCGCCGGAATCTCGCGCCAGCCGGGTACGGTGTTCAGCAGCGGCACATCGGCGAAGGTCCGCTCGACAGTAAATCCACAACACGCAATCAACACCACCTCGGGCGCCCACGCGCACACTTCGCCCCACGTCAACCGGCGGCTCGGCTGACCCTCGCGCCCGAAACCTTCAACTCCGCCCGCCATCTGCACGAGTTCAGGACTCCAATGCCCGCAAGAAAACGGCGGATCGAGCCATTCGAGCAACACCATACGTGGGGGATGCTGGACATTCGCAGTGCGTTGAACCACGGCCTTCACGCGACTGGCGAGACTGTCGATCGCTTTCTCGGCCGCCGCGATTCGATTGGCCGCCTGCCCCACTTCCCGAATCGCGTCCAACACCTGCGCCAGCGACTCCGGCTCCAGATTTATGACGCGCGGCGTCCCCGGCAGCATACACGCCGCGGCGCGCACTTCCTCGTCAGCAACCGCGCACACGCCGCACAAGGCCTGCGTAACAATCAGATCCGGACGCAAGGTTTCCAAGACCGGCAAATCGAGGGCATACAGCGCCTGTTGGCTTTTCCGCTGCTCCCGAACAAGGCGATCAATTTCGCCACTCGACGCATCTGTTGGAATCAGCGTGCGAGTGACTTTTGGCAAAGCTTTTACGAATTCCGGAAAGTCGCATTCATGCGTCACGCCCACCAAGTGCTCGCCGAGACCTAATTCGCAAACGATCTCTGTCGCGCTCGGAAGTAGGGAGACGATACGCATTGAGAACCCAAAACGCCCCGTAGGGGCCGAAGGACGTTAGCCCACCGCTTTAGCGGTGGGAATAGTTCCAACTAAATCATAGTCCCGAAGGGACGGCAGAACGAAGTATCTATGAACTACCGCTGTATCGGACACGACTCCGATTCTTTACGCGACCAACGCCAACAACACGTGCCATTGTCTTGCAAAGAAAAACTGTTACTTCGTGTAGACCTCCAACTCCGGATGATCTTTGACCAGTTGCCTCAATTTCGGTCCAGACCACTCGAAAGACTTAACCTGTACCGCGAGAAATAAACTGCGTGTTTCCTGGAACTTCAGGTACAGTTCTCCTTCGTAAATAACATAATCTGCAGCACCGTTGTTAGCCGCTACATCCCAGGGCAAATTACGCGAATATTGCGCTCGGTCGCCAGTACCGCCATAGATCGGTAGATCTCGAATCATGACAAAGTCTGAGTGCCACGGTGACATAGGAATCATGGCCACAAAATTCAATAGATGATACGCGCCAATAACGACGATGACCACGAGCGCACTTACTACCAATATAAGGCGCCAACGAGTTTTGCGGGGCATGTTTCGGTTCCTGCGCCGTCACTTAACAAATTAAGAAATCTGGCTTGGCCTAGATCGTATCCGATCGTTATGACACACGGCCGACGCCACAGGTTTCCGTCTTATCTGCGCGGAACCGGACACGCCCCCACTGGCTTGCGCGCCACCAACGCCGAAAACGCATGCCGTCGCTTCGCAAAAAATCGATACGCCGCCGGCGACACAATCGAAATCGGCGGCGTCCGCAACACGCGCGCAACCCAGCGCCACCGGCGCAATCCGAGGCAAATCTGCGGCAGGGCGGCGTCCCCCGCAAACGTGCGGCCATCGGCAAATACGAGGTGCATCGCCGTCATGCAGCGCTCCTCGCCCACCTCGGGAAAGCGCCGCACGCGCGCTTCGGACTGACACGGCACAAAATCAAACATGCCAGGCAGCGCATTTCGCTCAACCCAGTCCCGTGCGGCGCAACACACGGGGCACGACGCGTCGTAAATCAGCGTGGCGTTCATGCCCGGCCGCGACGGAATACCGCGCGAAAGTCGTTCCAGAGTTTTCCCAGATCGTCCCTGAATTCGAGAAGTCGCTCCGGACCCAGCGCAAGCAGGATGAGACCCGAGATGATCGCGACCTCGAACCAGGAAAACTCAAATCCCATACATCACCTTTTGGCGTATCGCAATACTTTCTTGAGCGCGCCCGCGACCTCGTTCACGTTCTGGTCCGTCATGCCCGGGAACAGCGGCAGCGACAGCACCTCGTGCGACGCTGCGGTCGCTTCAGGCAAGTCCTCAGGCTTGAATTTCAGCACGTCCCGATAATACGCGTGCAAATGCATTCCGTAAAAATGAAAGCCAATCCCAATATTTTCCTGCCGCAGCGCAAGCGCGATCTCGTTGCGCGATTTCGTCAATTTGTCGCGCCGGAATCGAACAATGAACAAATGCCACGCATGTTCATCGTGATCGCGCACCGTCGGCAAGCGGATTTCTTCCACATCCGCCAGCGCCCGCAAATACAACCGCGCCAATCGCCGCCGCCGCGACAGAAACTCCGGCAGCTTCTTGAGCTGCTCAAGCCCCACCGCCGCATTCACATTTCCAAGGCTGTATTTATAGCCCGGCTCGATCACTTCCGGCGGCGCAGGCACGGCATTCGGGCTATACCGGTCCCACGCCGTCGCGGCCATGCCATGATGCGCCAGTCGACGCAGCCGCGCAGCCGCCTCCGCATCCTGCACGGCGATCCCGCCGCCTTCAAACGTCGTCAGATTCTTTATCGCATAAAAACTGAAACAGGCATACGGCCCGAAACTTCCAATCGGTTTTCCTTTGTATTTCGTGCCGATGGCGTGCGCCGCATCTTCAACCACCGGAATCCCACGCTTCTTCGCCAGTGCATAAATCCCATCAATCTCGCAGGCCTGCCCAGCCATATGTACCGGAACGATCGCGCGCGTCCGCTCCGTGATCTTCGCGTCGATCGTCGACGGCGTGACATTCAGCGTGCCGCCGTCAATGTCCGCCAGCACCACCTTCGCGCCCATGCTCATGATCACATTGCCCACCGACGGCCACGTCAGCGGCGACGTAATCACTTCGTCGCCCGGCTTGATCCCAATCTGCGCCAGGCACAGATGAATGGCCGCGGTGCACGAATGCGCCGTGACCACGTCTTTCGCACCCGTAAATTGAGCGAGGCCTTTCTCAAAAGCCGGAATCGCGGGACCTGACGTGACCCATCCGCTGCGAATCGCGTCGAGCGCCGCGCGCTCTTCTTCTTCGCCGAGCACCGGCTTCGCCAGCGGGATAAATCGCGGCGCCGAAGGCTCCCCGCCCTGGTCCGGCGGAATCTCCAGCAGATGCTTCATTCGCCGGACGTTGTAAAAATCCGCCACAAAGGGATCGATGTCCGCATTCGCGCGCAGTTCGCGCTCGACCTCGCGCACACCGTCCTCAACACCGAATTTGCTCTCAAACCCCAACTGATCGCGCAATTTTTTAAACGACACGTGATAGCTGCGCAGATCTTCGTCGTCCTGCGTCAGCGTCAGTTTCGTACCCGGGATACTCTGCGAAACAATCTCGCCGAGCCGCTGAATTTGCAGATTCGTCGCATCGCTGCCGACGTTGAACACCTGCCCCGCGACCTTCTCCGCCGGCAACTCGACAAAATCCGCGAAGAGCCGCGCCTTGTCGCGCACATGAATGAACGGCCGCCATTGCTTGCCGCCGCCGAGCACATTCACCTGCCCCTTGCGCACAGCCGTCGCCGTCATCAGATTAATCGCCAGATCGAACCGCATCCGCGGCGACCACCCGAACACCGTCGCCGCCCGAGATATGACCGGCTGTAAACCCTTGTCCATCAGCCCGAACAGAATTTTCTCCGCTTCGATCTTGCTCTCCGCATAGGCCGAAACCGGATTGAGCGGACTTTCTTCATCCAGCACATCGAACACGCCGCGCCCATACACCGAACACGACGAAGCGAATACAAATCGCCGGACGCCCTCCGCCGCAGCGCGCTCAGCCAGCTTGCGCGTACCCTCAATATTCACATCCACCGTAAGATGCGGATGCAGATCGCAGGAAGGGTCGTTCGCCAGACCGGCCAGATGCACGATCGCATGGACGCCCTTCAGCAACTCCGGATGCTCGTCCAGCCGGCGAATATCCCCGCGGACAACCTCGCACTTCGCGCCCAGCGCCAGCCCCGCAAGGGGAGCCTCGCCAAAACAAAACCGGTCAAACACGCGAACCGTGTGCCCGCGCCGAATCAGTTCCGGCACGAGCCAACACCCGATATACCCCGCCCCGCCGGTCACCAATACGTGCATCACGCTCTCCACTCTGCCGCGGTCAAACCGCAGGAGTATAGCAATCGCGCGCAGAGGCCCGCGAACAGCCGCACACACGCCCGCGCGTCCTCGCACTCCGCCCTTGACCTCACACGCATCGCCAAACTAACCTGTTCACAGGGGAACTACTGCCGTGTCCGCGCAACTCATCCAACTCGATCTACCCACCTGGGACGAACACGCCCTCGCCCAACGCCTGCGCGAACTCTGCGCGGGACGAATCGAGTTCCGCCTCACCGACAACGCCTCCACCATGATGAGTTTCAAACCCGGCACGCTCCGCCGCCCCGCGCAACTCCGCGCGCACCGCATGTTCGCCGGCGCGCCGCCGGACGTCATCGAGGCGCTCGCCCACTGGGCAATGGGCCGCCGCAAACGCAGCATCTGCCGCCTGCTCGACGACTTCATCGCCGCGAACCGCCACCTCGTGCGCCGCAAGCCGATCATTGCCGAGCGCCTCGACACCGCCGGCCGCTTCCACGATCTGCAGACCTACTACGAAACCGTCAACGCCGCGCACTTCGCGAACGAGATCGACGCGCCAATCACCTGGGGCCGTTTCCCCGCATCGCGCCGCCAGCGTTCCATCCGCCTCGGCAGCTACTCACCCGATGATCACCTCATCCGCATCCACCCGCATCTCGACCAGGATTTCGTCCCCGGTTTCTTCGTGCGCTACATCGTCTTCCACGAAATGCTCCACGCCCAGCTCGGCATTGAGGTCGCCCCCTCCGGCCGCCGCTGCATCCACACGCGCGAGTTCAACCGCCGCGAGCGCGCCTACCCCGACTACGCCCGCGCCATCGCGTGGAACGATCACCCGGCAAATCTCCGCCGCCTGCTGCGCCCCGCCGCCAAGAGCGCCTGACCCGTGACGCGCTCGTTGCGGCTCGGCGCGATCTGGCTTGCCGCCGTTGCGCTGGCCGGAGGCATCGCCTACTTCGGCGTCACCGCTGCGCTGCGCGACACGCCGGAACCTTCGCAGGCCCGCGAACAACTCGCCAATGCTCGCCGCGCCAATACCTACGCCGCGGAACTCCGCGCGCTCCTGACCCAGGTCGCCGGGCCGCACCCGGGCAAGACTCCCCACCTCACACCGCCGATGCTCGCCGAGCTACGCGCAAAAGTGCGACAGTTGCAGCAGGAAATCCTGCGCGCGCGCATGAGCGGCCCTATGTACGACGCATTGCTCGCCGCGGCCGATCGCGTGACCGCCTGCGCCGCCAGCCCGCAGACGGAGTCCCTGCAAACCGCCGCCCGCCGCGCGCTGGACGATCTCGAATTTCTCGTCCACAACGAAATCGAGCGCCTCGAACGCGAAGTTGAACGCGATCGCGTCAACTAATTTCTAATCTGCGCCTATCTGCGTCATCTGCGGACAAAGAGGTCGCGCACTACCTTCGCCCAATTGACGCGGCCTCCCCGGCGGTCGTAAGATGCCCCGCACATTCACGCGAGGTCCCGGCCCAATGTCATCCGCCTACAAAGACAAGATCAGCCAGGTACCCGTCTTCGCCGCCTTCGCCACACCCCTGCGCGACCACCTCACCGACATTCTCATGGACATCTCCAACACCCGCGTCCTGAAAAAAGGCGAACAGCTCTACGCCGAAGGCGCCATCGACGACAACACCGGCGCCCTCCTCGTCGACGGCGGACTCATCGTCGCCTTCGGCACCAAAACCCCCGTCTTCCTCGAAGCGCCGAACATGGTCGGCGAGATGCAGCAATTCAACAAATACGGCACCCGCACCGCCACCGTCTGCGCGCGCGCCAGCGCCACCGTCCTCGAATTCGCCTGGCACGACTTCGTCGCCCGCATCCAGGACCGCCCCGACATCAACCACGCCGACCACGCCACCATCCGCGACGCCTTCACCAAATTCGCCGGCGACCGGTTCAAACAACGGAAGTAAGAACGAGCACCCATATCTCATCGCGTGTCCAGCCGAATTGGCACGCCGAATCAATATCCCGCGATTTCCTACAACTCATTCGACTAGCCCCGGCAGGGGCGGCATGATAGTAGCCCGCCGTTTCAACGGCGGGTCCCAACGCCCTCCAATACCAAGTCCCGGAGGGACGGCCGAACTCACACCATCAGCCTCATCCCATCAAGCCAAAGGCTTGACAGAAAGTAGCCGGGGGTCGAGCGCAACGACACCCCCGGAAAGACAACCCCTAGAGGCACCCTGAAGGGGTGCCTGCAATCCAGCACTGATAACCGTCCGTTCTGCCCCGAAGAGTGATTTGTAAATGTGCTCTATGGAGCCATACGATTTGAGTAGCCTACCTGCAACACTGATTGATATCACCTAGAATCTGGAGCCTGCGAATCATGAGCATTCTTGACGCTTTACAAGTTGGAAAAATTAAGGCTGAACTGGAGCGAGTACAGAAGGAGCACGCCGCGCTCTCTGTGCGTTTTGAAAGAGGTACCGAGCAATACAACCAGTTACGAACTGAGTACAAACGCACCACTGCAGAAATGGACCTTCTCAAAAAGACATCAGCAGAAACGGGAGCGCTCCAGCCTTTTCAACTGAAAGCAGCGATCTCGCAGCTTGAGGATCAACGTGCTCAACTTGCAGTTCGTTACGACGAAGAAAAACACCGATTCGAGAAGGATCGATCTACACTCGCGCAGGCACACGAAAAGCTAAAGCAAGAACTCGATTCACAGATTCGGGAATTAAGGCAGACCATCAAATCAAGGCAAGAATACATGATCGTCGTTGACGAAGAGATTTTGCTGCAAGAGTTTGGACTCTACAAACCGCGATACGACCTTCAAAACTCAACCATGTACAAGACCCGCATGGATCAAGTCATTGCATCGCAGAAAAAAATGGTCAAGGAAGGAATCGCAGCCACCTGTGGCAAGAGCTGGACTATCAACAACGACGAAAAGGAAGGGCAACGAATGATCAAGGACTACACCAAGCTGATCCTGCGGGCCTTCAATAACGAATGCGACGCCAGCATGGTGAAAGTGAAGTTCAACAATATCGAAGCCAGCGAGAAGCGAATCCGAAAGGCCTTCGAAACCCTGAACAAATTGGGTGACAGGATGACCATAACCATCTCAATCGACTATCTCAATAAGAAGCTGGAGGAGCTTTATCTTCTCTACGAGTACGAACTGAAGAAAAACGAAGAAAAGGAAGAACAGAAACGCATTCGTGAACAGATGCGGGAAGAGGCAATTGTCATGAAGGAAATTGAAGAAATGAAGCTTAAAATTGAAAAGGAGGAACGGCACTTTAGTAAGGTTCTGGTCTCGATCGACCAGCAGATCCAGAGAGCAAAAACGGATTCCGAACGGGAACTTCTAATTAAAGAGAAGGAATCGGTGGAAGAGAAACTAGCCGAGGTGATGCATACTAAGGAAGACGTCGCGAATCGCGAGCAAAACACACGAGCCGGCTATGTGTATGTCATTTCCAATATTGGCTCCTTTGGTGACAACGTTTTCAAGATCGGTGTAACCCGACGCTTAGATCCAAGCGAGCGCATAGACGAACTCGGCGACGCATCGGTGCCATTCAGGTTCGATACCCACGCTATGATTTTCAGCGATGATGCACCTGCACTTGAAAACGCCATCCACAAGGCATTCGCCCACCGCAGACTTAATCTCATAAATCTTCGCCGTGAGTTCTTCAAAGTGACACTCGAGGAAATCGAACACAGTATTCGAAACAACTTCCAGAAACCCGTCGAATTCATCCGGACGGCGGAGGCCGAGCAATTCCGAGAGTCGCAGCTAGTGCGGGCCACCCTCGATGGGACGCCCATCGGCGAATTCAAGGCTTGGCGCCCCGTCGCGCTCCAGTCATAACGAGACACCAATCGCAATCCCCAGCGCGTGGTATTTTTTTGAAATCGAAGAAAAGTTCGCGCCATGGACCACGGAGCGTCTACTTGTTGCCCTTTTCCGCCCGCAATCGCACTCCCGTCAATCAAATGATCCTTGTCTCGCAACCACGTTTGGAGTTCCGCGTTTACGCGGCCTTTCAGTCCAGAACTCCGCCTAAAGGCGGAACTCCGAACGCAGATCCTTGTTTCGCGCTTGGCTTTACATGGGAATGCAACAAGTCGCACAGATATATAGAGGATGTCCGCAGCCACTTGCGGGAGCAGAGGCTTAAGACGAGGGTCAAACTGCCGGAGGGTGAAGAGGTCCCCGCGTTCGCGGGGATGACAAAAGGGAAAATGATTTAGCGGTTATCGGTGTCTATCGGTGTTCATCTGTGGACAAAGGGGTTAATCCCTGAGCAGCCGCAGCGCGTTCGCGATGACGAGCAGCGACGCTCCCATGTCGGCGGCGATCGCCATCCAGAGCGTGGCGACGCCGGCGAAGGCCAGCGCGATGAACAGCAGTTTCAGGCCGAGCGCGAAGGCGATGTTCTGCTGGATGATGCGCAGCGTCCGCCGCGAATGGCCGACGAGCCACGGCAGCCGCGAGAGGTCGTCGGACATCAGCGCGATGTCCGCCGTCTCGATGGCGACGTCGGACCCCGCCGCGCCCATCGCGATACCGACCGTCGACGCCGCGAGCGCGGGCGCGGCGTTGATGCCGTCCCCCACCATCGCCGCCGTGCCAAATTTATGGACGAGCCGCTGCACCGCATCGACCTTCTCGTGCGGCAAGACCTCGGCGAGCACTTCGTCGAAGCCCAGCCCGCGCGACACGCGCTCGGCCGTCGCTTTGTTGTCACCCGTGATCATCGCCACATGCGCGACGCCCGCCGCGTGCAGATCCGCGACGATCTTCCCCACGCCCGGCCGCGCCTCGTCGGCGATGCTGATGAGTCCGCACACGTGATCGGTGTTCCCAATCGCGATGATCGAGTTCCCCTCGGCCTCAAGCGCCGTCGCATGCTCATGCGCCTCCGGCGTTTCCAGGCCGCGCTCGTGCAGCAATCGGTGACTCCCGATCCAGAACGGCTTCCCGCGGTAGCTCGCCTCCGCGCCGCGCCCCTGCAGCTCGCGGTACGCCTCGACCGGCCCGTGCGCGAGCCCGCGGTCCCGCGCATGCCGCACGACCGCCTGCGCCAGCGGATGGTTGCTCTGCGACTCCAGCGCTGCCGCGCGCTCTAGCAACTCGGCCTCCGTGTGCCCGTTCAGCGGGATGATGCGGCGCACTTCCGGCCGCCCGGATGTGACGGTGCCGGTCTTGTCCAGCGCAATCGCGCGCAGTCGCGCCGGCGCTTCGAGGTACGCGCCGCCCTTGACGAGCACGCCGTGCCGCGCCGCCGTCGACAGCCCCGCGACGATGCTGACCGGCGTGGAGATGACCAACGCGCACGGACACGCAATCACCAGGATGACGAGCCCCTGATACACCCAGTGCAACAGGTCGCCACCCAATAGAGGAGGAATCGCGGCGACCGCTAGTGCAAGCACCATCATCGCGGGGGTATAGATGCGTGCGAATTTTTCGACCCACTGCTCGCTCGGCGCGCGGCGGGCGTGCGCCTGATCAATCATGCGCACAATCCGAGCGAGAGTAGTGTCCTCGGCGGCCTTCGTTACCTTGAACTCGATCGCGCCGGATTCGTTGATCGTCCCGGCGTACACCGCCGCGCCGACGGTCTTCTCGACCGGCATCGATTCGCCCGTAATCGGCGCCTCGTTCACCGTCGTCGCGCCGGAGCTAATGGTCCCGTCCAGCGGAATGCGCTCGCCCGGCCGCACGAGACACGTCACGCCGAGCGCGATATCGCCGACGGGCTTCTCTTCGATGCAGCCGTCGTGAGGACAGCGAAACCGCGCGGTCGGCGGCGAAAGATTCATCAACGACTGGATCGCCTTGCGCGCGCGGCCCACGCTCCACGATTCGAGCAGCAGCGCCAGCGCAAACAAGAATGCGACGCTGCCCGCCTCGAACCAGTCGCCCAGCACGGCCGCGCCGATCATCGCGACGACCATCAGCAGGTTCATGTCCGGCCGCGCATGCCGCGCCGCATACCACGCCTTCGGCAGCACGAACCACGCCCCGGAAACCATCGCCGCGAGATACAGCGCAATCACCGGAATCGGATACGACCCGCCCTCGTTCGGCCCCGCGACGGCTTCGTATGACCCGTGCAGCAGCGCATGCAACAGGAACGCGATAGAGAGAGACACGCCGCTGATGGCGCAGGCCAGCGTCCGCGCCTCGCGCCGCCACCACGGCGCCGCCCCATCCTGCGTCGCCCGCCGGACGTGCTCGTCCCACGGAACCGCGCGCATTCCCGTCTGTGCAACAGCCTTCGCTATAGAATCAGGAGAAGTCTCTGCGGAGTCGACCAGGAGTTTCCCGTTAATCAGGTCGAAGCCCAGCCGCTCCTCCCCGCCTACGATCGGGCCGAGCGCGCGCTTGAGCACCGCGACCTCTTCGGCGCAGTCCATCCCGGCGATTTTGTAGGCCTGTTCTTTCATAAACCGGTGGAGTATAACAATGGTCGAATCGGACACCTGAGAATCGAGTCGCAACCAGGAGGGGAACGGGAAATGGGCGATTACATCGGCGGGATGCCTTCGAAAGATGCGCGTTTCTGGGCAATGCTGTGCCACCTGAGTGCGCTCTCCGGTTTCATCATCCCTATCCCCTTCGCAAACATCATCGTGCCCGCAGCCATCTGGTTCGCCAAGAAAGACAAGGACTCCTTCATCGATGAGCAGGGACGCGAGTCCCTGAACTTTCAAGTGTCGGTCACCATTTACGCCGTCATCAGCGGCCTGTTGATTCTCGTCGTCATCGGTTTCGTACTATTGCCCATCGTCTACATATTCGGCCTTATCTGCGTCATCATCGCCGCGATCAAAGCCAACGACGGCCAGAACTACCGCTACCCGCTGACCATTCGCCTCTTCAACTGAACGCGAGACCGCGACCACGTCGCCAGCCGTGTATACTTCGGGTTCGGGATGGAACTAGGGGATGAGCCGGGGGGCGGTCCGCGCAGGGATGCGCCCGTTCGGCCGGATGGCTGATCGCGATGCTCGACGATTTCTGGTTGCCAGATACGCAGGAAGTAGAGGTCGCGGAAACGTCGCGCCGCTACTCCGTCACCTGCCGCTGCGGCAATCAGATGCGCGTGAAGCCGAAGCACTTCGGCCGCATGTGCCGCTGCACGAAGTGCCACTTCCCCATCTACGTCACCTACGACAACGTCCAGCCGCCGGTCAGCCCCGGCGATCGCAGCATGCCCCGCGTATTCAAGGAGGACGAGGTCCCCGTCCATTGGAAAAAGGGCGACCTCCTGATGGAGCTCTACGAGGTCCGTGACACGCTCGGCGAAGGCGGCATGGGCGTCGTCTACCACGTCTATCACCGCGGCTGGGGCAAGCATCTCGCGGTGAAATCGCCCAGCCCCAAGCTGCTCGGCGACGAAGAATGGCTCAACCAATTCGAACACGAATGCGAAACCTGGATCAGCCTGCCGCCGCATCCGAACATTGTCGAGTGTTATTACGTCCGGCGGCTCGGCGGCATCCCGCGTGTATTCGTCGAATACTTAAAAGGGCGCGACCTCGGACATCTGATTGATTCCAAGGCGCTCTACGCCGGCGGTCACGACGCCGCGCTCAAGCGCATGCTCGACATCGCGATCCAGTTCTGCTGGGGACTTCATCATGCCCATCAGCACGGCGTCATCCATCAGGACGTCAAGCCCGGCAACCTTCTCGTCGCCGAGGGCGAAATTTGCAAGGTGACCGACTTCGGCCTCGCGATGGTCTGGGCCGCCGAACAAACATCCGCGGGCTCCGGTCGCGACAGCGGCTCCGACCGCGGTTCCTTCAAGGGTCTCACCGGCGGCACCCCCACCTATCGCTCGCCCGACCAGCGCCGCTACGGCGAGGTGACCTTCAAGACCGACATCTGGAGTTGGGGCGTCTCGATGATCGAGATGTTCTCCGGCGATGTGTATTGGCGACAGGGCCACAAGGCCAAGGCCGTGCTCGACGACCTCCTCAAGTACGGCTCGCGCTACGAAGTAGTTCCCCGGATGCCCGACGCGATGCAGACGCTTGTGTATGAATGCTTTCGCGAAGATCCCAACGAGCGCCCCGTCGACATGCAGGAGATCGCCAAGCGCCTGACGCAGATTTACCGCAGCGTCACCGGCAAAATGCATCCGCGTAGCGAACCGCATCTCGGCGACATGACGCTGGAGGTTCAGAACAACCGCGCCGTCTCGATGGTCGACTTGAAGAAGTATGCGGAAGCCGAAGAGCAATGGGCCGAAGTACTTGCTGCAAAACCGAATCACGTCGAAGCCATGTACAACCGTCACCTCTTTCTGTGGAAGTCCGGGAAAATTACGGACGCGCAGATGGTCGAACTGCTCTACGGCGTCGTTGACGCGCACAAAAGGGAATGGTATCCCGCGTATCTGCTCGCGCGGGTGATGATCGAGCGTGGCGACGCGGCAGTCGCTCTCAAGCTCCTCGAAGGCATCAAACAGACCGACGAGAATCGTCGCGAAGTGAACTATGGCCTCGCGATGGCACAGAACTGCGCCTCGCGGGATCGCAAGCTCGTTTGGGAGTTCAATCCCGGCACGATCAAGGTATCCGCCGTCGCGCTTTCCTTCGACGGCTGGCGCGCGCTTACCGGTGGAATCGACGGACACATCCGCAACTGGGAAGTCGTCTCCCGGCAGTGCACCTCCGTCCTCCACGGCCACACTGATCGCGTGTACTCACTATGCCTGCGCGACGACGAGCAATACGCCCTCTCCGCAAGCGCCGACAAAACACTACGCCTCTGGGATCCCATGACCGGCAAATGTGTGCGCACCTTCGAAGGCCATCTCGCCGCCGCGCGCTCCGCTGTATTCAGTCCAGACGGCGTGATGGCCCTCTCCGGCAGCGACGACGGCAGCCTCATGCTCTGGGACCTCGGTTCGAGTGAGCGCATGCGGCTCTTCGCAGGGCATCGCGCTAATGTTAACCAGGTGGTATTCGCCAAGGACGGCAACTTCGTCTACTCGGCATCCAGCGACGGCACCGTAAAGCGCTGGGAAGTAGCAACCGGCCGATGTGTGCACACCTTCGAAATCGCGGACGGCCGCGTTCCCAGTCTCGCGCTCAGCCAGGATGGCACGACGCTGTTGACCTGTGCAGATGTTTGGCTGCACGTGTGGAACACGACTACCGGCGACCTCGTTAACGAAATCCGCGGCCACACGAAGGACATTCTCTCGGTTTGCCTCAGCGAATCCGGCCGTTTCGCGCTCTCCGCCACCGGCATGGGCACGATCAAAGTCTGGGATATCTCCACCGGCCAATGCCTGAAAAGCCTGCAAGGGCACGCCCCGCTCAATCTCAGCCGGGACGGACAGTTCGCTATTTCCTGCGGAGCACACGGTGAGTTCAAGCTCTGGTCCGCGCACATCGGCGATCCGCCCTTCCCCGCGCAATACGTGCTCTGCCTCGGCGACCGTTGATCGCCTAAGGCGTCGCGAGCTTCAATCCAATCACCGACACAACAAGCAAGCCCAGAAACATGACACGCAGCAACGTTGCGGTCTCACCGAGAATCGCAATCCCAACTACAGCCGTGCCGAATGCGCCAATCCCGACCCAAATGGCATACGCCGTACCAATGGGAATCGTGCGCGCGGCGAGCGAGAGCAGGATCATGCTCGCGACGATTGCCGCGCCCGTAAGCACGCTAGGCAAGGGTTTGGAAAATCCATCGGTGTACTTAAGCCCGACGGCCCAACAGATTTCCAGAAGCCCCGCGAGAACAAGCATCGACCACGCCATGAAAAATCCTCCGCTACTCCGGTTGGCAATTCACAAGATATTTCAAAGTACGCTGTTTACGTGAGAGAGTTGAAGCAATCTGCATTCAATGTTAGGCTGCACACACGCTATCCATAGTACCGCACAGGGGTCGGTACACTACCCATGCCATCAGATGTTCGCGGTCAAGGCTCGCTCATCGGCAACAAGTTGGGCGGCTATCAGGTTGAAGCGCTCGTGGGCCGTGGCGCGATGGGCGCGGTGTATCTCGCACGCGATACAAAGTTAAATCGCCACGTTGCACTCAAAGTCCTGCTCGGCAGTCTCGCGCGCACGCCCTCCATCGTCAAGCAGTTCCACCAAGAAGCGCAATCCGCCGCGCCGCTCAATCATCCGAACATCGTCCGCATTTATTCCGCCGGTATCGAATCCGGCACGCCCTTCATCGCGATGGAATTCGTCGACGGCGAACCTCTCGATCGTTTCCTCAAACGCAAAGGTAAAGTAACCTGGGATGTAGCGCTGCATGTCGGCGCACAGGTCGCACTCGCGCTCGATTGTGCGCATCAACATGGCATCGTGCATCGCGACGTCAAGCCGTCGAACATCCTCGTCGACCGCAAGGGCGGCGTTCGCCTGACGGACTTCGGCATTGCGCGCATGCAATCGCGCGACGGACGTTCCGGCGGGCCCGTCGTCGGGACGCCGCAATACATGTCGCCCGAGCAAGCAACCGGCAACGAAGTGTTTCCCGCGAGCGATCTCTTCTCCCTCGGCGTCACGCTTTACCAAATGATTGCCGGTGACATGCCATTCAAGGGCGAGTCGTCGATGGCTTTGATCCAGAGCATCTGCGAGGACGACCCGCCGCGGCTCAACAAATCCGACCCCTCGGTCCCCGACGACGTAGCCCGTCTCGTCGCATATCTCATGGCGAAGGACCCCGCGGATCGCCCGGCCAGCGCAAAAGTGGCCTATGGCCTGATCCATCGCCTGCAAAAACACCGCGGCGGCGCATCGGTCGTCGCCGAGTCACTCACTGCCTTCCTCAAGGAAGAAATGGAGGCGCGCCCATTCAGCAGCCTCGAACGCAAGGAAGCGCAATCACGCAAAAAATCGTCGAAAGTAAAACGCCGTCTTCGCAAAAGCAAAATGAACGCCAGCCTGGCGGCCCAAGCCGCCGCCATCGCACTTCTGGCCATTGGGGCATTTGCCCTTGGCCCGTTCAACGCCGCGCGCGGACGCGAGCGGGCGGCGCCGCCGGCCGAGCCCATGCAAATTGAAGACATACTGACGAATACCCCCGGCGTACAACGTTTTGCGATCTTCGCAGACGGCCACGGTATCGATACGCTGGCGTGGTTGAGACAGGAAGGCGTTCTCGTTGCTCAAACGCAGGGCCAGCGCGGCACCCTTGCCGACGGCGCAGCCGGCCTTCTCTCCATCGACGTTCTCGGAGCATCGATGATGAGTCTCAGCTCTCCGCCGCGCACGAACGAACCCTCCTCAGGCACACGGGCAAGGCTCATCACGGCGGCGCTGAGCATCGCAACCGATGCACCTGAGACGAGTCCGTTCTACGGCGGTATTCCTGTATTTGCTCCAGGCAACGAGCCAGATACCGCTGTGCTCCTCGCGCAAGAGTGGAAGTCCGCGGCACCTGGCGCCGAGGTTTTTTTTACTACTCCGCGCGCCACCACCGAGGGCGCGACCGTCGCGGTCGCTCCCTCCGGGCAACATCTCTGCGCCGCATTGTTCGACGAAGAATCCGGCACCTACTATCTCGTAGAGTATGAAATTAAATCCGAAGATGCTGCTACGAGCGTGCCCCGCAGCTTGCCACGCATTGGAATCGTCCCCGAAAGCGTGCAGTACACCCCCGACGGCGCCCGAATCGCATATCTGCGGCGCAACACCCTGGGCGAAGTGGAACTGTGGATGCTCCGCAGCGGCAGCACTGACCTCGACGGCAGACGTATCGCGTCAGGACTCGCCTCCAGCCCCCTCGCTTTCGATCCAACAACCCATTTCGCTGCACTTCAAACCTACTCCGACATCAACGGCGCGGAAGTCGCCCTGCTCGATTTGCAGACGGGCTTGATCGTTGCCACCTACGGCCCGGGCACTATCGCGCCGCAGGCCTGGATGCCCAACGGCGAAGACTTTATATTCGCCGGCCCTGAGCCGGATCCGCAGATTATGCTGGCTTCCGCCGTGCCGCCTTATACCGTTCGGCGTGTAACGAACATCCCCAACGGCGTCGGCCCTGCCTACGCGGTCGCGCGTGGATCTGGACAGATCGCCGCAGCCGACCCCAACTCCGACAGCCCAGCGGTCTACATCATCGAGCCTGCTGCACTCACGCGCCCTGCGCTCTGAGAGAATTTCGGGGGCGGGGCAAGGTACGATAGCGGCTGGGGGGATTGCTGCCGCAGAACCAGCCTATGTTTGGCGTCTACGACATAATCGAAACCGTTGGGCAAGGCGGCATGGGCATTGTGTATCGCGCCCAGGACACCGCGCTCGATCGCATCGTCGCACTCAAGGTACTCAAGGAAGACCTCCGGCAGAACAAGCAGGTCGCCGCGCGCTTTCAGCGCGAGGCCGAGGCCATTGCCAGTCTCAACCACCCAAACATCACACACATCTACACGGTCGGTTCCGTCGGGCGCATCCCGTATATCGCGATGGAGTTCATCGAAGGCGCCACGCTCAGTGTCGCGATGAAGCGCGTGAAAAGTTTTCCCTGGAAACGCGCGCTGCACATCGCCGAACAGGTCGCTGAAGCGCTGGCCTGCGCGCACGATTCCCACATCATCCACCGCGATATTAAGCCGGGAAATATTCTGCTCGGCGCAAACGATCACGCCTACGTCACCGATTTTGGCATCGCGAAAGTCCTCACGGCGGAAACACAGTTAACCGTCGAAGGTTCGCGCCTGGGCACTCCCCACTACATGTCGCCCGAGCGCTGCAGCAAGGGGGATCTCACACCCTCCAGCGACCTATATTCGCTGGGCGTGGTGCTGTTTCAGTTGCTCTCCGGCCGCCTGCCCTATGAAGCCAATTCGCCCGTGGACCTCATCCGGAAAATCGTCGCGGAGCCGCCCGCGCGCTTGTCCGAATTCGTGCAGGACGTGCCCGAGGACGTCGAAAGACTTGTAGCGTACTTGATCGAAAAAAAACCGATCAATCGCCCGAAGAGCGCCGCTGCCGTAGCCGAAATGTGCCGGCGCGTAATCGAAGGAGAACCGCTCTTCGAAGAAGGCAGCGCCGCATCGTCGATGCGCGAGTATCGCGACGCCATCCCCACGCCGAGTACCGTGACCACCACCCACATCGACTCGGCGCTCGGCGAAGCCCGCGGACTCTGGGCGCGTGTCACCTCTGCCTGGGGCACGGTGCCGGCCTCCGCTCGATTGTGGATCGCCGGTGTCTGCGTCATCGCCGCGATGGCCGCGGCCGGTCAATGGACCGCGCGCCGTACCTTTGGAAACTACGCTCTCGGGACCGTCGCGCACTGGGACCGCTCCACTGCAGGCTGGACCGACTCCGTCAATCCCGCCGAGATTGCACAGGAGTCGGACGGGGTCATGCTCGTCCGCTGTAATTTTCCGGGATACACAACAGGAAGCATCGTACCCGCGGGTGCAGCCGGTTTTGCCGTGCAGTTAGACCAGAAACCCGCAGGGTCGTCAGCAATTCTCGCCATTCATCCAGAATCTGCAAGCGTGCGGGTAGGAATTCCGCCAGGCGTTGTTGGCGATGCTTCGCCTTTGCATATATTGGCCGGATCGCCTCCTGTTTCCAGGCATGGCCGCGTGAACGAACCGTATTTCTTCACCGCCGGCCGAGAAGTTCTCCGCGCCGATGCGCTGCTCTCCGGGAACTCATATGAAAACCCGGTGCTTCATGCCGACGACCTTCAAAGCGCAACCGGAGGGCGTGTTGCTGAAATTCGCCACGCAGCCGTGACAGCGGATGCTACCGAGGCCGCCCTGGCCATTCGCTCGGATTCTGGAAGAGGAGACCAGATCGTCCGCGCGCAAATCGGCGGCGATATGCGAAGCAATCCGGAGCCGCTACTGCTCAATACGCTCGAAGTCACCGCGATGGCCTACGACAACTACAACACGCTGTATCTTGCGCAAAAGTCGAATGAAAAATGGAGCGTAATTACTATCCCCGCTGGCGCAAGCAGCGGTCGAGCGGCCACGGTTCTCGAAGTACCGGCCGAGACCTCTGAAATCTCATGGCTAAGCGGGGATGGTGTGGTAATACGCACCCACGCAGGCACTTCTCCATCACGAGTCGAATGGCGCACATATGCAGCCGCTGGTGAAGCATGGGACTTGGGCGAAGCGACCGATGCCGTAGTCGCAAAAAACGATGAGTACGCGGTCGTGTCCGCCCCAGACCGCCGCGGGAATGTACAGCTCTGGCTACTTCGTAAAGAGAACGGCTCCGGCCAACGGCAGCAGCTGACTTTCCTGGCCAGCGGCGTCGGCGCCGGTCTAGAACTATCGCGGGACGGCCGTTATGCGATCATAAGTGGCCCGGTAAACGATCCGCCTACGCTGGTGCTGGTCGACATAGCCGCAGCAGCGGGCGTTTAGTGCAGTTCTAGGCGAATCGCCCGTCCGCGGTAATGGCAATGTCACCGGTGGCCGGCCACTTCATCCCGTGCGCGCGCTCCACAAATTCTTCGGCGGTCGACGCGAAAACGGGACTGATCTCGATGTTCACACCGTTCAACGGCCGCGCACAACCGGCCGCACGCAACCACGCGCCCCAGTATGCGTTCATGTTCGCGCGCGCTTCGTCCACGCCACCCGAACCCGACATCTGCTTGGCAAGCGCGAACTCGGCCACACGATCAATCTCGAGCGTGATCGGGCGGCCCTGGGCATAAACCAGCGCATCGAACACAAAGGTCTCGAACTTGTACCCGTTCGGCTTTTCCGGCTGGACCCGCTCGCCGCGCTCGTTGACGTGCGCAATTTTCTTGTACGAACAGTGCCACGGAAACTCGTCGTAGTTCGCATATACGCGCTCGATAAAATCGACACACAAAACGTGTGCGGCGGCATTCCCCGCAAAATGCAGCAGGTTTCCCTTTGCATCGGTGTCGAGCAGTTGCGGATAGATATCGAGTTCGGTGTATTCGAGCACGCGCACGCGGTCATCGCACAGGCAAAACACCCCCGTCGCTTCGCGCGGTGCGGTCTTGCGTTTCGCCTTGGACGAAAACTCGCCCTTGCCCAACACGTGGTAGCCGATAAAATGGGGATCGGCCAAATTCACCGCCCAATTGTCGACCTGAAAGTAACTCAGCGTATCGATGCCCCGTTTGCGTGCGTCAGCAATGATTCCCTTATCGACAAGCGCAGGGATACATCCGCCATGGCCGTTTGGATTCATCGCGATCGACGAAGTCGATTCGAGCAGAATCCGGCCGGACTCGTCGACCGACGGCATCATGGCCTGCGTGAAGAAATAGACGTTCTGCTCGTCGAGCCCGAGATAGTTGTTGTCGCGAAAATACGCGCGCGTGGCCGCCTCGTTGGTATCGCCGACCATGATGTACCACGGCAAAACGCAGCCATACTTTTTCTGTGCATAGAGGATACGGTCGGCGTGATACTGGAATAGCGTCCGGCCAGTCACCGGGCCAATCGGGAAAGTCCCCTTCGGACCGGGAAAACCGAGCCGCGTACCCTGGCCTCCGGCGACAAGGACGAGTCCAACACGACCCGCACGCAACGCCGCCTCGCCCGCGGCAAAGGCTTCGCGCGCGCCGGGCTGATCTGGCGAAGGCACCGGCAATACGTCGACAGGTTCTATCCGCGTGAACTTCTGGGGCTCTGGCGTGCCGACCACCCAGGTCTTCACAAGGCGATCGACGAGCGGTAAATCGATGTCCGCGATCTGCGCAGCCAGACGCCCCCGCTCCGCGCCGGACAGAGCAGCCCAAAACCGAAGAACGTGCCCTTGGCCAAAGGCCTCCAGCCGCGATGCAATTTCTTCCCGCCCGGTGTTCGTTTGTGTCTGCTGTGGCATAGTTGTTCGCCGCATGCGGCCGGTGGCCGCGCAGCTTCTCCCCTCCCCGCAATGTCTTGTTACTGGCCCCCTCGGCTCAATTCTCGCGCGCGAGAATGATAATCACGGGAACCGAATCTTCGTAACGCTTCCCGCCCATCTCGAAAACGATCTTCCACGTGTCTCGCAGCGACGGTGTCGGCGTGCGCTCAGGCACAATCACGTCAAACGCGACAATCGTCGGCTTGTCGCCCGCGCGATGGCTGACCTTCACCGAAGTGTTCGAGTTCGCGACCTCGATGATCTTCACTTCCTCTTTGCCGGTCAACATCAGCACGTCTGTCCGCACTTGCCCCGGTTCGACGGCGCGCAATGCAATGCTGCGCGGAGCGAGATCATACGGCCCCACGACAACACCCTTGAATTTGTACGGAAGCTGGGCGGTACGTTCTAAGTTTGTCGACAGAATGATCCACTCGTCGTACTCCTGCGCCGGAGCCTCCGCAAGCACATCCACCGTTATCAAATATTCCCGTTTGCCGGGCGTGCGCCATTCCGCCTCGGGCACAAGCACCGAGGACGCGCGAAGAAAAGGCGGATCGCGCTGAAATACCACGCTGGAAACTTCCAGCGGCGCGTCCTGCAATTGCCTCAGGCGGACGGTGGTCTTCAGCCCTGCGCCAAGCTCGACCCTGCCGATGTCCAGCGTCTCCGGTTCAAATTCGACCTCCGGCTGAACGTGCGTGACTACGTTAATCGTCGGGTTCGGATTGACGGGGTCGTTGCTGTAAACCGTCAGCACCTTGTTCGCATAAAATCCGGGAATTTTCTTCGGATCGACGCGAATGATCAGGTTGCCTTCGCCGCCGGCCGCAATCAGCAGCTGCTCCATCTCGCCCGTCGTGCAACCGCAGGACGTGCTGATCCGGTCAATCTTCAAGGGAGCGTCGCCGCGGTTGAATACTTTCATCTTCTGGATCGCGATCGCGTTGCCCGGCACAATGCCCATGTCGTACGCGGTGGTCTGAAGCTCGATTTTTGGGGTCCCCACGGCCTGGGGGGCGGGTGCCACCGATTCGGCAGTCGAAACCTGCGTCGCCTCCTGCCGGACGCTCGTGATGAAGTCCTCCTCGGACTCGTCAGCCGTCTTCTGATCTCCGGATTTGGAACACGCTGCGATCAGGACAGGCAAGGTCAACATCAGAACCCAACGAAGACTTCTGAAGGAATTCATTCCGGCTGACCTTTCAGTGTCACGGCGAAACGCGTTTGCGTTTCGGCCAAACTCGATTCCAGTTTCGGCAAACGCGGCGCAACTTCCAGCCCCGCTGCGTCGAAAGCCATAAACAACCCGCCGACGACGGGCTCAAACACCGGCCGGACGCATCGGGCTTGCGGACACACACTAACCACGTCCGCCCGCAACGCATCGGTCAACACGCTGCCCTGACCACGGAAGACGCTGCCCGCCATGATGACGTCAAATGCGTCCGCCGTCATCGAAAGGCGGCGGGCCACTGCATTCACCATCGCAGCCAGGAACCGTCCACCGGCGTCGAGAATAGCACAGGCCGCGGCGTCACCCGCAACGGCCGCCTCGAAAACAACGGTCGCCATCGGCTCAAGGGACTCATACGTCACACGGCGGGTATACACGCCATCAAAAAGGTCATCGACATCGCGGCAATGAGCTCGCCGCACAAAAAGATCCGTCATCCGCGTGGGCGGAACAATGCCATCGCGTGCGCGCCAGACTTCCTGCAAACCTTCGCGCCCAATCAAGGTTCCTGAACAACGGTTACCGAATTCCGGACCAAATCCGCCGACACGGGTCTCAACACCAGCGCGATTTCGTCCCGCGCACACGGAATCCGTACCGCAAGCCACAGCGATCCCAAAGGGATCGCGCGTCCCGCCGCGAAGCGCCGCAAAGGAGTCGTTCTTGAATTCACGAGGGATCGCGCCAAACAGCGGCGTGTAGATTTCAGCCTCGAGCATGACGAAGTTCGCAGGCACATCCGCGCCCGCCACGCCCAGACCGACTCCGGCAACATCGGCAAGCGTGATCCCGGCGGCGGCGAGGGCCGCGTCCACGGCTTTCTTGTTTTCGATCAGCGCAGGTCCGATCCCGTGATATTCATAGCTGCCGCAGCCGGCCGCGCCAAACCCCACAATAGCGCCATCATCCCGGGCAACCAGACAATGCGTCTTCGTGCCGCCGACGTCCATGCCCAAGAGGTAACGCATCGCCGCCTTCCCATCGCGTCATTGAAAAAACTGCCGCGCGGGTCGCCCCGCGCGGCAGTGGTTCTAAAGCGTCATTATTTCCCGGTTAAGGCTGGGCCTGCAACTGTCGCAATTTCTCGCGCGCACCCTCGGTGGCCGGATGATCCGGGTATTCCCGAATCTGCTGCTGGAACAGTTCAATCGCGCGCTGGTTCTGCCCAAGCCGCGAATAGGCCACCGCCTGATTGTGCATGGCCGTCGGCACTTTGTCGCTGGTGGGATACTTCGCGCGCATCTCCTCAAACCCGGTGATCGCCTGCGGATAATCGTTCAACCGAAGCGAACATTGCGCCTTCCAAAAGGCTGCATTCGCCGTGTTTGGGCTGTTCGGAAACTGTTTCAGATAGTCGTCGTACTGTTTCAGCGCCCCGCCAAAGTCGTCCCGTGCATAGAGCGCCTGCGCGGAACGATACAGCTCTACTTCATCGGCCGGAGCAACTTGACCCGGCGCAGCAGACGGCGCTCCCGCGCTATCAAGCGGCGGCAATACCGTCGTTGGCCCCGGAGCGGCAGTCGCGGGACGCGGTCCCGTTACTGTGGGCGGCTCGACCGAGACCGCTCCCCCCTGAATCGGCGTCGGCGACACCCCTTGCGAGGGGAAGGTCGTGATCGGCGCAGCAATCGGCTGGGGCGGAGACAGGTTAAAGTGGCGGTAAAGCGTCGCGGTGAGCGAATCGACACTCGCCTGCAAGCGCTCAATCTTGCGCTGGTTCTCCTGCGCCATGCTCGAAAGCTGACGCAGTTCCTGATCGGTCGTATCGAGTCGCGTCGACAGCGTCGCCGTCGTGTCGCTCAGTTTGGATACCGTGCCGGAGAGGTTCGCGTCGAGACCCTGCACAATCCGGTGCGTCGCAAATATAGTGCTACGCAGATCGTCGCTGCTCGGGCCCGCGGAGGCGCACCCTGGAAACACCAGGATGCCCCCAACACACCACAGCGCCGCAGCCGCTTTACGAATCCGCATGGCCCTCACCCTCCGCCGCCCCTTGCGGGGCCGGATTACATCGCCTTGTTAAATTCGCAACGGCGGTTCTGTGCCCACGCGCTCTCGTCACCACCCTGCACGGCGGGCATTTCTTCGCCGTAGCTGATCGTAACGATGTGGTCGGCGGCAATGCCGAGCTTGATCAAATGCTCGCGGGTCGCCAGCGCGCGCTTCTCGCCGAGCGCAAGGTTGTATTCCTGCGTACCGCGATCGTCGCAATGACCTTCGATCTGCACAACGACTCCCGGCACCATGCGAATCATATCGGCATTGCGCTGAAGCGTGTCGAGCGCGGTCTGGTTCAACGTGTAGCTGTTGTAATCAAAAAAGACATTCTGCAAACCGGCATCCGTAAAGATCGTGCCTGCATTTATCTCTGGCAACCCTTCGCCGCCGTTACCGCGATCACCTGCGGTTCCGTTGGACGAGGTAAGGTCAGGCTGGAGCACCACATCGTCGCCGTCCCCCTTGCACCCCGTCGCCAACAGCGCCAGGCTCAGTACCCACGCCAAGCCGCCCGAGACCTTCACAACTTTCTTCAACATTGCCGTGACCTCCAAAAGCGCCGACACTCCGGTCGGACGCGGTTCTACTCGCGAAAAGAAAAATAGATGGGCTTGCCCCCTTGCGGAGCATAATACCAGAGTACGATTTTACCGTCAACTGAGCGGCTATAGCGCTGCGGGTCCCCAGCCCCATTCATTCCCCCGGGAACTGTAAAGTTTCGTTAGTCGCCCGCTTTACCACCCTTGCCGGTTTCGCAGCGTTGTAATGTGCGCCACATGGTGCCGGCCGTGCCAGGCATAGAGCGCCAGCGCCTTGTCAAGCGACACCGGGCCCAGCTCCGGATGCACGAAAGCACGGGCGAATTCCGCCGGGCCCAAATTCTTCAAATGCGCCACCCACCGGGTGTGCACCGCATCGAGAAGATTCAGCGACATCTCCACCGGGCCGAACTTCGCCTCCGGCCGCTCCGCCCAAAGCTGTTCCTCATAGGTACGAATCGTCGGATTGTCCTCCGTGGTCGCCAGCATAAAGCGGATATAACTGTTCATGTGACTATCCGGCACATGATGGACCACTTGGCGCACGGTCCATCCTTCCGGGCGATACGGCGTGTCCAACTGCGCATCGTTCAGCCCCTTGACCGCCGCGCGAAGCTGGCTTGGCGCATCGGTGACTTCGCGGATAAGACGATCGCGATCGCCCGCGGAAAGTGCTCCCGCAAACTTGAACCTTCCAATCGGGTATTTGAGTTCGTCCATGGTCTCTCTCCTTTTTACGTTAGCCCAACCTTGGGTCTGCCCCACCGCGAGGAATGCGCATCCGAGATCAATGACACCACTGTAAATTATAGGGATTCACGTCACCCCGAAGGCCATTTTGTATGGTACGCTTTATATGACAATTGGTGTAAGGCGTCCGTGGGGGACGCCATCGGGAAGGCAACGGTCATGGCGCGCATACTCGTCCTGGATGACGAAGAATTGATGCGGGAAGCCGTGCGCCATGCCTTGGAGCGCGACGGCCACGAAGTCTCCGAAGCCTCCGACGGCCCCACCGCCATGGGCCTCTTCAAGGACCACCCCTCTGACGTCGTCATCACCGACCTCATCATGCCAAACATGGACGGCACTGAAGTCATCCGCGATCTTCGTCGCGCCGCGCCCGGAGTCAAAATCATCGCACTCTCCGGCCGCGGCGGGATCTGCATCAAGGCGAACCTGGATCGCGCTCTCCTGACCGGAGCCGATCGTGCACTCATGAAGCCCTGCGACTTCGACGAACTCCGCCGCGCAGTCGGCGAGTTGACCAAAGCGAAGCAATAGAATTTTCGCGCTTAGCTCATTCGTTCCCTTACAAGTCCACGTCGGAGGACTTTTGGTTCCTACGCCCCGTAGGGGCCGATGGAATTTAACCCACCGCTTCAGCGGTGGGTGGGCCATGTATCTCATGGTTAGTCCCGTAGGGACGACAGAAATCACGCCGCAGGCGAGATCGCTCCGCGCGCGACCAATAGTTCATACGCATCAAATATCGCGTAACCCGAATACCCCGCACGCCGCGCTTCCTGCTCAACGCGCTCGACAATCCGATCCTGATGCGTCTCGCGGTAATGACGATTAAAGCGGCTATGCCAGAAGCGGGTCTCTTCATGAGTCAGGACCCGGATACGCGTGTGCGGCGCGTGATCGTTCATGTC
>SXGT01182708.1_pt1 | contig 43680 bp, 37 predicted proteins | sample 3176221 | NCBI WGS metagenome assembly SXGT01 (sample SAMN11356862, study PRJNA531348) | freshwater metagenome | isolation source: freshwater sample F1-120 | place: China: Fuxian Lake, Yuxi | collected 2017-12-25
ACGACGCCGAGACCGACGCCAACGCCACGCCGGTGGTGAAGCCGCGCCTGCTCCTGCTCTTCGACAGCTCGGGCTCGATGAACTGGAACACCTGCAACGACACCTTCACCGGCGGCGACGGCTCCTCGGAGTGCCCGGGCGCCAACGTCTCGTGCGCGACCTGCAGCAGCGGCACCTGCGGCAACGCCTTCGCCGACGACTCGCGCCTGTTCAAGGTCAAGGCTGGCATCACCGACGCGGTGTCGGCGTTCGGTGAGGTCGAGTACGGCCTGATGCGCTTCCACCAGCGTGCGACCGACTTCGCGTGCCCCGGCCTGGCCGCCGGCCTGCGCTCGGGTGCGTGGCAAGGCGGCGGCGCGGCGCCCTGCGGCTATGTCAACCCGGCCAACCCGGGCTTCAACGCCGGTGACCTGGTGGTCTCGTTCGCGCGCGACAACGAGCAGACCCTGCTGGGCTGGATCGACGGCGACTCCAACTACCCGGGCACACCGCAGGCGCTCACCGACCAGGAGATCCGTGGCAGCGGCACGACCCCGCTGGGCGGCGCCCTGAGCAGCGCCAACACCTACCTCGATCAGGTGCGCGCCGCCGACACCCAGATCACGTGCCGGCCCTACCGCGTCATCCTCATCACCGACGGCGCCGAGACCTGCGGCGGCAACCCGGTGCAGGCCGCGACTGACCTGCGCAACGACGGCGCCCTGGTCTACGTGGTCGGCTTCGCCACCCCCGACGCGGCGGTGATCGCCAACCTCAACGCCATCGCCGCCGCCGGCGGCGGCCAGCCCACCGCCATCTTCGTCGACGACGAGGCCGAGCTGTCGGCCGCGATCGCCCAGATCATCTCGGCCTCGATCATCGGCGAGCGCTGCAACGGCGTCGACGACGACTGCGACCTGTTCGTCGACGAGGACTTCCCCGAGCTCGGCCTGCCGCCGCATTCACCGCCGCCCCAGACCTGCACCAACGGCCAGTTCGGCGAGTGCGCGCGCACCGGCGTGCGGGTCTGCGCCGCCGATCAGCTCGGTACCACCTGCAGCGCGCCCACGATCACGCCCGGCACCGAGACCTGCAACGGCCTCGACGACGACTGTGATCGTTCGATCGACGAGAACCTGGGCGGCTGCCAGACCTGCACGCCCGAACAACGGGCCCAGCCCGAGGTCTGCAACGGCCTCGACGACAACTGCAACGGCATGATCGACGAGGCCCCCATCCCCGGCGTCGGCAACACCTGCGGCCTCGACATCGGCGAGTGCAACCCCGGCACGCTGGCCTGCACCGGCGGCCAGCTGGTGTGCAGCGGCGGCGTCGGACCGGTGGCCGAGTCGTGCAACTTGCTCGACGACGACTGCGACACGCTCACCGACGAGATCGCGATCGAGTGCTACACGTTCCCCACCGGCTGCGTGGCCGACGGCGCCGGCGGCTTCACCTGCACCGGCACCTGCCGCAGCGGCGTGCAGACCTGCAGCGGCACCATGCTGGGCGCCTGCGCCGGCCAGGTCGGGCCCATCTCCGAGCTCTGCAACGGGCTCGACGACGATTGTGACGCACTCACCGACGAGCTGTTCCCGGGCCTGGGCGGCGCCTGCACCAACGGCCAGCAGGGCGTGTGTCTGCAGAGCGGTACGCTGGTGTGCAACGGCACCGGCACCGGCACGGCCTGCACCGCGCCCACCGTTCAGCCCGGCATCGAGGTCTGCAACGGGCTCGACGACGACTGCGACGGCCGCACCGACGAGAGCCTGGGGCCGCCTATCGGCACCACCTGCGGCGGCGGCGGCTCGTGTTCGGGCGGCACTTTCCAGTGCGTCGCCGGCCAGGTCGAGTGCGTGGGCAACATGGGCGGCATGCCCGAGACCTGCAACGGGCTCGACGACGATTGCGACTCCTTCGTCGACGAGCTGCCGCTGCCCGGCGTGGGCGGCAACTGCGTCGACGCCGGCTTCGGGACCGTCGACCAGAACGGCGTCTGCACCAACGGCGCCTGTGACGTCGGCGAGTGCGACTTCGGCTCGCTGATCTGCGCCGGCGGCTCCATCGTGTGCGACGGCTACGTCGGCCCGCGCCCCGAGATCTGCAACGGGCTCGATGACGACTGCGACGGCACCGGCGACGACACCCCGACTTGTCCGGTGGCCGGACAGATGTGCCTCGGCGGCGAGTGCGCTAACCCGTGCGCGGCCGGCGAGTTCCCGTGCCCGTTCGGCTTCTTCTGCCAGATGAACTTCTGCGTGCGCGATCCATGCGCCACCGTCACCTGCGACCCCGGCGAGCTGTGCAACCAGACCACTGGCGTCTGCGAGGACCTGTGCGACGACATCACCTGTCCGGCCGGCCTGACCTGCTTCGGCGGCATCTGCCAGGATTGCTTCGCGCTGGGCTGCGATCCCGGCGAGGTCTGCATCCGCGTCGGTACCACCGGCGAGTGTCAGGCCGATCCGTGCTTCAACGTGATCTGCGAGACCACCGAGGCCTGCGTGAACGGCACCTGCGAGGCGGTGACCTGCGATCCGGCGTGCCCGGCCGACGAGCACTGCGTCGATGGCGCCTGCGTCGACGACCCCTGCGACGGCGTGAACTGCGGCGCCGAGATGCTGTGCGATCCGCGCAACGGCGACTGCGTGCCCGACCGCTGCGCCGACGCCGTCTGCGCCGCCGGCCAGGCCTGCAACCCGGCCGACGGCACGTGTATCGGCGATCCGTGCGCGACGGTCGTGTGCCCGGCCGGCCTGGTGTGCACCGTCGACTTCGACGGCGAGGGTCAGTGCACGCCGCCGCCCGCGCCCGATCGGGAGACCATCACCGTCGGCGGTGGCGGCGGCTGCGACGCCGGCGGCGGCGCCGGATCCGGCCCGGCCGCGCTCGCCGGTCTGGCTCTCGCGATGCTCAGCTTGATGGGGCGGCGAAGGAGAAGCTCGCCTTCGCGGTCTTGCCCTTCTTGACCTTCACCTTGGCGGTCTTCAGGCCCAGGGTCGGGTGCCACGCCTCGAGCGTGTAGCTGCCGGGCGGGACGTTCGGGAGGGTGAAGGCGCCGTCGTCGCCGGTGACGGCGAAGTAGGAGTGGTCGCTGATCACGATCCACGCCGCCATCCACGGGTGGACGTCGCAGCGCATGGCGACGACGTCGCCGGCCTTGCCCAGGTCGCCGCGACTGAGCGGCGCGCCGCCGGCCATGTGGGGCAGGTTGAAGAGGATCTTGGTGCCCAGGTTGCCGCGCACGTTGTGGAACGTGGGATCGCCGTTGAGGATCTCGACCTTCTGGCCGGCCACCACGCCGAGCACGCGCGGCGAGTACATGCACTCGGTCTGCGCCATCACCGCCGCGGTCCCGGGTGCGGCGTGGGTGCCGGCGCTGCCGAGCTTGAGGCGGACGTGGACGTCGCGCAGCTTGCCGTCGGTAACGACGATGTCCTCGTTCAGGCGGGCGGTCTTCGCGCACACCGGATCGGTCTTTCGATCGAGCGGGGCGCGCGCCGGGGCCGCGCCCTTCCAGCTCACCGTGCCGGCGATGGTGCCGGCGGCCTTGGGCTGGGCGGCGCCGGTGGAGGTCAGAACCAGGAGCGCGAAGATGACCGGAAGGGGCCGCACGTCACCTCGTCCTACCATCAAACCGAGGTCAGGCCACCGTCGACGACCAGGACGGTGCCGGTGGTGAACGAGGCCGCGTCCGACAGCAGATAGACCGCGGCGCCGGCGATCTCGACCGGCTGGGCGTGGCGCGCCAGCGGCGTGCGCTTGACCACGTGCTCGCGCAGCATGGGGTTCTGGACGATGGCCGACGCGAATTTGGTTTCGACGAGGCCGGGGGCGATCGCATTCACCCGGATGGCGGCGCCGCCCAGCTCGAAGGCCAGGGTCTGGGTCATGCTGATGACCGCGGCCTTGGTCATGCCGTAGATGCCCTGCATGGGCGCGGCGCGGGTGCCGGCCACGCTGGCGATGTTGACGATGGCGGCGCCGCCGTCGCGGGTGCGGGCGTGGCGGACCATGGCCCGCGCGCAGTAGAAGTAGCCCTTCACGTTGACCTCGACGGTCTTGTCGATGGCCAGGTCGGGGGTGTCGACCAGCGGGCCGAAGTGCGGGTTGGTCGCGGCGTTGTTGACCAGGCCGTCGACGCGTCCGAATCTCTCGACCGCCCTGGCGAACAAGCTGTCGACGTCCTCGGCCTTGCCGGTGTGACAGGCGAAGGCCGCGACCTCGCCCTTGCCGGCGAGCTGGGCGGCGGCGCTGTCGAGGTCGGCCTGCTTGCGCGACGCCAGGACCACCTTGGCGCCGGCGTCGACACAGGCTCCGGCGATAGCCAGGCCGATGCCGCGACTGGCGCCGGTGACGACGATGACCTTGCCGGAGAGGGAGATCGTGCTGAGCATGGGCCGCGACGTTACGCCGTTACGACGCGGCGAGCCAGGCCGCCAGCGCGTCGCGCGCGCTCGGCAGGCCGCGGTCGCGCAGCTCGTTACCGAGGTCGGTGAAGTGCCAGGCGGCGGGCGAAGCGACCAGGCCAGTGAGCACGGCGTGGAGCTCGGCGCCGACGTCGGCGCGCGACCATTGCACGACGAGGTCGTCGGAGCCGTCCACGGTGGCATCCGCGACGCCCGGCGCCGGTACCCACAGCTTGGCGATCCACACCGCCAGATCGGCCGCGTCGTGCCGATCCTCGACGGTCGCCAGCGCGGCCAGGCCGGGCGCGAGCAACTCGTCGCGCTCGTCGGCGGCGGTGCCGATCCAGGTGGTGCAGAACAGGAACGGCGGGGAGTCGATCCGGAACCACGGGAAGGTCGGCCCCGGGATGACCTTGCTGACGCCGGCGCGGAGCTCGGCGTGTACGTAGGCGCGCATCGGCGCGGTGCGCGCGGGTTGCTCGAACCGCACCAGCGCCAGGGCCAGGGTCCGTCGCTCGAGCGGCCCGAGGTCGCGCGCCCAGCGCGACGCCAGCACGGTGAAGGTGTGCGCCCATCGCTCGGGCACGAACTTGGTCGCGTGCGAGAGGCCGAGCGCGGCGCTGGCCCGCACCCGCTCCGACGGATCGTCGAGCAGGCGCTCGAGCGCCGGCGCGGTGAGCGCGACCGCCTCGTCGTTGGTGAGGAACGCGCACAGGAACGGGATGGCGACGCGCAGGTCTTCATCCGCGCCGTCGAGCGCCGCGACGTACGCGGGCGCGCCAGCGGCGACCGCGTCGTAGATCCAGCGCAGGCCCGACCCCTCGGCGAGATCGAGCCGGTTGTCGGGCAGGCGCGGGAAGCCGCGGCTGGCGAAGTCCTTGGCCGTGATCTGGCTGCAATGCTGGGCGCGCGCCGCGTCGTCGACGTTCATCTGCAGGTCGCGGTGAACGCCGTCGTGCAGGAACCAGCACGTGTCACCCACGGCGAGCTCGGCGAGCAGTCGCGCGATCTCGCCGCGCTCGGGCGTGCTCGGGTCGGAGAGCGCCTCGATCAGGAACGGGATGGCGCGGAAGGTCGACTCGAAGCGCTGCACGCCCTGGTGATCGAGCGCGGCGTGGATGCCGTCGCGGGCGTTGAAGCGGACCTTCGGATCGTCGGCCCGCAGGCCGCGCAGCATGTCGGGCACGTCGGCGGCGCTGCCGTACGCATGCTCAAGTGAACCCCAGTCGATGTCCTCGATCTTCATGGTCAATTGTAGAGTCGGTTGCACCGGATCGTGACAGCCCTTGACGTGCCGCGCTGCGTCAGTCAGAATGAATGACGGTTCATTCACTGACGCACCGACGCTCCGGAGGCACCGCCCGATGTCCCAGCCGATCAATCGCTTCAAGGCCGACCTGCGCGACATTCGTTTCGTCCTGTTCGAGCAGTTCAAGCTCCAGGATCTGCTCGGCAAGGCGCCGTACGCGAACTGGGGACAGGAGGAGGTCTCGACGGTCCTCGACGAGCTGTACACGTGGACCAAGGAGCAGCTCGGCCCGCTCAACCAGACCGGTGACGCCACCGGCTGCACGCTCGTGAACGGCAAGGTCAAGACGCCGGCCGGTTTCAAGGAGGCGTGGAAGTCGCTCTACGAGATCGGCTGGCGGCGGCTGTCGGTGCCCGAGAAGTTCGGCGGCCAGGAGGGCCCGTTCACGCTCCACGCCGTGTCCGAGGAGCTGATGTGCGGCGCCAACGCTGCCTTCAACATGTACCCGGCGCTGACCCAGGGCGTCGCCGACGTGGTCCAGGAGTTCGGCACGCCCGAGCAGATCGCGGCCTACGCGCCCAAGCTGCACGACGGTACCTACGCCGGCACCATGTGCCTGACCGAGCCGCCGGCCGGCTCCGACGTCGGCTCGGCGACGACCAAGGCGTTCCCGATGGGCGGCGGCAAGTACAAGATCAAGGGCACCAAGATCTTCATCTCCGGCGGCGATCAGGATCTGTCGAAGAACATCATCCACCTGGTCCTGGCCCGCACCGAGGAGGCGCCGGTCGGCACCAAGGGCCTGTCCCTGTTCGTGGTGCCGCGCGACCGCCACGACGGCACGTCCAACGACGTCCAGGTCGGCTCGATCGAGCACAAGATGGGGATCCGGGCGTCGTCGACGGCGGTGCTCAACTTCGGCGAGAACGATAACTGCATCGGCGAGCTGGTCGGCACCGAGGAGCAGAAGGGCATGTCCCAGATGTTCCACCTCATGAACTACGCCCGCATCGGCGTGGGCGTGCAGGGCGTGGCCGTGGCCTCGGCGGCGTACCTCAACGCGCTCGAGTACGCCAAGGAGCGCAAGCAGGGCCCGTCGATCAAGCAGTGGAAGGACGCGGCCGCGCCCCGCGTCGCCATCATCGATCACCCCGACGTGCGGCGGATGCTGCTCGACATGAAGTCCAAGGTCGAGGGCATCCGCGCGCTCATCCTCAAGCTCGCGGTCCATGTCGACAAGGTCAACGCCGCCGGCGACGACAAGACCGCCGCCGAGTACCACCAGGGCCAGGTCGATCTGCTGGTGCCGCTGGTCAAGGCCTACGGCTCCGACACCGCCTTCCAGGTCTGCGTCACCGCCATCCAGACCCTGGGCGGCGCCGGCTTCCTCAAGGACCACCCCGTCGAGCAGTACGCCCGCGATTCGAAGATCTTCTCGATCTACGAGGGCACCAACCACATCCAGGCCCTCGACCTGGTCGGCCGCAAGCTCGGCCAGCGCGGCGGCGCCAACATGCAGGCGTTCATCAAGGACGTGCAGGGCTTCGCGGCGACGATCAAGGAGGACGCCCGCTACAAGGACGCGGCGGCCAACCTGAGCGCGGCCGCCGACGCGTGCATGAGCACGGCCATGCGCTTCCTGGGCTGGTTCGGCGGCGGCAAGATGGAGATGGTGCCGCTCGCCGCCAACCGCTTCCTCGAGATGATGTCGGAGACCGCGATCGGCTGGCTGCTGCTCGAGCAGGCGGCGCTCGCCGAGAAGGCGCTGGCCACGCTGCCCGAGGACCACGTCGACCGGCCGTTCTACACCGGCAAGCGCTACGCCTCCCTCTTCTACGCCGTCAACACCCTGGCCACCGTGCCCGGCAAGGCGGTGCTGATCGGCAAGGAAGACAAGACGCCGGTGGAGATCCCCATCGACGCCTTCGCCACCGTCTGATCGCCGCTTGCCCTTGCCCTTGCTCCGCTCGGGGGCTCAGTTCGTCTTGACCTCGCCGCGCCGGTTGGCGGCGTAGTCGTCCTCGCCGTTGCCGTCGGCCGCGGGCCGGGTCTCGCCGTAGGTGATCGTATCGATCTTCGTCGCATCGACGCCGAGGTCGATCAAGTAGTCGGCGACCGCGCGCGCGCGGCGATCGCCCAGCGCGAGGTTGTACTCGTCGGTGCCCTGCTCGTCGGTGTGGCCCTCGATCTTGATCGCGGGCTTCTTGCTCACGGCCCACGCCGCGAACGTCGCCAGCACGTCGCGCGAGTCAGCGGTGAGCGTGGACGAGTCGAGCTCGAAGTAGATCGGGCCGGCCGGAGGCGCCGACGGGTCGTCGACGGTGACGGCGGCCTCGCCCGTCGTGGCCGCCGTGGTCTTGGTGCTCGACGCCGCCGGCTTCTCGGCGACGGGCGCGGCGACCGTGGTCGCCTTGGCGGTCTTCTTCGAACAGCCGGCGCCAGCGATCAGCGACACGGTGGCAGCGAGCGACAGAATGACATTCGAGAATCGGATCATGCCCGGCGCAGCTGCACGCATCGTGCCCGCGCAACTCACCAGACTCGCGTGCCCGGAGGTGTCCTCATCGAGGACCGAAGGCCCCGCGTGTGCCCGCGTGTCACGGCAACTCGAGTGGCCGTGGCGCGATGGTTACTTCGGTAACATCGCGACGACAGCATCGACGCGTGGCTCGACCGTATCGAGCCGTACGGCGATGACGACCCTGATCAAGCCGCGTCGGGTGCGGGCCTGCACGTGCACGAGCCGGTGATTCACGAGCGGCTCGAGACGTGCGCGCTCGGGCGCGGCGACCGCGCCGCGCTTCTTCTCGAGCGCAGCCAGGGTCGCGAACACCGACTTCTTCGACAGCGAGCGCTCGAGCGCGGTCGCATGCGCGGCGAGCCCGGTGGCGATGCACGACGGCGCGCCGGGCAGGCCCTCGGCCTCGTCGACCAGCCGGGCCGAATCGAAGCAATACGCGGTCTCCTCCGGGTGTGGCTCGCCGCCGGCCAGCTCCATCAAGAACGGGATGGCGACCGTGGCCGAGATCACCTCGGGCCGCTTGCCCTTCACCGCCCGCAGGAACGCGCGGGTCGCGGTCACTGCCTGCGCGGGTGTGACCTGCTGCTCGGCCTCGTCGGAGAGTTTCGGCGGCGGGCAGTCGGGGCAGTCCCCGGCGAAGGCGGGCGTCGTCGCCACCAGCGTAGCGATCAGCGCAATGGCGAGGGCGCGCCCCATGGCCCATAGGCTACCATCGAGGCAGTGCTCCCGCGCTCGTACGTGCTCCTGCTCGTCGTCGTGGCCACCCTTGGCGGCACAGCGGCCTGTGCTCGCGAGCGAGCTGCACCGCCGAGCGATGCGGCTCAGGCCTGCCGCGCGGCGATGGAGGCGGTCGGGCACTCGGGGCGCGTGTCGCTGGCGCTGCGCGAGGCGCTGTCGTGCGAGCGGATGTACCGCGATCGGGCCTGCGCGGCGTCCTGGAGCAAGCTGGGCAAGGACGACTACGGCATCGATCCGGCGCTGCGTGACATCGAGCAGACCTGCCGCCGCGCATGCATCCGCGACAGCGGCGGCTCGCCGCTGCGGGGTTGCATCGACCCCGGCGAGCAGGTCGGCGACGATGCGATCCTCGGACGCGTGGTCACGCTCGATCGCGCCCTCTTGCAGCAGGCCGGTCTCGCGCCAGCCGAGGCCGAGGCGCTGTCGTTGCGCGCGCTGATGCTCGGCTCGACCGGGAAGCGCCGCGGGACACTCGGCGGCACCGCGAGCGTCGATCCCGACGACGACGACGACGACATCGACGTCGATGTGTTCGACGATCCGCCGCCGCCGCCGCCGACGCCACCGCCACCGCCGCCCTCCGGCACGCTGGTCGTCGAGGTCGGCGTCGCCGACATCCGCATCCGCGGCGACATCGTCCCACTCGACCAGCTCCAGAGCACGATCTCGGGGCTGCGCGATCGGCTGGGTATCACCCGGGTCGAGGTCCAGGGCGACTCCGACGCACCCTACGCCCGCCTGGTCGAGGTCCTCGACGCGGTCCGGGCCAGCGGCGTCGACGACGTCTCCCTGTCGCAGCCATGAGCCGATCGTGGCCCTGACCGCAACCATGCGCCGCTTCGAGGTCGCGCTCGCCGACAGCGATCGCGGTCTTTACGACAACCTCGACCTGCGCGTGGCCCAGCACCCGTCGGAGAGCGATCGCTATCTGGTGGCGCGGATGGTGGCCCGTACCCTCGAGCACGGCGAGGGCGTCGACTGGAGCAAGGGCCTCGCTGCCGACGACGAACCGGCGCTGTGGCAGCGCGATCTGCGTGGCGATCTACAGGCCTGGATCGAGGTCGGATCGCCGGCGCCGGCGCGGCTGCACAAGGCCAAGAAGGCGGTGAAGCGGGTCGTGATCTACGCCTGGAACCGCGTCGACGCCCTGGCCGCGTCGCTGGTCGAGGAGCGGGTCTACAAGGCCGAGGAGATCGAGCTGTTCGAGCTGGACGCCGCAGTGCTCGATGCGGTGGCGGCGACGCTGGCGCGGACCAACGCGTGGGACGTCGCCATCACCGGCGGCACGATCTACCTGTCGATCGGCGGCGCCAGCTTCGAGCTCTCGCCGCGGCGTGTGCGCGTGGGCGACGCGTAGCAGGGTAAGGGGAAGGGGAAGGGTAAGGGTCAGTGGATGCGGGCGCGGACCGGCAGCTTGGCGACGATCTCGGACTCGGCGCGGGCGAGCACGCTCAGGCGATCGCGCCAGGTCGACGGCGCCACCTGCTCGGCCAGCTCGAGGAACACGTCGCGGTGCCGGACCTCGGCCGCGGCCAGCGAGCCGTAGAGGTGCGCGGTCGCGGCGTCAGGGATGGCGGCGGCGAGCAGCGCCAAGCGTTCGGCCGAGCGGGCCTCGATCAACGCGAAGATCAGCAGACGATCGAGCAGGCGATCGGGCTCGCTGCGGCGGCAGTGATCGCGCAGCGCCGCGGCGTATTCGTCGCCGTGATCGAGCGTGGCGTCGACGCCGCGGCGGCCGAGGAGCTGCGAGACCTGGACCACGTGCGCGGTCTCCTCGTGGGCGAGCCGCGCCACCGCCAGCACCAGCTCGGCGCGATCGGGGTAGCTGCGCACCAGCGACAGCGCCGACTGCGCCGCCTTGCGCTCGCAGTGCAGATGATCCTGGTGAACCGCGTCGAGATCGGCGAGCGCGACCGAGAGCCATGCCGCGGGTGTCGCGGTCAGGGGCAGGGGAAGCTCAGCGGTCGACACGAGCGCATCCTGGGACGTCGCACCGTCGCGGTCAAGCGCCGAGTCGTTGGTGAGCCAACCGACGATGATCGAGCGGTTCGACCGTGGTAAAGAGCACCGGATGAGCACGCGTCGCCTCGTCTTTCTCGCGGCACTGGTCGTTCCCGGCCTCGTCGCGTGCGGTCCCAAGAGCAAACCCACGGAGCAGCCCGTGAAGCCACCTGTCGTCGAGAAGCCGGCCGTCAAGCCCAAGTCGCCCGAGGAGCTCTTCCTGGCCGAGTGCCGGATGGGCCTGGTCGCCGCCAAGGCGATCCTCCCCCAGATCCTCGAGGTCGCCGACGAGCGCACCGTCGCGAACACGCTGAAGCCGCTCAACGAGCTGCACACCGGTGTGGGCAACAGCATGGCCCTGGCCGGGCTCTACTCGGAGGTCCACCCCACCGAGGCGGTGCGCGAGGCCGCCCGCACCTGCGAGCAGGAGACCTCCACCTTCGCCAGCGAGCTCCAGCTCAACCGGCCGCTCTACGACGCCATCGCCGCGGTCAAGGTCGACCCGGCGGACGCGGCGACCGCCCGCTTCCACGCCCGCACGCTGCGCGACTTCCGCCGCGCCGGCGTCGACAAGGACAACGCCACCCGCAACCGGCTGCAGCAGATCGACGACGAGCTGACCAAGCTGGGCCAGCAGTTCTCCAAGAACATCGCCGAGGACGTGCGCTCGATCGAGCTCGGCCCGGAGCAGCTGAAGGGGCTACCCGACGACTTCGTCGCCGGACACGCCGCCGACGCCAGCGGCAAGGTCAAGATCAGCACCGACTACCCCGACTACAACCCGTTCATGGCCTACGCCGAGGACGACGAGGCCCGCAAGCAGCTCTACGTCGCCTTCCGCTCGCGTGGCGACCAGGGCAACGAGGCGCTCCTGGCCCAGGTCCTGGCCCTGCGCGACGAGAAGGCCGACCTGCTCGGCTACGAAAACTTCGCCGACTACATCACCGAGGACAAGATGATCAAGTCGGCCAAACACGCGGCCGACTTCATCGAGCGGGTGAGCAAGCTCGCCCAGGCCCGCGCCAAGAAGGACTACGCCGAGCTGCTCAAAGAGCTCAAGACCCTCGACAAGAAGGCGACCCGCGTCGCGGACTGGCAGAAGCTGTTCCTCGAGAACCGGGTCAAGCGCAAGAAGTACGAGGTCGACAGCAAGGACGTGCGCCCGTACTTCCCGTACGAGCAGACCCTGGCCGGCCTGCTCGACATCACCTCGACCATCTTCGACATCCAGTACGTGCCGGTCACCGACGCGGTGGTCTGGCACACCGACGTCAAGGTCTTCGACGTGAACCGCGGCGGCGAAAAGCTCGGCCGCATCTTCCTCGACATGCACCCGCGCGACGGCAAGTACAAACACGCCGCCCAGTTCACCCTCCACGACGGCGTCGCCGGCGTCCAGCTCCCCGAGGGCGTGCTGGTGTGCAACTTCGCCAAGGGCGGCGAGCTCATGGAGCACGACGACGTCGTCACCATGTTCCACGAGTTCGGGCACCTCATGCACCACGTGCTGGGCGGCCAGCACGCCTGGATCCGCCAGAGCGGTGTGGCCACCGAGCACGACTTCGTCGAGGCGCCGTCGCAGATGTTCGAGGAGTGGGCGTGGAGCCACGAGACCCTGGCCCGCTTCGCCAAGAACGCCGCCGGCGAGGTCATCCCCGAACCGCTGGTCGCGCGCATGCGCAAGGCCGACAAGTTCGGCGTCGGTACCCAGACCGTGCAGCAGATGTTCTACGCGTCGATCTCGCTGTCGTTCCACACCACCGATCCCGACAAGCTCGACCAGCTCGCCGAGGTCAAGCGGCTGCAGGCCAAGTACACACCGTTTCAGTACGTCGACGGCACCCGCTTCCACGCCAGCTTCGGCCACCTGATCGGCTACTCGGCCATGTACTACACGTACATGTGGTCGCTCGTGATCGCCAAGGACCTGCTGGTGCCCTTCCAGAAGAAGGGCCTGATGAACACCGAGACCACGTACAAGTACCGCGACGCGGTGCTGGTCCCGGGCGGCAGCAAGGACGCCGCCGTGCTGGTCAAGGACTTCCTCGGCCGCGACTACAACTTCAAGGCCTTCGAGAAGTACCTCGCCGAGTGATTGCCGCCGGCTCAGCCCGGCCGCGTGAGATCGCGGGTGATGTTCTTCTGATGGGCTTCGATGGTGCCGCCGCCGATCTCGTTGAGCTTGGCGTCGCGCCAGAACTGCTCGACGCGGTACTCGGCGCAATAGCCGTAGCCACCGAGCACCTGGATGGCGGCGTCGGCGACCTCCTTGGCCGCGGTCGCCGCGAACAGCTTGGCGGCGTCGGTGCCGAGGCGATTGCGGTTGCTGGGGCCGACCGTCGATGCCACGCCGTAGACCAGGGCTCGCATGGCCTCGACCTTGGCGAAGCTCTCGCCGATGTAGCGCTGGATCTGGCCGTGCTCGGCGATGGCCTTGCCGAAGGTCGCGCGTTCGACCGCGTAGCGGGTCATGACGTCGAGGCAGCGCTGGGCGATGCCCAGGCTCATCGCGGCCAGGCCGAGGCGCTCGATCTCGAGGTTGCGCATCATGTTGGTGATGCCGCCGCCCTCCGCGCCGAGCAGGTTGGCGGCCGGCACCCGGCAGCCGTCGAAGATGAGCTCGGCCATGGTCGAGGCCCGCATCCCCAGCTTGTCGATCTTGGCGCCGGTCGAGAAGCCGGCGAAGCCGCGCTCGACGATGAACGAGGTGATGCGGCCGTCGAGCTTGGCGTAGACCACGAACACCCCGGCCTCGGGCGCGTTGGTGATGAAGGTCTTGCGCCCATCGAGGACGTAGTGATCTCCGTCCCTGCGTGCCACGGTGCCCATGCCGAGCACGTCGGTGCCAGCCGAGGGCTCGGTCATGCCCATGGCGCCGACGGTCGCGCCCGATAGCGCGCGCGGCAGGTAGCGGCTGCGCTGGGCCGCGCTGCCGGCGTAGTAGAAGTTGTTGACGAAGAGCAACGCGTGGGCGAGGTAGGCCAGGGTGAAGCCGGGGTCGGCGTAGGCCATCTCCTCGTGCACGATCACCGAGGCCACCGCATCGAGGCCGGCGCCGCCGTCGACCTCGGGGATGGTGACGCCGAGCAGTCCAAGGGCGCCGGCCTTCTCGAGCAGACCGACGTTGAGCTTGCCGGCCCGGTCGTGCTCCATGGCCTGGTGTTCGATCTCGGTGCGCGCCCACTGCCGCACGGTGTCGCGCAGCATGGCGTGCTCGTCGGTAGGATGGAGGAGACGTTCGGGAAGGGACGGCATGAACCGGGTTCTAGCAGGAATCGTCGAGGGTGGCCGCGACGCCGGGCGCCGGCAAGTACCACGATTCCGTCATGAACCCTTCGGACCCGGGCACCAGACCCGGGCCATGCGCTCGGGGTTGCGGATGCCCTGCTTGGTCATCCAGCTCGTGGCGGCGACCACCAGGGCGTCACCCTCGTCGCCGAGGAGCTGACCGCGGCGGAGCTGGATCGAGGCGGCGATGAGCCCGCAATGAGCGGCGCGGGCGAGCTGCTCGGCCTCGGCGAAGGCCGCGATCCCGGCCTCGCGCTGGCCCAGCACCAGCGCTCGCCCGCCGCGCAGGATCTGGGCCCAGATCCTCGCATACGACTCCTGGCGACGATCGAGCGCGACGATGGCGCGGTCGGTCATGGCCAGGGCGCTACGGTCGCCAACGGTGGCGCGGAGGAGGCCGATGCGGCCGCGGATCCAGTGGTTCTCGTTGCCGATCGAAACGATCCTTCCCAGCAGCGCCTTCTCCGAGCGAGCGAGGTGGTCGAGGATCGTGTCGGCGTGGCCAGCGAGCTCGCCAGCGTAGAGGCAGGTCTCGGCGTCGGCGCGGACCTCGTACCAGTGCTGGAGGTGGAAGCTGCCCTTGGGCGGTGACCACGAGCGGCGCTCGACGGCGCGCCGAGCCCCGGCGACATCGTCGCGCACCAGCCACACGATGTTGAGGCCGCGGGTGAGCGTCGTTTCGACGTAGCGATCACCGCGGCGCTCGGCATCGCGGAGGAGCTCGTGGACGCGCTCGTTGAGCTCCTTGCACTCGCCGAGCAGGCGAAGCGTGAGCAGGAGGAACACGCGCACGTTGGCCAGCTCCCAGCCCTTGCCGGCGGGCTGGACGCGCATGATGGCCTCGCCCTTGCGAAGCCACTCGGCGGCGGCCGTGAACTCGCCGCTGAAGTAGCTGGTCAGGCCGCGGGCACCGGCGTCGAGCCCAGCCGTGTAGGTGTCGTCGTCAGTACCCTCGCCGATCTCCCGACACATGTCGGCGATCGCCAGGGCGCGGGCCTTGCCGGGCACGCCCTGCAGGCTGTTGAACATGGCCTCGAACACGAGCAGCCCGGCGATACGCTCGGGGATGCCCAGCCGTAGCGCCAGGCGCACGCCGGCGGACGTGAAGTAGTTGGCCGTCACCGGGTGCACCATCGACAGGCTGATGCCCACGGTGCGAAAGGTATCGACGCGCAACAGGTCGCGCGCCGACGCGCGCATCTCGTCGTTGGCCCGGTAGCGAAGGCCGCCGAGGCGAAGCAGGATGCGGTTCCATACCAGCTTGGTCAGCGCCCGCTGCGGCGACGACGGCAGGCTGAGCCCGACGTCGGCGAGCACCGCCTCGAGCGTGGCCAGCCCCTCGTCGAGGTGGCCGTGGCGCAGGAACAGCTCGGCGGCGCGGCGCCGGCGCTCGAGGCGGGTGGCGGCGCCGGCGCGTTCGGCGATCGAGAGGTAGGCGCGGGCGGCGTCGAGCACCTGGCCGGCGTCGCCCAGCGCTTCGGCGCGGCGGACCTCGAGGCTCTCGCGCTCGGCGGCGGACAGGTTGGCGCGGCGCAGGGCCAGCTCGTAGAGCCGGGCGGCCTGATCGAAGGCCAGCCCGCGTTCGGCGCGCTCGGCGGCCGCGACGGCGAGCTCGGCGGCGCGCTCGGTCTCACCGGCGGCCTCCCAGTGGCGCACCAGCACGACCGGATCGGCGCCGCCCGAACGCTCGAGCGTGGTGGCCAGCGCGCGATAGGTCGCGGCGGTGCGCTCGCCCAGGCTGGCCACCACGGCCTCGCGCACGCGATCGTGATAACACTCGAGCGCGTCGCCGCGCGACGCCACCAGGCGCGCGGTCGCCAGCGTATCGATGCGCGCGGCCACCGCGGTGCGATCGATGGCCGCGGCCTCGGCGGCGAGCCGGCGATCGAGCGGCGCGCCGGCGGCGGCGATGATCTCGAGCAGCCGGCGATCGTCGGCGCCCAGGGCCGCGGTTCGCGCGCTGAGCGCGGCGTCCAGATCGATGGGCGCGGCGCCGCCGCCGGCGGCCAGGTGGCGCAGCATCACGTCGAGGAACAGGGGATGGCCTCCGGTCTCGCGGACGACCTCGTCGAGATCGATGGGGCGCGCGCCTCCGACCTCTTCCCAGAGCTGCACGGCGAGCGCGCGGGCCTCGGAGGTGGGCAGGGCGGCGAGGCGGATGATCTGCAGGCCGGGCAGGCGCTCGACCGCCGCGGCCAGCCGCGGCGGAAGCTCGTCGCCGGCGGCCCGCACCGTCGCCACCAGCGCCACCGCCGGCCCGTCGTCGCGCAGCAGCTCGCCGAGCAGGCCGAGGCTGTCGGCGTCGGCCCACTGCAGATCGTCGATCACGATCAGGACGCGGCCGCGATCGGCGAGGCGATCGAGCAGCTTGCGCAGGGCGCCGACCGCGCGCAGGCGCTGGTCCTGCTGGTGGCCGGCCTCGTGGTGGGCGACCTTGGCCACCGCCGGGGCGCGCCACAGGACCGGGAAGATGCGGGCCAGCGCGCCCACGTCGCGGGGCAGCGGCACGTCGGGCGCGTCGGCGTCCATGCGGGCCAGCACGCCCGACAGGTCGTCGATCACGCCATCGAAGGCGCGGTAGGGCACCGACTCGCGCTCGTAGCAGCGGCCGGTCAGCACCACCGCACGGGGATCGGCGTCGAACGCTCGCGCCAGCTCGCGGGCCAGCACCGACTTGCCGACGCCGGATTCGCCGACCAGCAGGGCGGCCGCGCCCTGGCCGTGCCGGGTGGCGTCGACGATCGCCCGCAGCGCCGCCAGCTCGGCGACGCGGCCGACCAGCGGTCCCGATGGGACCGGGGTGGTCAGGCGCGCGGTGAGGGCCCGCCGTGGCTTGCCGCCGCCGACCCGTTCGAGGGCGCGGCCATCGGCGCGGGTGGCGGGATCGCGACTGAGCAGCTGCGCCACCAGCTCGTCGAGGTCGGCGGCGACCGTCGGCGACAGCGTGGAGGCACGCGGCGCGTCGCGCTGCGCCTTCTGCAGGAGCTGATCGATGGGGCCACCCTCGAACGGCAGCGTGCCGGTGATGATCTCGAACAGCACGGTCCCGATCGCGTACCAGTCGACCGACGGCGTCGCCGGGATCAGCTCGGCCTGCTCGGGCGCCATGTAGGCCGCGGTGCCGACCACGTCTGAGCCGCTGGCCGAGCTGCGCGACTCCGAGGTCGCGACCAGGCCGAAGTCGAGGATGACCACGCGGCCGTTGCGATCGACCATCACGTTCGACGGCTTGAGATCGCGATGGATGCGCCCGGCGGTGTGCAGGTAGTCGATGCCGGCGGCGAGCTGAGGCAGGCACGCGCGCAGGCGGTCCTCGTCGTAGCGGTGCTGGCCGGGGAGCACGGCGCCGGGGCTGGTATCGTCATCGTCGCGGCGGGTGATGTAGCTGAAGAGATCGTGACCTTCGATCAGCTCCATGGCGATGAGCCAGCGATCGTCGTCGGCGATGAGCTCGTTCAGCCGCGCCAGGTTCTTGTGCTGTAGATCGGCCAGGGCGCGGAACTCGCGCTTGAAGCGGAGCAGGCGGTGGGCGTCGAGGTCGCCGAGCAGCTTCACGGCCACGTTGGTGCCGGTCCGGCGATCGACCGCCTCGTACACCGTCCCCATGCCGCCTCGCCCCAGACATCGGCGTACCTCGAACCGTCCCGCACCCAGCTGTGCCGGTAGCCCCATCGCTCGCGAGGATACCGGCTCTATACTCGGACCGTGGCAGGAATCGACGCGTGGCGCTGCGATCAACCGGTCGTCCTGTTCGCCAACCCGACCGCGCAGAGCGGGCGCGCGCGCGAGCACATCGACCGCGCCGAGGCCTTGCTCGCCGCCGCGGGAGTGCCCCATCGCTTCGTCGCCACCGAGCCCGCCGGGGGGACCGTCGCGCTGGTTGCGCGGGCGATCGACGAGGACGGGGCGCGGGTGGTGGTGGCGATGGGCGGCGACGGTACCTTCGCCGAGGTCGCCAAGGGTGTGCTCGGATCTGCGAGGTCGTCGGAGGTCGCGATGGGCATCTTGCCCACGGGTACCGCCAACGATCAGGGCAAGTCGTTCGGCATGGACGCAGGCCCCGACGCGCTCCCGGCCAACGTCGCCATCATCGCGGCCGGGCGGGTCGCGGCCATCGACGCCGGCCGCATCGAGTCGTTGACCCGCGACGAACACCTGCTGCAGCGCGATCTGTTCTTCGACTCGGCGTCGATCGGCTTCGGCGCGTCGGCGCTGGCCACCCGCAACCGCGATCGCGAGCTGGTCGGCAAGATCCCGCTGGTCGGCCTGGTCTATCGCGACATGCTGGTCTACGCCGGCGCGGTGGCGCGCAAGTTCGCCGAGAGCTACGTCAGCGACGTCAAGTTCGACCTGGAGGCCGACATCGACGGTCGGCCCTACACGTTTCCGTCGCTGTTCGACGTGGTGATCAAGAACACCCGCGTGTTCGGCGGCGAGTGGGTGCTCGATCCCACCGCCCGCGCCGACGACGGCCTGTTCGAGCTGGTGCCGATCACCGGCCGCATCGACCTCACCTCGAAGCTGGTGGCGTCGTTGCGCCACTTGCCGGTCGACGGCGATCTCCTCCGCGATCTCGGCCTCGAGCACAGCGAACCCATCCGCGGCCGCCGCTTCGTGCTCACCGTCAGTGCCCCCGGCAGCGCCGGCCGTCCTCACGCCCAGCTCGACGGCGAAGAGATGGAGGCGGGCGAGCGTTATCGCATCGAGGTGCTCCCCCGTTGCCTCAACGTCATCGTCCCGGAACCCAGCCCCCATGCGTGAGCCGAGCGTGTTCGTCGCGTCGTTCCTGATCCCCGGTGCCGGTGGCCGGGCCACCGGCTCGCCCCCGTGCGACGAGTGTCTCGTCTGGTTCGATCAGCTCGTCGGGGCCCCGCTGCCGGTCACTGCTTCCAGGCCATGACCGGGACTGGCTCGGGCTCGGCGAAGGGGCCGGGCGCCTCGCTGGTACCGACGTAGGCGTCCCAGCGGGTGACGTCGGCGTCGAGGTACGACGAGGCGAAGACGACGGTGCCCTCGGCGCCGATGGTGCGGGCGTACTCGATGCGGCCCTTCACCTGATCGAAGTCCCAGGCGTTGTCGTCGAGGGCGTGCATGCCGGCCCACACGTGGCGGCCGCTGCGCGCGGCGAGGAAGCCGTCGACCAGGGTCGCCCAGTCGGTGCACGCGCCGGCCTCGATCGGCCAGTAGACCATCGGCACCAGCGCGTCCATGGTGCCGGCGGCCAGCCAGCCCAGCGAGTCCTGGTGGTAGTTGCCGTAGCCCTGGCTGGTGTTGCAGCCGGGCAAGGGGCGATAGATGCCCCACACCGCCGCCGACACGCGGGCGCTCGGGCGCACCTCGTGGGCCGCGGCGTAGATGTCGGCGACGGTCGCGCTGACCTGGGCGCGCATGAAGTCGGCCCACGTGAGCTGCGGGTCGGCGACGCGCGCGGCGTCGTACGCGGCCTGGGTCACGGCGTCGTGGGAGTAGTCGCTGCCGGCGGTGCGGATGCGATCGAGGTGCAGTCCATCGACGTCGTAGTTGCGCAGGAGCTCGCGCGCGGTGGCGGCGATGTGAGCGCGCACGGCCGGGTTGCCGGGCGTGAACCAGCGGTACTCGCTGTCGGCGTTCTGGCCCGAGGACGTCACCGCGAGCCACTCGGGATGAGCGTAGAGCGCGTGTTGTACGCTGCCCTCGGCGGCAGGCACCGCCGAGCTGGTCGGCCAGGCCGACAGCACGTTGAAGTAGGCGTGAACCTCCAGGCCATGCAGGTGACCGCGATCGATCGCGACCTGCAGCGGGTCCCAGCCCGGATCGCGGCCGAGCACGCCGCTGAGGCGGCGGGCCCACGGCTCGTGGGTTGACCGGTAGTAGGCGTCGCCCTCGCCGCGGATCTGCACGAACACCGTGTTCATGTTGGCGGCGGCGGCGCGATCGATGATCGCCTCGAGGCCGGCGCGCGACGAGTAGGCGAAGCGCGTGATCCACACGCCGCGCATCTCGCCGCGGGCCTCGGCCGCGTCGGTCGCGATCACCGCGGCGTCGACGTCGCCGCTGGCATCGACGCCCGGATCGTCCGCCGGCGGCGAGCTGCACGCCGTGAGCAGGGCGATGGTGAGCGCGATCCGGAGCCTCATACCCGCATGAGTTGCACGCGGTTGGCCATTCGATCAAGTGGCCTAACCCCGCGGACTCGCGCGCCCTTCCCCGGCCATCGCCGCCCTCAGGCTGCAACCGTTCGTGGGCAGCGCGGCCCGGCGCGTGCTCGACATCGGCTGCGGCTGCGGCGACACCACCCAGGAGCTCGCCAGCCCGGTGATGGCGATGCGCAACGTGCGCAAGGCGATGCGTCCGGGCGGGCTGCTCACCATGGTGGTGTGGCGGGCCAAGTCCGAGAACCCGTTCCTCGACGACGTCGAGCAGCGGGTGGCTCGAGATCATCCCCAAGGGCGACAAGGGCGATCAGGTCACCTGCGGCTCGGGCCCGTTCTCGATGGCCAGCCCCGACCTGGTCAGCACTCAGCTCCAGGCCGCGGGTTGGACCCGCGTGACCTTCGAGCGCTTCGACGCCGAGATGCGGGTTGCGGCCAACCTGGACGAGGCCATCGAGTTCTCGATGGCGCTCGGTCCCGCCGGCGAGATCATCCGCCTCGCCGGGGATGAGGGCCTGCGCAAGATGGACCAGGTCGTGGCGGCCCTGCGCGAGCTGCTCACCCCGGCCATCCGCCCCGACGGCCTCTACGCCGGCTCGAGCACGTGGATCGTCACCGCCCGCGCGCCGTGAGGCCGCACAAGACGGAGAGCTCTGGCGCTACGCGCCGAACCACTGCCAGCCGTAGAGGTCGCGCTCGTGAGCCCAGACGAGGTCGGCCATCACATCGGCGAAGAAGTCAGCGAAGCTCGGATAGTGGAGGTTCCGCTCGCCGTTGGCCTCGCAGCGATGCACCTCTGCGCTCGGCGTCACGGCGATGAGGCTAGGCATCTCCCCGGCGAACCACCCGATCGGGATCCAGTCGGGCTCGAGCGGATAGCCGATCTCGACGGAGGACGAGTGGGTGAGGGGGTCCGCGAGGACGGAGTACTCGGGGACGTTCCGCGCCGCGATGCGAGCCGGATCCATCGCCGCTCGCTCCTTCTCGCTCGCAGGGAACAGGCCGAACGCGCCGCGAAAGAACACGGAGCCGGCGACCTGCCCGAGCTCGCTCCAGACCGCGGGCGGCACGAGCTTCGGCCTCGAACGCCCCTTCACGAGCACGTGGCTCCTGGTCGACGCCTCTCGACGTGCAGCGTCGAGCGCCTGCCGAAAGGTTGCATACCCTGGCACGGGAGGCCCGATGGTGGCGCCGAACCGCTCCGTCCGCGGCAGCAGAGCATGACGAGGATCCTCGACGATACGTACGTCCGCCCAGCCGATCGCGGGCTCGCGGCCGACGGTCTCGAGGAAGCTCGCAAGGAACGTGGACGGAACGACGAGCGGCTGGAACGGCAAGGAAGCGGTCGCGAACCAGGGAGCACCGAACGCCGCACGCGCGTCGATCCGTGGAGCGAGGATCTCGAGGGGCTCGGTGGGCCGCCCGTGGTAGCCGTAAGGGAGGCCCTTCGGGTGCACGGGCGGCACGAGGGTCACGCGGTCGGAGACGGCGGTAGCGTGGTGGGTGGGCCGGCACGACCACACCGGCCGCACCCGGAGGGCGCACGGCGTGGCATGCGAAACCTGCACGAGCTCGAGGCCGGTGAAGCCCCCCGCTCGGTACGCGCGGGCGAAGTCGTCGGAGACGAGCAGGTTCGGACCCGATCCGAGGAGATCGGCGTCTCCGATCAGCTTCAGGTCATACACCTGATCCAGGAAGACGAACCCGTCCCGCTCCCCGCGAACGGACTCGACGTCTCGCGGGAACCCGAGCGCGAACGGAATGAGGCGGATCCAGTCGCCCTGAGGCGCACGACCCTCGCCGGGCACCCGGCCCGGGCCGTACATGTAACGAATCACGCCCATGGTCGATCGTGGTGCGCGACCCCCGACGCTGCTGTCTCGATCAGTCGTAGTACTCGGCGCCCAGGTGGGTGATCAGTTCATCGCCCTTGGTGTAGCGCAGCGTGTTCTTCAGCTTCATGAGCTGGATGAACAGGTCGTGCTCCGGGTACAGCTCCGGCGACGGCGTCATCGGCATCTTCCAGTAGAACGACAGCCACTCCTGGACGCCGTGCATACCGGCGCGCTGCGCGAAGTCGGTGAACAGCGCCAGGTCGAGGACGATCGGGGCCGCCAGGATCGAGTCGCGGCAGAGGAAGTTGACCTTGATCTGCATCGGGTAGCCGAGCCAACCGACGATGTCGATGTTGTCCCAGCCTTCCTTGTTGTCCCCGCGGGGCGGGTAGTAGTTGATGCGGACCACGTGGTCGAAGTGGCCGTAGAGGTCGGGGTAGAGCTCGGGCTGGAGGATGTGATCCAGCACGCCCAGCTTGGTCACCTCCTTGCTCTTGAACGAGTCGGGATCGTCGAGGACCTCGCCGTCGCGGTTGCCCAGGATGTTGGTCGAGTACCAGCCCTGGAGACCCAGGAGGCGGGCCTTGAAGCCCGGCGCCAGGATGGTCTTCATCAGGGTCTGGCCGGTCTTGAAGTCCTTGCCGCAGATCGGCACCGAGTTCTTGCGGGCCAGCTCCACCATCGCGGGCGGATCGAGCGCCATGTTGGGGGCGCCGTTCGAGTACGGGATGCCCAGCTTGAGGCAGGCGTAGGCGTAGATCTGCGACGGGGCGATGTCGTCCGACGACGCCCGCAGGCCGGCCTCGAAGCTGGCCAGCGTGGCGTGGGTCTCGGTCGGCTTGCGGTAGACCTCGGTCGAGCCGCACCAGACGGCGACCACGCGATCGCAGCCCTTCTCGGCCTTGAAGCGCTTGATGTCGTCCATGACCTGCTCGGCCAGGTCCATCTTGGTGGCGCCCTTCTTCACGTTGGGGCCGTTGAGCTTCTTCACCCACGCCTGCTCGAACACGGCGGGCATCGGCTTGACCTGCTCGAGCTCGTCCTTGAGCTGATCGAGCAGGCGCTGGTCGAGCACGCCGGCGCGGGTGGCCGCCTCGTAGGCGTTGTCGAGGAAGATGTCCCAGCCGCCGAACTCGATGTCGTCGAGCTGCGCCAGCGAGATGTAGTCGTTGATCTTCGGCGTCTTGCCGTCGGTGCGCTTGCCGAGGCGGATCGTGCCCATCTGGGTCAACGAGCCGATCGGCTTGGAGATCCCACGCCGCACCGCCATGACGCCGGCGATGAAGGTGGTTGCGACCGCGCCCATACCCGGCAAGAGGATGCCGAGCTTGCCGGTGGCGGGTTTGACGTCGACGCCTTTCTTGAGTGCCATTGCTGCTCCGCAGTGCAAGAACCGGGCGCCGGTCGGACCTGCCAGGAAGGCAGGGGCGGGCGCCGAAAAGACGCCCCGAGTTACTCCAAGATCTGACGGAGATGCAAGCGCGGACGGTGGCTCCCTCGGCGCCTTCGGGTGCCGAAAAACCACCAGATCGGCCGATCACTGACGCTCGCTCGCCCGCGTGCGTGAACCCGGCGTTAGCGAGACCAGTTGATGGACGTCGGCAACTCCAGCCGGAACGCGCCCATGAACTCGAAGCCGCCGTCGGCGAGGTAGCGCATGCGGAACCCGTATGGCATCGCGGTCAGGGTTAGCTGCACGCCTCCGTCCCACTCGTCGACGTAGGTGACCGCGCCCAGGCCAGCCGAGAACACCATCCAGTAGCGCTCGACCTCGACGTAGAGCGGACCGGTGTTCACCTCGATGGTGTCGTCGGGCCGGTGGTCGGTCTGGATCGGCGACCACCCCAGCGTCATGGCCCAGCCGGCCTGCTTCGGGAACGGGATGTCCTTCGAGCGATGGCTGGTCTCGAGAGTCTGGTAGGCGACGCGGACCTGGAGGTCGGCCTCGAACTCGGCGTGCTGGGAGTCGCTGGTGCGGCCCGAGCCCGGACCGAGCACGACGGCGGGGCCGATGTAGAGCTCGTGCTCGCCGGGGTCTTCGGGCTCGACGTACACGGCCGGGTCGCCGTTCTCGCGCGGCGGCGGCGCCTCGAGGTGCACGATGCCGGGCGCGTTGACGTCGGACCGGTAGCGCGTCTTCGGGCAGCCGCCGAGGACGACGAGCGCGGCCGCGACCAGGACGAGGCGCGTCAACGTCGCCATGGGTCACTTCCAGGCCTGAAGCGGTGCTCGCGGCGGTGATCGGCGGCGATGCGCCAGGTCGGCGCGACGACCCCGGCGACCTCGAGATCGATCTCGAACGCGCCGTCGCGCCGGCCGGCGTTCCACGCCGCCTGGTTGTCGAACTCGAAGGGCAGCCACACGTAGACCAGCGAGCGGCCGCGCAGCTCGAGCGGCGCGGGCAGGGTGGCCGGCGCGCGCTGGCCGTCGAGCACCAGCTCGGCGCGCACGAAGCGCACGTTGCAGTCGCCACGCGAGCGCAGCTCGACGGTGATGCCCACCCCGGTCTTGCCCGACATGCGGATGAAGCTCTTGCCGAGCATGCAGCCGCGGTCGACCTCGGCCGGCGCGATGAAGCGCCAGCGCGGATAGTCGCGGTAGGCGCCGCCGCACGCCACCAGCGCCACCAGGGCGGCGGCAGCGACGGTGATGGCGTGGTTCGTGCGCACCGGTCTAGAACGGCTCCCCTCGTTCAAGCTTACAGCGGGCTCCGGAGCGAAGATCGCCGGCGATGGCCGACCCGCCCGATCCCACCGTCAAGGCGGTCGGCCGGCTCGACGCCGACGCGCCGACGATGATGGCGGCCGAGGGCAGCGAGCCGACGGCGGCGGCGACCACCACCGCGCTCATCCGCAAGCCCCGCGCGCGCCTCGTCATCCCCGGCTTCCGCCTGCTCGACGTCCTGGGCGAGGGCGGCATGGGTACCGTCTATGCCGGTGAGCAAGACGCACCGCGCCGGCCGGTGGCCATCAAGGTGCTGCACGCCTCGTCGCCAGCGGCGATGGTCCGGTTCTTCGCCGAGGCCGAGATCATGGCGCGGCTCGATCACCCGGGCATCGCTCGCGTGCTCGAGGCCGGCGAGGCCGACGGTCACCCATACTTCGTGATGGAGCGGGTCGAGGGCGTGACCCTCGACGCCCACGTGCGAGCCGAGCAGCCGTCCCTCGCAACGCGGCTCGGGCTGTTCGTCGCGGTCTGCGACGCCATCCACCACGCCCACGTGAAGAGCGTCATCCACCGCGACCTCAAGCCCTCGAACGTGATGGTGCGCAGCGACGGCCGCGTCGCCGTGCTCGACTTCGGCATCGCCCGCGTGGCCGCGGTCGACGGCTCGAGCAGCGGCGAGACCCGCGCTGGCGAGCTGATCGGCACGCCGGTGTACATGAGCCCGGAGCAGGCCCGGCTCCGGCCCGACGAGGTCGACGCGCGCAGCGACGTCTACACCCTCGGCGTGCTCCTCTACGAGCTGGCCTCAGGCGAGCTGCCGTACGACGCACGCGGCAAGGCCCTGCCCGACCTGGCGCGCGCCATCTGCGACGAGCCGCCGCGGCCGCTCGGCAAGCATGGGCCGGCGCTGCGCGGCGATCTGGACGCGATCTGCGACAAGGCGCTGGCCAAGGAGCCTGAGCGCCGCTATCAGTCGGCGGCGGCGCTGGCCGACGACGTGCGCAAGCACCTCGCCGGCGGCACGATCTCGGCGCGCGTGCCGGGCGCCTTCGAGCAGGTGCGGCGCTTCGCGCGACGGCGACCGGGGGTGGCGGCGGCGGTGCTGGCGGCGGTGCTGGGCGGCGCCCTGTTCGCGGCCGTGGTGACCATGCTGTGGCTCGACGCGCGGGCCGCTCACCGCGCCGCCGATCGCGAACGTGCGCAGGTCGCCGCCGCCCGCGATCTGCTCGAGGAGCGCAACAACCTGCTCGTGCTCGATCAGGCCCGGTCGGCGCTCGCGCGCGATCCGTCGGCGGCGCTGGCGGCGCTGTCCACCCTCACCGAGCGCGGCGTCGATCCCGACGCGGCGTGGGCCATCGCCGACGAGGCCATCGGCCGCGGCGCGGCCACGGCGGTGCTGCGCGGCCACGACGACGAAGCCCGCTGGGTCGAGGGTGTGCCCGGCCCCACCGGCGCGGTGGTCACCGCCGGCTACGATGGGCGCGTGTCGTGGTGGGATCGCGACGCCTCCGCGCCGCGCGTGCTGTGGCAGGCGACGCGGCGCGTGCACGTCGTGCGCCCGTCGTCCGACGGCGGCTTGCTCGCGATCGGCGGCGACGCCGGCGTGTTGCGCATCGTCGATCAGCGCGGCGTCGTGGCCGCCGAGCCGGCCGGCCTGGGCGGCGACGTCGAGGTGGTGGTGTGGTCGCCCGATGGCAAGCGGGTCGCCGCCGGCGACGATCGCGGCGGTGTGTGGCTGTGGTCGCGCGACGGCGGCGACGGCGAGCGCCTCGACGGCCCCCGGGCCGAGATCGAGTCGCTGGTCTTCGCGCTCGATGGCGCGCTGGTCGCCGGCGACGACGACGGCGTGGTCTGGCGCTGGGCGGCTGGCACCACCACCGGCGCGGAGGTGGCGCGAACCGGCGGCGAGGTGGTGGCGATCTGGGGCGGCGCGGCCCGGGTGAAGGCGCTCGACGCCGCCGGCACGGTGCACGACTGGCGGCTCGACGGCAGCGGCGTGCGCACCGAGCCGGGGGTCGCGACCGGCGTCGCCGCCAAGACCGGCGCCTTCTCCGCCGACGGCGAGACGGTGGTGGTGGCCGCCGTCGATGGCCGCGTCGTGCACCTGAGCTCGGATGGCGCACGCACCATCGGCCGACACCCGGCGCAGGTTCGCGCGGTCGCTATCGCCGGCAACGGCGCGCAGGTCGCCAGCGGCGCCGATGACGGCAGCCTCCAGCTGTGGAGTCGCGACGATGGCCGACGGGTCGAGCTACGCGGTCACCGCCAGCGGGTGCGCCACATCGCTTTCGACGGCGCCGAGTTGCTCACCTCCGACAGCGCGGGCGAGGTGCGGCGCTGGGATGTCGCCCATGCCCGAGCACCGGCGGTGCTGGTGGGCCACGGCGCCGCGGTCGAGCATCTGGTGGTCACCGGAGGCGGCACCGTCGCCGCCTCCGCCGACACCGATGGCGAGCTCTGGCTGTGGTCCATCGACACCGGTGGTGGCGTTCACGTCGGTGCCCACGGCGGACGGGTGACCGGGCTCGGATTCTCGCGCGACGTGGCGACGGGGACGATCTGGTTGGTCTCGGCGGGGGCCGACGGTCAGCTCCTGTGGTGGGACGTGCACGGCGCCGGCATCGCGCCGCGGCGAACCGTCGATGGCGGGGTGCGCACGCTGGTCCGCGGCGAGGACGGCGCCACGATCGCGGCGGCTACCGAGCAGGGTCCGATCGCGCTCTTCACCGGCGACGGGACGCCGCTCCGCGTCCTGCCCGGTCACGGTGGCGGCACCAACGCCATCGCCTTCTCCGTCGACGGGACCCTGCTCGCGTCGGGCGGCGAGGATCGGGTGGTGCGGGTGTGGTCGATCGGTGCGCCCGAACGTCCGCCGCTGGAGCTCGGGCCGATCGGCGACGACGTCCGCCACGTGATGTTCACGCCCGACGGGGCGCTGATGATCGCCGCCGGTGACGACGGCAAGGTCCGGGCCTGGAGCGTGCGCGGCGGCGCGGTCGAGCCATCGACCGAGCGCGTCCTCGCCGACCACGGCGTCGCGGTGCTGTCAGCGCGCTTCGATGCCAGCGGCCGTTGGTTGATCTCGATCGGTCGCGATCACCGCCGCATCGCGACCGCGCTCGGCGCCGCGCCAGCGCCGGGCCCGCCACCCGCGCTGCCCGAAGGCGCAACCTGGGCGGTGATCCCTGGCGAGGAACCCGCTGGTCCCAGCTACGCGATCGGACGAGCCGACGGCACGATCCTCGTCCGCCCCGCCGCGAGCCGCACCCTGGGCCAGCTGCACGCACGGCTCGCCGGGCTGGTTCGCTGAAGCTCGACTAACGGGGTGGGGACGGTGTCAACTTTGTCAACTTTGGCGGCCGTCACTCACCGCTCGCGCCGTGCTTGCGTCAAGTCGGCGAGGAGCGGGCACCGTCGACGACGGCGAAACGAACCGTCGGCGCGCGTTGTGGCGCGGTCAGGCGATCCGCCTGAAAAGTTGACAAAGTTGACACCGTCCCCATGTCGCAGGTCGCACCCGTCCGTCCCGCCGCGAGCCGCACCCTGGGCCAGCTGCACGCGCGGCTCGCCGAGCTGGTTCGCTGAAGCTCGACTAACGGGGCACGGCGCGCAGGGCCGGCGCCAGGCGGGCCGGATCATCGGTCATGATTCCGTCGGCGCCGAGCGCGATCAGCCGCTTGGCCTCGTCGGGATCGTTGATGGTCCAGAAGTCGACGCGCATGCCGAGGGCGTGACACTTGTCGATGAACCAGCGGCTGCCCATCACGATGGGCCCGACCTTGACCGGGACCTGGGCGGCGTCGCCGACGAAGGGCAGGGCTTCGATCACCCGGCGTGGCAGCGCGCACAGCGCCGCCACCTCGCCCTGGGCCAGCGCGGTCTCGCCGCCGTAGCCGCGCTGGCGCACCGCGATGAGCGTGCGGGTCTGGAAGCTGGCCAGGGTCACCCGGTCCTCGGCCTTGAGCTTGCGGATGAGGCGCAGGAGCGGCGAGACCATCGGCGGTCGCGCCTGCTTGATGTCGACGTTGACGCGCACGCCAGGCAGCTCGACCAGGACCTCCTCGAACGTGGGCGCGCGAAAGCCCTTGCCGACGTGGGGGCGGCCGCCGTCGGGCGCGACGAAGCCCTGGCCCAGATCCACGCGCTGGGCCTCGGCCAGATCGAGCTCGCTCCACCGCGCCTTGACGCCGCCCATACGCCCGGCGTGCTCGTCGTGTGAGACCAGCGGGTGCCCGTCGCGGGTGAGGTGCACGTCCATCTCGAGCGCGTCGACGCCGATCTCGAGCGCACGGCGGAACGCGGGCAGCGTGTTCTCGGGCAGCTCGGCGGAGGCGCCGCGGTGGGCGTAGAGACGGAAGTCGTGGCTCACGCGGTGCTACTCTACTCGTGATGCGTGGCGCCGTCGCAACCCGGCTCGTGTTCGTGTTCGCCGCCGCGGCGGCGATCTTGGTCCCCGCCGGCGCCGCGGCCGCGCCGGCGATCGTCAAGGGCGGACCCAAGGCCGATCGCCCACGCGTCGACGCCGCGCTCACCGCCGCCCAGATGGCGATGGGCGTGTGCTGGCGCGGCTCGCCGCCGGCCAAGGTCAACGTCAAGATCACGGTCGCCGCCGGCGGCGCCGTCACCGCGACCGCGGTCACCAAGGGCGGCGCCGCGCAGTGTGCGGCCGGCGTGCTGGCGGTGTGGACCCTGCCCGGCGGCGCCTGGAGCGGTGAGCTCGAGATCACCGCCGGCTCGTCGCCGGCGGATCTGGCCGCGACCATCCAGACCCAGCTCCTGGCCCAGAGCGGGCCCATCAAGGCCTGTCAGTCGCAGGCGCCGACCGCCTCCGGCCCGGTGGCGATCAAGATGAAGATCCAGCCCGACGGGGCCATCACCGACGTCGTGGTCAGCTCGTCGCTGGGCGCCAAGATCGACGGCTGCGTGCAGAAGGCGGTCGGCGCCATCCGCATCGAGCCCACCGGCAGCACCGCCGGGATCACGTATCAGCTCGCGGTCGCGTTCACCGGCAAGGCCGCCGAGGGTGACGGCGGCCCGGTCGGCCCCAGCGGTGGCGGCGATCCTGACGGCGGCACCATCGCCGGCGGCCTTCCCGTCGACGACGTGCGGCCGGTGCTCACCGGCGCCCGGCCCAAGCTCATCGCCTGCGGCCGCAAGGGCAGCAAGAAGGGCAAGGTGGTGACTCGTTTCACCATCCGGCCCGACGGCACCACCAAGAACGTCGTGATCAAGGAGTCGATCGGCGACAAGGGCATCGAGGACTGCCTGATCGGCGTCTTCAAGGCCCTCACCTTTCCGACCGGTACGGGCGAGACCAAGGTCTCGTACCCCACGGAATACAACTGAATCCGATGCCGCTCAGCTAGCGCCGAAGAGAACAGGCAACCTGCAACCGGCCACCGGCCACCGGCAATCATCAAGACGGCCCGGGTAGGAGTGGGGGTATGGGGGACGCGATCGTCCCCCATCCAAGGACGCGAAGCGTCCGGAAGAAGACAGCTGATGAGCGGCGTCGCCGACCTTCGATACGCTCCGCATGCGCCGCGCGCTCGCGGCGCACGACGTTCGACACACCCCTTCCGTACGCGCCGCGAATCAGTTGTCGGCGTCCTCGAGCTTCATCGCCTTCGCCGGCAGCGGCGGCGGCTTGGGATCGGTGACCGAGAGGATCTCGATCTCGTAGCGGATGTCCTTCTCGGCGAGCGGGTGGACCAGGCGGGTCTCGACCTCGTCGGCGCTGACCTTCACGACGTGCATCACGACGTTCATGCCGTCGGCGCCCTTGGCGACGAGCTTCTCGCCGACGTCGAGCTTGGCGTCCTTGGGGAACTCGCTGCGCTTGATCTTCTTGATCGGGTGCATCGCCGGGTTGCCGAAGGCCTCCTTGGCCTTGAGCGTGCCCTCGCGCTTGGCGCCCTTCTCGAGACCGTCGAGCACCTTCTCCAGGCCGGCCAGCATCGAGCCACCCCCGTGGATGTACTCGACGACGTTCTTCTCCAGGGTGTCGCCGCCGGCCACCGCGAGGTGAACCTTCATGCGGACCCGGACTCCTTTGGTGATCTTCACAGTGGCTCCTACGGTAACGCGATGGGCGAAAAGCGGCGTCCGGAGCGGTGCCGGATCCTACGCGGCGTGAAGAGGGGTTCACGCAAGGTGTGGACGAACGGGTCCAAATCGGCGTGTCGATTAGCAGTTCCGATTTCTTGCGGGTCGGCACGGGATCCGCAATAGATGGGGTTGTTCGATGTCGCTTATTCGCCTACATGTCGTAACGGTTCTGATCGCAGCCACCGCCTTGCTCACCGGTTGCCCGGCCTCTCGCCAGGCCCAGCTCAACGTCCTCTCGGTGGAACAGGCCTCCACGCCCGACCGAGACATGGTCGTCTACGTCGAGGTGGTGAACAACGCCAAGCGGCCGATGCGGCTGCAGCGACTTCAGTACACGTTCGCCGCCTCGGGGCAGGAGACCACCCAGCTCGAGCTCGAGCTCGGGCGCCGGCTGGTCGACGCCGGATCGGCGGTCGTGGTCGAGGTGCCGCTGCCGCTGGCCGACGCCGCGCTCGGAAGCACGCTCATGCTCGCCGGCAAGCTGTGGGCCGAGCAGGACCAGATCGTGCGCAGCTTCACCGTCGCCGCCGAAGTCGCGACACCCGTCGAGCGCCAGTAGAGCTCCAGTCGTTTTCGTGTAGGCTGCGCGCGATGATCTCCATCGCATCTTCGGCCTGGCACGCCCTCGCGGCGCGCGCGATCGCCGGCGAGCCCACCACCCGCGACGAGGCGCGGTCGGTGCTCGACGCCCCGGCCATCGAGCTGCTCGCGCTCCTCGACGCCGCCTACCAGGTGCGGCGCCACCACTGGGGCCACCGCGTGCTCCTGCACGTGCTCGACAACGCCAAGGCCGGCGCCTGTCCCGAGGACTGCGGCTTCTGCTCGCAGTCGTCGAAGTACGGATCGCCCGCGGGCGAGGCGGCGATGAAGTCGCCCGACGAGCTGGTCGAGGGCGCGCGTCGCGCCGTCGCCGCCCAGGCTCGTCGCTACTGCATGGTGACCGCCACCCGTGGCCCGTCGCAGCGCGACCTCGACACCATCTGCGAGGCCGCCACCCGCATCAAGGCCGAGAGCAACATCGAGCTGTGCGCGTCGCTCGGCCTGCTCACCGAGGCCAAGGCCCAGCGCCTGCGCGCCGCCGGCGTCGATCGCTTCAACCACAACCTCGAGACCAGCGAGCGCTATTACGACCAGATCGTGAGCACCCACCGCTGGGCCGATCGGGTCGAGACCGTGCGCCTGGCCCGCGACGCCGGCATGCAGACCTGCGTCGGCGGCATCGTCGGCCTCGGCGAGGATCAGGAGGATCTGCTCGACCTCGCCGTCGCGCTCCGCGATCTCGACGTCGACTCGGTGCCGGTCAACTTCCTCGATCCGCGCCCGGGCACGCCGCTCGCTGGTCGGCCCAAGGTCGCGCCCACGGACGCGCTGCGCGCTCTGTGCATGTTCCGCTTCATGCACCCGCGCACCGACCTGCGCGTCGCCGGCGGCCGCGAGGTCGTGCTGCGCTCGCTGGGCGTGATGGCGCTGTGGCCGGCCAACTCGCTGTTCACCCAGGGCTACTTGACGACCATCGGCGCGACCCCGGCCGCCGATCATCAGATGATCCTCGACGCCGGCTTCACCCTCGAGCTCCCCGGCGGCGCCGTGGTCACGCCCGACCCGGCGGCGGTCGCCGCCGTGCCGGCGCCGCGCAAGCCGACGCTGCCGGTCGTTCAGTAACTCCGTTCGCTACCCGAACAGCGCTGGCACCAGCTCCTCGGCCTTGCCGAGGAACGACTCGCGGAAGTCGGTCGCGTCGTCGAGAGGATCGAGGTTGACGTAGACGCAGCGGGCGCCGGCGTAGGCCGCGCCGCGGACGAAGCCGGCTGCCGGCCACACCAGCCCCGAGGTGCCGATGGCGACGAAGAGATCGCACGTGCGCAGCGCGCGCTTGGCGTCGTGATCGGCGCGCGCCGGCGGCATCTCGCCGAACAGCGTGACGTCGGGTCGGAGCAGCGCCTGGCAGCGTTCGCAGCGGGGCAGCAGCTCGACGTCGGCGCGGTCGTCGTCGAAGGCAGGCAGGTCGCAGGCGGTGCAGCGCGAGCGGAACAGCGAGCCGTGGATCTCGATCACGTCCTGGTTTCCGGCGCGCTGGTGGAGGCGGTCGATGTTCTGGGTGATCACCGTGAACGAGGTTCCCGGGCCGCGGCGGGCCTCGGCCGCCGCCAGTGCGGTGTGGGCCGGGTTGGGCGCGACGGCCTGGATCTGCCGGCGCCAGGGCAGGAAGAAGCGCAGCACCGCCTCGGGATCCGCGGCCATGGTGGCGCCGTCCGAGTTGCGGACCGTGTCGCCCTGGGTCCACAGCCCGCCTTCGCCGCGGTAGGTGGGCAGCCCCGAGGCCCTGGAGACGCCGGCGCCAGTGAGGACGACGACATGGCGATAGCGATCGACTCCCAGAGGCGTGGTCACGCTGCGATCGTACACCGCCGCCTGCTAAGGTCCACGGCGATGCGCATCGACAAGGTCTATACCAAGGGTGGTGATCGCGGACAGACGTCGCTCATCGGCGGCGATCGGGTGAGCAAGGCAGCGCCCCGGATCGAGGCCTACGGCACCGTCGACGAGATCAACGCGACGCTGGGGTTGGTGCGGACCGCGCTCGAGAGCTCGGCCGCGGGCGAGCACCTGATCCCGATCATCCACCGCGTGCAGAACGAGCTGTTCAACCTCGGCGCCCAGCTGGCCACGCCCGACCCCGAGCGACGCGCCAAGCTGCCGGGGGTCGCGCTCCGCCACGTCGAGCAGCTCGAGCGCGACATCGACGCGCTCAACGACGCCCTGCCGCCGCTGACCAGCTTCGTCCTCCCCGGCGGCGGCGCCGCCTCGGCCAGCTTCCACCTGGCTCGCACCGTGTGCCGCCGCGGCGAGCGCCTGATCGTGGCGCTGGGCGAGCGTGAGGATCTCGGCGAGCTCCCGGTCACGTACCTCAACCGGCTCTCCGACGCGCTGTTCGTCTTCGGCCGCTGGGCGGCCCTCAAGGACGGCCGCCCCGAGCCGCTGTGGCAGCCGGCGACGACCTGATCCGATCACCGTCGAGGTCCGCGCGTCGGTCGTCTGGCGTGCCAGGCCGAGATTGCCGCGCCGGCCGGTTGTGCGTCGGCGGCGCTCGTATACTCTCGCCGGGTCGTGTCGGATACGCCCGAACCTGAGAAGCACGAGCCGCGGAAGTCGAAGTCCGAGGGCGCGCGTCAGCTCGCCGCCGCCGAGGAGGCGGCCAAGGTTCGCTTCGAGAAGGCGATGAACGAGCTGCGCGAGGGCGCGTACCGGTTCTCGTCCAAGGTGCGCGGCCAGACCGAGATCGTGCTCGACGAGCTGATCGATCCCGAGGGCGACGTGGTCGACGCCATCGCCGACGTCGAGGGCGACGCCGGCGCGATCGCGCTGGGCGTGCCGATCGAGCTGATCACCTTCGACACCTGGCTGTTCGGTCAGATCGGCGACAAGGACGAGCTCGATCTCAAGGACGAGGGTCACTGGGAGATCTGGTTCAACTTCGGCTCGTGGATCGGCGAGACCCTGCGCCGTCGCCACGGCGGCCACTGGATCCTGTTCGGCGACGACCCCCACACCTGGCGCATCGGGTTCTCCAAGGTCTTCCTCGAGGTGGCGCCGTTCCAGTTCGCCGAGCAGCTCCTGCGCATGGGCTCGGGCGCGATCAAGCGCATGGTCACCGAGGTCGAGAAGATCCGCGAGAACCACGCCGAGCAGCAGGAGCGCGACAAGGGCCAGTCGCTCGATCGTTTCCTGGCCCAGCACTACCTGCGCCTGCACACCGTGCCGCTCGGGCAGTGGCTGTCGATGGACTTCGCCAACCTCGGCCGGCTGTGGACCAAGGAGCCGACCAAGGCGCTGATCGCCGCGATCAAGGAATCCGGATCGCGGCTCGGTCCGCAGAACCAGCAGATCGTCGAGCGCGTGACCGAGGCGCTGTCGCGGGCCAACCAGGACAAGCCGGTGGCCGAGCAGACCACCGACCGCGGCCTGTTCGAGGCGGTGGCGCAGATCGTCGCCCTGCGCCGCGCCACCGCGCCGCTTGCCATCGACATCCTCGAGCGGGTGGTCGTGCCGGCCATGCACGTCGGCGTGCCCGAGGGTTTCCCGCCTCTCGACGAGGACGACCTGTCGAGCCTGCGCAAGGGCATCGAGCTGTTCGTGTTCTTCGTCGAGGTGATCCCGCACCAGCACCAGGCCGATGACGAGGGTTTCCTCGGCTCGATCCCGCACGATCAGCTGTCGACGCCGTACGCCGATCGCAACGCGCTCGAGGTCGGCAAGGGCGACTGGGTCGTGGTCAACCCGGGCTACTTCGTGCCGATGTTGAAGGACCTCGATCCGCAGAAGCTGATCGACAAGTACGACGACTTCGTGAAGTACATCGGGGCCCAGCCCGACGCGCCGCGCCGCCGCGATGACGGCCGCATGCTGGCCGAGACCGCGGTGCGCGCGCTCGCCGATCTCAAGGCCTGCGTCGGCACCGCGCTGACCAACAAGGACGCGCTGATCTTCAGGATCCTGCCGCCCCCGGGCTGACCGGAGGCGGCGCCCCCGGGTACAGGACCAGGCGAGGCGGGTCGACACAGGTGAACCCTGGGTCTAGTCACGGATCGAGATGGAGCGAGACCTGCGTGCCGGTTGTTGCCGCGCGGTCCCGCGGTTGGTGGCGCTGTACCAGGGCCACCAGGTCGTCGCCGAAGCGCGCGATCTTGGCCGGACCCAGGCCGGGGATGCGGGCCAGCGCGTCCTTGGTGAGTGGGCGCATCGCGTCGATCGCGCTGATCACGCGCTGCTGGAACACCATGTACGCCTTCCACTTCAGCGCGCGCGCCATCTTCTTGCGGTAGCGATCGAGCTCACGCGCGACCTCGCTGCCGCCGCCGCCCACACGCTGCCGGCGCGGCCGCCCGGTCGTCACCGCCGTCGCGTCGGAGCCGGCGCTGGCCTGGGGCTCGCGCAGTGGCCGGCCGGCCAGCCACACCGTCGGATACTTCTGGCCGCGCCGCACCAGGCGCCGCTCGCGGATGAGGGCGTCGATGGTGGCGATCACCGTCGCCTCGCTGGCGTGCTGGAGCAGGCCGTACTCGGGGAGTTGCATGAGCTCGCCCTCGGCGACCGCCTTGGCCCGGCTGCCGCGCAGCGCCAGCGCCAGGTTGCCGCGCCCCACCGGCCGGCGCAGGCGCGCGACCGCGTCGAGGATGAGCTGTCGACCGTCGAGACCGAGCGGCTCGACCGCGGGTCGAGCCCGCACGTCCTCGACGCCATCGAGGGCAGCCGTCGCGCCCGTACACGCGTCGCAGCGCTCGCACGCCGCGTGCTCGCTCGAGCCGGTGAAGTGCTCGCACAGCATCACCTGCCGGCAGCGCGACGACGCCCTCGCGTACTTCTCGATCGCGGCCAGCGCCTGCTCGGTGCGGCCGCTCGCGTTGCCCGAGCCCTGCTGCAGCTTGCGCTGGGTCATCAGATCGCCGGCGCCGAACAGCATCAGGCACGTGGCCGGCTCGCCGTCGCGGCCGGCGCGCCCGGCCTCCTGGTAGTAGGCCTCGAGGCTGCCGGGGGTCTGGAAGTGGACGATGACGCGGACGTCGCCCTGATCGATGCCCATGCCGAAGGCGTTGGTCGCGACCAGCACGCGGGCGCGGCCGGCCGCGAAGGCGTCGTGCGCGCGCTCGCGGGCCAGGGCGGTGCGGCCGGCGTGGTAGTGCTGGGCCGGGAAGCCGGCTGACTTGAGCGCGTCGGCCACCCGCTCGGTCTTCTTGCGGGTGCTGCAGTAGATGATGGCGCGGCCGGCGCCGGCGCGCGATCGCAGGCCGGCGGCCTCGCAGGCGGCGAGCACCGCGTCGATGCGCGCGCCGTCGCTTCCGAGGTGACGGACCTCGAAGCGCAGGTTGGGGCGCTTGAAGTCGCCGCGCACGATGACCGGCGTCCGCAGCCGCAACGACGCCACGATCTCGTCCATCACCCGCGGCGTCGCGGTCGCGGTCAGCGCGATCACCGGCGCGTCGACCACCCCGCGCAGCTCGTGCAGGCGCAGGTACTCGGGGCGGAAGTCGTGACCCCACTGGCTCAGGCAGTGAGCCTCGTCGATCGCCAGGAGGGCGATCGGCACGCGGGCGAGCATGCGGTGGAAGCTGGCCATCGCCGCCCGCTCGGGCGACACGTAGAGCAGCGCCAGTTCACCGGCCAAGAACTGCGCGACCACCTGGCGTTGATCGTCCTCGTCCTGGTGGCTGTGGATCGCCGCGGCTGCCACGCCGCGCCCGGTCAGGGCGTCGACCTGATCGTTCATGAGCGCGATCAGCGGCGACACCACGATGGTGGTGCCGCGCCCGGCCTGGAACGCGGCGACCGCCGGCACCTGGTAGCACAGCGACTTGCCGGCGCCGGTGGGCAGGAGCACTGCCGCATCGCGACCCGCCATCACCGCCGCGACCGCGTCGCCCTGGCCAGGCCGGAAGCCGTCATGCCCGAACACCGTGCGCAGGACACCCTCGATCACACAGCCTCGCTACCACGTCACCCCGACAGTCAGGACCGGCCGCGGATCGCCAGGGCCACGCCGCCGGTGATGGCGGCAGCGGCGACGAGCAGGCGCACCGAGGCCGGCTCGTCGAGGAGGAGCAGCCCGGCAGCGGCGGCGAGCAGTGGCACCAGGGCGCGCAGCGCCAGTCGGCGCAGGACACTGTTGGCCGCGAATCCCAGGAGCGCCGCGCCCGTCAGCATGACCACCCGCGTGGACCTGGACGTGCGCTCGCCCTCAGCCGCCTTCGCCGTCGTGCTCGCCCAGCGCCGCCACCGCATTCGCGACCCGGTGCTCGGCGTCGGCCAGTGCGCGCGACGCCTCGCCGACCCGCGCGCGGGCGCGCTCGAGCGCGGTCTCGGCGACCTGCACCTCGGCCACGGCGTTGGCGAGCTCGGCGGTGCGTTGCACCACCGCGCGGCGCATGCCATCGACGGCGCGCTCGAGCAGCGCGCGCTCGGCGGCGCGGACCCGCGCTCGCGTCGCCCGCTCTCGCTCCTCCTTCTCGCGCTCGGCCTTCTCGGCCTGCTCGAGGGCGGAGCGATCGGTCCTGGGTCGGCGCGCCGCGAGCTCGTCGACCGGCGGCGGGCTCTTCGGCGTCGCCGGCGCCGGCTCGAGCGGCACGCCCAGCATCACCTCGAAGCCGGGCGGATCGCGATCCTCGACCAGGCGTCCGGGCGGGTCCGGATCCCAACCCAGCGCCGACAGTGCGTGGAGCGTGGTGGCGACCCGCTGGATCGTGCCGGGGCTGGCCGCGTGATCGTCGCTGGCCAGCACCGCCGCCGCCCGGGTCCGGAGTTGGGCCAGCACCGCCCGCTGCTCGGCCAGGCCGTCGCGGTCACCGTCGCGGACCCGGGCCCCGGCCGCGAGCAGGGCGTCCATCTCGCCGCGGGCGACGCGCCAGAGCTGGTTGACCACCCAGGCGCTCATGCTCGGCCGCGGCAGCTTGGCGAATCCGGTCGCAGATGCCTTGGATCCCGCGGCTTTGAGCGCGTCGGCCAGGCGCTTGCGCTCGGCCGTGAACGCCGACAGCGGCGCCCCGTAGAGCGCCTCGGCGGCCTCGTCGACTGGATCGCTCACGCCCGTGTATTGTCCGCGTTCCGGACATGTTCGGGGAGGCCTTGAGTACGCCTCAACCGGAACGGTCAATGACTTCACTGCGTGTTGAACGCTGGTGACGTGTATTTTTGATTGACACAGTGCGTCTCGACTCCGTACGCTTCAGGTCGTGATGGTGGACTCCTCCTTCAACGCCCTCGTCGAGGTCCTTGATGGAGAGGTTCGCCCCGTCGTCGGCATCGCTGGCGTCGTCGGCATCGACCTGATCATTGAGGTCCTGCTGATTGCGACCCGGTGCGGGCCGCCGACCTGATTCGGAACTGACCGAAACAGAGATTGGCCCCCGCACCGAACCGGTCGCGGGGGCTTCTTCGTTTCAGCCCCACGAAAGTCCACCACCACTCATGCCCGACCCGACTCGACGCCCTCGCCGTTCCGATGCCCTGGTGCGCGACGCCTCGCGCGCACCGGCCCGCGCGATGTTGAAGGCGACGGGCCTCGACGATGCCGCGCTCGAGCGGCCGCTGGTCGCGGTGGTCAACACCTGGACCGAGGTCATGCCGTGCAACCTGCACCTGCGCGCGCTGGCCGATGACGTGAAGCGCGGCGTGCGCGCCGCCGGCGGTACGCCGATCGAGTGGAACACGATCTCGGTCTCCGACGGCGTCACCATGGGCACCGAGGGCATGCGCGCGAGCCTCATCTCGCGCGAGCTCATCTGCGACTCGATCGAGCTGGTCTGTCTCGGCCACCTCGTCGACGCGGTGGTGTGTCTGGTCGGCTGCGACAAGACCTTGCCGGCGGCGGCGATGGCGCTGGCCCGCCTCGACATCCCCGGGCTCGTGCTCTACGGCGGACCGATCGCGCCCGGCCGCTTCCAGGGTCGCGACGTGACCATCCAGGACGTGTTCGAGGGCGTCGGCGCCCACGCCGCCGGCAAGATGACGCTGGCCGACCTGCGCACGCTCGAGGACCAGGCCTGTCCCGGGGCCGGCGCCTGCGGCGGTCAGTTCACCGCCACCACCATGGCGACCGCGCTCACCGTGATGGGGCTCGGGCCGATGGGCATGGGCGAGATCCCCGCGCTCGCGCCCGAGCGCAAGGAGGCCGCGGCCACGGCCGGCAAGCTGGTGATGCAGCTCCTCGCCACCGGCACCAGCGCGCGGGCGTTCATCACCCGCGCATCGATCGAGAACGCGATCACGGCGGTGGCCGCCACCGGCGGCTCCACCCCCGCGGTGCTGCACTTGCTCGCCATCGCGCGCGAGGCTGGCGTGCCGCTCGACATCGACGACTTCGATCGCCTGGCCGCGCGCACACCGACCATCGCCGACCTCAAGCCGGGCGGCCGCTTCACCGCCGTCGACCTGCATCACGCCGGTGGGCTCGCCGTCCTGTGTCAGCGCCTGTTCACGGCCGGCCTGCTCGTCGACACGCCCACGGTGAGCGGGCTCAGCCTGCGCGCCGAGGCCGACGCCGCGCGCGAGACGCCGGGCCAGGAAGTCATCACCTCGCTCGAGAAGCCCAAGGCGGCGACCGGCGGGCTCGCCATCCTGCGCGGCAACCTCGCGCCCGAGGGCTGCGTGATCAAGCTCTCGGGGCACAGCCGCACCCGCCACGAAGGCCCGGCCCGGGTCTTCGACAGCGAGGAGCAGGCGTTCGCGGCCGTGCAGGCCGGCGACATCAAGGCCGGCGACGTCGTGGTCATCCGCTTCGAGGGACCCGCGGGTGGGCCGGGGATGCGCGAGATGCTGGCGGTGACCGCGGCGCTGGTCGGGCAGGGCCTGGCCAGCGAGGTGGCGCTGTTGACCGATGGGCGGTTCTCGGGCGCCACGGTCGGCTTCATGATCGGCCACGTCGCACCGGAGGCGGCGCTGGGTGGACCCATCGCGCGCGTGCGCGAGGGCGACCGTGTCGTCATCGACGTGGCGACGCGACGGCTCGATGTCGAGGGTGGGCTCGACGGGCGAGCGGATGCGCCGTCGCCGCGACCGCGGCCGCGGGGAGTGCTCGGCAAGTACGCCGCCACGGTGGCTTCGGCCGCCGAGGGCGCGATCACCAATCGTGCAGATGGGGGTGAAGCGTGAGCGTCATGGCAGAGGCAGAGGCAGAAGGGACGTCCACGTCCACGTCCACGTCCACGTCGCCGTCAACGACCACGACCACGACCACGACCACGAGTCCGGAGAGGGTGGCGGGGAAGCGGACGGGGGCGGAGATCATGTGGGAGGTGCTCGAGCAGATGGGCGTCGAGGTGGTGTTCGGTTATCCCGGCGGCGCGATCATGCCGGCCTACGACGCGTTGCCGAAGTACCGCGTGAAGCACGTGCTGGTGCGGCACGAGCAGGGCGCGGCCCACATGGCCGATGGATACGCGCGGGCGTCGGGTCGGGTCGGGGTCGCGGTCGCGACCAGCGGCCCGGGCGCGACCAACCTGGTCACGGGCATCGCCACCGCGATGCTCGACAGCGTGCCGTGCGTGTTCATCACCGGCCAGGTGTCGTCGCACCTCATCGGCAGTGACGCGTTCCAGGAGACCGACGTCACCGGCGTGACCTTGCCCATCACCAAGCACAACTGGCTGGTCACGCGCGCCCAGGACATCGGTCCCGTGCTGCGCGAGGCCTTCCACGTCGCCCTGAGTGGCCGGCCCGGGCCGGTGCTGGTCGACATCACCAAGGATGCGCAGCAGGGCTCGTGCGACTTCGATCCCGCCGATCGCCGGCTGGCTCGGCCGGCTCGCCAGCGTCCGGTCCGCGCCACGGCCCAGGATCGCGAGGACGCGTTCGAACGCGCCGCGCGGCTCATCGATCACGCCGAGCGTCCGTTGATCCTGGCCGGCCACGGCATCGTCCAGGCCGGCGCCGCCGCCGAGCTCCTCGCCTTCGTCGAGCGCACCGGTGCCCCGGTGGCGTCGACGCTGCTCGGGCTCGGCGGGTTCCCAGCCACCCACCCGCGCGCCCTCGGCATGATGGGCATGCACGGCGAGGCCTGGGTCAACCGCGCGGTGCAGGAGGCCGACCTGCTGATCGCGCTGGGCATGCGCTTCGACGATCGCGTCACCGGCAACCTCAAGACCTACGCGCCGCGTGCGCGCAAGATCCACGTGGACCTCGACTCGTCCGAGATCGGCAAGAACGTCGCGGTCGACGTCGCCATCGTCGACGACGTCAAGCGCGTGCTGGGCGAGCTCACGCCGCGCTGCAAGCGCCTCGACCGCACGGCGTGGATCGCCCGCATCGAGGCCGAGAAGGGCGACGCCGCGGTGCGCGACATCCAGGCCTTGCCCGACACCGGCAAGCTCCACGCCGCGCACGTCATTCACGATCTGTGGCGGCTCACCGAGGGCAAGGCGGTGGTCGTCACCGACGTCGGCCAGCACCAGAGGTGGGTGGCGCAGTACTACACGCACGACCACGCCCGGGGCCTGGTGACCCGCGGGGGCCTCGGCACCATGGGCTTCGCGCTGCCGGCGGCGATCGGCGCTCGCTTCGCGCGGCCCGGCGACGAGGTCTGGGTGGTCGCCGGCGACGGTGGTTTCCAGATGACGGCCTGCGAGCTGTCCACCTGCGCCCAGGAGGGCATCAAGGTGAACGTCGCCATCATCAACAACGGCTACCTCGGCATGGTCCGTCAGTGGCAGGAGATGTTCTACGGCGGTCGCTACGTGGCGACGCCGATGCGCTCGCCCGACTTCGTCAAGCTGGCCGAGGCCCACGGACTCACCGGTATGCGGGTCACGAAGCGAGCCGAGCTCGCCGCCGTGGTCGAGGCCGCGCGCCGCGAGCCCGGCACCGTGGTGATCGACTTCCGCGTCGAGCAGGAGGACTCGGTCTATCCGATGGTGCCGTCGGGCGCCGACCTCGGCGACATGATCCGCCGCCCCCACGCGCCACCCTCAGCGCTGGTCGAGACCGCCGCTGACACCGAGGAAGACGAGGTGCCCCGATGAGCGAGCGAGTCTGCGAGCGAGCGACCTCCGTACCGGCCGAGACGGCGTTCCTCGCCGAACGAGGCCGATCGACACGGCCCGTCCGGCGTCAGACGGAGGGGCCATGAGCCCGCCCGCTGCTGCTCCGCCCCGTCCGCGCCTGCGCACGTTCGTCGCCACCGTCGAGGACGTGCCCGGCGTGCTCAACCGGGTCGCGTCGCTGTTCCGGCGCCGCGGCTACAACATCGCGTCGCTGACGGTCGGTCAGTCCGAGCTGCCCGGCTTGTCGCGGCTGACCATCGTGGTCGCCTGCGACGACGCCACCGCGCTTCGCCTCGAGGCCAACCTGTGGAAGCTGGTCGATCTGGTCGAGGTCCACGAGCTCGACGCCCACCAGGCCATCGAGCGCGACCTCGCCCTCATCAAGGTGCGTGCCGATCTCGGGTCGCGCGCCCAGGTCGTGCAGGCCGCCGAGCTGTTCAACGCCCGCGTCATCGACGTGGCTCCCGACGAGCTGGTGCTCGAGATCACCGCGACCCGCGACCGCGTCGACGATCTGCGTCGCGTGCTCGAACCGTTCGGCGTGATCTCGCTGGTGCGCACCGGCGCCGTCGCCATGCCGCGCGCCGGCGTCGCCGACCCCACCCTTTCTGCCAAACCCGCTGCGAGCTGATCAGGAGATATCAATGGCCACGCTCTACTACGACCAGGACGCGAACCCCGCTCTCATCAAGGCCCGCAAGGTGGGCATCATCGGCTATGGCTCGCAGGGCCACGCCCACGCCGGCAACCTCGCCGACTCGGGGGTGACCGTGAAGGTCGGCCTGCCCCCGAGCTCGAAGAGCATCGCCGTCGCCAAGGCTGCCGGCCACGAGGTGGCCGCGCCTTCCGAGGTCGCGGCCTGGGCCGACGTGGTCATGGTGCTGGTGCCCGACACCCGGCAGCCGAAGCTGTGGAAGGAAGACCTCGCGCCGCACTTCGACGGACGCAGCGACAAGATGCTGATGTTCGCCCACGGCTTCAACATCCACTACGGCACGATCGCGCCGTCGGCCGGCCTCGACGTCGCGCTGATCGCGCCCAAGGCGCCTGGTCACCGCGTGCGCGAGACCTACAAGGACGGCGGCGGGGTACCGGCGCTGCTCGCGGTCCACGCGTCGTCGTCGCCCGCGGCCAAGCCGCTGGCCATGAGCTATGCCCACGCGCTCGGCTCGACCCGCGCCGGCCTGATCGAGACCACGTTTGGCGAGGAGACCGAGACCGATCTG
>SXGT01241852.1_pt1 | contig 43631 bp, 33 predicted proteins | sample 3176221 | NCBI WGS metagenome assembly SXGT01 (sample SAMN11356862, study PRJNA531348) | freshwater metagenome | isolation source: freshwater sample F1-120 | place: China: Fuxian Lake, Yuxi | collected 2017-12-25
AAGGTAGCCGCCGATTGGCTCGGCCATACCGAAGTGATCGCTGATCGGCATTACCGCCAGACGACTCGCGAACATTTTGAGCGAGCCGTCAAAGGCGAGTGCATCGCGCTGCATAATCCGGTGCAGTCAGGGTCGGAAACTCCAGGTAACGAGCGGAATACAGTCGGGTTCACATCTCCTGAAGCCACAGAAACTGCCGAGAAACCCGCGAAAACGTGGGTGGTGAACAAAAAAAAGCGGGAGTGGATGGGAATCGAACCCACCTAGCGTCTTTTCAGACGCCACACAGGATTTGAAGTCCAGGGCGGTCACCAGAGCCGCGAACACTCCCGAAGAGGCGAGAGCCTATTTCGCAAGCGGAAGAATCGCCACCGTCGGACTGCGTGCGATGCGCATAATTGGAACAGCGGGTATCACCGCTTCCGTCTCCGCCAGTTTCCCACGCGACACAAACCCGCAGGTCATGGCAGCCATCCAACTCGGCCGATGTCTTCAGCGGCCGCGGCAGCCCTTGCCGGTCAGCGCCGTGTTTGAGAAGTCCCGCCTGAATCGCTTGTGAGTTGCGTGGTCTGTGGTGACCCGCCGTGAAGAATTTCCAAAGCCCGATTTCGGAGTTTCACTATGAAGAAGTACGCCCTGCTGTTGGGTCTGTTGATGGTGACAGGATTCGTGTCGAGTGCGTCCGCCAAAGATCGGTTTTGCTGTTGCGATCCGTGGCCGGCTCACCTGCAAACGCAATGCTGTGCGGGGACGCTGTTGCCTTATCACATGTCGCTCAAGCGTGCGGAGGATGCCACGCTGGCGGAAGCCGCGCTGGCTCAGGTGACTTCCGAAAAGAACAACCTGCAAGCGGAGATGGCCAAGTTGCAGGCGGAGCTCAACGCGGCCGTCGCGGCACGCGGTGCTGCGGTTGCTGAGCGTAACGCTGCGATCGCTGAACGTGACAAAGCGAAGAGCGAGCGTGATGTGGCGGTTGCCGAGCGTGACAAGTCTCGCGCCGAAGCGGTTGAGTCTGCCAAGGTCGCCAAAGATCAAAGGCAACAAGCCGAAGCCGCGAAGCAAACGGCTGAGGCCGCCATGAAGGCGAAGCGTGAGGCCGACACGGCGATGATTGTCGCAGAGAAGGCGAAAACCGATCTCGCGAAAGCCAAGGATGAACTCAATGAGCACCTGAAACAGGCTCATGCCGCGATTGTCAAAGAGAAAGACATGGCGAAGCTGGCCAGTGACGAGAAGGCAAAACTCGCCGCCGAGTTGAAGAAAGCCGGCGAGGAGTTGGCCGATCTGCGACAGAAGCTCGTGGCTATCTCCGAGAAGAAGGAGAAGAAGGACGAGCAAAACGAAAAACAGGACGAGGCGAAGGTCGAGACTCCAACAAATGCCGAGACGACTGAGACCTCGTCTGACGAGTAACTCGGCAAAAGATTGGTTTGCAATTCATTTCAGGAAGCCCCGCATCGCTTGATGCGGGGCTTCTTTTTTTTGAACGCTGATCAACGCTAATCTTCGCTTATACAGACGATGGTTCGGTCCATTCGCGGAGGTGCCTGTCTTGATTGGTCGCTGGCGAATTGCTGCCTCAATTCTTTGTTCGCTGTTGATTGTTCGATCTGCTTCCGCTGACGAGCAGGACGACTTCAAGCAGCGCGTGCAGCCACTGCTGGAGCGTCGCTGCTACGGATGCCATAGCCATCGGGCCAAGGAGTTGCAGGGGAGCCTAATGCTCGATTCGCGCAGCGGGTGGGCAAAGGGAGGCGATTCGGGGCCGGCGGTCGTTCCGGGAAAGCCGGACGAAAGTTTGCTCATCAAGGCGGTGCGACGAGCCAACAAAGACTTGCAGATGCCGCCGGGCGAGAAGCTCAAAGACGACGAGATCGCAGTGCTGGTCGAATGGGTCCGTCGTGGAGCGGTTGATCCGCGCGAGTCACCGGACTCCGAGAGCGGCGGCGGTTCGTGGGCCGAGAAGTTGGCTCAGCGTCGGAAACATTGGTGCTGGCAACCGGTGAAACGACCAGCGGTGCCGCACGTCAAACAGAGCGACTGGCCCAACAATCCGATTGATCGCTTTGTGCTCGCGCGGCTGGAGGCCGAAAGGTTGTCACCCGCACGCGATGCGGATGCGTGGTCGCTCGCTCGGCGGCTGTCATTCGTGGTGACGGGATTGCCGAATGAAACCGTACCGCGACCGTCAGGTAGCGGCCCGGCAGTGGAAAATCGGCCGCTCCCTGACGGTCGCGGTACGGATACTCTCGATCGAGACTACGAACACCTCATCGATCAGACGCTCGCGTCGCCGAATTTCGGCGAGCATTGGGCGCGGCATTGGATGGATCTCGTCCGATACAGCGACACGCATGGCTCGGAACACGACCCGTTGATTCCGCATGCTTGGCGGTATCGCGATTATGTGGTTCGTGCGATCAACGGCGATCTCTCGTATGACCGTTTCGTGCGCGAGCACCTGGCCGGCGACCTGTTGCCCCCGCGCTGGAATCCGACGCTCGGCATCAATGAGTCTCCCATCGGGACCGGCTGGTTTCGGTTCGTCGAGTTCTATCCGACGCCGATCGACGTGAAGAACGAAGAGATTGTTGTCATCGACGCGCAGATCGACGCCTTCAGCAAGACGTTTCAAGGACTGACCATCGCGTGTGCTCGGTGTCACGACCACAAGTTTGATGCGATCTCCGCTCAGGATTTCGCGGCGCTGTACGGCATCTTCGCGAGCACTCGGACGACGATGCACCGTGTCAACGATCCGGCGGCTCAACATGCGTTCGATCAGCAACTCGTGGAACTCAAGCGTCCGATTCGCCGCGCACTCGCCGAATTGTGGCGTGAGCAACTGACTCATTGGCCGACCGCGATCCTGGCGGCTCGCGATCGGGTTCACGAACCTGATCCGCCAAAGCCGACCGACAAAGACAAAGCCGCCGCGCCGATGCTGCCTCCCTTCGCGGCGGGTACACGATCGCTCGAGGCCGAGTCCTATCGCTGGCTGACGGCACTGAAGGGGGTAAAGCCCAAGCCGGCCGAACCACTGAATCTGCTGACGCGATTGATTGCGATGCCGAGTCCGGCGGCGACCACCGACGCGATAGACTCAAAACTCTGGACGGGCTTGGCGAACGAGCGGCAGGCGTTTGAGCAACGTCGCGCCGGCTCCGCCTCACGGTTCCGCTGGTTCGCCGATTTCACCGATACCGACTCGACTGGATTACTGACGAAGAGCGCCGACTGGTTTGCATCCGACAACTTTCAACAAACGGGGTCCGCAGGCGAGTTCGCGGTCTCGCCGATGGGAGGCAATGTGCTCACGGCGATCTTGCCGCGGAGCCGCAGCACTTATTTGGTAAGCAACAAACATGGAGGCACTCTGCGATCGCCGAACTTCACGCTCGACATGAAGTTCATCAGCGTGTTGGCCGGAGGGACGAACGCCGCTCGCGTGCGACTGGTGATCGAGAACTTTGTCGCCGACGGCGTGTTGTTCACGCAGGTGATGCCAACGCTCAACGATCCGCGATTGCGGTGGGTGACGCTATCGATTCGCGAAGCGTGGGCCGGTCGGCGAGCGTATCTGGAAATCATTCCGCGAGACGAGATGCCGTATCCCGGCAAACATGCGGACGCTCGAATCCTCAACACCGACGGTCGCAGCGGTGTCGCCGTGCGAGCGGTCGCGTTTCACGATCAAGCGGGTGCTCCCGAACTCACCTCGCCGTTGCCTGCCGAGTTGTGGCAAGCGGAGCCGTCTTGGCCGTCGCTCGTAAAGAAGTTGACGACGCTGGCGGGTGACACGATCAACGCCTGGGCCGACGATCGCTGCACCGACGAGCAAGCTCGGTTCGTCGATGAGTTGCTGCGTTCCGGCGTGTTGCTCAACGAGGCTCCGGCTGAGAATGAACTGGCTCGATTGGTCGCACGCTATCGGGAACTCGAAGCACAGATTCCTGTGGCGACGCGAGTCGGTGGCGTCGCCGATGAGCAAGGATTCGATGAGCGACTCTTTCCTCGCGGCAACTATCGCCGTGCGGGTGTACCGGTGCCGCGACGGTATTTGGAAGTGCTTGGGGCGTGGCCGACGCAGCTTGCGTCGGTATCAGCGGACGCTAGCAGCGTCCGCCACGGCAGCGGCCGACGCGAGTTGACCGACGCCGTTGTTGATCCGCGCAACCCACTCACCGCGCGAGTCATGGTCAATCGGCTGTGGCAGCATGCCTTCGGCGTTGGGCTGGTGAAGACGGTCGATAACTTCGGGGAACTCGGCGAACGGCCGAGTCATCCGGAGTTGCTCGACTGGCTGGCCGCTGAGTTCGTGGACTCTGGTTGGTCGATCAAGCACCTGCTGCGGCTGATGCTGACGAGTCGCACGTTTCAGCTTTCGAGCGAAGCGTCTCCCGCCGCGAGCGAGCGCGATCCGACGAACCGATTGCTGTCACATGCAAGCGTCCGCCGCTTGGAGGCGGAGTCGTTGCGTGACTCGCTGCTGTTCGTCTCCGGCCGATTAGATCGCCGACAGGAAGGGCAAAATGTACCGCTTGCCCTGCGGGCCGGTATCAAGGACTTCGAGAATCCGCTGGCCGGTCCGGTTGATGGCAACGGACGTCGGAGTTTGTATTTGGAAGCTCGTCGCAATTATCCGCAGCCTTTGTTGATCGCATTCGATCAGCCGAAACCCGTGCTGACCGTCGGCGAGCGGAATGTGACGAACGTCCCGGCTCAGAGTTTGACGCTGCTGAACGATCAGTTCGTCGGCGAGCAGTCGGGATTACTGGCTCAACGAGTCCAGTCGCTGACGAGTCCCGACGCTCGGTTGCGAGCGTTGTGGCTGTTCCTCTACTCGCGGCCGATCACCAACGACGAGACGACTCGCGCCGTGGAATTCTTGAAGTCACAAGCCATGCTCCTGGGAATCGCTGGCGATGGCTGGCAAACCGATGCTTATCTTTGGCACGATTTCGCTCACGCGCTGGTGAATACGAAAGAGTTTTTGTTCGTGCGTTAATGCCGAACGCCGATGGCCGGAGTTTTTGATGTCACAACGTCGTTTTGCTTCCAGGCTCAGTCGCCGCGAGTGGTTAAGGCACTCGTGCTTCGGGTTCGGCTCGGTGGCTCTGGCCGGCATGTTGAAGGCTGCTGCGCCACATTTTGCGCCGAAGGCCAAGCGAATTGTGATGCTGTTTATGGACGGAGGAGTTTCGCACGTCGATTCGTTCGATCCAAAACCGCGGCTGACGGCCGAGCACGGGCAGCCGTTCAAGATGAAGATCGAGACCACGCAGTTCGAGAACAACGGCTCGACGTTCGGCTCGCCGTTCTCCTTCAAGCAGTATGGAGATTCGGGCATCCCGGTCAGCAACCTGTTTCCTCACATTGCGCAGCACGTCGATGACCTGTGCGTGATCCGCTCGATGCTGTCGCCGTTCGCCGAGCACGCTCAGGCGTGTTACATGCTGCATACCGGGCATCAGTTGCAGGGGCGGCCGAGCATGGGGGCCTGGATCTCGTATGGACTGGGCAGCGAGTCGGCGAACTTGCCGAGCTTTGTCGTCGTCAACGGCGGGCAATTGCCGCTGGGTGGCATCGCGAACTATTCGAGCGGCTTCCTGCCGGCGGTGCATGAGGCGTCGCTGTTTCACGTCGGGTTAAACACGCCGATTGTGGACAACATCGAACCGGACGAACCGAAGCCCGGTCAGCAACTCAACAAATTGCGTTTCATCGCCGAAAACGATCGGAACTTCGCTCGCAGGGCCGGAAGCGGTGAGGATCAAATCGAATCAGCGATCCGAAACTACGAACTCGCGTTTGCCATGCAACGCTCGGTTCCCGAAGTGGCCAACTTCAAGGAAGAGACGCTGGACACGCTGGAGAGATATGGCCTCAATTCGTCGAATGCGTTTGAGGCTCGGTATGCACGGCAGTGCTTGCTGGCTCGACGGCTGTTGGAGCGCGGCGTGCGATTCGTCGAGTTGACGTGTGTTGGCGGAATTCGTTTCGTCTCGCCGTGGGACTCGCACAACGACATCAAAGGTGAGCACAAGAAGAACGCCGAGATCGTCGATCGTCCGATCGCCGCGTTATTGGCAGATCTCAAGCAGCGCGGGTTGCTCGATGACACGATCGTCGTGTGGACGGGCGAGTTTGGCCGGACACCGTTTGCTCAAGGGAGCGATGGCCGCGATCACAACCCGCAAGGATTTTCGATGTGGCTGGCCGGTGGCGGCATTCGCGGAGGGATGACCTACGGCGCGACCGACGAGTATGGCTATCACGCGATCGAGAACATTGTCACGCCGTATGATCTGCAAGCGACGCTGTTGCATCTGCTAGGGATCGACCACGAACGCCTGACATTCCGCTTCGGCGGGCGAGACATACGTTTGACCGACGTGCATGGGCATGTCCTGCGTGACATCCTGGTTTAGATGGCCGTGAGGAATGTAGGGTGGGTCGAGTCATCGAGACCCACCACGAACGGTCAGCACTCTGGTGGGTCTCGATGACTCGACTACGATTGGAGAGGTGCGTTATGCGACGGCTGATCCTGTGTGTTGTCACAGTCATTGCATTGGGAAGCTTGTTGGCTGCCGTGCGACTTGCACCGCCACAAATCGCCCCGGTTATCTCGCAGGCCATCGGGGCCGTGCATCCGCGAATCTCTCCGGATGGAAAAACGATTGCGGTGTCGTATCAAGGTGCGATCTGGACGATCCCGCGTGTTGGCGGCGCGATGACTCGGCTGATGCATGACGCGGGGTTTGATATCGAGTCGACGTGGTCTCCCGATGGCGAACACATCGCGTATGTCAATTCGCCACGCTTCGGAGCGGGCGATTTGCGAATCGTCACGAAGACCGGTCAGCCGGTGAATGTGCCGAAGCGGATCGAAGTGCTCGGCACGGTGGCATTTCAAAAAATCGAATGGCTGCCGGGAGACCGAGTATTCGGGGTACTGCGCGTGGACGGGCAGGCGACGGGACTCAGTTGGGTGAATTGGAAGACGGGGGAAACGAAGACACTCGCACCGGCACCGCAGTGGGGCCGCTACGCCGCTTCAGTCGATGGGCAATGGGCAGCGTTCACGACGACGCTCGATCAACCCGGGCAGCAGACGGGGAATGACGGAGTCTCGGCCGATGTGTGGCGCGTTTCGATCAATGGTGGCGATCCGGAGAAGCTGTTTCGATTCCCGTCTCGCATTCACGATCTGTGTTGGTCGGCGGACGGGTCGGGGTTCTACGTCGTCAGCGAACTTGGCGGTGGGCAGGCTCACAATGATGTCTGGCATGTGCCGTTGCGCGAGTCCTTGCAACGGATGAGGATGCTGACGTTGGGACAAGCAGACGAGGATCGGCCGTCGGTCTCGCGCGAGGGACGCTGGCTGGTCTTCACCGATAATTAACGCGGCCCGACGTCGCTAGTTGTCCGTGACTTGGCGGACGAATCGGATCGCGTGGTCAAAGTCGAGCGGCTGGAATTCGGCAAGCCGACCGGACAGATCAAACTCGCGACGGCCGACCAGGCGAGCGGCACCGCCGTCACCGCGCGAGTGTCGATCACGCAGGTCGATGGCAAACTCTCCGCGCCGCCAGGATCGCTGTATCGCACGCTCAACGATGTCGGTCACTTCTATTGTGAGCAATCGGCCGAATGGACCTTGCCTGCCGGCAAGTATCGCGTGCGGGCGTTTCACGGACTGGAGTATCGGCCGCTGTCGCGCGAGATCGAGATCACGGCGGATCAGACGGCAGAGGTGAAGCTGCCGCTCGAACGTTGGGCCGAGCCGGCGAAACGCGGCTGGTACTCCGGTGAGAATCACATCCATGCGAACTACGGCTATGGCCAGTGGTACAACTCGCCGGCGACGATGCTGACGCAGTGTGCTGGCGAAGGGATCGGCGTCTGCAATTTTGTGGTGGCGAACTCGGAAACCGACGGCATCTTCGATCGCGAGCACTTTCGTGGACGGCTCGATCCGGTCTCCACGAACGAAACGCGTCTGTATTGGAATCAAGAGTTCCGCAGCACGATCTGGGGGCACATGACGCTGGTCAATTTGAAGCAGCTCGTCGAGCCGATCATGACCGGCTTCAAGGAGACGACAAACCCGTGGGACATCCCGACCAACAGCGACATCGCCGATCGCACACATTGGCAACGGGGGCACGTCAATTACACGCACGTCGCGCAGAATCCAGAAGACCCGTACCAAAACCCATACACCGGCAAAGGCATTCCGGTCGATGTCGCGCTGGGGAAGATCGACTCGCTGGATTTGAATGCTTCGTATGCCGGCACAACGGTGCTGTGGCATCGGTTGCTGAACTGCGGCTTTCGCTTACCGGCGTCGGCGGGGACCGACGTGTTCTTGAACCGCGTTGTCAGCCGCCTGCCGGGTGGCGATCGAGTCTAAGTGAAGATCGACGGGCCGCTCGATTATGGAAAATGGATCGAGGGCCTGCGGACCGGTCGCTCATTCGTGACCAACGGGCCGATGCTGGAGTTCTCGGTCGGTACGGCTCAACTCGGCGACACGATCAAACTGGATGCCGCTCGCGAGTTGGCCGTGATCGCCAAGGCGCAATCGCATTTTCCAATGGCGAAGGTCGAAGTGCTCTACAACGGCGAAGTCGTCGCGAGCGTGCCGCTTTCGGACAACAAACAAAATGCGACGATTGAGAATTCGATCAAGATCGACCGCAGCGGTTGGCTGGCATTGCGAGCCTCCGGACCGGGTAACGTCGATCATCCCGTCGGTTCGTTGGATGCGCACACAAGTTCGATCTATGTCGAGGTCGCCGGCAGTCCTGCAGGAGCTCGCGCGGACGCCGAGTTCTTTCTCAAATGGATCGACCGGCTGTCGCTGGCTCTTTGATTGCGCGATCGCGTGCCGAACGATGAACTGCGGAAGCATGTGCAGAACCAACTCGAAGCGGCACGCGCTGTCTACACGAAGATCGCAGAGACGGGACGCTGATCGCAGGCAGGGGGTCGGGTCACCGCACGGGACTGCTGAACTTGAAGATTGGCAACAGCATGGCGATGGCGATGCCTCCGATGGCGCTTCCCAGGACTGTGATGATCAGCGGTTCGAGCAAGCTCGTGACCGTCTTCACGGCGTTGGCGACTTCGCGTTCGAGGTATTCGGCGACCTTCTCCAAGACTTTGCCCAGCCGTCCGGTCTTCTCGCCGGAGGCGATCATCTGCACGACCATTTTGGGAAACAACGCTTGGCCGTGCAGAGCCTCGTGAATCTGGCGACCGGTCGTGACTTGTTCGCCGACCTGTTTCCAACAGCTTTCATAGAAGTGGTTGTTGGACGTCCCGCCGCTGAGTTCCAGCGCTTCGAGCATTGGTACTCCGGCATTGAGCGTGGTCGAGAGCGTCCGCAGGCTGCGACTGAGCGCGACCTTGCGCGACAGACCGTTGAAGGGCGGCAGATAGATCTTCATCCAATCCAGAGCAATGCGGCCTGACTCTTGGCGGAACAGGAAGATGCCGATCGCCAGCAAGACCAGTGACACACCCAGATACCATGGCCAATACATCGTCATTGACGCCGAAAGGGCCAGCAGGAATTTGGTCGCACCGGGGATGTCTTTCTCACGTCCGGCAAACATCGGCATCAGCTTCGGGAAGACGTAGGTCAGCAAAAAGATCACCACGCCGACGCACATCGTGACCATCGCCGCGGGATAGATCAGCGCGCCTTTGATCTCCGAGCGCATCTCCGACTCGGTGCGGTATTGCGTCGCGATCCGTTCCAGCATCGGGCCAAGCTGGCCGCTGGCTTCGCTGGCTTTGACGAGGTTCACAAACGCCTTGTCGAAGTGTTTTGGAAATTTCGACAGCGCACTCGACAAGTCGTCCCCCGCTTGCACGCTGTCTTGCAGACGCACGGTGAGTGACTTCATCGACGGGTTATCGGTCTGTCCGGCCAGCCCTTCGAGTGCATTTGCAATCGGCACGCCAGCATCAACCATCACCGCCAACTGGCTGGCGAACTCGACGATGTCCCGCCGCGTGACCGGCTTAGCGAACAGTGACGGCCCTCGCTTGGCGGCACTCTCCGCGACCTCTTCCAGCGAGACCACATACAGGCCCTGCTGCCGAAGCTGTGTTGTCGCGGCTTCCTGGCTGTCGCAGTTCAACTCGCCCGACTTCAGCGAGCCGTTCGTGTCTTTGGCTTGGTAGATGAATCGCATGATTGGTTTCCTGAAAGCAAGTTCGGCTGTCTGATCTCCTCTCCCCCGCATCGGGGGAGAGGGAGCCGGAATTCACAGATTTCACTCTCGTATTACGAGTTCGTCTCTGCCTCTCCACCCTTCCCCTTCGCTCCTTCATCCTTCTTCGGCGGTGCCCAGCCTTCATTGCTGGACCGCAGCACTTCTTCAACGGTGGTGATGCCCTCTTTGACCTTGCGCAATCCGTCATAGCGCAGCGTGATCATGCCGGACTGCCGCGCGGCTTCGCGCAGCACTCCGAGCGTCGGGTTCGTGGCGATGATCTCGCGCATGTGGTCGTCGATGACGAGTAGTTCGTGCATTGCGATGCGGCCGGAGTAGCCGGTGTTGCGGAACTTCTTGCATCCGACGGGGCGATAGAACGTCTCGACTTCAAGGCTGTAACGTTCCATGACGTGGCGAACGTCTTTCGGCGCGTCGTAGGGCTTCTTGCATTTCGGGCAGAGCCGGCGACCGAGTCGCTGAGCCAGAACCATGTTCAACGAGGCGGCCAGCAGGTAGCCCTCGACTCAAATATCAAGCAATCGCGTGACCGTGCCGCAGGCGTCATTCGTGTGCAACGTGCTGAAGACCAGATGCCCGGTCAGCGCGGCTTGGATCGCGACGCGAGCGGTGTCTTCGTCGCGGATTTCACCGATCAGGACTTTGTCCGGGTCTTGTCGCAGCAGGCTGCGCAGGACGGCACCGAACGTCAGTCCGATCTTTTCGTTGGTTTGAAACTGATTGATGCCGGACAATTGAAACTCGATCGGGTCTTCGACGGTGCAGACGTTGGACTCGATCGAGTTGACCGTGTTCAACGCCGAGTACAGCGTGGTGCTCTTGCCGCTGCCGGTCGGGCCGGTGACGAGGGCGATCCCGTTGGGCTTTTCGAGTTGTTGTCGGAACTGCTCGTAGATGTCGGCGCTGAAGCCGAGCTGTTGCAGCGACATGTTGATCGCTTCGTTGTCGAGCACGCGGATCACGACCTTCTCGCCGAATTGACCGGGGAGAGTGCTGATACGCAAATCGATCGGATGCCTTTCCATCAGCACATGGATGCGTCCGTCTTGCGGCAGACGGCGCTCGCTGATGTCGAGACTGGCCATGATTTTGATACGTGATGCGACGGCCGGCGCGAGGTTCATCGGCAGTTCGAGCGACTGGTACAGCGCGCCGTCTACTCGATAGCGAATCCGCAGCAGCCGGTCGCCAGGTTCGATGTGGATGTCGCTGGCCTTGTCCTTCACGGCGTTGTAGAGAATGTAGTTGACGAGCTTGATGATCGGGCTTTGTCCGGCGGCAACGGCGTCGCCGGCGATGTCTTCGACGGACGCTTCGATCAGCCGGACCGAGTCCTCCTTCGCGTCGTCGATGATGTCGTCAATCACGAAAACTCGCTCGTTGGGCAGGTAGGTCTGCACCATGCGGCGAATGTCTTTGGCAGCGGCGATGACGATCTGAATTTCGCACTTGGCGACTTCGGCCAGTTGCTCGGCCAGAAAGACGTTGGTCGGCTCGCTGACGGCGACGGTCAGCGTGTTGCGGACTTTGAACAACGGCAGGACCGTGTGCTTCTCGATCACATCTCGCGGCAGCGTGTCCACGATCTTGGCATCGAACAGCCGGGTGTCGAGTTTGACATACGGCAGCCCCAGTTCGACCGCGAGGCATTCCAGGACTTGCTCTTCGCTCGCCCAACTCCGCTCGACCAGCAGTTCGCCCAGTAGCTTCGCGCCGCGCGACGAGCGTTGTTCGTCGAGCACGATCTGCACTTGCTCCTCGCTCAAATAGCCGCGCTTGACCAGCAGGTCACCCAGCCGACGCTTCGGTTCGAGGAGTGAGGAAACAGGACGAATCATGACGCACCTGGGCTCTGACTTTGAGCGGAATGACGCTAGCCACCGGTGTCGTGGCGAAACACCGGCGGCTAGCGCCTTGCCGCTCATCGGAATCATGCGTGGCCACGCAACGTCTATGAATCTAGGTCACAAACTCCGGACGTTCGGGAGTCGAGCATGGCCGGGGCGTGGCAATTCGGAAACGCGCCGCGCGGCTGATGAGAATCGGTATGACCAGTCGAACCGTGTCAAATTGGAGCGACTCGGCGAGTTGGGAAGAGCGGAGGTCGTCCGCAAGTTCCCGGTAATCGAACGACTCGGCTTAACCGGCAAAGAGCCCCCAGTTTTCCTGATGCGGACAACCAGTCTCATCCGATCAAGAGAAGGTAGGTGCGCCGGCACCGTTGTCGAGTCAGAAGGAACGCTCATGCCAGGCTATCGCTGGTCACGCTTGATCGCCGTCTTATGCGGCGTGGGAAGTGCCGTCACGGGCACGTCCGCGTGGGCGTTTCAATCGCAGCCTTTCGTCCAGGAAATCAACAACGCGAGACACGGGTACAACCCGGGCGCTTGGGTGGGTGAAGGACTTTGGAACAGCGGCGGAGCCAACTATGCGCTGGGCGAGTTTGGCCCGTCGCTGGGAATGTGGCATCGCTCGGCGGACGGATCCCCCATCAGCAACGACAACTTTCCGCTCACGAAGCTGGGGACGACTCCCGGCGGAGTCAGTCAATATGGCGTCAACGGCGGCGACTTGAATCCGCCCGCCAATCAGCCACCGTACATCGCCAACAACATGGCCTATAGCGCGAATGGCCAATCGCCGTTTGGTCAGCCGGTGAATGGAGCGTCTGCGACCGATGCGTCGAATGGGAATCCGCCAAATCGTCCACAACAAATCCATGGCGCGAACGGTTCGATGAATCCGAACCAATTCGGTCCGAATCAGCAGGGACAGTTCCCGCCTCAAGGTTGGAATCAATCCGGGAACTCGTATGGCTCGCTTCAGGCGGCGAGCGCCAATCGAACTCAATCGAAGGTCTCGTGGACGCTCGATTCGAACCAGCAACCTTACGTCGGTTTGCTGGGACAGGTGGCTCGGCCGGGTGTTTATGAGATCGAGAATCGAGGCGCGCGACTGGGCGACTTGCTCAAAGAGACCGGCGGCTTGGCTCGCGATGCCTCCGGACAGTTCCGCATCATTCGCAATGGCCGCCCCGGACAAATGACGTCGTATGCCGGTGCCGCGCAGTTTGAATTGATGGCGGGCGACTTGGTGATCGCGGATGCGCAGTATTCCTCAGCCGCGAACTACTCGCAGGGCGGCACGAACGCAAAGCCGGCATCGTCCACCTCGGTGCAGATCGGTTTTGTGAATCTCATCGATCGACCCGTCGTTCTGAAACTGCGCCGAGAACAATCCAGTGTTTTGGAGATTCTGGCGTTGATGCGTCAGGACGAAGGCTTGGCCTCGCAGATCAAAATCATCGCTCCAACCAACCAGCGATCTGCAGGCCCGACTCGGCCAGAGACACCGTTGGCTTCCGAGACCGTGTTGATCTTCCCGCCGAACGCAGTCCGGGCCGCACGGCTCGCTCCGTTGCCGGAACCATTCATGATCAAGCGAGACGACGATGAAACCGCGGGGCAACAGCCAGCACCGCGAGCAAACATCTTGCCCGACGTGACGCAGTCACCTCGAACGCAATCGCCACCAACACAGCCGTCGGTCGGAGCTTGGCAAGACTCGCAGCCGTTGCCGCAAGCGGCACGGGCAGTCTCGCAGCCCAATCCCGAACCAGCCGCCGACGTCACCGACGTTCCGCCTCCGCCATCCGAACCTGCAGTCGCCAAACGGGCCGGCGGGGTTCGTGGAACACCGCGCCGGCAGGATCTCATCGCCCGTGATTCACAGATGGTGTTGGCACCTCCCGCCGAGTCGAGCGATCGCGCTCCCGCACCACAACCCACTGATTCCGAAGTCGAATCAGACGAACCGTCATTGCTCAACGCTCATAGCCCACACCGGCCGATTCTGGCAGACAAGGATCAACTCACCGACTTGGATCTCGAAGTTGCGGAAACCAAGGCCGATGCCGCCGGATCGAGTTGGTCCATTTGGCCGCCAATCCTCACGGCGGGAGTCGGATTACTCGCGCTGATTGGGTTCAGCTTGTCCTTGCGCCGTCGCACACAAATGGCTCATGCGGTGCCGCCGGTTCCGCCGACAATTAGCACTCCGAAGCCGGTCCGTCGCGATGCGCTCGAAGCCATCATCAACGACCAATTGCCGTTGACCGAAGAACGCGTGCCACTCGCTTCGCAAATGCAGTTTCACGGACGGCCACAACCGGCGAAGTCGATTCGCTTGGATCAGAGTCACGTGCTGCCGAAGCCGCATTTGCAAGAACCGGCGGGCAGGAGTCAGGTGCCAGAAGTCAGAGGTCAAAGGTCAGAGGTCAGACGACCGGAGCCTGAACTCAGGAGTCCGCCGCCAGTCGCACCGAAAACGGTGGCAGCCGCCTCTCAGAAGTTTCGCATTGATCGGTCGGGAGCGACGGGGACTGGAACTCAGGTGATTTCCGGGACACCAAACAACTCGCCGACTGCTGGGCCATTGGATCGAGCGTTGTCAGCGGTTCAAAAGCAAATCACTCAATTACGAGAGGAGCGTGACGCATGAGCGTTGGATTAGACATCGGCTCCACTCAAATTCGTTGCGTGCGCCGTCGCGATGAGCGGCTGATGGGCCGTGCCGTGCAGGCGTTGTTTACTCCGTTGCCCGACGCGCCGGAATACCGCGCGTTGTTGGAAGCGGGGCGCATTCCGTTCGCGGTGTGCGAAGGTGCGTTGACGATCGTCGGCGACAACGCCGCCGAGTACTCATTGTTGTTTCACGTTCGTCCGCAGCGCCTGATGCCTCAGGGGCGGCTGCCGGTGAACGACCCCGTAGCCCGACAATCGTTGGCCGCTTTGGTCGACGCTTTGCTCGGCGAGCCAGATCAGCCGGGAGAGATGTGTGGTGTTACTCTTCCGGGAGGCGAATCGTTCCAGTCGCTGGCCACTAGCAGCGAACTGGAATTTTTCTCTCGGCTGATCCGGCTACGGGGTTTTGCTCCACAAGTGATTTCCGCGGGATTGTCAGTGGTGCTGGCGGAACTCTCGCGGCACTCGTTCAGCGGCCTGGGCCTGTCATTCGGTGCCGCGACCAGCGAGTTGGTCGTCGCGCATCGCGGCGTTGAACTGGCGATGTGCTCGGTCCCGCAGGGTGGCGATTGGCTCGACGAGCAAATCGCGAAAGAGTTCGGCGACACGCTGCTCGATGATGTGGGTGAACCGATTTTGGATCTTCCCAAAGCGGCCAGTCGCCGGCGTTCATTTGAGGGCTTCCTCAACGCGCCGACGAGCAATGCCGAACGCTTCCTGGCCAGCCTGCACCGCGACTTACTCTATGCGCTGATTCGCAGCGCGACCTTCACATTGGCGGGATTGCCACGAGCACTGGAGATTCCCCAACCGCTGCCGATGGTCGTCACTGGTGGCGTGGCTCGCATCGGCGGCTTCGAGGGACTATTGCGTCAAGCGATTGAGTTGGCGCGCTTCCCGCTATCGATCAGCGAGATTCGGTTCGCGAACACCCACGATTTCACGGTCGCTCGCGGGAGCTTGATCAGCGCCCAGCTTGAGAGCGATGTTCGCAACACGCACGCGGCGTGACATTCTTCTGGCAGAACTTTTTGGCAGACGAACGGGGGGCCAGGGGAATGAATTTCGGCTCTCCGCCATCCGTGGTGATTTCAGGGCCAGTGAGCCGCAAGGCGCTAGCCGCGGGTTCTTTTCATCGACCCGCGGCTAGCGCCTTGCGCCTCACGAATTCGTTTTCAACACGGATGGCGGAGAGCCTGAATTTCAAATCTGAAGAGGCTTCTGTCTGCGAGGGATCAGACCGATCATCAGAAACAGCCCGCAAGCGGCCGAGCATGTCCCGGCGAACCAATCTCCATACGCGACGTAGGCGCTGTGGCGGTTGTCGAGCGGTACGGTGTCGATGACCGCCGCGTTGAGCGATTTGCGCCACCGACCGGTCGCGGGATCTTTCAGTGTTGTTCGCACGGGATCGAACATTGAGAGCGGCACGCGACGGTCGGAATGGTTGCGGCTGGCATGTTGCAGTTGATCGTGCTGCTTCTTCCAGGTTTCGTCGCCGTCAATCATGACTTCCGGTTCGCGGATGACTCCGTCACCGTCGATGACGGCGGAGATGCCGGTGTTGACCGCTCGAACGAGCGGCGTGCGGCATTCGACGGCGCGAAAGGCGGACGTGATGAGATGCTGATCCAATTCGCTGCTGCCATGGAACCAGCCGTCGTTCGTCAGGTTCAACAGGCAGGCCAGTCGTCGTCGCTCTGGTTTGTAGTTGTTGTGTGAATCGGTGAAGTCGAACGTGCGGACGAGGTCACGCACTAAGTGCGGCACGGTGTCTTCGAAGCAGATGATCGGCGAAACGTTCCAGCGTCCGGCATCGAACGCTACCGGGGCGGTTCCGGCGGTGATGCCGAAGTCTTCGGGCAACGGTGAGAACGCCTGCAACCACGGCAACGATTCCTTGAGCGGGACATACTCGCCGAAGATCACGCGATGTTGCTTGTCGTAGGTATTGGCGACGCCACGCAGCGGCGTTACCAGCGCGGCAGAGTTGAAGTGCTTCAAGCCCTTCGAGTCCGCGCTGAAACGATCGAGGCCGACGACCAAATTGGCTCCAGCCTTTTGCGACATCTCATGCAATGCCTTGCGGACATACGGGTCGTGCCAATGATCGACCGGCACCTGCGGTGCGATGCGCCGCAGTTCGGTCTCGGTGAGATTCGGATCGGCGTCGGAGAGCGGCCAGCGAAACATCGTTTCCGGCCAGACAATGAGGTCGGGCTTGTAGGGCACGGAGTAGCCAGTCAGCAGTTCGTGAATCCGATACATCTGCCCGAACTCGGCCGGGTCATGTTTTACGGACGAAGGGAAGTTGCCTTGAATCAGCGCCACGCGCGGGCCAGCAGTGAACTCGGCCTGGCTGCGTCGGAAGTAGCCGTAGCCCAAGGTCGTCAAGATGACCAGCAAGCCAACCACCACCGCAGCGCATTGCCGACGCCACTCACCGTGCGAGCGGATTGGCGACTCGGCGTCGGTGGGGGGCGGCAAGTGACGCAGTTCCGCAGGCAATTGCACCGGCGTGATCAACTTCAAACGGCTCAGCCATGATTCCGGAACCAGGCCTGCCAGCATCGCGTTGCCGAGCGCAACCACGCCGCTCACACCATACGCTCCGCACACATCGGAAACCTGAATCAGTTCGATCCAGCGATACTGCGAGTGTCCCAACTGATACCACGCGAAGCCGGTCATCAAGTGAGCTCGGACAAACTCTAAACCGGTCCAGACGAGCGGTACGGCCGCGATCAACGGCAGTCCGCAGCGATGCACGGCCACGCGCGACAAGCTGACGAATGCGGTCCAATACATCGCCAGGTAAATCGACAGCGCGAACCACGCCACGTACATCGACTCATGTCCAAGCCGCAGCCATTGCAGCGTCGGCACCCAGAAAACGAGTCCGCCGACCCAAGTTGTCAGCCACAGCCGACGCGGCGCGCGTTCCAAGCGGACGAGCACGCACAGCGGCAGCAGCGCGAGCCAAGCCAGAGGCGACCAATCGAGCGGTGTGAAGCTCGCCCAAAGGAGCACGGCTGAGATGCCGCTCAGCAACATCCCACCACGAGCGGCTGCCGGCAACGATCGCGCGGCCGCGATGATCGCCTTGACCGACGGCTCATTACGCCGCGCGGTGTTCGGGTTCGTCGCTGGCACATTTCCGTCCGACACGATTTTTGCTTCCGTCACACGTTCGAGACTGCTGGTACTGATCGTCATCGGCATCCTCCTTGAGCCATTCCATCTTACGCGGCCCCGCTCGCCTGTCGGATTCCTGTTCGCGCGAGGGACACGTCGTTGGGGAGTGGACTCGAAAACCCGCCGCGCGGTCAACGGGACACAAGACGCTCGGAATGAGACGCCTTCGCAGTGTGTCTTGGCGACCTTCGCGGCCTTCTGTTCACAAATGAGATTCGGACGCAGATGACGATGAGATTTTTTGCTTTAAACAGAAGGTCGCAAAGAGCGCGAAGGAACTCAGGACTTCGAGTGCAGAACAGGGATTGCGAATTTGAGTTTGGTGGCTGGGAGGTAGTCTCCGGATGTCACCGAGGGGACGAACCGCCCGCGTCGTGAAGCGGATTTTTCTGTCCCCCATTTTTCTGTACCACCAACACAGCTTTTACAGAAAGATGTGGGACAGAAAGATGGCGGCAATGACCGAGCCGAATGCCTGTTTGGCTCTCTCGTGCGACTGAGAGTCGCAACCTGGCAGTTTCCCAAGACGAGCTGTCACACAACACCGACGATCGCACGAATACTGTTCCGCACTCATGGGATTCTGATAGCGCAAAATCGTCTTGACCCTTTTTGAGAGGTTCTCGTACTGTCCTTGCCCCTTCTGAATTTTGATGTCGCTCTCCGCGGCAACCAATCCTTTTCTGCCCCTCCTGTCTTCTTCCCGCCTGACATTCACATCCCCCGGAAAGGCCCTGTCGATGACCCACGTTGGTCGCGATCCGTTGGCTTTGTCTGCTCGACGACGTCCATCGCTTTGGCGATTCGGCTGCGCCTTGAGCTTGGTGGCGGCCAGTTGCGGACTGACGGGCTGCGTGTCGGACGACATCTATCCCGCCAGTGAATTGCCGGGCCCTTTGCAGGCGGCGCATGTGGAGAATCCCAAAACTCTGGAGCTGATTCGGCTGGCGAATGGAACGTACAACAACGAACTCATCGCGGCGGATGACGTGCTGGAGGTCAACATTCTTGCGGGGCTGAACCCCAAGGATAACCCGCCGACGATGCAACCGCGTGTCAGCAAAAATGGAGTGATCACGTTGCCAGAAGTCGGTGACGTCAACGTCGCGGGCTTGGATTTGGAGTCCGCCGAATCGGCGATCGCGACTGCGTGTGTGCAACGACAGATCTATCGTCGGCCTCACGTCACCGTCGCGATGCGACGACAGGCGACGAATCGCGTGATGGTCGCGTCGGGGGTGAAGAACCCCGGTTATTACAACTTGCCTCGCGGTAGTTCTGACATTCTCAGTGCGTTGGTCGCGGCCGGAGGACTCTCCGAGGACGCGGGAACCAACGTCGAGGTTCGCAATCCGAGCGGCGGTTCGGTCATCCCCGATCGAATCGCTCAGGGACTGGGGCCGTCGGGGAATGTGACGAATGTCGGGCATACGCAGTCAGCGCCCACGGGGCAGCGAACTGGTCCGTCGTCGTTCAAGATTGATCTGGTCTCAGCCACGAAGAGCGGACAAGCGGCCGCACCGTTGGGCGACGGCGCAATCGTGACGGTCGAACGGCGTGATCCAGAATCCATTCAGGTCACGGGGCTGGTTCATAAGCCAGGCGAAATCAAATACCCGATCGGTACCGAACTGCGACTTTTGGATGCCATCTCGCAGGCGGGTTGGACCAGCAATCAAGGGGCGAACAAGGTCTACATCATTCGGAGCACCCCTCGGCAGATAGTCATTCAAGCCAGTCTGCGCGAAGCGAAAAAGAATCCCAACGAAAACATCCGGCTGGCACCGGGTGACGTCGTCTCTGTGGAGCAAACACCAACAACCGTGCTCATCGACACGCTGCACTTGATCCGCTTCGCGGTGGGAACGTCGTTGAATACGTTGTTCTAAAAGAAACGGCTCTCCGCCATTCGAGTTGAAGACGATTTCGTGAGCCGCAAGGCGCTAGCCGCGGGTCGAGGAAAAGAACCCGCGGCTAGCGCCTTGCGGCTCACAAGACACAGAAAACAACGCGAATGGCGGAGAGCCAAAGACACTTTGTCCCAACGTAGCCGAACTCGTGAGAGTTTGGACCGAAGTCTCACGACTTCGGCGACAAGGAAGCGTGGTCTATGAATTCCGAGGCCCCCCAGCCCACAGCGGCTCCGATGCTCAACACGGCCAATGTGATGGCTGGTGCGATCCGTTTTCTGCACGCGGTGCGAGTCCGTCGCGGCACGTTGCTGGCCGCGCTCTTGATCAGCATTGTGTTGGGGGCGGCCTATTACGCGACCGCTACCCGGATGTACGACGCTCACGCGCAGGTCAACATCGTGCAGAGCGAGCGTGACAACAGCAAATTTGAAGGCAGCTCGAAGTCGAGATCGGTCGGCAACGACGTCTTTCAGTTCATGGCGACGTATCAGCGGATCATGGTCAGCGATCGAGTCCTTCGTGCCGCTCTGAAAGATTTGCCAAAAGAGTATCGAGTGGATTTCAACGGCCTCCCGCCGGAAACGTGGCCCAACACTCTGAAAAACAACGTTGCCGTGACCAATGAACGCGGCACGACGCTGTTGGATGTTCGTTATCGCTCACGCGATCCCAAGGCGGCCGCGTTCATCGTCACACGGATCGTCAACGAGTACGTCAACTTCATTAACGCTCAGGAAAACAAGACGAACCAAAATGCGTTGCAGACGTTGATCGAGCATCGCAACGAGACCAATCGCAAACTCGATGAGAAAAACGCCGAGTTCCTCAGCCTGCAAAGCGAGGCGGGGGTGTTCGACCTGGAAGGCAAGAGCATCAATCTTCCGGTCGCTCGGATGATTGAATTGAACAAGGCGCTGGTCGAAACGCAGCGGCAGACTCTGGAGGCCTGGGCCTTTTTGCAGACCGTTCAGCAAGCGGTGCAGTCCGGGCAGAACATGCAGCAGTTCTTGTTTCAGGCGGTGGAGTCCCTGGGGGCCTCGATCCTCGCGAAGCAAATGGGGTTGAGCGAACAAGACGCTTGGGCCGTCGCCAAGATGAATGAGGAGTTGTTGAGCAAACGGACAGAACTGGCCAATCGCCAGCAAGCTCTGGGGCCGAACAACCCCGTGATCTTGCAGTTGCAGCAGGAGGTGCGTGCTCAGCAAGAGTTCGTGAGCAGCTATTTCCAGCAGACCAAGTCGAACCTGCTGGCGAATTCCTCGGACCTGGGGCCGCAGTTGTTGGTGCTGGCTCAGCAGCGCTATCAGATCGCCAATTCGCGTCTGCAAGCGCTGCAACAACAGTTCGATCGCGAACGTGAGGTGGCCTCCAGTCAAAACACGTTGATGGCCCGGCTGGCAATCGTTGATCTCGATCGCCGCCGCTTGCAGGCGGATATCGAGGACACGCAGTCGGGAATCAGCAAGCTGGAACTCGTCGATGGAGGCGGGATCAAGTTTTCTCAAACCAAAGACGCGCAACCCAGCCGATTGCCATCTTCCCCGCGTTTGGTGTTGGTCGTGGCGGTCTGCCTGGTGCTTGGAGTCGGCAGCGGGTTGGGGCTGATCTATGTCCTGGACCTGCTCGACGATCGCTTCCGCTCGCCGGATGAATTGCGAATGCAACTGGGAGTCCCGGTGCTGGCGATGGTGCGTGCCATGCCCGCGACCGGCGAGTCTGGTGTTGATGCCGTTCAATGTCACTCCAAACCCAATGGGGTCGAGACCGAAGCCTTCCGCACGCTTCGCACACAGATCGCGTTCGCGGATCGTCAATGTCAGCGCATCGTTGTCACCAGCACGGAACCGGGGGACGGCAAGACGACCGTCATGTCGAATCTCGCGGTCGTGTTCGCTCAGTCGGGCAAGAAGACGCTGCTCATCGACGCCGACATGCGCCGTCCCGGTATGACCGCGCTGCTGAACCTCAAAGGTCAGCAAGGACTCTCGCAAGTGCTTCGCGACGAGCGGCCGATGTCGGTGTGTGTGCCTGAGAATGTTTACTCACAGGTCGTCCCCGGATTGGATGTGATCCCGTCTGGCTCGCGGCCGAGCAATCCCGCCGAACTGCTGGCGAGCGATCGGTTCTCCGAATTGCTGGCTTGGGCGGAAACGCAGTACGACCAAATCCTGGTGGATGCTCCGCCGGTGCTGGCGGTCGCGGACCCGATCATCATCGGCCGCATGGTCGATGCCGCCGTGCTGGTCGTGCGACCGGACAAGAACCGCCGCCGCATGGTCATCCGAGCCACCGAAGCCTTCGCGGCTGTTGAAGTCAACTTGCTGGGCGTCGTCGTCAATCATCTCTCCAGCGACACCTCCGGCGACTACTACGGCTACGGCTATGGCTACGGTTACGGCTATGGATATGGCTATGGCTACAACTACGGCCACGACGAAGCGAACGCCGCAGGCGAAACGATCGCCGAGACCGAACCGTCCGACGAAGAGACTCTCACGGAGGAGACCCCGGAGCTACGTCGCGCGGCTTGACGAACATTTCAGGCGAGCGGGGTGGCGTCAGCTCCCCGGTGTCTTCGATGCAGAACCGGGGGGCTGACGCCGCCCCGCTCGCCAAACTGCTTTTGAGGTGAATCATGAATAGGACCGATGGGACTCATACGACGTATACGACTCATCAGTCCCATTCGGCTGACGACGACACGCTCGACACCGCGTTGGAACGCGGGTGCCGCTGGATGATCGACGCCGCGCTGGCCGCGTGTGTGTTCGCCGTCCCCTGTTTGCTGGGTGGCCGCATCGCACTGGGACAATGCGTGCTGGCCGTCAGCGCGGCGGTCGCGGCGTTGGCGTGGTCGGTTAGTGTCTTGTGCGGTCGTCGACCAACGTGGACTGTCACCTATGTCGAACCGCTGTTGCTGGCGGTCATTGGAGTCGGACTGCTGCAAGTCACTCCGCTGCCGCCAGGGCTGTTGCGATTTGTGTCTCCTCAGCACGGCAAGTTGCTGCCATTGTGGTCGGGAGATGCCGAAGTCGCCGGATCGTTGGGAGCTTGGCAGACTCTTTCATTGAATGTCGGAGAGACTCGGCAGGCGATGATCATCGGATTGAGCTACGTCGCGTTGTTCTTCGTGGCAGCGCAGCGGCTGCGGCGAGTCGGTGATATCGAACGTCTGTTGAAATGGATCGCGGCCTCGACCGGATTGATGGCGCTGTTCGGGGTCGTGCAATGGCTGACGAGCAACGGCAATTTCTTTTGGTTCTACGATTACCCGCTGACGACCTCCGGCCAGCGAATGAAGGGGGCGTTCACGAATCGGAATCACTTCGCAGAGTTTTTGGCGCTGGGCTGTGCTCCGTTGCTGTGGTGGATTCTGAAGGTGCTCGAACAACGCTCGGTCACAAGCCACAGCTTCGGGCGTGCTGAGTCTCGCAACAATCACGACACGCTGCTCGGTGGCTTGTTGTTGTTACTGGGAGTGTTGGTCTTCGCGGCATTGTTCTCGCTGTCGCGCGGTGGAACGGTGGCACTGAGCGTGTCGATGGTGGTGATGCTCGGCTTGCTGTTCCGCGCCGGCCGGTTGTCGGGCCGAGTGGTCAGCGTCTTGCTGGGGATCTCGTTGATTGCCGGCAGCCTGTTCCTGGCGTTTGGTTCCGACAAGGTGGTCGATCGGCTCGACAACTGGGAATCGGATGAACGGCTGGCGGTGTGGGATGCGAACTGGCAAATCATCCGCGACTTCCCGTTGTTTGGAACGGGTCTGGGAAGTCATGCGGAAGCGTGTCCGATGTATTACGACCCACCGTTCGGCGACGTGGAATTCACTCACGCCGAGAATTCGTACTTGCAAGTCGCATCCGAGTGTGGCGTGCTTGGCCTGAGCTTGGCGTTACTGGCGATCGGCTGCTGCATGACGTGGTGCTGGCGAACGATTCGCTCGCGAGCTGATGTGCGAATCCGCGTGTTATCGGCGGCGGTGACGGCCGGCTTGGCGGCGAATCTGGTTCATGCCCTCGTGGATTTCTCCTGGTTCGTGCCGGGCTTGATGGTGATCGTCGTTCTGCTGGCGGCGTGTGCTAGGCGGTTGGATCAGTTGGCGACCAGCCGTAGTGCAGAAGGCTCGCCTGCATCTTCTAAAAACAGTGCAGGCGAGCCGCCTGCACTACGGGCAACCGCCACTCCCATGCCACGCGGCTTGGGCTTCGCGGCGGCGGCGATCACGGTCGCATGCTCGTTATGGGCGCAGCCGCACTTGCAACAGCATGCACAGGGCGAGCCGCACTGGTTCGATTACCTGCGGTTGGCACTGCCTCAAAAGGGAATGGTGGCGACGACTTCAGACGACACCGAAGTAACCGAGGACGAACGGACTTCTCAGTTCAAGCAACGGCTGGCGGCGCTGAACGCGACCGTGAAGCTCGATCCGTCGCACGCGCGAGCTCAGTTGCGGTTGGCTTCGGCGTATCTCGCGGCATTCGATCACTTGCAGCAACAAAGCGACGATCCGATGTCGCTGTCGCAACTGCGCGACGCGGCCCAAGCAGCGCAGTTCGAGTCGGTCGAGGCGATGCGCGAATGGCTGGACCGCGCGGTCGGAAAGAACGTGAAATATCTCGATGCGGCCGCTCGGCACGCGAAGAAGGGAGTGCAGCTTTGCCCGTTGCAGGGGCAAGCCTACGTCCACTTGGCCGAACTGCGATTCCTGGAGGATCTTGCTCCGCAGCATGGAACGGCGCTGTTACGGCAAGCTCAATTGGTCCGTCCGCAATCGGCGACGGTGCAGTTTGCTGTGGGACGCCAGCACTGGCTCGATGGACAAGTTGAGAAGGCCCTGGAGTCGTGGAAGCTCGCGTTTCATCAAGACAAGAATTCGCAGGAGCAAATCCTGACACTGTTGGTCGGAAACGTGCCGGCACCGGTGATCCTCAACAGCCTCCAGCCGGACCTTACGGCGTTGCAGCGTTTGGAGGCCCGCTACTTCAACGATCAGCATCCGCTCGCGGAACATCCCGTGGTCGCGCGAGCCTATGCGGAAGCGTTGAAGAAAGAACTCGCGAACCCGGAATGCGATCAGCCGGTCGAACGGATGATCGCTGCGGCCGCCGTTTACAACCGTCTGGACGACACCGAGGCGACGGAAGCCTGCCTGCGTCGCGCGCTGGAGATCGACCGCTCGTCATTCGCCGCCCGCAAGATGTACGGCGTGTTTTTGTACGAGCACGCGGAGTACGCGAAAGCCTCCGAACATCTCAATTGGTGCGTGCGGATGGCTCCCAACGACCGTTGGCTGCGCGGTATCGCCGAGGATGCTCTCGACCAGAGTTCGCGAACCATTCAACCCGCCGGCTTTGAATCACGCAGCCGCATCCGCCGCTGAGCCTTGCCGTCCCGGCCTACTCCTGTTCCGCTGTGGGCGCGCTGTCCGCAGGCAATTTAGAGAATGGTCATGCGATTCACTCTGACGGCTTTCTTCGTGCTCTTACTGACTGACTTGCTACACGCCGAAGATGGGTTGGACGCTCGCTTGCGTCCGTTGATTGACGCTCACAAAGGCGAGGTCGCGATCGCCGTAAAGCATCTGAAAACCCGCGAGGCATTTCAGCACCGGGCCGACGAGCCAATTCCGACCGCGAGCCTCATCAAACTCCCCGTGATGGTCGAGGTCTACCAGCAAGCCCACGACGGCAAGCTGAAACTGACTGACCCAATCACGCTGCGGAAGGAAGACAAAGTCCCCGGTAGTGGCATCCTGTCAGCGCACTTCAGCGAAGGAGCGTCGTTCCCAGTGGTCGATGCCGTACGGCTGATGATCGCGTTCTCGGACAACACCGCGACGAATCTTGTCGTGGACAGGATTGGCTTACCCGCGACCGCCACGCGCATGGAACAACTCGGCTTCCCGAACACGAAGCTGCACTCGAAAGTCTTCAAACGCGAGACCTCCGTCTTTCCCGAACGGAGCGAGAAGTTCGGACTCGGTTCCACCACGGCCAGCGAGATGGTCGGCCTGTTGGAGCAACTGCACGCCGAGAAACTCGTCAGCCCGGAAGCCTCGAATGCGATGCTGGAGCACCTCAAGAAATGCGACGACAAAGAGAAGTTCCCGCGACTACTTCCGGCCGGAACGGTCGTCGCCCACAAGACCGGTTCCGTGAATGAGGCCCGCACAGACGCTGGAATCATTTTCTCACCGAGCGGACCGATCGCGGTGTGTGTCCTGACCGCCAAGAACGCGGACAAATCCTGGACGGCAGACAACTCCGGAAATCGGCTGTGTGCGACGGTTGCTCGAGAAGTCTTTTCCCATTTCAATCCCGCCCCAAGCCCTTCCGAGAAGTGACGACCGTTATTGGGAAAGAGTTAGTTGGTTAGATGCCTCGAGTCTCCGAGTTCTATGGCATCGCGATCTACATGTACTACAACGACCACGCTCCGCCGCACTTTCATGCTGAGTACGGTGAGGATGAGGGGCAATTTACGATTGAAACACTGGAACTCCTGGTCGGCAATCTGCCTCGACGTTCCAAATCTCTCGTCTTGGAGTGGGCATCCATGTATCGTGATGACCTGCGGGAGAATTGGGATCTGGCTCGCGATGGCCTGCCACTCAAATGGATTCCGCCGCTGGATTGAATTGGATTGGGAGCCTCGCCGATGCGTTCGATGATTCGAGTCAAGCAGGTCGTGCCGTTGGACCGGTTCGTCGTGCGCTTGTCGTTCACCGATGGCACTCAGCGCGAGATCGACCTCGAACCGTTTCTACACGGCCCGATTTTCGAACCAATGCGGCATGATCGCGACGAGTTTCTCAAAGTGCTCGTGGACTCGCGCGCAGGCACGATTGTCTGGCCCAACGGGGCGGACATCGATCCCGATGTCTTGTATCTCGGGCTGCAACCGGCGTGGCGTGAATTGCCGAACTTGGCCGCTCAGGCGATGGTGTGATGCTATTGTGGTACACCATCTGACAAGTCATTTTTTCAACACACAACAAGGGACAACAACTCATGGCAAAGCAACTCAATATCGGCATGATCGGTTACGGCTTCATGGGCCGAGCGCACTCAAATGGCTACAACCGCGTCGCCAACTTTTTTCCGGACCTGGAATTCAAGCCGGTGCTGAAGGCCGCGTGTGCTCGCAACGCCGAGGCAACCAAGACGTTCGCCGACACCTGGGGCTATCAATCCACCGAGACCGACTGGCGGAAGCTCGTCGAACGGAGAGACATTGATGCCGTCGATATCTGCGTTCCGAACAACTTGCACAAAGAGATTTCGCTGGCCTGTGCGGCCGCCGGCAAAATGATCCTGTGCGAAAAGCCGCTGGCTATGAGCGTGGCCGAAGGCGAAGAGATGTGCCAAGCGGTTGAGAAGGCCAAGGTCGCGAATACCGTCTGGTACAACTATCGACGCATTCCTGCTGTCACGTTCGCGAAGCAGTTGATCGACCAAGGAAAGCTCGGTCGCATCTTCCACTATCGAGCGAACTTCTTGCAGGACTGGACAATCTCCGCCGATCTGCCGCAAGGTGGTAATGGGCTCTGGCGATTGGACGCCGCAGCGGCCGGCAGCGGTGTGACCGGTGACTTGCTCGCGCACTGCATCGATACAGCGATCTGGCTCAACGGCGGAGTCACGAACGTCACCGCGATGACCGAGACCTTCATCAAAGAGCGAACGCATACCGCGACGGGCAAGGTCGAGAAAGTCAGCATCGATGACGCTTGCGCGTTCCTCTGCCGGTTCAACAACGGCTCGCTCGGCCTGTTCGAATCGACCCGCTACGCCCGCGGCCACAAGGCGCTCTACACCTTCGAGATCAACGGCGAGCACGCCTCAATCAAGTGGGACTTGCACGATCTGCACCGCCTGCAATGGTTCGATCACCGCGACGTCGGTAACTTGCGCGGCTGGCGATCGATCCACATCACCGACGGCGATCATCCCTATATGGGCAAGTGGTGGGTGCCCGGCTTACAGATCGGCTACGAACATAGCTTCGTGCATCAAGTCGCCGACTTCTGCGAATCGCTGGCGAAAGGAACGCCGTGCGGCCCGACCTTCCGGGACGCCCTCGAAACCCAAAAGGTTTGCGATGCCGTCTTGGGCAGCGCGAAGACCGGCCAATGGACCAATGTCTGACGTGAAATGGCTTTGCCAACGGCAAGCCAGACTTTACCATTCCGCCGCAACAGCCCGGCCGCTCGCAGGAGCCGCCGGGCTGTTGTGATTGTTTCGGGCACACGAACTGAATTCTGAAAGGGCTTTCGGCCATGGAACGCGAGCCGATCTCCGCAGAAGGTTACAATAAGCTGCGGGAAGAAATCCGCCGCCTCGAAGAAGAGGAGATGCCGAAGCTCGCGGTGCTGATCGCCGACGCGCGCGCGGAAGGTGATCTGCGCGAGAATGCCGAGTATCACGGCCAGCGAGAGAACCAAGGCCGCATGCAGGCCAAGATCAATCAGCTCAAGTCGCGGTTGTCACACTGTGTGATCGTGGATAAAGCCTCGATGCCCAAAGGGGTCGCCGGATTTGGTTCGGTCGTGATGCTGAAGGATCTCAGCAACAGCAAGAAGGAAGGGTACGAACTGATCGGCCCCGGCGAGGAAGACTACGACGCCGACATCATGAAGATCCTGCTCAGCGGCCCGCTCGGCCAGGCGATCCAAGGCAAGAAAGTCGGCGATATCGTGGAACTCACCACGCCGCGCGGTAAACGTAAATTGGAAGTGACCGAAGTGAAGTAGTTCGATTGCGCCCGTAGCGACCCGGTTTATCGGGTCGAGCCCGCCCCGATGAATCGGGTCACTACGAGCGATCGTTCGACCTACGAACCCACAACCATACCGGAGAGAAACATGCGGAGCGTTCTGGCGATTGCCGTTCTCGGTTTTGCGGTGACGAGTGCCTCAGCGGGTGATTGGTCGGAATTTCGTGGCCCGACCGGACAAGGACATGCGGACGGCTCGAAGCTGCCGACCGAATGGTCCTCGACGAAGAACGTCACTTGGAAACAAGACATTCCGGGACTCGGCTGGTCCTCCCCCATCGTGGTTGGCGATCGCATCTACTTGACGAGCGCCGTGCCCACCGGCGACGGAGACAAAAAGGATCAGTCGCTGAGAGCGATGAGCCTGAGCGTCGCCAGCGGCAAACCGGTTTGGGATACCGAGGTCTTTTTGCACGACGCTCAAACGATCGGCCGGATTCACGGCAAGAACAGTCATGCCAGTCCAACTCCAGTCTCTGATGGCAAACATCTCTTCGTCCATTTCGGCACACATGGCACCGCGTGTCTGACGCTCGACGGCAAGATCGTCTGGCAAAACCGCGAATTGAAATACGTGCCGCAACACGGCAGCGGTGGCTCACCGATCCTCGTCGATGACATGCTGGTTGTGTCGTGCGATGGAGCGAACGCTATGTTTGTCGTGGCGCTCGATAAGGGAACTGGGAAGATTCGCTGGCAAACCACTCGCGAGCACAAAAACGGCACCAAGTTCTCCTTCGGCACACCTCTGTTGATCGAGGTGAATGGCGAGAAGCAAATCGTCTCCCCCGGCACGTTCCACGTAGCCTCGTATCGTCCGAAAGATGGCCAGGAAATCTGGCGTGTCGATTACGGGTCAGGCTACTCGGTCATTCCGCGCCCGGTCTTTGGGCACGGCTTGGTTTTTGTCAGTTCCAGCTATGACACGCCAACGCTGCTGGCGATCAAGCCGGATGGGAAAGGCAACGTCACTGAAACGCACGTCGCCTGGAAGGTGACCAGCAAGTTGATGCCTCACACTCCGTCGCCGTTGCTTGTTGGCGATGACTTGTACGTCGTCGGCGATGGCGGAGTCGCGACCTGCTTCAAAGCGGCAACCGGCGAGCAAGTCTGGCAGGATCGCGTCGGCGGCAACTATTCCGCGTCGCCTTTGTTTGCTGACGGCAAGATCTATCTGCAAAGCGAGCAAGGGGACGGCATCGTCTTGCAGCCCGGCCCGAAATACATGGAGCTAGCAAAGAACCCGCTGGAGCCGCGTACGTTTGCGTCGTATGCCGTGGCCGACGGGGCGTTGTTCATTCGGACGGAGAAACAGCTCTACCGAATTCAGCAGCAGTAGGGTGGGACAAGCTCGCTTCGAGCGCCGGCCCACCAATACGGCAACACAATTGCTCAGCGACTGGTGGGCCGGCGCGGCGAAGCGCCGCTGGTCCCACCCTACGACGCTTCGCGGAAGCGAAGCTGTGGTTTTTCCATCGTGACTTGCGTGTTGGGAGGGACGCTCTTGGTGATCGCGCAGCTGGAGCCGATCACCGAGTTCTTACCCACGACCGTCTCGCCGCCGAGCACTGTGCCGTTCGCGTAGATCACGACACCTTCTTCGATCGTCGGATGCCGTTTTGCGCCGCGGATGATGTTGCCGTTTTCGTCCTTCGGAAAGCTGAGCGCTCCGAGCGTCACGCCTTGGTAAAGCTTCACATTGCGTTCGATAACGGTCGTTTCGCCGATGACCACGCCATTGCCGTGATCGATGAAGAACGACGGGCCGATCTGGGCTCCCGGATGAATATCGATGCCGGTGCGGCTGTGCGACCACTCGGACATGATCCGTGGGATGAACGGCACTTGCAGGCGGTACAACTCGTGGGCGATCCGATGCACGGTGATCGCTTCGAGGCCGGGATAGCAGAAGATGATCTCGTCGAGCGTCTTGGCGGCCGGATCGCCATCGAACGCGGCTTGCACATCGGAGGCCAACATCCGCCGCATCTCCGGCAGCGATTCGAGAAACGCGAATGTTCGTACCTGAGCGGGCATCAGGAAGTCGATCGCGGAACCATCCGCATCGACGGGTGGGCTGACGCGGGACTCATGCTCGAGCGCACGGGCAATTTGCTCGGCCAGAGAGTCATAAATGCCGTCGATGAGATCACCGGTGTGATACACGACGTTGCCAAGGTGCAAGTTCTGGCGACGGCGATAGCCGGGATACAGCACCTCGGTCAAATCAAACAGGATCTGGATGATCGCCTCGCGGCTGGGCAACGCCGAATGGCCGAGATGATTGATCGAACCAATTTGCTGGTACGTCGCGACGATCTGATTGGTCAGATCGGGCAGACGGGATTTGAACGGGACATTGCTGGACATTGTGCGGCTCCTGCGAACGGGCTGGCTGCCGCGAGACAACGTCTTTGGCAGAGACAGCGGAGCGTCTGACGACAAATCCGGAACGAATAAGCGAAGTGCGGCGTTCACGGCAGACACCTTCGGCAGATTCTAAGTAAGCGAACTGGGATCGTCAGCCTGGAAAGGGAGACGTACTTCGTCAGCATCGGCCGCAGAAGACGTACGCCCTGAACGATTCCGAGAACCGTCACGTCCGGCAATATTGCGAAACTTTGCCGAAGAGCGATTGATGACGACCTGCCCCTGTGCCAGAGGAATCAGAGCGACCACGAATCCTGTTGAAACACCACGCGATACCCGTCCGGATCTTCAAACGTCATTCCGGCTCGATCCCAATAAGGGTTGAGCGAGGTCACCGGTTGGTATCCGGCGGCCTGCATTCGAGAAACGGCTGCTTGCCAGTGGTGGGGATCGAGGAGATAGAAAACGATCAGGTTCTCTTGAGTCGGAGCACGACCGGCAACATGCCCGTGCTGATGCGTGAACTCCAGGTGGTAGCTCGCATGGGGCGCCCCGAGTATGACACCATCAAATCCCTCGTGATCCTTGAACGAGGTGAGTACCGAGAGTCCAACTCCGTCAACGTAGAACCGGACCACTTCGTCAATATGGTCTGTCGGACTTGCAATGCGAAGTTTGGTTTCGACAACTATCGTCGTGAGGACTCGAAATTCCGTCGCCAGGCGGTCAAAGCTCGCTTACCGCTGGTTGCGGAGTTGCTCAAGCTGCTGCGGCGTCAGGTTGCCGTTGATCGTCGGCAACGCGGTTCCTGTCGCAAACGGGTTGTAGACGTTTGCCGAACGTGAGGAAGCCGGAAGACTATTCGTCGCCAGAGCGACTCCAGTTTGCGGGGCCGAGTGCGGCTGCTGAGCGGCGGTCTGCTGAATTCCGAGCACATCATTCGGGCTGATTCGCTGCTCGGTGACTTCGGCCACGTTCATTCTGGTGCTGGACGGCAACGCTCCTGCGGGGGCCGCCATCTCTGGACGTTGCTGGCGGCTGGTACCGGCGAGCAAGTTCTTCGTTTCCTTCTCGATGCGGATCTCGTTCAACCAATACTGCGCTTGTTCAAGCGTCGGTTTCTTGACGGTGGCCTGGATGAAATGCTGCTCGGCCAGTTCGAGATTGCCTTGATCGTGCAGGATCAGGCCGAGGTTGTATTCCGCTTCGGCCTCACCGACGGAGTTGATGAAGTGCGATTTTGCGGTCGCCAGATCGCCCGACTTGGCGGTCGCGACTGCCAGATGGAAGCGGATCATGTCGTCCTTGGGAGCAACTTGCAGCCCCTGCTTCAACACGTCAATCGCCTGCGGCCATTTCTCTTGAGCGGCATAGAACTGTCCCAAGGCATCCAGCACCAGCGGATCATTCGGCGAATTCTTGAGAGCTTTGCGAAAGCCTTGCTCAGCCTCGGTCATGCGAACGGCGAGCTGATCCATACGAGCCAAACCCAGCAACGCCTCAACCGATTGCGGTTCGTCACGCAAGACGCGCTGATAGCGTTCGCGAGCCACGGTCATGTTGCCGAGCTGTTCCTGCCATTTGGCATAATCCAGATCGAGCTTCGACGGATTCTTGAGATTCTTACGAGGATCACCATCTCGATTGGCGAACGACGGCCAACGGCTGCCCCAGGACGCGCAGCCTGTCAGCATCGAAGCCATCAAGATCACGGCGGTGAAGCGAGTCATCGACATGCCACACCTCCATGTGCAGCGAACATAAATCCGCGCAGGGTTGTTTGAGGAAGAGAGGAAGTTGGGGAAAGGTCGCATCAGACTTCGCAGAAGAAGCGGGAAGAGGCTTCCTCCATCAGCTTCTGCGAAAGCACATATCGCTGATTCCGGAATCGGCAGATCGACTGGGCAATCTCTAACAAATCTCGCGGATCTGACGATCGCGGGGTTCGCTTCTGAGAATAGTGGTTAGCGAAGAGGTACTGGACCGCTCGCTCATCGAACGGCAGATTCCGCTGCTCGCACGCCAGCCGGAAGATTTGTGTGAACATTTCGCGATCCGGTGGTCCGATCCGAATCTTGTGTCGGATGCGGCGCAGGAAGGCTTCGTCGACCAATTCACCAGGGTCAAGGTTCGTGCTGAAGATGATCAGCAGCTCAAACGGAACGGAGAATTTCTTGCCGGTCGCCAGCGTGAGGTAGTCGATCCGTTCCTCCAGCGGCACGATCCACCGGTTGAGCAAGTCTTTGGGGCTGACAATCTGCCGACCAAAGTCGTCGATCAGAAAGACTCCGCCATTAGCCTTCATCTGCACGGGAGCCTGATAGAGGTTGCTGACCTTGTTGTAGCGCAGATCAAGCTGATCGAGCGTCAGTTCGCCACCGGTGATCACGACCGGCCGCCGCACGCGTCTCCAGCGAAGATCGACGGTGGACTCCAGCTTTTGCCGCTGATCGCCGGCCGCTTCGTGAGTGCCGGACGATTCCTGATCGTAGTTGTCCGTGACCAGATGAAGCGTCGGATCGAAGATCGTGATGATCGAGTTCTCGGTGGTGATCGCATACGGGACGTAGATGTCGCCGGCGTATTTGTTGAGGAACCGGCCGAGTCTGCGAGCCACCGTCGATTTGCCGTTTCCGGGCGGACCGTAGATGAAAATCGATCGTCCGCTGCACACAGCCGGCCCAACTTCATCGAGCAATCCCGGTCCGACAATCATCCCTTGAAAGGCTTCCAACAGTCGTTCAGGACTGCATGAAATGCCGGCCACCGCTTGCAAGCGGCATTGCGCGACGTACGACTCCAGCGGCACGGGCGCGGGGCCAACGTAGCGGCATTGCTCGAACGCTTCGCGTGCGCGTGTGCGCCCCATTTCGGTCAGGTTGAAGCGATATGCGGCCCGGCCGATGAACTCACCTCCGGCCGAGACTTCGATGCACTTTTCATCCTTGAGGAATCTCAAGCTTTCATCGATCAGGTTGTACGGGAGCTTCGCGTTCTTCGCGATTTCCACGCCGAGCAGATTGCCGTGCAGATAAATCTGTTTGAGGATTAGATCGCAAACTTGCATTCGCCCCAACCCGCTGTCTTTGAGCGACAGCGGCGCTTTCGGAGCATGAGCAGCCACACTCGAATCAGTCTTCACTCCCAACGTCGCGATCTGAGGATCCGCCAACAAGCTGCGAGTTTCCTCGGTCAGATCGTCAAACAAATCGGAGAATAGCTCCTTGCGAGCTTCCGTTGGCGCAACGCGACCAGGGAATTCCAGTGTTGCCAAATTCGATGTCGATTCACCGTCCATGTCTGCTGCTCACCTGAGGAATCAACCGCGCGCATGTCTTGGCGAGCGGGGGGCGTCAGCCTCCCGGTTGTTTCCGAGTCCATCGACGTTCCATGCACCGGGAGGCTGACGTCCCCCGCTCGCCCGAATGGTTTTTGCTTCGCGCTTTTAGGATCCGCTGCTGCTGGCTTGTGAGGCCCCGAGGTTGTTTGTGCCGATCGGCGGTGTGATTCGGGGAGTAAGGATCGTCTCACGCTCCCTGCGGCGGATCGCGTCGACCTCTTCGGCCGGACGTCCCAACGGACTAGTCACGCGGATCAGAACTGGCGGAGCTTGATCGGCTCCAACCAACTGTGTTGCCTCGTTTTTAACGGAGGCCAGGCGCGATTGACTCGTCGCATTGTCGATGCCCGCCTGGACGAAGGCGTAACGATGTTTGGCTGGTGCGTTCTCCAGAATCCAACGCAACTGCATCCGTCCCGACTCGTTCAAGAGGTGCGAATCATCAAAGTGGTAGTCGTACAGCGTCGTCATCATCACCCAGCCATTGCTGGTCTGAGCCGCGGAAATCGCCCGCACATATTCCTGATCTTGGCAGGTATAGGGGTGCGGCCAGTAATGCGCTGCGTGATAGAGGTGACTTGGCAGATTGGCCGGCCCCGTGGGACGTGGGTACGGAGGCCACTGCTTCCCATGTTTCTCGACCTGCCGTGCTCCGATGGGATCAGCCGCGCGTTCGGCGTAGTAAGCGTCTTTTTCCGCGCGCCGATGGGTCATCTTTGCAGGATGCCGCTCGCTCCACGGCCACGGAATAATTCCGGCACTGGCACAACCTGCCGAAGGAAAGAATGTCCCACAAGCAATCGCACCGCACAGCGACCATTGCCGCCAACGACCATCCATGGCTCGTCCCCCAATACACGACACGGCACTCGAACCGAGTGTCTCGTTCGTCGTTATCGGCTTTCGACCCAAACGGTGATAACGAGAAAACCGATTGAGGAAACACTGTCACGCGGACGAAACAGGCGAGCGGGGCGGCGTCAGCCACCGGTCTTGTGCCGAATGCACCGGAGGGCTGACGCCGCCCCGCTCGCCTGACTTATGGATTGACCAACAACGCTGCCGCACCTTGAGCCTGCAAGTCCTCGGCAATCGCACGTCCCAGAGCGATCGCATCCGCGTCTGTAGAAATCGTCGCGAGTCGCTCACACTCGAATCGCTGCCCGCCATCCAAGCTCAACACGACGGCGGTCATTCGCAGCGACGTCCCCTCCGGCCGAGTCCACACTCCCAACGGCGCGTGGCATCCGGCTCGCAACGTCGAAAGCACAGTGCGTTCAGCCAACACGGAAAAAAACGTTGCTTGGTCGGCCAGCCGCGCCAGCACTTTGCATGTCTCATCGTCATCGCTGCGACACTCGATCCCCAGCGCGCCTTGTCCGACCGCCGGCAACATCAGTGGCGGTTGCAGCGGAGCGCTGATTCGTCCCGCCAACTCCAATCGAGTCAGCCCCGCTTCCGCCAGCACGAGCGCATCGAACTGTCCTTGATCGAGCTTCCGCAACCGCGTCTCGACATTCCCGCGAGCCTCGACGAATTGCAGATCCGGCCGCTGATGCAGCAGTTGAGCTCGCCGCCGCGGACTTCCCGAACCCACACGAGCCCCATCCGGCAGAGAGCCGAGAGCCGAGAGCCGATGGCCGATATCCTTTCCCGCCTGATTTCCCTGCGGCAAGATCAACGCATCAAACATCGCACCGCGCGGCGGCACGGCCGCGAGCGTCAACCCGGCAACCGTCTCGGTCGGCAAGTCCTTCAAACTATGCACCGCGACATCCGCGCGGCCATCCAGCAACGATGCTTGAATCTCACGAGTGAAAACTCCAACGCCGCTGCCGCCACCTAATCGAATCAGTGGTTCGATCTTGTCCCGATCCCCAATCGTTGAGAGCGGCACGATCTCGACAGCTCGCTCCGGTGCGGTGATCTTCAGCAACTCGCGGACATGCTCGGCTTGCCACAGCGCCAGCCGACTGGCTCGCGTGGCGATCCGAATGGGAGAGGATTCATTTGACACTGCGAAACCTTCGTAAGTAGGAGGGGCACTCTTGCCCCTCTCGCATCACCAGACGGGCAGGAGTGCCCGTCCTACAAAATGACTTCGGCTTGCACCGACCGCTGGATTGTGACGACTCAGTGATTGAACACGAACTCGGAGCTATTGAGCAACGTCCACAACAAATCTTGCAAGCCTTCGGCGCGAGATGGTGCCTCGCGCAACAACTCTTCAATCGAAGTAAGTTCATCGGCACGCGGCCGGCGCGACAACGTGGCCAGGTACAATTCTTCCAGCACTTCTGTCTCAGGCTTGTTGGCTTTCAGCAGCGTCGCGAGCCGGCCGTTCTCGCCGATGACTTTCTGATGGAGCGTCGTGCTATTGACCAAGTGCAACGCCTGCGACAAATCGGGGTTTCCCGCACGAGCACAATCGCAGGCGTTGTTTCGCAACGGTCGGCCGAAGGTGGACAAGAACGTCGAGACAAACGATGGGTCCGCCAGAGCGATCGCCCGTGTCCCCAGCGGTTGTCCGTCGAATGCTTCGGGACTTCCGGTGACCTGCGAGACCGCATCGAGCAACACCTCGGCAGTTAATCGTCGCGGGACGCGATGCGTGCAGAGTTGTCCGTCGGGATCACGGCTTGGCTGAAGCTCGCTGGCGAGTTGATAAACGCGCGAGTTGCAGATGACTCGCAACAGGTGTTTCGCATCGAATTTTTGTTCGGTCAGTTCACGAGCCAACCGATCCAAAACAGCCGGCATCGCCGCCGGATTGGTCGCACGCAGGTCATCGACTGGATCAACCAAACCACGTCCAAACAGTGCGGCCCACGAGCGGTTCACCATATTGCGAGCGAAGTACGGGTTGTCCGCGCTCGTCATCCAGCGGGCCAACCAGACGCGCGGATCGGCGGACGGATCAGTGGTCGGCAGCGGTTCGTGAAACGCTTTTGGAGTGACGGCAATTGCCAGCATGCGATTGGGATTCGGTTTCGCCGCGACGCGCAGGCTGCGCGGCCCGCCGAAGCGTGCGCCATACGCACCGGAGTCCTTCGACTCCAATCGCGTAAAAAACGCGGCCAAGCCCCAATAGTCGTCCTGAGTCCAAACCTCTTGCGGGTGATGATGGCAGCGAGTGCATTGCATCCGCACGCCGAGAAAAACTTGAGCGGTCGTCTCGGCGAGATCTTCAACCTTTTCGTCGATGAAGAAGTAACCAACCGCTCCATTCGCATAGAGGTTCCCCTGCGCGGTCAGAAGCTCGCGAGTCATCACATCTAGCGGCTTGTTATCGCGGAGCGATTGCTTTAGCCAACCGGTGAAGCTCGCGAGTCCCTTGTCGCCGAGGAAGCGGCGATGTGACCGCAACAGATCGCCCCAACGCATTGCCCAATAATCGACATACTCCGGCCGCGCGAGCAACCGGTCGATCCACTCTACTCGCTTGTCGGCGGCGGTGTCGGCCAGGAAAGATCGTAATTCCTCCGGAGTCGGCAGTGTGCCAATCAAGTCGAGACCGACACGTCGCAAGAACTCTTCGTCGCTCGCCATCGGAGCGGGCCGCACACGCATCCGCTGCCATTCGGCAAGGACCAGTTCGTCGATGAAGTTCGCGGGTTGGAATTCCATCGCGACCGGCTCGGCCGAGAACGGCACGGCGACGCTGATCGTCGCGCTCTGTCCCAGGTACCGCACCATCACCGCCGTCTTGCCGGCTCGCTGAGCCATCACGCGACCGGTTCGGCTAACCTCGGCAATGTGACTTTCGCGCACATCGAAGAGCGTCCACGCGGTCACGTCGCGTGTCTCTCCGTCGGCGAAGGTGGCCTGCACCGCCAGCGACTGCGCCTGGTTCGGCATGAGCGTGACGTCGCTCGGCTGAGCGGTCAGCTTGATACCGATCAACTCGCCCTCGCGCGGTCCCGGCATCCCGGCAAGTTGCCAGTCACGAAGGATCGCGAACACTTCCGACTCGCGAGAGATTCTCCGACCGCCGCCATGAGGAATCTCGCCAACTGGTTTCTTCAGCAACAAACTCGACTCCGGAGCGGCCGGCACAACGCGCCGGCTACGGCTGGCTTTCGTCAGCACTTCATGGTCGAAGTCCGGATCAAACCCAAGCAGCGAGAGTCGAAACCCGCCACGCCCTTGAAACGAACCGTGACACGCACCCGCGTTGCAGCCAGCTTTCGTCAAAGCGGGCGAAACATCGCGCACGAAGCTGATCGACCGAGCTTGCGCAGGGGTACTGGCGAGTCGTGCCGAGACCGGATCAGGTGGCTCGGCCCCAATTGCAAACGAAGCGGTAATCGATACCAGAAGAAAGAAAACAGCCGACGTAGTCACGTTCGCCAGAACGTGGGTCTTCGCAACCGTCCCCCACACTCTGGCGAGTGTGGCTACGGCGCGTGCGGTGGCGGAGAGCGCAGCGACGCTCTTGAAACCGATTTCACTTCGCATCCGCTGACTCCTTGGCTCGCGAGACTTGCCGCAACTCGCCAGTCTTGGCTCGGAAGACGTACACGCTCCGATTCGGAAACTCTGCGGCGATTTTTTCCAAGGGCCAAGGATAGCGACCTCGCATCACGTCTGCCGAGAGGCTGGGTTCGTTCACGACATAGTCGATGTGCCGATCCGCCGGGTCCGCCTCGATCAACACGAGCGCCGGACGTTGGCGAACTTCGCGACGCAAAAGTTCGTCGAACGCTTGATACTTCAGCCGCGAAAACGCGATCTGCTCGACACCGTACTGCAGCTTCGACGGATACCAGAGTGGCGCAACGTCGATCAAATTGACCATGACGGCCGAGCCGATCAAGCAGCCCCACCAAATCGGCATCCGCGGACGCTCCGCGGCCAGCCAAGTACGGGAGAGCGTGTCCGTCACAGACGCGAGCAAAAGGCACCACAATGGACCAGTCTCGAAGACGTAGTGCCAATGAAAGATTCCGTCGAACCAATAGGGCACATGCACCGCGAACAGCGACACGATGGACGCGAAGATCAACCACCACCGTTGGTCGCTTACGTGGGGGGCGTCTTCAACGTGCCCGTCACCCGACGCTCTAAACATAAACAGGCCGGGCACGTTGGAAACGTGCCCCACGACAAAGACGATCAATGCCGCTAACAACGGCACAAGGCCGACCGTCCATTGCCACGATGCGAGCAATCGGTTCTGCGCGTTCTCGACCGCCAGCGCGGGAGTCAGATTGATCGCCCAGCGGTCGTAGTGATCGAGGACTCGCGGGCCGAGATGCTGCTCACCGCGCACGACGTTGTTGAACCCGTAGACGTGCCGAGGCGTGTAGGTGTCATTGAAGACCTGATACGGCGAGGTCGTCACGCTGCCCGTGATCGCGTGGTTGTGAATTCCGAGCACCACAAACCCAACGATCAACGGCAAGGCCATCGCAAGCAATGGCCGCAACACGAACCCGACGCGCAAGCGAGGAACGACTAGTTCCCGCCCCTCGCTGGCGCGTCGGGTTAGTATCGCGACAAACACGACTCCAAACGGCAGCGCGAATCCCGCCGCTGTCATCGGACGACAGAGCATCGCCCAACTCAGGCCGATGCCGGCCAACGCCGAATCGCGAACCAAGCCGCGCCGCAACCATCTCAGAAACGACCACGCGAAGAGGAACAACCCCAGCAACGTCGGATGATGCGCCAGCACCAGATTGCCAAACAGGGCCATTCCCGGCGACAGCGCTGTCAGCATTCCCGCGACGAATCCGGTGCCGTTGCTCGACAGCTCGCGACCGATACCAAAGACCAACACAGCCGCCGCCGCACCGGCCAGCCAATGTCCCAGGATCGGCCATCCCAGCCACAACCACGGTGCGACGAACAATCCCGTCGCGGGGAAGTAACGACTCGCGAATCGACCTTCGTTGACGACGTGCATCTGATCGAACAACCGCGCCGCGGTCGGATGACTCGGATACGAAAGTCGCCCCGCAAGATACGTCTGCGCTTGGAACAAGTAGCTGTACTCGTCGTGATAGGCCGGCGGCAGGTCTCCGAAGTGGTATTGCTCGCGATCACCGACTGGCATGACCGCCACGCGATAACACATCGCTAGCGATGTCCCGGCGATGAGAATTGTCGCTCGAATTGACCACCGTGACTCCACGCCTGCGTTCCACCAAGTTTGCAGTCGCCGCCAGCGATCCCCTTCCAGCGTCCAAAACGGTCGTCGCACGAACCAGAAGTAGGGCAGCAACACGATCAACAGCATCGGCAGAGTCGTATCGACGTTGATACCGAACGAGTCCGGTGTGCGGAGAACTTCTCGCCAGTGAACGAACTCGGCCGGCAGCACGATCGCTAACGCGACCAGTAACGCCGCCGCTTGAGCGATCACGATGCGGCGAGGAAGCTGCGACACGGCAAACTCTTGGGGGGCTGATTGCGAGAGACAACACCGGGAATCATACTCGCCGCATCATGACCGAAACCACGCAACGCGTCGCATTCATCACCGGCATCTCCGGACAAGACGGTTACTACTTATCGAAGCTGCTTATGGAGAAAGGCTATGCCGTTCACGGGTTGATTCCGTGCAATGCTCCCGGAATCGGTGAGCCTCCGGACGTCAATCTGCATTACGGCGATTTGGCCGAGGGGGGCAATTTTGGCGCGTTGCTCGACAAGATCCGGCCGGATGAGGTCTACAACCTGGCAGCTCAAAGCCACGTGCGGTTGTCCTTTGATCTGCCGGTCTATACGGCGAACGTCACGGGAGTCGGCGTGCTACGCTGGCTGGAGGAGATTCGCCTGCATCAGTTTCGCACCGGCCGGAGCGTGCGGTTCTATCAAGCTTCGACCAGCGAGATGTTCGGCAAAGTCAAAGCCGCGTTGCAGAACGAAGAGACTCCGTTTCATCCGCGCAGCCCCTATGGCTGTGCAAAGGTCTTCGGCTACTGGCAGACGATCAACTATCGCGAGTCTTACGGTCTCTTCGCCTGTAACGGGATTCTGGTTAATCACGAATCACCGCGCCGGGGCGAAGGGTTTGTGACTCGCAAAATCACGTTGGCCGCCGCCCGCATCAAGCTCGGTCTGCAAGACAAACTGTCGCTGGGCAATCTCGACTCGCAGCGGGATTGGGGGTTCGCGGGAGACTATGTCGAGGCCATGTGGCGGATGCTCCAACAGGATCAACCCGACGACTACGTGGTCGCCACCGGTGAGACGCATACGATTCGCGAATTCCTCGAAGAAGCGTTCCGTCACATGGGACTTGATTGGCAAAAGCACGTGGTGCAAGACCCGCGTTTTCTGCGACCAGCGGAGGTCGATCTGCTGTGCGGCGATGCCAGCAAAGCTCGGCGAGTCCTGGGCTGGAAGCCCAAAGTCTCGTTCCGAGAGTTGGCACAAATGATGGTTGAGTCCGACCTAGAACTGGTTCGGCGGGAAGTGAGCCGATAGGTTTCCGCACCGCTGTCAGAGTCGCCGCGTTTCGCCAGAACGCGGGCCTTCACGGAATGACCCGCGTTCTGGCGAAACGCGGCTACTGTTTCGAAACCACTGCGTCGAATGCCCATGACCGCTGAATCTCACGACAACGCCGAACTGCCCACCTCTCCTGAATCCTTGCCTCCCGTTGAACCCCCTTCGGCAAAATTCATCGTGCAACTGTTTGTCGTCCCCGGCTTGATCGTCGCAACGATCGTGGGGGTCTGGCTGCTGTTCGGCAAACTCGCGTCGGCCGAGCAAGACTGGCAGGCATTGCTGGCCGACATGAAAAGCAGCAACGAGCATCGTCGTGGCCGCGGCGCAATGGGACTGGCGCAAGCTCTGGCGATCGATCAAAACCGAAAGTTGGAAGGACCGCGACTCACCACGAACCCGCAGGTCGCGCAGGAGTTGAGCGCGTTTCTCGCCGACACATTGAAGAGCAGTTCGCAAGAACCGGTGGTGATCGACCAGCAAGCCTTCTTGACTCGGACGTTGGGACTGCTCGACGTTCCGGAGGCGGTGTTGCCAGTGCTGCGTGAGGGTATGAAAGAGACTCACGACCGCGAAGTCCGCAAGAACGCGGTCGCGGCGGTGGCGACGATCGCATTCCGAGCCCGCGAACGCGGCGAGCCGTTGACTGATGCTAGCATTCTCGAAGAGTTGGCCGCTGTCTCCCGCGATCAAGATTCGCTGCTGAGATCTTTGGCGGCCTTGTCGCTCGGATTCTTTCCGCTCGAACTCTCGGACCAGTCCCTGAGCGTCCTGCTGGAGGACGCGGATCTCAACACCCGTGCGAATGCGGCCGTGGCGTTCACTCGGCACAAATCGTTGAAGGCCGTTCCGGTCCTGAAAGATGTCTTGAAAGCTGCCTCTAGCCTGAAACAAGCGGTGCCCAGCGGCGATGCCGGTCCTATCGCGGCAACAAACGCGATGAAAGCGATCGGTGAACTCGCCCCTTTGCTGGACGAGTCCACTCGATCCGAAATCACGAGAGACGTCACCACGATTTCAACCGACTATCCCGAACCGCGTGTGCGACTCGATGCGGCCCAGACACTGATGAAATTCCGCGCGAAACCGGAAGAATCGTCTCTCCATTCTCCTCTGGAGTAAGACGAAGAGACTCGCATCCCGCGCGATCCTTACTTGCGAATGGGAATCGCCTCGACCGTCATCGTGCCGGCATTCAGAGTGAGCGGCTTGTCGGTCGAGTCATCATCCCAGACCTTCCAATACAAATCATGCGAGCCGCATTCGAGTCGGACCACATACGACGCGACAACCGGTGTCCATCGGTCGGCCTTCACGCTCAACCGCCGAGCGGAACCTTGCCAGCGGCGTTCCGGAGCCTCTTCGTTCAAGAATCCAATCGACACGTTTCGGATGTTCGCCGACGCCGTGATGCTAGAGTCTGCGCGAATCAAGACGTCGCACTCTTCGGTAAGGTCCACATGAACTTTCAACACATTTCCACGATCGGTGACTTGGATGGGGGCTATGAATTTCTCGAATGCCAGCAATATCGAACCGGCGACAGGCAAAGGCTTGCTCGGATCAACCGGCGGCTTGGACTGACCACCCATGAATTTCAAATCGAGGATTCCACCGCTCAAGCTGCGATTGGTCAGACCGCTTTGTTTCGAGACATTTTGCAACAGGGCCGTAATCCTTCACGGCCCGGAGAGAAGTGAGGGAGCTGATTGGTTGGCGAAGAGTGCTTGGACGGCGGTGGTGAGGAACTGGAAGACGTTGCGGGATTGTTGGCGACAGGTTTCGATCACCGTCAGCAATGTTTCCACGA
>SXGT01554590.1_pt1 | contig 43591 bp, 34 predicted proteins | sample 3176221 | NCBI WGS metagenome assembly SXGT01 (sample SAMN11356862, study PRJNA531348) | freshwater metagenome | isolation source: freshwater sample F1-120 | place: China: Fuxian Lake, Yuxi | collected 2017-12-25
CGAAAGTTGTTTGGAATTGGCACTGCGAAGAGTCTGCAAGGCCTCGCCGGCCTTTTTTGGTCTCTCTATTTTGCCACCGGGTTGCTTTGGAGTCGTGTCTGCGTCGGCAGACCGTCCAAGAGTGCAAATGTTCCGGCCCGCCAAGTTCGGATCGCCGCCGTCGCGCTCGCCATCATCGGCGCCGAGATAACGACTAAATCAACGGGCTGCTAGGTATCCTTGTTTGGCTTCGGAGACCCACCCATGCTTCTCGCTACGTTGGCGCTGGCCGTGGCCGCCGTCGGACAGGGCCCATCTGATTGGTACGAGCCATTCCCGGCACACAAGGTCGTCGGCAATTTTTACTACGTCGGTTCCAAGGATTTGGCCACATATCTCATCACCACGCCTGAGGGGCATATTCTCATCAACAGCGGTTTTGAACGCACGGTTCCCTTAATTCAGGCATCGGTCGAGTCCCTAGGCTTCAAGATGACCGACGTCAAGATTCTACTGGCGAGCCATGCCCACTCGGACCATGTCGCGGGACACGCACGGTTGCAAAAGCTGACCGGTGCCAAGGTTTATGTCATGCGCGGCGACGATCAAGTAATTGCTTCGGGCGGCATGGGCCAATACTTCTACCCGAAGGACCGCTGGACCCCCTGTAAGGTCGACCGCGTCTTGAAGGATCGCAACGAAGTCAAACTTGGTGGCGTTACCCTGGTTGCCCGTTTGACGCCAGGGCACACGCGTGGTTGCACCACGTGGACCTGGCGCGTCGAGGATGGCGGCAAGAAATACGATGTCGTCGTCATCGGCAGCCCCAATGTCAACCCCGGGTATCAGCTGGTGAACAACAAGGACTACCCCGAAATAGCCGCCGATTTCGCCACGACGTTCGACGTTCTCAAAAGCTTGCCCTGCGACGTGTTTCTCGGTGCGCATGGCGCCTATTACGGCATGGTAGAACGACACGCCCGGCTCAAGAAGGAACAGGCGAACCCCTTTGTGAATCCAGTAGGCTACAAGGATTACGTCGCGCTCAAAGAGCGGGCGTTCCGCAAGGCTCTGGCCGAGCAACAGGACAAGGCAAAAAAGGAGAAGGTGGTGCAAGGTGCGACCTCTCTGTCGCGAACCTCAACAATCGGACGTGCACCAACGATGCCGCCAAGCAGCTCATTATCGCGGTGATACCAGTTGGTACGCTCAATCGTCGCGTTCATCTCGGTCTCGATGGGAAATGCGATCCTTGGCCCTGACGAGGCCATGCAGGCGGGCGCCAACTCGTGGACGGCAACCATTGGCTGGCAAGCACCACGCTCGGCACATCGTATCTGGATCATGAATCGACAGTGCTCGCACTCCACGGCGATCACGGTTTTCGGTACGTTGATTCCAGGTGCTGTGATCGAGTTGCGGCCTAGACCTCGAGTGTGTCACATGACGACTGCGATTCTACCTGACCTGCTCACCGATGCCCAGACGACCGAAGAGCGTTTTCTGCGGCACATCTTCGTGCGCGATCAGATGGCGGAGTGGTCCAAGCAGCCGCTCATCATGGCCCGTGCGGACGGCGTGCATTACTGGGACGTGAATGGCAAACGCTACCTCGACGCGCTGTCGGGCATCTACGTCGTCTCGGTCGGCCACAACAACCAACGCGTCCTGTCGGCCCTTCGTGCACAGCTCGATACCTTGTGCTTCTCGCCGCCGATGCATGGCACCAATCCGATCGCAGTGCAACTGGCCAACCTCCTGGCCGAGCTAGCACCCGGCGATCTGTCCACCGTGAAATTCCAGTGCGGCGGCTCTGAGGTGACCGAAGCTGCGATCAAACTCTCCCGCCAATACCATCGCTTGACCGGCCATCCAAGCAAGTACAAGATCATCAGTCGCTACCTCTCGTGGCACGGGTCCACGCTCGGCTCCCTGTCGGCGTCGGGCCTGAAGTCGCGCAAGACGGTTAACGAGCCGTTGGCGCCCGGGTTTATCCATGTCTTTCCGCCGACCTGCTACCGCTGTCCATTCAAGAAAAGCTATCCGGACTGCGACATAACCTGTGCGACGCTCATCGGCGACGTGATTGAGATGGAAGACGCGGACACGGTGGCGGCAGTGATGGTCGAGCCGATCGGCCACACCGGCGGTATCATCGACCCACCGCCGGAGTATCTGCCGGTGCTGCGCGAACTGTGCAATCGGCACAACATCCTGTTGATCTTCGACGAGATCATCACGGGGGCGGGACGAACGGGCCATTTGTTTGCTGCCGAGACATTCGGCGTGGTGCCGGATGTGCTGTGTACTGCCAAGGGCTTATCAGGCGGTTACGCGCCGCTGTCAGCGATGATCTGCCGCAAACCGATCGCCGATGCGTTCTGGGGCCCGTTGTCGGAAAACCCGGGATTCGTGGAAGGACACACGTTCGAGGGCAATCCGATCTCCTGTGCCGCCGGCCTCGCGGTGCTGCGTGAGATTCTAGAGCGTGATCTGTGCGGCAACGCGCGAGCGCAGGGCGAACGATTGCGTACCGGTTTCGAGCAGCTAGCGCGGAAGTACGGGGTTATCGGCGACATCCGCGGCAAGGGACTGTTGCAAGGCATCGAATTCGTACGCGACCTGAAGACGAAGGAACCGTTTGCGGCGAATACGGCATTCGGCGTGCGCGTCGGCCGACGCGCGCTTGCGCATGGCCTGTTGTGCCGTTTCGACCCGAACTGGCTCGCCTTCGGTCCGCCGCTTGTGGTGACCACGGAACAGTTGGAAGAGATGCTGGCCGTGCTGGACCGCAGCATCGGCGCAACGCTCGCGGAGTTGGGCGGCGCCGCATGACTTAGAGATGTGCTGATCTTGAGACAAAGCGCCATCCCCTTTGAGAAGTTGATCTGAGCCGCGATTGAAAACGCGCTCATCGAACCGACGAGACCTCGTTTGCGTCTTGCTGGGACATCATTGATGCCAGGTTCGCTGATTTCGCCGATGTCGGAATTAGCACCAACATACGAATTCGATGAAGGAATCCCGTCACGGCGAAGAGCTCTCGAGCCCAAAAAGAAAGGGCTTGCAGGGCACTACAGAACGGCTAGAATGGGCGTGTGGTTCGAAAAAAATGCGGGCGTAATTCAGTGGTAGAATGCTAGCTTCCCAAGCTGGACGTCGCCGGTTCGAATCCGGTCGCCCGCTCTCAAAGAATCGCTGACTGTGATTGTCATCGGTTCTTTTTTCTTGCCTACAAATGAAGTTGCGTCGATTCCTTCGCTCGGCATAGTCGTTTGTCCATCAATGGTCATCTTGTCAGATTTCAACCAGCGAGATTCTCTCTTTCAACCAATTTGGCGCATGCAAAGGACCGCTCCCATAACCGCAGCATTCAGGCCACGGTGGGCGTTGTTTGGGACGCCTTTGTGGTACAAGGGAACAGGCGAAGAAGGCAAGTTCACCGGTAACCGTTCACATCGCGGGCAACAGGGACGGCGTGTGTTATCCGCTGTAGTGGGCTTGAACCGTGGCGAGGAGCCAGGAAAAGACGTTGCGGCTTTGGCGACGGCAGGCTTCGATCACCGCGAGCAAACGCTCGACGAACTGACTGCCCGTCGCGGATTGCGTGCCAAACGACAGCTTACGCCAGATCACGGCATGACGCAGCGCCTGCTCTGACGAGTTGTCGGTCGACACCGCGCCTTCGCTGTCGATAAACGTCCACAGGCTGTCGCCATGCTCCACAAGTTCTTTGCATAAACCCTAGGTGAACTCGCTGTAGTATGCAATGGAAAACGTGACACTTTACGTGGCACCGAGGCAAAAACAGCCGTTAGGCCCGAAGACGAAATCGACACAAGATGAGACAGGACAGGAGTTAGAGGAAAGAGGCCCCTCCCGAATTCGCGCCGGGGATGGCGGATTTGCAATCCCAGCGGTTGTTTTTTTGGCACTTTTCCGCAAGTCCAGAAAATGAACCGAATTACAATCCTCTATTCAAGTTGCGTCAAAATCCATCTCCCCTGGTGTTTTCCCGTTTGTGTCCGATTTATGTCCTCCTAGCTCCAAAGTGAGGGGGATTTGAGGGGGGTTTTTGCCCCTGGTTTTGAGCCGTCTCCATTCGTGTTCGCATTTCAAGATTCGAGCGCACGCCAACACAATAGAACGCAGTACAGCGAACTTACATCCGTCGAATTTCTCACGCAAAAAATCTTAATTCCCCGGCAACCTGACTTCGGAGGCGGCTCGATTCGTTAATCAACAATGATATGCAGCTTCGCTTTGAAATTCTTGTCGTTGGTGATAGGGCATACCTTCATGGCGTCGATGGAGGAAATCTCGGGCAATGGGTTCTTGACGTTCGGGAATGCATAGAGCGAAAGGGTTTCGCCGGTGCGATGATCCCATAAGCTGAGCTAGCTTCCTGCGCTTCGATACCGCTGCAATGCGGCACGAAACACGTACCGACTCGCCCACAGCACTACGAGCGCCGATCCGATCGTGTACCACGCCAGCCAGGACGAGTCCAATCCCTTGACCATCACGCGGGCCGGGACGTTTGTCACCAGCATGATCGGCACCGCGAACGAAAAGAAGAACTGCGTCGGATACGCAAACCTTCCCTTGAAGATCTCCCGTGGATAGCGCATCAACGTTGTGAACAGCCACCACATTTCAAAGAGGCTCTGGTTGCGCATCATCCAGATCGACGCCGACATTAACAGCAGCATGAAGCCATACGCGAGCGCCATGCCGCTGATGAAAAGAACAACGAGTAGGATGGCCTTGAAGAAATCGAGTTCCCAGCCACCCAGCCAGAAGGCGTATCCCATCACGCTCAAGCCGAGCGCGATGTTTGGCGCGCACGACCAGTCGATGTGCTTGCAACTAACGAGGAATTGCTCGTCAATTGGTTTCAGCAGGAAGAAATCGAGATCACCCGTGCGGACGAGATCGGAGAACTGGTTGCAATTGTCAAGAAACAGCATCTCCATCAGGCCGCCCATGGTGAAGTAGCAGCCGATGAAAAACAGGTATTCGTAGACGTCCCAGTCCGCAATTTTCGTGGTTTGCTGAAAGATGGTGAAATTGAAAACGAGCAACATGCCCAGCCAAAGCAACTCGACGGCGACCTTGACGACGAAGTTGGCGCGAAACGCCATCTCGCCGAGCAGGCTGAACTTGGCAAGGGAAAGCCAGAGTTTGACATAGCGCCAAAGCATAGATATCGACCATGTTAGCCCGAGGCGCATGCAATGGGGAGCCAGGCCCCGTTCTTGCACGCAGACGAACGCCCTCGCTTTCAGGGAAACGCGTCCAGGGACAGGCGCAGCCGCCTGGTCCATTCGCGCAGTTCACTGCGCAGACGGCGATCGCGCTGGATTGCATCCGCCATCGTAATCTTCGTAAAACGCATCGACTGACCAGGCCGCAGTTGGCCAAGGGCGTCGAGATCGGCGCCGATGACCTGGGCAATCTTGGGGTAACCGCCGATCGTCTGGCCGTCCACTCCCAGCACGATGCACTGCCCGTCCGGCGTCACCTGAACGGCGCCGGGGCAGACCGGCTCGGAGAGCATCTCTCGCTGCGGCATCGAGAGCGGAGTACCCTTGACGCGCAGCCCCATGCGATTGCTGGCGGGGGTAACCACGAAGGTCTGCGCGTAGAATTCCTCCTCCCTGAACCAATCGGATTGCAGCCCGGGCAGGGCCGCCACGATTAGAGCCGGCGCATCGGTCCAGCCCAGGTAAGGGCAATAACGGGATGGAACGGTACCGGGCACACTTGGTAATAAGTCGCCTTCCTTGATGGGTGCAAATGCCGATCGGCTCGCGAGAATGGTCGGAACATCGAAGCCGCCTCGAACACATAAGTAGGCACGCATGCCGAGTGCGGCACCGCCGATCTGCAACTCGGCGCCTGGGTGCATGGTGAAAGCGTGGTCCGTGCCGATGCGATAGCCATCAAGATGCACGTCAAATGGGGCCCCGAAGAGGACACAGCCGAGGGTTGCTTCCGCGCGCAGCCGTGGGCCCATGAGAGCGATTTCCAGCGCAGCAGTATCGGGCGGATTGCCAACGAGCGCGTTGCCGAGCGCATAGGATCGGCGGTCTGCCGCTCCGCCGATTGCAATGCCGAGGCTGCGCGTGCGCGACCGACCCAGGTCTACGATGCGTGATTCGATTCCGGGTTGGAGTACAAGCAAGCTCATGCAAAAGCTCGGAGGGTGATGCCTCGCAGGGTGAATGCCTCACGCAGAGCCCGCACGAAGTCGAGAGCTTGCGGATTATCGCCATGCACGCACAGGCTGCGAATGCCGCGATCACGCAAGAGCCAATTCGCCTGCGTGACGGCTTGCTCGACGTCGTGAACGAAGGCGTCAGGTTCGGTGCGCGGAACAAGTGTACCATCGGCGCGATAGCGGCGATCGGCAAAGCCTTCCGCGATGAAGCCGGCGCCGGCCTGACAAAAGGCCTCCAGCCGCGATCCCGGTTGGCCCATGACAGGCATCTGGAGGATTTCACCTGCCTTGGCGATCGGCCTGGCCACGGTATCGTCGTGGAAAGCCTGATTGTAGAGTGCCCCGTGCGGTTTGAAGTATCGGATCGTGACCCCATCCGACTTGGCCAACCCAATTAGCGCGCCGACCTGGTAGAGGCAAAGTTCCAGAATGGCTTCCTCGCGCAAGCGATGTTCCCGCCGGCCGAAATGTTCGCGGTCGGGATAACCCGGATGCCCCCCCACCTGAACGCCGTGCTTGGCGGCCAGCCGCAGGGCAACATGGGCGCTGGAAAGATCGCCGGCATGAAAGCCGCAGCAGATGTTGGCCGAGGTGACGAGAGCCATCAACTCCGCGTCCGAGCCGCAGCCTTCGCCGAGATCGCTATTTAAGTCAAGAATCATCAGGAACTCAGATCGTGGTCCGGGGTTATATAGTCTTATGCTGACGTGCGCGCTCGCATCGCCGCAGGTGAACGGCTAACGAATAGTAGCCGAAAAATCGTTTCCTCCCCAAGATTTTATTGTGTTCAGCCGATGGGCCGGGTAGTGTAATAATATCAGCCTTGGAACAATTTACCTCTACGCATAATAACTTACCCAGACTTCCCCCATGCCATTCCGCCTCCTCTTGCCCGTTCTTACAGTCTTGTTTCTGGTCAACGACAACCTGCCGGCGGCCGATTGGCCCATGTGGCGTTATGACGCCAATCGCTCGGGGGCGTCGCCGGCTTCCTTGCCCGGCAAGCTGTACCTGCAATGGGTGCGCGAGTACCGTCCCCAGACGCCGGCGTGGCCAGATCAGGCTAAGATGCAGTTCGACATTGTCCGCGAGCCGGTCATCGTTGGACAGACGATGTACTTCAACTCGTCGCGTTATGACGCGATCCGCGCGGTGAATACACGCACCGGCGAGGAAAGATGGACGTACTTTGCCGATGGTCCCATTCGTTTCGCTCCGGTAGCCTGGGAAGGCAATCTCTATTTTACCTCGGACGACGGATACCTTTACTGTCTGAAGGCGGACGAAGGGAAACTGCTGTGGAAGTTTCGCGGCGGGCCGAGCGACCGCAAGATTCTCGGCAACGACCGACTGATCTCGACCTGGCCAGCGCGGGGCGCCCCGGTGATTGCGGACGGAATGGTCTACTTTGCCGCCAGTATTTGGCCCTTCATGGGCATCTTCATGCATGCCCTGGATGCTCGCACGGGAGCGGTAGCCTGGACCAACGACGGCGACGGCTCGCTCTACATGAAACAGCCGCATAACACCGATTCGTTCGCCGGGATTGCCCCGCAAGGTCCGCTGGTTTCGATCGGCAACAAGCTAATCGTTCCCGGCGGACGATCCGTGCCCGCCACCTTTGACCGCAAGACCGGCAAGTTTCTCCGGTATCAACTCGCGGAGCATGGCAAACGCGGCGGCGGGTCCGAAGTCGCTGCCATTAATAACCTCTTCTTCAATGGCGGCGCGGTGTTCGACATTGATTCGGAAAAACACCTCGCTGACTCAGGCAAACAAGTCGTGCTCACGAAGACGCACGCGTTTACTTGGGACAAAGGCGTCTGCCGAGTCCTCGATCTCAAGAAATCCAAGTCCCAGGATGCGGAAACGGAAGATGCCAAGGGCAAGAAAACCAAGGTTACCCGTTTCGTCATGCCGGAAGTCGCGGCCACGAAGGTGGCGAACGTAGACACCATGATCAAGGCCGGCACGCGGCTTTACCTCGGCGGCGGCGACAACGTGGCTGTCCTTGATTGGGACGTGAAAGCCAAGAAACTCTCTCCCAGCTGGAACCTGGCCGTCAAGGGACAGGTCGTGCGACTTGTCGCTGCGGATGATCGGCTCATCGTCGTAACGCGTGAAGGGGGTATTTACTGCTTCGGCGCCGATGAAAAGCAGCCGGTGGTCCATGCCAAGCCAACCGATGAGGCCTCGGTCCCTTCTGCCGAAGTCAAATCGCGTGTCGAGCAGATACTGACGGCGGCGAAAACCCGAACGGGCTACGCCGTCATCTGGGGGCTGGGCAACGGCGAGCTTATCGAGACGCTGGTGCGTCAAAGCAGTCTTCAGGCGATCGTCATTGAGCCGGACGTGAAAAAGGTACAAGCGTTTCGTACGCAGTGGACCCGGTCCGGGCTGTATGGCACTCGCATCGGGATCGTTCCCGGCGCCTGGCAATCGGTCGAACTGCCCGCATACGTCGCCAACGTTATGGTTTGCGAGAATCCGGACCTCGTGGATGCGGCATTTCTCGCCAAGGCGTATCAATCGTTGCGACCCTATGGCGGTACGTTATGCTTCGGCGCCTCCGAGCCGATGGAAAAACTCCAGGCAACCGTGTCGGAGCAGAAGCTGGTGAACGCCAAAGTGAAATCGAGCCAGGGGCTCGTAACTATTACTCGCGACGGCGCTCTTCCAGGTGCCGCTAACTGGACCCACGAACACGCCGACGCTTCCAACACGCGTGTCTCACGCGATGTGATCGTCAAGGCGCCGATGGGCGTACTCTGGTTCGGCGGCCCCACGAGTGAAGGCATCCTGCCTCGCCACGGCCACGGCCCGCAACCGCAGGTGATCGATGGCCGCATGATTATCGAAGGCATTGACCTGATGCGAGCCATCGATATCTACACCGGGCGATTGCTGTGGGAAACCAAGCTGCCGGGCGTCGGGTACTTTTACAATAACCTCGCACATCAGCCTGGCGCCAACGCCTCGGGGAGCAACTTTGTCTCGACGTCCGACGGCATTTACATCGCTTACCACAACAAATGCGTTAGGCTCGATCCTGCGACCGGCAAGAAGATCGGTGAGTACCCGCTGCCGATCATGCCGGGCATGAAAGAATCGCCGCGCTGGGGTTACATCAATGTCGTCGGCAATTATCTGATCGGCGGGGCGGATCCACTCTTCAATCCCAAGATGGCTCCGCCGCCTCCCAGGGAAGAATTGAAGGGGGACGACAAGGATCCGCCCGAGAAGAAAGAGCCGGAAAAGAAGACCGAGAAGGAACCCGAGGAGAAGAAGGCCGCAAAGGATTCCCCGCTCACCAAGCTCATCAAGGTCGTCAAGGGCTTCAGCGATAACATGTCGGCGAGCCGGCATCTCGTCGTCATGGATCGGCAGACCGGCAAGGTGCTCTGGACCGTGACGGCGCAGGCCTCGTTTCGGCACAACGCCACGTGCGTTGGCGGCGATCGACTCTATACGATCGACCGCCTCTCCGGCGAGCAGCAGGCCCGTGTGAAGGACGATGCCGATGGTCCCAAGCCGCGCTTGATTGCCTTCGATCTCAAAACCGGCAAAGAAATCTGGAGTGCCGATACGGAAGTGTTCGGGACCTGGCTCAGCTACTCGGAAAAACATGATGTTCTGGTGGAGGCGGGCCGGGTGGCGCGCGACTCGCTCTTCGACGAACCCAAGGGCATGCGCGCCTACCACGCCAAGGACGGCAAGCTGATGTGGTTCGACAAGACCTACAGTGGCCCCGCCATGATTCACGGCGACATGATCCTGCAAGACCAGAGTGCCTGCGATCTCCTGACCGGCGCTCCAAAGATGCGTAAGGACCCCATCACTGGCGAGTCGACGCCGTGGAAGTGGATTCGGAACTACGGTTGCAACACCCCGATGGCGTCCGAGCACCTGCTCACCTTCCGGTCTGGCGCGGCGGGTTACTTCGATCTCTGCAATGACGGCGGCACGGGCAACTTCGGCGGATTCCGCTCCTCCTGCACCAACAACCTCATCGTCGCCGGCGGCGTTCTCACCGCTCCCGAATACACGCGGACCTGCACCTGCGCCTACCAGAACCAATCGTCCATCGGGCTTATTCACATGCCAAACGTCGAGATGTGGACTTCCTTCGGCAGCAAGGATATCAAAGGGACCGTCAATCGGCTCGGCCTCAACTTCGGCGCGGCCGGTGATCGCAAAGCCGAGGACGGTACTCTCTGGCTCGAGTATCCATCCATCGGCGGCATCTCCCCAGCCGTGCAGGTTGCCACCAAGCCAGCGAAAGTCGAGACTTTTCGCCGACACGCTTCGGCCGTTTCAGGTCCCTATAGCTGGGTGGCTTCGTCCGGTCTGAAGAACGTCAACGAGATCTCCGTGGCACTCGGCCCGATGACGAAGCCCCAAGCCTACACTGTGAAGCTCTACTTCGCTGAACCGGATAAGCTCTCGGCAGGGAAACGCGTCTTCGACGTGTCGATCGGCAATCAGCAAGTGCTGACCGATTTCGATGTTGCCAGGGAAGCCGGCGAACCGGAACGTGCGGTCGTCAAGGAGTTCAAAGGCATCAGCGCGCAGGGCACTCTGGTAATCCGCTTGACGCCCACCGCCGCTGCGTCGGTGCGAGCCCCAGTGATCTGTGGGCTGGAATTGATTGCCGAGAGTAAGGCAAATCAGAAGTAGAAAGTAAGAAGGCAAAGGGAGAATGCCGGCCGCTGGGTTTCATTGCTTTCCACTTTCTACTTCTTACGTTTCACTTCAAACGCGTGGTTTCATGCACGTCACTGTTCACTACTTAGCCCAGATCAAGCGTGCAGCTGGCTGCAATTCCGAACTGGTCGAGATTCAGTTTGGCACCTTGAGCGACCTCATGCGGAAGCTTGCCGCTGCACACGACGCGAATTTCAGGTCGCTGCTACTGGATGACGTCGGGGAACCACGCCGGTCGCTGCTGTTCTTCGTCGGCGACAATCATGCCGACCCGGGCCAGGCACTGAACGACGGAGATGAGATCTCGATTCTCGCTCCCATGGCTGGCGGTTAGCATATATTCACTTCATGGCCGAGAATTCCTCACTTTCGGACGCCGACCGCGCTATCTACGATTGGCAACTACCGATCACAGGCTTCGGCGAGGCCGGGCAACTTCGCCTCAAGAACGCGACGGTGCTGGTCTCGCGCATCGGCGGCGTCGGCGGCACGCTGGCGCTGCAACTTGCAGCAGCGGGCGTGGGCAGGATCATTCTGGCCCACGCCGGCGACCTGCGACCCGATGACCTCAATCGCCAGCTTCTCATGAGCCACGCAGGTGTGGGGCAATCGCGAGTTGATCAGGCCGCCGTTCGCTTGCGAGGATTCAACCCATTGATCGAGGTCGTTCCGTTTGCGGAGAATATCCACGCGGGCAACGTCGATATCCTCGTACGAGAAGCTGACGTAGTCGCCTCGTGCGCGCCGCTTTTTTCCGAGCGATTGCTGCTGAATCGCGCCGCAGTCGAGCAGAAAAAGCCGTTGGTCGATTGCGCGATGTATGAGCTTGAAGCCCAACTGACTACGGTTCTGCCGAGCCACGGGCCCTGCCTGGCCTGCCTTTATCCGACCGAGCCAGAAGCGTGGAAACGACGTTTTCCTGTCTTCGGCACCGTTGCAGGTACGATCGGCTGTCTCGGCGCGATGGAAGTCATCAAGGTCCTCGCGGGGCTGGGTGAGCCTCTTGTCGGCAAATTGCTGATTTGCGATCTGGCCGACATGTCGTTTCGCAAGGTTCACTTGAAGCGTAACGACGCTTGCCAGGTGTGCGGCAACTCTGCAAACGAGCCGGCGACATAGGAGTCTAAATGATCGATTGCGATTCGTCTCGCCGGTTAGGCAAGCACAGTGCCCACAGGCGGCGAAGAATTCTGTGGGGTAAGGCCACGCGGTTTCCGCTTGCATTGCACCTCTCGCGGCTCGATAATCGCCTTCAACAAAATCCCTCTAATGGAGATACCCCATGAGATTTGGCGCACTGCTTCTCCCGCTCGCCGCCCTACTCTTGTCGTTTCCTGTGAGCGAGGCGCAGGAAAAGAAACTCATCCGCATCGGCATCATCGGCCTGGACACATCGCATGTGCCGGCCTTCACCGGGCTCTTCAACGATCCGAAGAATGAAGGCGACCTCGCCGGATTCAAGGTCGTCGCGGGCTTCCCCGGCGGCAGCAAAGACGTCAAGGCAAGCTACTCCCGCGTTGAAATGTTCACCAAGCAGATCCAGGAGAAGCACGGCGTTGAGATCGTCGATTCCATCGACGCGCTTGTCAGCAAGGTGGATGCGGTCCTGCTCGAGAGTGTCGATGGCCGACCACACCTGGCGCAGGTGATTCCTGTCTTGAAAGCAGGCAAGATTGTCTTCATCGACAAGCCGATCGCTGGCTCCCTCGCCGACGCGATCATGATTTATGAGCTTGCGCAGAAGCACAAGACTCCGGTGTTCTCCAGCTCCGGCCTGCGCTACGCAACCAATATCCGTGCTGTCAAGGGGGACCCGAAGGTCGGCAAGGTGCTCGGCTGCATCTCGTACAGCCCGTGCGAAATCGAGGAGCACCATCCCGATCTCTTCTGGTATGGCGTTCATGGCGTCGAATCGCTTTACACGATCATGGGCACCGGCTGCAAGTCAGTGTCACGCACCCATACCAAGGGCGCAGACATGGTCACCGGTGTCTGGGAAGACGGACGCATCGGCACCTACCGTGGACTGCGCTCGGGAAAGCAAGAATACGGCACCTTTACCTTCGGCGAAAAGGGGAACATCAGCACCACCGGCTACGTCGGCGGCTACAAACCGCTTGTGATTGAGGTGGCGAAGTTCTTCCGCACGGGCATCGCGCCGGTCAGCGCAGCGGAAACGATCGAAATCTTCGCGTTCATGGAAGCCGCGGACGAAAGCAAACGGCAAGGCGGCGCGCCGGTGACGATTGAAAGCGTCATGAAGAAGGCGCGGGCGTTCAACTCCAGCAGAACCCTGCCGTAAGAACGAAAAAAGCCCAGGGACCGCTATCCCTGGGCGTGCGCAACTACACTTCTTTACCGCGTGATCACCACCACGCCATCGCGGTCGAACTCGATGCGCGTGAATTGGCGCAGGCCGTAACTAAACTCGATGGAATCCCGGGTCACATTGACGCGGCGAGGTTGCCCCTCCGGCAACGTGAAACGGACCACCTGCGGCTGCTTCGTGACCGGATTCACGATGGTCACTTCAAAAGATCCAGCCTTGGGCTGGAACGACTTCGCAAATGATTCGAGGGTCGGGACTTGCCCTTGTTGAACCGGCAGCGGCTGATCGTCGTTCGGCGGCAACGGTTGAGGTGCCGGAATCACTTCCTTGGCGGGCGGCATCGGCTGCACGATCACCGGCGGCGGCAGGTAAACCACGCGCGGGCCGAACGGGCTGTAATAGGTCGGGCCGTTCTCTGGAATATACAAATTCACGAACGGCGCTCGGACCGATACCCCACCACCCACCGCCACGCGTACAAACGGAGCACGGACAAAAACCTGTGCCTGGCTCACGGACGCCAAACCAAGCAATGTCATCCCGATAGCCGTGCTGAGGATCAAGGTACGTCTCATGGTTGTACTCCCTAAAGAAGTGAGGCGAATTCCTACTATGTCATTGTATCAGACGAAACAATCGAGGTGGGTGAGAAATCCAATCAAAACGCGCAGCGCCTCTCAAACGCGAAGCCGCCGTCGGTGAGATCTGGTTTTTTTTCAACGCATTCACTTGGATCGTCGTGGCGTACCGTGCGGTCGGGCGCGCCCCTGGCGACGCGCCCTACTTGGCTGAATCGATACGAATGACAAGCGGCTCCGTCCACGACTTGTGCTCACCATCGTAGTAAGCATAAGCCCGGCTGGCGGGCCCACTGAACCTGCCGGGAAAATGGCAGACCAGGTCCAGGTCCACCTTGACCGCTCCGTTCGGCGCTAGGTCGCTGCAATAAAGGACGAGCTCACGCCCGCGCAATTCCCATCTACGGATCGGCCCGTTGCCTTCAACCAACGCCTTGAGCTGAGGAGCGTCGTCCGGCAAGGACAGCCCGGCCGGAAGACCAAGGATGGCAACCGTAAGGCCTTGGCCCATGCCTGAATAGTTTTTGAGGACAGCGGTCAGCTTAACAGTTTCCCCCTCGGTTGCCTGCGTGGAATTGAGCTTGGCCGTGATCTCCAGCGGCGTCTTTGGGCCAGCCGGCAGCACAGTGGTGCGGTAGGACCACGTCAGCGTGTAGGGCATCGCATTTCTGCCATTGAGGTTGAGGCGAATCACGTTTTTGCCGGGCCGTAAGCGCTGCTCCGTGGGGAGACGGAGGGTGAGCATGTCCTGCGACCGTGTCGAGAAGCTGCTTCGGATCATGTTGTCCGTGTCGATGTCATCTGGTACGCCGAAGCGTTCTTGGCCGGGCGCACCAGATGCTACGCTAAGAGACACTTCACCGGGGTCGAGCATACGTGGATTTTCGTGGTAGTAGGCGATCAGCGCCTTCAGAGTCAGCGAAGTCGCCTGCGTGCTGCCGTACGCGCCGGTCCCCTGGCGTTGGCGCTGGAGCCACTGAACACCATTGTGTAAATTCTGACTGAACTCCAGGTTCTTGCCAACTTTGAGCCAACCAAGGACGGCAAGGGAAGTCGTTTCAATGTCAAGGTCTCGGCCACGGGATCCGGTGATGCTCGTCTTGGCCCCGCTGACCATACCATCGGGTTTTTGAGAAGCGACAACGGTGCGGAGCAATTCGACTCCCTCCTGCGTCTTTTTCGCATTCAAGTGGCTCAGCGCCGCTAGCGCGAGGTAGTAAGGATCCTGATTCGTCCTGGCTTCCTCACGCAGGCCAAGGAGATCTTTCTCGACATTGACTTTGATGCCACACTCGGTCTTGGCCCACAGGATATAAGCGTTGGCGACCGGTGTCGGAGGTTGGCCGGTCCCCGTGCGTTTCTTGACGTCACGCTGAGCGAGAACGCATTGCTCGGTCCGCCGCAGCAAGTCGTCGTCCATAGCTACGACCTTGGCAGAATCGCGCAGCACCATCATGGCATAGGCAGTGAGTGCCGCATGAGGCAGGGCGGCCTGGCCGAACCACTCGTAGCCACGCATTTCGCCGGAACGGTCTGGGTCGAGGCATTCGAATTCGGCCATCCGATGAAGTGAGGACGCAAGAGCTTGGCGGGCCTGCTTTTCCAGGGTTGGGTTGGCCTGTTTGGTCGCTTTCAAGAACTGAAGGAGCTGGGCATTGAGAGCCAGGCTCGACGCAGTCGGCTCGAAGCAGCCGGTCGGCTCGCGCTGAAGGGCCTCGATGGCGCCGGCGAGTTCTGCTATCGGCGAGGGATAGAAATGGGCCTGCACCTGCACGGTACCCGGGTTCCACTGCGCTGGAAGATCGATCGTGTGCTCGACTACCCCAGCGTCGATCAAGCCGCTGATCGAACGAGTAAACACGACTCCCTCTGGCACCACCTTGAAACGCCGTTCGATGGTATTGCCGAATCCGGCCGACTTGCCTGTCACTCGAAGCGACGCAATGCCTTCAGTGATCGTCGGTTTGATTTGGAACAACTCGCGCATCGATTGCCCCACCGGGAGAGAGGACTCGCGCGCCTGTTTGCCGATAAATTCCAATCCCGTGCCGAGGGCCTGCAACTGGCCCGCGGTGGCCCTGGCAGTGGTGTTCTGCAACGTGATGGGGACCGTGATCTGATCTCGACTGGAGATCTCTACGGGAGCATGAGGTTTGAAAGTAAACGGCAATTCGGAGGCAAGCTCGGCGCGATTGGCGCCAAGTCGGCCGTCGAGGGTGTGACTCAGCACAACCACCTGATACCGCGCGACCGAATCGGGCAGATCGAAGGCAACTTCGGCTTTGCCGTTCGGCATGATCAGCACGGGATGCCAGTAAATCGTCCCCCCTCCAGCGGCATGGGCCTCGTCCTTGTTCGGCTGGCGCCGCTGGGCGAATTCGCGAATGACGGAGGGCTGATTCACCGCAGGCATCTGCACGCGCCGGCCGACGTTCTTCAAAAGGAGTGCCTGGTAGTTGCCTTCCTCACGCCACTGTCGGTCTTGTTGTTCGGGCGGGGGCTGCATACCCTTCATGGGCAGGTCATTGACCAGGTGCTTCTGGGCCTCCGGCTGTTTCTTCATATTTGACGCATTGGGTGCCGGTTCGCGCCTCTTGTTTTTTTCATCGGCCACTTGCGCCAGCTTTTGTACGTCCTCGGCATCGTCTGGCAGTAAGTCTTCCGGGGCTGCGATCGGACCGATCACCGGCGCGGCGAGTTTCTTCTCGGCGGCCGCGCCGCCCCACAAGGCCGGATCCCCCTTGCGGTGGTCGAATTGGTTCTCGCCCATGAATGCGATGGTGCCAACGACGCTCGCAATGAATAGGAAGCCAAGCAATCCCAGGCCTGCGGTGAACCACGTACGCGGGCGGCCTGCACCCTCGGAGAGCCGACGCAGGCCGACGTTTACGAAAAAGAAACCCAAGAAAAGGAGCGTCAACAAGGCGCCCCCCAGTCCGAATTGAACGAGGTGGCGGCTTGTTTCGCGCAATTGTCGTTCAGCCTCTTCCACGCGCAGTCTCTCGCTTGCCATCAGCGCCAGGCTGCTTTCAACTGCCCGCTGCTGATCGTTGGGTGCGGTCTCCTCCTGCTCGGTCGAGCCCAGTTTTTTTTGTAACTCGATTGCCTGCTTGACAAAATTCTGATCGAGCGACTCCATTTCTTTCTGATCGGCGCCCACGAAATGGGCGACCGGGTTCACCGTATTGTTGAGGAGGCCCTGGAGCTTGCCCGGCTGCTGCTGCCGTACGAACATCTGCGGATCCTGCTCAGCAAAACGCCGCCAGCCCTGGCAACCCAGAAGCAGATCAAGCGATTGCGCCGCCTGCGGGTGATCCCCGAGGAGAAAATCTGCGTACTCGAGGTCTTCCGGGTTGCGTACTTCCGTCGTCAAGAGGAAATGGGTCGGCATGGTGCGTGCGGCCTTTTCGTCTGCCCGCCTGGCAATCGAATTGTTGAAGATGCCCACGAGGGCGACGGAGGGAACTAACACTTTTTTCTCATTCCGCGCGGCCAAGGACAACCGCACGGCATCGCCGGGCTGATAGCCGTCGCGGTCGCTCTTGATCTCGACGTCCACCTTCTCGGAACTCTTGCGATAGATGAGCCTCTCCGCAATGGGACGATGAATGATGTCCTGCGGGGTGCGGATGAGTTCGAAAACCGTCACGCGATAAACGCCACCGATCCCAAGGGCCGGCTTGAGCGTTGCCTGCACTGGCTGGTTGACGCCGGCGCGCACGAACTGATGGTCGATCATTCGTCCCCGGCAATAAGCGCCAACCAGAAGCTCACGCCGTTGCTGGGTGCTTTGCAGCAACACGTCGATTTCGTTCTCGATCACGCTTTCCGGGATGGTCATTACGACGCCTTGATCCTTGACTTCCGGCAATGACGTCGCCCGGTCAATACCCAAAGGGGAGTCAATGATCAACTTGTACCGTTTCTTGGCCTGCGGCACAAAAGTGAAGAAGCCCAGCCCTTGATTGATGCCCGGTTCAGCGGGATCGGACACGGTTTGCACGCGGGCGACTTCCTGGTCCTTTTCGTCGACGATTCGTCCTTCGATGTCGGCCGGCTTATTGGCAAGAGTCCGAGCCTGGAAGTAGACGCGGTTCGGGGCGCCGGCGATGAGATCGCCGCCTTCGGGATAGAATTCGACTTGCAGCTCGCGCACCACGAGCGGGATTTCACGCACGAGCGTCTCCGGGAATTCGTCGGTGCCGCATTCGAGCATGACCTTGCCAACGCCACGCGGCAGAAGAACGGGGACGCCGCACTCGAAGGAGGCCTTACCGTCCTGGTCGATCGAGAGTGGTTGATCGAAAACCTTTTGGCCATCGATGACGACGTAGGCACTTATCTGGCGTGGTTGCAATCCAGGCTGGATCGGGGCAACGCGAGCCTGCATTTTGATCTGGTCGCCGGCGCCGTAGGACGTGCGGTGGAAAGTCAACTCCTTGCGGAAGCGCGCCTGCTGCCAGCGTTGAACCAGAAACGAGCGTTTTTCCTCGTTGAATCGTTCATTGACTTCGCTGACGAGAAGGGTGTACTGGCCGACGGGGAGGTCCGCGGGCAGAGTGAAGTCGCCGACTCCCAGGCCATGAAGTTCGGCCCCGTCGGGCCCCCGGATCGGTTCATTCTTCGGGCCGGCCACGAGTCGGCTGGCAACTTCCTTGCGAAAGATCTCGTCATTCTTGGGTCCCAGGATGCGGTAGCGCAGGTGGAACGACTGCTGGGCGGGCTTCAGGCTGAAACGCTCAAGCGTCAGCGAACGAAAGCGAACGGTATCGCCCGGGCGATACAGCGGACGATCGGTTGCCAGATGCGTGACATACTCGGGGAAGACGATCTTGAGGTTATCGCCCAAAGCAACCAGCTTACCGTCCGGCTCCTTCGCGTCAAAGACAATAACCAAATCATCGCCGGGCTTGATGGGCAGCGCCGGCATATCGAAGTTGGCGCGGTTGTTGGCCTGGTACTCAAGCTTTTGCTGATACAGCGTTTCGCCGGTCTTGCTATTGACGACACGAGCCTGCGACGGCGACCTTGTACCGGGCTGCAGGTCCTGCTGCTGTCCACCTTTGCCCCTGCCTCCCGGCAGGGCCGGCTCGAAGTTGGCGAGTGCATTCCGCTCGATTTCATAGCGGGTTGCGGCACCGGCCTGCGCGACCTGAGGGCCATAAACGTTGATTCGGCTCTCGGCGCGTTTGTCTTCGATGGCCTTGCGTGTCTGGGTTTCTTTGGTTTTCCAGTCGTTGAACAGGGCGTCGATCTGTTCCTGAATGGCGCGGATCTCTTTTTGGTTCTGCGCTTTTTTCTGCTGGTGTTGCTCCTGTGCTTTTTCCAACTCACTCTTGGCCTTGGCAAGGCGATCCTTGTTGGCGGCAACGCTATCGATGCCGTCGCGCCAAACCGTCCAGCCAATGACGCTGCCGGCCGAGAAAAGCACGAACAAAATAGCCGCCGCCGCCGACCAACGATTGAGGAGCACGAAACGCCGCGACGGCTTGAACATCATCACGGTCGGAGCGGAGGAAGCTGGGGTTGCCTTGATGGGGGCCTTGAAAACGATCTCGGGATGAGCTTCCTTCACGGCTTGCGCCAGCAGGCTTTGTTGCGCCTGGGCCGACTTCAAACCAGTCTGGCATTCCGGGCAGCTTTCCAGGTGCGCGACAAACCCCGTACGCTCCTCGGACTCGAGGAGGTCGTACAGGTAAGGCAACAGATGTTTCTGGCAGTGGTCGCAGGTCATGGTCCACTTCTCCGCTGTTTAGCCACGCGACGTGGATGGCAATGGGCTAGACGCTAATTACACCCGCGTCGACAACGCACGGCTATACGAAAACTCACGCTCGAATGGCCTCCGGGCTCAATACCTTCCTCAATTTCTCCAGCGCGCTGCGCATCTGCGTTTTCACCGTGCTGACCGGGCAAGCGCGCATCTCGGCAATCTGCTCGTAGGTCAACTCGCCGTTTTGGCGCAGCAGAAACACTTCCTTCTCCTCCTCGCGCAAGTCGAGAATTGCCCGGCGTAAGTGGTCGAGCGTTTCCTTCTTTTCCAGCGTTGATCCCGGGCCGGCGTCCTTTGCCACCATGGTGTATTGCTCCGCGTTCAACGGGCGTGCCCGGCGATGCCACGCACTCCGCTGCAGGTCCTTGGCCGTGTTGAAGCAGACGCGAAAGATCCAAGCCCGCAGATTGAGCACTTGCGGCAACTGGTCGCGAGCGTTCCAGCACTTGATAAACGCATCCTGGGCGGCATCCTTGGCGTCCTCGCGGTTACCAAGAACGAAAATGAGCGTGCTGATCAACTCGTCTTTCAACTCATTGAAGGCGTCGACTAGCCGTTCCTCGGAAGTCGCGTGGCCATTCCTGACCTCGCCGGCTTCAATCAAGATGGCTGCAGCGTTTTTTGCCATACTTCACCGGAAAAGACGAGGCTCACAGGTAAAAAGCCCAAAGTAAAAAGAAAAAAGTAGGGTTTGAGGTCGCTTTTCGATGGATGTCGTTGTTTGTTGCTTTTTCCTTGGACGGATGCATTGTCCCAAAAATCGGGCCGCTGCCAAGAGACAAATTGGGGCAAAGTAAGGACGGCAAGCAAAGGGAAGTCTCACGCGTTTGCAAGCCAAAAGCCGGCTCTCAGTAGCCCGTTTGTTTCGAATTTCTGATTGACACCGACTGGACAGTTGACGAAAATACACCCACCGCACCCGCCCGTGCTGATCCCTACCTTCCGGGCCGCGCTCGATGAGTCGGCTGTCGCAGTTTGTGCTCTTGCCAGAGGTGAAATGATGCCTGGTCCGCGAACGCTCTCGGTGGTCGCTTTGTTACTCGGTTGCACCGTTACATGGGCCGGCGAAAAGCCATTGCGGCACATCATCGACGCGGAGATCAAGGCCGGCTGGCAGAAGGAGAAGCTCACGCCGGCGCCGCGCTCCAGCGACTCCGTTTTCTTGCGTCGCGTCTTTCTCGACCTCGTCGGCGTCATCCCGTCCTACGAAGAAACCACGGCATTTCTCAAAGACACGGATGCGCAGAAACGTCAGAAGCTGATCGACAAGTTACTCGCCGACCCGCGTTATGGCCCCCAACAAGCACATTACTGGGACCTCGTCCTCTTCGGCCGGCATCCGCAGAACATCTTCGATACCCGCAAGCACGATAGCTTCACGAAATGGATGGCCGGCGAGTTTGCCAAGAATGAGCCGTACGACCGCATCGTCAAGAAGATGCTCACGGCGGAAGAGGACGGCTCGGAAATGTTCTACGTGCAATATCGCAACGCTCCCGAAGAGGCTGCAACAGCGGTATCGCGGGTCTTCCTCGGCACGCAGCTGCAATGCGCCCGCTGTCACGATCACCCGTTCGAACATTGGACCCAAAAGGACTTCTTCGGCATGGCCGGCTTCTTCGTACGGCTCGTCGTCACGGACAACGGCGCTGGCGAAGGAAAAAGGAAATTCAAGATCGGTGAGAAAAGCACCGGCGACGTCCTGTTCGCCGGGTCCGTCAAAGAACTCAAGCCCGGCCAGAAGGGAGACCCGGTGAAGCTTCGCTTCCTCGGCAGCAAGGAAGACCTGAAGGAGCCGGAGATGCCCAAGGGCTTCAAGGATCCGGTGGTCAAGGGTAACATGAATTACCCGAAGCCGGCGTTCTCGCGCAAGGAGAAATTAGTCGAATGGATCACGGCCAAGGACAACCCCTACTTCGCCAAGGCGCTGGCCAACCGCGTATGGTCGCAGTTCATGGGCCGTGGATTCGTTCATCCGGTCGATGACCTCAGCGAAAAGAACGAGCCAAGTCATCCGGCACTGCTCAAGGCGATCGCAGATGGTTTGATTGAACACAAGTTCGACTTGAAATGGGTGATTCGCGAAATCGTGGCGAGTGAAGCCTATCAGGTTGGCGATACAGGCGCTGCTACCGAAGCGTTGCCGCGCTTTTATGAACGCGCTCGCGTGCGTCCCCTTTCGGTTGAGGAGTTGATGCCGTCGTTGAGTGTGGCGACGTACTACAATCCCGAGTGGGCCAAAAACACCGGCGACTACCGCGAATATTTCATGCGCTATTTCGGCGAGCCGACGGACGGGCAGGGACATTTCCAGGGGAGCCTCTCGGAGCATTTGTTCCTCAACAACGCACCGATGATCCGGCAATACGCGCAAGCTCGTAAGGGAAATCTGCCCGATACGTTGCTGACCTCAAAGGTCTCATGGGAACAAAAGGTCGATCGGATGTTCCTGTCGGTGCTCAGCCGCACACCGACGGGGCCGGAACTGGAACGATTCGTCAAGTATCTATCGGGCGATGCGAAGATGACGCCAGCGTTGGTTGAAGAAGCGATTTGGGTGTTGTTGAGCTGTTCGGAATTCCGATTTAATCGATAGTCGACTATTTGTTTAGCGCCCGCACCCTTCACACTGGTGCCAAACGAAAAAACACAATGTACGGTATCCAAAAGGGGGGGGGAAATAACCATGTTTCCAGCAAATACCATCCGCGAACACCTCGGCCGCCGCGCCTTTCTCAAAGGCGCATTGGCCACCGCCGGCGGCGTCGCCGTCGCCAATTGGGGCGGCCTATTCAGTTCCGAAACCATCGCCCAGGAGGCGCGACGCCAGAACAAGCGCTGCATCCTCCTGTGGGCGAACGGCGGCGCCAGTCAGATCGACACCTTCGACATGAAGCCCGGCCGGCCGACGGGTGGGCCGTTTCGGCCAATCCAGACCAACGTCAACGGCATCCAGGTCTGCGAATATCTTCCGCAGATGGCACGAATGATCGACAAGCTGGCGATCGTCCGCAGCATGCGCACCGAGTCGCCGGACCATCCCGACGGCATTTACCACATGCACACCTGCTACAAGCAGAACGAACGCATGCCGCACCCCGAGATCGGGGCAATGATCGCCAAATACCTCGGCAACCCAGAGGCGGACCTGCCAAGTTTCGTCCGCATGGGTTCGACTGGGAACGCCGGTTCGGGTTACCTAGGCCCGCGTTATGAGCCTTTCAACATCGGTCAGGATGGACGGTTGCCCTACTTCACTGAGCCTTCGGTCTCGCCCGTGGTACAACAGCGCCGCACGGACTTGCTAAATTTCATGGAAAAGGAACACGGCCGCGAACATCGGGCGGAAGCGTTCGAATCGCACCGCCTCGCCGAGCAGCGAGCCCTGCGACTGATGCGTGCTCGCCAGGTGTTCAACACCAATGATGAATGGCCACGCGCCAGTGAACGCTATGGCAACACCACGTTCGGCCGTGGCTGCTTCACAGCGCGCAAGCTGATCGAGGCCGGGGTGCCGTTTGTTGAAGTCGGCCAGGAGAACTACGACAGCCACGCCGACAACTTCACTGTTCACAAGGCCAACATGGACGTGCTCGATCCGGCTTGGAGCGGTCTGCTACAAGACTTGCAAGAGCGTAATCTACTTGCCAACACGCTGGTCGTCTGGATGGGCGAGGTCGGCCGCACGCCGTACATCAATAACCGCGCCGGTCGAGATCACTTCATTCGCGCCTGGACGATCGTCCTGGCGGGCGGCGGCATCCGCGGCGGTCAAGCCTACGGTTCCACCGATCGCGACGGCCGCGAGGTCGTCGATAACCCGGTCCGTGAAGGCGACCTGTTCGCGACCATTTACACTGCGTTGGGTGTCAACCCGCGCGTGCGCCATTACGTTGGCACCCGCCCGATCTGGGCGACCCCGGAGGGTTCGCGGCCGGTGCGGGCCCTGTTGGGGTAAAACACTTTCTCGCCACTCCCCAGGATGATCGCAGCTAATCCTGCGGGGTGGCCGTTCCCTGATGTGGGTAGTATTTTTTCACTACAATCCGCGGGGAGCGCCCGATGATCACTTTCAAATGTCCCGACTGCGGTGAAAAGATGGAGGTGAGCGACCGCAAGGCGGGCATGGACGTCGAATGCGTTCGCTGCGGTGAGATGGTCGAGGTGCCCGGCCAAGCACCCCGGAAACCCAGACCCGCCGGCCAGCAAAAGGACATCTTTACCCGCGAACATCTCACGATGATCGAGTTCATCCTCGCCATCGTGATCTTCTTGCCGATGGTGGGCTGCAATCTCTTCATCGGCGGCATGGCCTACTTTATCTTGAACGAAAAGTACCCGACCAAGGCTTACCAGATCCTGCAAGCAGCAATGATCGCCTTCGGCATCGTATTCTTAAGCGGGTGTTTGCTAAGTTGTATCCTCGGCATTGCCGGCAGTCGGCCGCCGGCCCCGCCTCCCCGGCAGATGCTGCGGCCCTGATCGCGCGGGGAAAGCTTGCCATCGTATTCAAGCTACCCTGTCGCCGCCAGAAAAGGAATCCTTTATGTTGCGCATGTTGACATTCGCCTTTGCTTTACTCGTCGTTCCGGTGGTTCACGCGCAGCCGACCTCGTTCACGGACGCCAAACTGGTCTGGACGATGCCGTGGGACGCCGACTGGGTGACCGCGGTCACCTTCGTCGGCAACGACAAGGTCGTGGCGGGGAACAAGATCGGGGAGATCCTCGTCTGGAACCTGCCGTCCGCACCTGACGGAAAGGCGCCGCCACCTGCGCACCGGTTAGCCGGGCACACCAACGAGATCACACGCATGCTTACCACGCCCGATCAGAAAACGGTAATCTCGGCAAGCCTAGACCACACGATCAAATACTGGGACATGACTTTTGAAAGCGGCGATCCGGGCATGGTAGTCCTCAATGAAAGAGCACGTTACGAGGCTGAGTCACGTAAGAAGAAGATGCCGCCCGCTGTCGAGGCAAAAGTGACGGTGCAAAAGTGTCGGCAAGAGTTGACAGGGCACAAGGACTGGGTGCTGGGCCTCTGCATGACGCCCGATGGTAAGACGCTTGTCTCCGGCGCTGATCGCGTCGTCGGGCCCAAGAAGGAGAAGGAAGGCGAGATCATCGTCTGGGATTTGCCGGCCGGCAAAGAGGTGCGCCGCTGGTACACCAAAGGTTGGCCGTGGGGGCTAGCCGTTTCTCCGGACGGGCAGACGGTCATCGCCTCCGAGCGGATTCCGCTCGTTTTCGATTCCGGCAGTCGATCCGCCCTGATGCTGTGGAACGCGCAAACCGGGGCGATGAAGATCGACCTCTCCAAGGAAAACAAGGAACGGATGGCCGCTGCGGCGTATTCCAGCGACGGCAAATGGCTCGCCGTCTGCCGCGGCGGCGAGTCCAACGGGTTGAGCGGAAAAATCACACTTCTCGATCCGGCCACCGGCAAAAAGGTCCGCGAGACTTCCCCTGGCCACCTCGATGGCGCAACCGACCTGGCGTTCCATCCGGACGGCAAGCACATCTTTTCTGCAGGCCGCGACACCACCGTAAAGATCTGGCGGCTCGAAGACGGCAAGCACGTGCGCGACCTCGGCCAGGGACGCGGCGGGCAATTCAAGGACTGGATCTGTGCCATCGCCATATCGCTTGATGGCCGCCGGCTCGCTGCCGCCGACATGGCGGGCATGGTCCATGTCTGGGCCCTATCGAAATAATACAAACTTTTTCAACCAGTCCGAAGAGTAAGCAATCGGACCGAAGTTCGCGCCTGTTGCAAATGCGCCCTTGTTGCGTGGAGAGAAGGTCACGACCAAGAAGTGTGCACTCAGCTGCCTTTCTTGATGCTCTTGCTGATCGCTGTCGCGGAATTCGTCATGTTGGCGTTGTTGGAGGTGCCTAGGTAGCCGACTGCTACCAACGCCACGACGATGATCAGCGAGATCATCATCAGGTATTCCATCAAGGTCGTGCCGTGACGGACTTGTCGTGGGGCGGGCGTTGCTTCTTCCTGTGGACGAGCCAGCAACAGCATCGTAGGGACTCCGTAATGAGTGCAAGTTGATTGGTTAGCGTTGGGTTGGCGTTGCGATTTTCAGGCCGACTCCTTTTGTGCGTCTTGTAGTTCTTGAGCCGGATCGGCGGGCTTGATCACGGGCACGCCTTGCTTCTGAAGTTCCTCCAGCATTTTGTTGAAGTCGTCGCGCATCTCGGTAAGGTAATCTCCGTCTCGCAGCTTGACCGGCCGCACGGCTTCGCCTTGCGCGATGGCCTGCATCGTCTTGCGAAAGCGTGCCGTCGGCCCGACCATGCGATGCGAAAAGCGAATCATGTCCCACGCCATGATCGGCACTAATATCATCAAGCAGACGAAAACCGGCAGATTGCTCTGGACCGTTTCCACAAACTGGCGGGCCGGATCTGTGGGACCTTCCGTCCACATTTTCCAGGCAAAGAGGAAGTTAAAGAAGACGACGAAGAATAGGCCGAGGTAGCCGGCGATTCGTACCGTCAGCCTGGTTTGAAACGGATCGACCCAGACTTTTTTCCGTTCTTCAGACATGGCATGCCTCCAACACGCTCCCCGTAACGGGGCGGCGTGCAAGCGTACTTATGGTCGGAGTTACCGTGGGCAGCGGCAATTAGATGGAATATAGGTCAGGAAAATGAGAAGACAAATCGACCGATGAACACTTGCGTTTTCTTGGGCACCGATTAGATCTACGACGCTAGTTCTAATATCTGAGGAATCACCTGTGGAAATCATTGCATCAACCTAACTGATTTGAATTCAATTGGTTATGACACTGATATTGGTGATTTCTCACCAGATCAGGGGTACGGCGCACCAATCGTATAACAAAGTAAAACGGCATTCCCAACCGCATGAAATCCTTGGAACGGAGGAGACCCCCAAACGACCGCGGGTAATTCTCTCGGACCATTTAGCACTGCGGTAGTAAACAATTGTTCCCCGGGTGGGAATCACCGATTGCGGCTTGATGATTGGATAGCCCCCTGCGAGCGGCAAGATCGGCGAGCTTCAATGCCACCGATTTGTTTCGGGATCGTCCATCGTATGGCCGAGGGCGTCGAGCAGGGGCCAAACTTCGTTCGGAATTGGTGTGTGGGCGAGTTCAACGGTCTCGGCAAGCCGCTCAGGGCGTGACAAACCGATGATGGTAGTGGTCACGCGGGGATCGTGCGTCGAGAATTGTAGCGCCGCCGCGGCCAGCGGGATTTGAAAGCGTTTACAGATGGCGTCCATCTTGCGGACGCGATTGAGTAGTGCCGGGTCGGCAGCCTGGTAGGCGTATCGTGGATAGGCGTCGGGCCCCTTGGCAAGGATGCCGCTGCCGTAAGGGGCGGCGTTCAAGACGGCAATCCCCATCTTCGCAGCCAGATCGAGCAAAGGCTCAGCACAACGGTTGAGGAGCGTAAAACGATTGTGCGTGATGACGGCCTCGAACGCACCTGTTTGAACATAACGTATCATCAGGTCGATAGGGCCTCCCGCCACGCCGACGTGGCCGATCACTCCCTGCTCCTTGAATTTGAGCAACACGTCAGCGGCGCCGCCTGGGGCCATGATCTCTTCGAAGGAGGCGTGTTCCGGGTCGTGCAAGTAAACGATCGGCAGCTTCTCGACGCCGAGCAATTTCAGGCTTCGCTCGACGGAACGCTGGATTTGCGCCCCCGAGAACTCGCCGGTCTTGAAGTGACGGTCAGCCTTCGTCGCCACCAGGTAGCCGCTCGGAACCCCCCCGAGCTCGCGAAGGACGATTCCGATGCGGCGCTCGCTCTCCCCGTCCCCATACGATGCCGCCGTGTCGAGCAGGTTAATCGGCGATTGAAAGCAGGCCCGTAGCGTCGTCAGCGCCTGTTCCTCAGCCACATCATAGGCGAATGCCTCGGGCATGTTTCCCAGCGGCGCACAGCCGATGCACAGGGGGGTGACTCGCAGCGGCGTCTTGCCGAAGGCTCGAAGCGGCAGAAAGGTCGGCATGCGCAGCGGGCTCCGGGTAGCGCCGCGTGCGGCCCGGCGCTGGCATCGTGCCGCACGAGCACCAAGCCCCAGCGGCGTCTGCGTTCATTGTACGAACACGCTGCGTGTCCTATAATACCCCTCGCGGGTCGCCGTTGCTCCTCTTCCTCCCTTCGAGCTGCCAGACTAATGAAAGAACTGCACCACGAATGCGGGATCGCGGCGATCTATCACCTGGAGAGCCCGACCCCGTCCCGGCTTGCTCCCAAGGAAGGGCCGGAGCACGTCTCCCGGCTCATGGCGCGCATGCTGCTCGATTTGCAAAACCGCGGACAACTCGCCGCTGGCATGACTACCTTCAACCCGGCGCGTGACAGCGTCTTGAGCACCTACAAGCAGATCGGCACGGTCATCGAGGCCTTTCGGCTCAATCACCCGGCCAAGTTCGAGAACATCATGCGCGAACACGCCGGCCGCGCCGCCATTGGCCATGTCCGCTACGCGACCTGCGGCAAGAATGACCGCGACCACGCTCAGCCCTTCGAACGTTATCACGGGCGAAAGTGGAAGTGGTTCGCCATGGCCTTCAACGGCCAGCTCACGAATTACCCCGACCTCAAATCCGAACTGCTCACCAAGGAAGATTACTACCTGATGCGTGATGTCGACACCGAAGTCATCATGCACTACCTGAGCTACGAGCTGCGCGGCGATGATCGCCCCGACCTGGTGCAGGTCTTCAGAAACCTCGCGCAGAAGTTTGACGGCGCGTACAACATGGTGTTCATGAACGGCCACGGCGATATGGCCGTGGTGCGCGACCCGCTGGGTTTCCGCCCGCTGGCGTACGCCACCGATGGCCCGCTCTTTGCCGCTGCCAGCGAGAGTGTCGCTCTCTCCAACCTCGGCTTCACCACGGTGAAGACGCTGCAGCCCGGCGAGATGGTATTGATTCAGGACAATCAGATGCGCGTCGAGCGTTTTGCCGAGCCACGCAATCGCACCGCCCATTGCTTCTTCGAATGGATCTACTTCGCCAACGTCGCCAGCACGCTTGACGAACGCAGCGTTTATTTGTCGCGGTCAGCCCTCGGCAAGGAACTCGCGATCCAGGAGCATCGGCTCGGTTTGATCAAGCCTGATTACAACACCGTCGTCGTACCGGTCCCCGATACGGGGAAGGCAGCTGCCGATGCCATGGCGTTTGAACTCGGCGTGCCTTCGGTCGAGGGGTTGATGCGCAATCGGCATATTGGCCGTACGTTTATCGAGGGGAATAACCGCGTCGATCGGGTTCGCATGAAGTTCTCGCCGTTGCGGGAAGTGCTCGAAGGCCGGCGTGTCATCCTCGTCGAGGATTCGATCGTCCGCAGCACCACGTTGAAGTCGCTACTATCCTTGATCCGCGAACGCGGCGGCGCCAAGGAGATTCACGTTCGTGTCGCCTGCCCGCCGATTATTGCTCCGTGCTTCTACGGCATCGATATGTCCACGGTGAGTGAGCTCTATGCACCGAGATTCATGCGTGGCAAGGTCATTACGCTGGAAGAGCAGCAAGCCATGGCCCGCGAGTTGGAGGCGGACAGCTTGTTCTATTTGCCGCTCGATGCGATAGCACGCTGCATTCGCTTGCCGCAGGAACGCCTGTGCCGGGCGTGCATCACGGGCGACTACCCAACTGAGGCCGGCGAGCGCATGTACCAGCTGGCGTTGCGCAAGCACGACGACGGCGGCGGCAACGGGCGGACGTATGAATCGCCGACGGGGTGTGGGTAGACGGTATTCATTTCTTCTCTTCCGCCCGCCCCTCCACATACACATCGAGCGCCTGCGCCATCGTTACCAAACCTGGGCCGTATTGTTTCATCGAACCTGCGAAGAACTTGAGCGTCCGTTCTCCTTCCTTCTCATAGCGCGCGTCCTTGGTCAATTTCGCCAGGCGTACCAGATTGCGCGCGGCCTGGCTGTTCCCCGACGCTTGCACGCCGTCGTATTGATCCTTGCTGCGGGCGAAGAACTTCTCGGCATCATGGGCGGTGTAGTAGTAGCCGCCGATGTTCTTATCGCCGTGAAATTCGAGCATGGTGTCGGTCAGCTTGCGGGCGGCGTCTAGCCATTTCTTGTCCTTGGTTGCCTCGTGAAGAGTCAAGAGGCCGTGGGTCAGCGAGGTATAGTCTTCGAGATACGCATTGACTGCCGCCTTCGGCTCCTGGCCTGGTGCGGCGCCGTAGGTGCGCAGCAGCCGGCCCTTGTCGGTGAGTTGATGCTTGAGCACGAAGTCGGCAGCCTTGGCAGCGGTTTGCATGTATTTCGGTTCGTTGAAGGTGCGCCCCGCCTCGGCATAGCCCGCGATCATCAGGCCGCTCCAGGCGGTCAGGGCAATCTTGTTCAGGAATGGCTTGTCGCGTTTCTCACGCACATCGAAGAGTTTTTTGCGGATCGGATCGAGTTTTGCCTGCAACTCCGCCTCGGTCATCTTCAAGTCCTTGGCGACTTCCTCGGGGGTCTTCGCCCAGCGCAGAATGTGGTACTTCTCCTCAAAATTCAATTTGTTGTCTGGGATGTAAGCCTTCTGAATCATTGCTCGCTCCGCCTTGTCCGGCAAGGCGTCAACGAGTTCCTTTGGCGTCCACACATAATTTCGACCCTCCTCGTGATGCGTCTCGGCATCCTGCGACGAGTAGAACGCGCCTGCGGGCGAGGTCATCTCGCGCTCAATGTACGCCAGCGTCTCGACAACAATGCGGCGATAGAGCGGCTTCTTGGTGAGCCGATAGGCCTTGGAGTAGACCTCGACCAGTTGGCCGTTGTCGTAGAGCAGTTTCTCGAAGTGCGGCACCGTCCAGGTACGCTCGGTGGAATAGCGGTGGAATCCGCCGCCGAGCTGGTCGTAGATTCCCCCCAGCGCAATCTGGTCGAGCGTCAGCGTCATTTGTGCCATCAACTTCTTGTCCTTGGTGCGCTCGGCGACCTGGAGCAGGAAGTCAAGACGCGGCGGCATCGGAAACTTGGGGCCGCGGAACTTGCGCGCCGGGCTGCCGAACCCGCCGTGATCCGGGTCGAACTCGTCCTTGACCTCTTCCACGATGCGCTCGACCAGATCGCGATTAAGCGCCACCAGTGCGATGCCGGGGATGAGGGTGCTTTCCAACGCACGCGTTGTCCTGGCGGCCAATGAGTCGGCTTGCTTCTCGAATTGCTTGGGATCTTCTTTGTAAGCGTCGCGCACCGTGATCAGAACCGTCTTGAAGCCGGGGGCAACGTCGTCGTCCACTTTCTTGTCTTCGCGCGGCCAATAGGTGCCGCCGACTATAGGCCGACCGTCCGACATGAGGAACATCGATAGCGGCCAGCCGCCGCTGCGACCCATGGCGTTCAGAGCGGCCATGTAGATCTGGTCCACATCCGGGCGCTCTTCGCGATCGACCTTGATGCAAATGAAGTGGTCGTTGAGGATCTTGGCGACTTCCTCGTGATTGAATGACTCGCGTTCCATCACGTGGCACCAGTAGCACGAACTGTAGCCGATGGACAGAAAGATGAGCTTGTTTTCCTTCTTGGCCTTGGCAAACGCCTCCGGCCCCCAGGCGTACCAGTTGGTCGGGTTATGGGCGTGCATGAGGAGGTAGGGGCTGGTCTCCTTGGCGAGCAAATTGGTGTACTTGGGTTTTTCTTTGGGCTTGCCGCCTGCCGCGAGGTCAGCGGCGCCCATGAAGAGAAGGGGCGTCAGGACGAGCATCAAGCCGGCGAATCGGCAGCACATGGCAAACTCCGAGGCAGGTGGGAAAAAGAGCGATGCCTCTACGTTACAGCGTTGCCACGCGGCGTCAATGAAAATGCAGGGATGCGAATGCACTCGGTCTTACATGAAACGGATGTACCGTATGATCGTCGGCAGTATGTACATTCCCAAGACGCCGATGCTGCCGCAGAATATCGCGAATGCCACCCACCGGATGAGGTCGGCCGACGTTCCGGGCGATGCCGAGGCGAGCGGGATACGCGGCGCGTTCACCAGAATCGCTTTGGGCTTGCTCGGGTCGTTCACTGCGGGCATTCCGAGCGAGGTCGTGGTGAGAATAGCCGAATCGCCCGTCGATGTCGCCGAAACGGCAACGCTGGGTTCGATACTTGGAAAAGTCTGTGTCACGTTGGCGTCCACGGCCGGCTGCTTTGAAGTTGCAGCATTCTCCAAAGGAATCACGAGATCGCGAAACTCCGGCCGCTGGCGCAGTGGCTCGAACGGCCCCGCCTTGCTCGGCGCCACGCGGATATTCTCCGCATCACCCAGCAAGCCCTCCTTGAGCGAACGGCGAATCCCTTTGATTGTGCCTTTTACCGAATGAACGACTCCATCTTCATTGGTATATACCAGGTACCAGTAGTCGCCATGCGCATCGATATTGGGATCTGTGACGGACAAATGTTGTGTGCAGTGCCCGGTCAGATCTTCAATGAATTCCCGGCAACACCCGGGCCGATGCACGGGATCGGGGTTGATGGCGCGGCGAATAGCCCAGTCGAGCCGTTCCGACATCGTCGGGATCACTTTGCGAGGCGCTTCGATCTGATTGTTGATTTTTTTCATCCAGGCGTCGAGCGGTCCATTCGATTCGAACGGCAGCTCCCCGGTCACCATCATGTACAGCGTTGCGCCAAGCGAGTAGATGTCGCAGCGAGCGTCCGCCTTCTTGGCGTTGCGGAATTGCTCCGGCGCCATGAAATGCGGCGTACCCAGGCCTCGGCCAGTACGCGTCAGATTCAGTTCCGCCTCAACCTCTTTGACCAGACCAAGGTCGGTAAGCTTGACTTGCCCGTCCGGTGTTAACAGGATGTTGTCCGGTTTGACGTCCCGATGGATCATCCCCTGCGCGTGGGCTTTTTGCAGGCCCAGCGCGACCAGGCTAATGATCCGAATGGCCTCGTCCTCCGGCATCCGCCCCTCGCGCTCGATCTTTTGGCCCAGAGATTCGCCTTCCACGAATTCCATCACAAGAAAGCGTTGGGTCCCCTCGCGGCCGAAATCGAGTGCCTTCACAATATTGGGATGATCAATCAATCGGGCGACGTTGTATTCCTGCTCAAAGCGTTTCAGGACCACGGAATTGGACAAAAGATGCTGTGGCACTACTTTGACGGCGACGGTTTCGCCCGTCACCTGGTGGCGGCCACGGTAGACCGTGCCCATGCCACCCTCGGCGATCTTTTCCACAAGATCATAATTGCCAATGGTTTGCATTCGGTCGCTTAGATTCTCAACTGGCATCGACGATGCCCTCAACACTTATTTCGTCCGGAATAATCGCTCCCGTGCCAAACAGCCTCACTCTACTGTGTGTCGCGCTGGCGGTATTGTCAACAAACAGGAGGTGGAGTTGTGCGGATTTTTCACAATTCGCAACCAGGACGTCTGGGACTTTTAATGGCTTGGGATTCGGCGTGCCTTATCCAAACGATTGGGTTTTCCCATTTTTCGCAGGTGGGAGAGGTCCTCGAGTCGTATCCTTGCAATCGAAGGGATTGCTAAACATTCTTTCACATGCCCGTAAGTCTCCCTTGGTTTGTCCACCTCCACTAATCGTTGCAACTCGACACAAAAACCGCAGAATACCCGATATTGGCTAAAGTCTCGCAGGGGGTTGCGTTGACAGCGTGTCGGGATCGACGTAGACTTCTACCGACCTGGACCAACCGCGGCGGCCTCAGCTGATTCGCAACCCATCATTCAGGATTACCCGATGGCATCTCTCGACATTTCCTGGCAAACGTTTCGGCCGGAAGAAGGCTTCTATACCTCCCAAGTCGAGGCCTCCCGACCGCTGCCGATACGGACCTTCGCTCCCATTGGTTATGAGCCGCGCTATCCCTATCCGTTGATTGTTTTCCTGCATGGTCATGGGGGCAACGAAGAGCAGGTCCTGCGCCTGGCGCCACGCGTCAGTCGACGCAATTATGTTGCAATCGGCCTGCGCGGCCCCGTCTGTACCGGAACGAACCGCAAAGGAGCGCTCGGTTTCTCCTGGGGCGATCCATCGCATTTTCCCGCGATCGAAGACTACCTCTTCGGCGCCATTCAGCAGACCAGGCTGCACTACCATATCCACTCGGAACGCATATTCCTCGCCGGCTTTGGCGAGGGGGCAACCATGGCCTACCGCATGGGCTTGCAATTCCCCGACAAGTTCGGCGGCGTGATCTCGCTCAACGGCCACATGCCACGCCAGGATAGGCCCCTGCTCCGCTTGCCCGAAGCACGCCCGCTACAAGTCTTCATCGGTCACGGCATCGCAAACTCGGTGGTGCCGTTGAACCGTGCGAATGAGGATCGCCGGCTGCTTTGGAGCGCGGGCCTGGAAGTCGAAATGCACAACTACGCAACCACGCATCGCCTGCACAAGGACATGTTGCGCGACGTCAATCGCTGGATCATCACTCGCTTTGCGGATGCGTGAACCGTTGAGCCGCGGGTCGTTCACCCACGCAGGCATTGCGCACTCGGCACTGGTGGGTCTCCGACCCGCGGCCAAACGAAGTCTGTTATTTCTTCGAGACAGCCTCGTGCGGCGCCGGTAGCGGCGGCAGCATCACGCCGACTGACGACGGACCCGAACCGCCGCCTCCCATTTGCAATACGTACTGCGGGTATCGGCCATCCCACTGCTTCCAGCGCAGCATCTCCGTTTCGATTTGCCTTAATCGTAAGTACGTGTCCGGCTGTTCGTTTACTTTCTGCGCTTCGTAGGCCTTGGCCTCAGCGACTTTCTTGATGGCCTCGGCCTGCCCCTCAGCTTCACGGATGCGAGTCTTGGCTTCGCTATCGACGCGCACAAGCTCGACTTCCATCTTTCCGTGAGCCTCGCGTTTGGCCGCGGCCGCCTTGCCTTCGGCAGCAAGGAGCAGGGTCTTGTTCTCGACTTCCTGGGCAGCGCGCTTGGCCTCGGCGGCAACCTTGAGCTGGGCCGCCTTCGCGGCGTCGTCGATGGCACGCTGTATGTCGGCGTTGTCGAACGTCAGACCGCCCAGCATGGCCAGCGTCGTGATCTCGATCCCCTTTTTCTTGAAGAACGGAATCACGTCGTCGCGCACCGCCTTCATGATGTCGTTCTTCTTCGCGGGGAGATCGAACACGGCGTAGTTGCCCGCCTCCTCGGCAATAATCTGGTGAATGCGGGCACGAACCTCCGCGTCCATCATCTCAGCCAGGCTCTTCGAAGGATAGCTGTAAAGGAACACTGCAGCGAACTCTTCCGGGATATTGGCCGTGCAGCCGATTCCCAGGGAAAAGTTGATGCTGTCCTTCGACTCGGCTGTGATAGCCTCATCCTTGGGGGACGTGCCACTCTTGTGCGAGCGCGTCCATTCGCGCGTGATCGGCCGGCGATCGACCTTCACCAGACGTACCGTGCCGACGAAATGGCCCGAGCGAGGCAAATAGCCCATCTGCTGCCAGCGGTGCGTGATCTGCACGCGCTTGGTGGCGATCTTCTTTTCCTCCAGGAACTTCACGGAGTGAAACGCGGCCTGATTCGCCGTGTCTCCCTCCAACGGAATCAGAAAGGCCGATTCGCTCGAATCAACTTCGATAAACTCCGGCACATCGTAGGGGCGAACGAACGTGAAACCCAGCAGTACCGCTACCGGTATCGCGATCACGCCGGCGATCGTCAAGACCGTCGACATCGTTGCTTTGCACATACGCTATTCTCCTTTACTTCAAGCCGCTGGCGGGGCCTCAGGCGAGCGGCCAACGAATTCACTCTGTTTCGTCCCGTTGCCATAACCGCTCCACGTCATCCCAGAACATGACAGCACCGAGGAGTACGACCAGCGCAGGCCAGACGAGCGGCCACCAGTTGTGGGCCAGCGTCGTCTGCTGCAGATTGGCCGATACGGCGTCATCGTTCTGAAACTGCGCGAGCGCCAGCTGCGTTGCCTCGTGTGCGGGATCGCAGCTGGTGTTCCAGTGCCAGGCGATGGCACAGGCGACAGCAATCAGCGCGAACAGACACATACGCGTGGCGATGGACACGGGTGCCTCCGAGACGCAGATCGTTGTCCAGCGAGAGCATTGTGCGTCCTGGTCAGGAGCGCGCATAGCGGACGCTAAACGAAGACCGGGCATGGAGTTCAACGAAACGTGGGCACTTGCCAGGAGATAGGTGGCCCTTTCAACCCGCCCGCGGAACATCCACGGACTTGCCGACGAGGTTAGCTGACGGGCTAGGGCTTGAAAGTGCCCCGGTCTTGCGACCTGCGCCCCTAAATCGCGTGCGCGATTCGAGTTGGGTCCCCCGTAACGACCCCATGCGGGGCCGAATTAGGCTGCGCAAACATAGTACGCTAGCGCGCAAGAAAAGTCAATTACTATGACGTAAATTGTTTTCCATCATTACTTTGCGACGAGACATCCACTCGGAATGACAACCACCACAGCCCGGCTGTCCAGGTCAGGATCGACGCCGCCTCGCCGATCACCCACATCGCCGGCATCGGGATCCACACGTCCAAGGCGACCAAGCCGGCATCGAACACGACTGCACAGGGAATCGTGAAGCGCACTAGGGGCATATAGCGCTTGAGGTCCCGCGACAGGAACCAGCACAGCGCCCCGAGAAACGCATAAAGCGCCGACACGGAGCGCGTCAGATACTCCACGAGCGGCGCCGCCGGCAGGTCGAGTCCAAGCCCCTCGGCAATGGCCCGCATCCACGCGCTCGGCATCACCACCGCCGGCGCCGCGCACAGGAGCATGACGGCCGTAAAACGCAGGTACCAGATGAGGTATTGTTCCGGCAAGGACATAGATTCTCAGTCCTCTTAGCCCGAAGCGCAAGCGAGGGAAGCGAGTCCGTCGCTTGCGCTGCGAGGTAAGAAATTACTCCGCCGAGGAGGTCCGCTGCAAGCTATACGAAAACGCCCCGAGCAGGTCGCCGCGCTCGCCGCCGTGGCACTTTACGCATTGGGCGACGCTGCGAATCGCGCCGAGCATCAGCCAGCCCTCCGGTGTCTCGCGGACAAATTGGTCCTCGCCTTGCTGGATCGCTTCCAATCCCTTGGCTTCGAACCCGCTGAGGCCGCGCGTCGGCGCTCCCTTGAGATCCTGCATGCGTGGCAATTCCGTGCTGATGTAAACCGCGGGTTTGTCATGCATCAGCAGGCTGACGAGATCGACGCGCTGGACGCGATAGCCGCTCCGTTCCGGGATTGCGCTGAATGCATGCGAACGAAAGCCGGCCACGTGCTGACGGTCCTTGATGTAGCCAAAGCCCTGAATGTTGACAAAGTCGGCGAGGCCATCGAAGTGCAAGAGCTTGAAGACCTCGACGTCCCTTGCGACGTAGGGCTTCTCCAGCGTTTCCGTGGAGATCGGCAGTTCACTGGCCTGAGGTTGCTCGATGGGTCTGGCATGGCGTATGTGTACGTCGTAGCCCTCCTGGCGAAGTACGCCTCTTGGCATGCGCGTGATGCCGAAACCGTCACTGTTCACAAAGTTGTCGGTCGTTTCCTCGTGTAAGCGGCGCAACTGATTGGAGCGTGAATCGTACCGAAACTCGCGGCCCATTTCCTCGAGCTGATTTTCAAAAACAGACCAGGCGTTATCTTCTTGAACGACGCCTAGCGCTTTGCTCGATCTTGGCTCCGGCACGCGTTCGGCCATCGATTCCATCGGATATCGATTGAGCAGATCGCATTCGATGGACAGCATGTTCAAGGTGAATCCGCCGAAGATAATCACTACTGCGCCCGTAGACGTTCCCAGGAACACCGAGGGCCGATCCGGTGCGAGACTCCGACATAGTACGACAAGAATGCCCATGGCAAGAACTTGCAGAATCAAGACGCCACTCGCGATCATCATGCACCACGTGGCCATGGGTGCAACGGCGCTAAACAAACAAAGCATGATGTCCGATTTGCGGTAGGCCAGTAGGTTCATCCAGGCCAGATGGAGAAGCGAGATCGTCAGAATGAAGTACAACATGAGCCTTGCCTCCGGAGCCAGGAACCGCGTGGATTCTACCACGGACCATGCCCAAAGCAACTGTCGTTAGCCGGAAGCGCCAACGACGGGTTTTTCGCTATCCGTCGCTGGCGCTTCCGGCTAACGAAAAAGGCGGCAATTTTTCTATGCGCCGACCTCAATATCATGTACCCTGAAGCGAATAGCTCCATCGAGACCACCATATCACTCATTGAACCCGGGAGAGCATCATGCTACGTCTTCGCGTCTTGGCGATCACCAGTTGCGTCCTCGTTGCCAGCGTTCTGCTGGTTCGCGCTCAGGACACCGACCTCAAGTCAGTCCTGCGCAAGTCAATCGAAGCCCACGGCGGCGAGAAGAACCTCAACAAGTTCAAGGCGGTCGTTACCAAATTCAAAGGCAAGATGGAAGTCGCCGGCTTCAAGGCCGACGTCACCGGCGAAACCTCTTTGCAGCGGCCCGACAAGGTTCGCAACACGATGACCCTCGACATCAACGGCAAAGCCATCGACATCGTCACCGTCTTCAACGGCAAGAAGCTCTGGGTCTCGGCCATGGGCATGACCAAGGAGATCGACGACGAGAAGATCCTCAAGGCTGCCCGCGAGGAAATGCAGGCCGAGGGGGCCAACAGCCTTTCCGATTACCTCAAGGAACCCTACGAATTGAGCGCCATCGGCGAGGTCAAGGTCAAGGACAAGGCCGCCATCGGCGTCCGCGTCAGCAGGAAGGGGCAGAAAGACATCAGCATTTTCTTCGACAAGCAGACGCATCTGGTCGTCAAGACGGAGATGCGCACTCTCGACGGCAACACCGGGCAGGAAGTCACGCAGGAAAAATACATCCTCGGCTATCAGGACAAGGAAGGCATGAAGGTCGCCAAACGCGTTGAGATCCAGAAGGACGGCAAGGTGTTCATGGATATCGAAATCCTCGAAACGCGGGCTCTCGAAAAGCTCGACGACGCGGTGTTTGCGAAGCCGTAATGATGCGCCGCTTGCGGCGTAGCAGTACGCGACTGCTACGCCGCAAGCGTCTCAGTTTTGTTCGAATTCTCGCCATCCCGCCGGGTCCTGGCAAAAGTAATCGCAGAAGAGTTGATAGAGTTCGGGATACTCGCTTCGCATCGCACGCGGCGAATCGAAGAAGCACTCAGTGGCGACAGCGAAGAACTCGGCCGGATCGGTCGCGCCATACGGGTCGAGCAGTGTCTCCTGCCGGCGCCGCTCCGCTTTCTGCAATGCGCGGTACTCGCGATCCATGATGCGCGCCCATCGGTCGGCAAGTTCTCGGCTTGGCAGCTTGGGCGTGCCGTCAAAGGCGCCGTTGAGCATGTCGAGCTTGTGGGCGAATTCATGAAAGACGAGGTTCTGGCCGAAACCAGGCTCGATTGCATTGGCGCGGATCTCCGCCCAAGACAAGAGGATCGGCCCGTTGTAGTGGGCTTCGCCCAGGCGATCGCTCTCCTCTTCCAGCGTCGCACCCCCCTCGATCACGCGTTCTTCCTTCACGACATAGGCGTTGGGATACACAAGGAGCGTTTGCACATTGTCAAAAAAGAATCCGTCCACCCCAAGGATCAGAATCGAAGCGAGCGCCGCGACGGTGACGCGGATCTCGTCGGTCAACACCAGACCGCGGCAGCCTTCCCAGTCCTTCTCGGCGATGAGGATGCGGGTGATGTCGCGCAGCTTTCGCTGGTCCGATTCGGTAAGGAGGGCATAGTGGCCGACGACTTCATTGAGAGTCGTCATCCACGCCTCGGGGAATGGCTCCGCCAGCAGCTGGCGCCGGCGGCGCCTCTTGAGCCAGGCAAAAAGCATGCGGTTCTCCGGACGGTTGGCGGGGCCGTCGCTTGCGACTTCGGCTTCCTGGGCTGAACACTCTTGCGGATGATGGCGTAACTATCTTACACTAGAAGAGGATTGAAGCACGGGACAGGAAGCTCGCATGATGACCACCTCATTGACTCGCTGGTTCTGCGTGATCGCCGCGCAGATGGGCGTCCTCGGGATCTTTTCGGGGCCCGTCGCCGCCCAGCCGCGCCGGTATGTGCGTTTCGAGATCGACCCGGACTACGAGAAGGTACTGAAAAGTCGCCTGCAGCTGGGACAGTTCAAGGATCTGGTCAAGAAGATGGTTGCCGACCCGACCAACCTCCCGATCGACAAGAAGCAAATCGAGGATTTGAAGCTTGATAATGACGAATTCAAGAAGGCAGTGAAGGATTGGGTAGACAATGATCCACAACTCAAACAGGCGCTGGTCGATTGGATGATTCAGAACCCTCCCGACAAACAAGTAGAAGAGGTCAAGAAGCTTCGGCAGGATTTGGACGAAATGCTTAAGGAGATGCCCGCCGACCCTATCAAGAGAGTGGACGATGCCCCGATCATCACCGGGGCGTTGCCCGATGCACCGGAGGCACCGGAGCCGGAATCGCTGGCGGCGATGGCGGAGCGGGCCATGCGTCAACTGGGGGACACAAAATTCGGCGATTGGATGGGCAAGTCACCGTCGTGGAAGCGGGCATTCTCCGATTTGCAGACGTCGATCAACAACCCGGGGGCGATGCGCTGGCGCGATTGGCAGGGGCGGCTGAGCATGCCGGACGGGGGAATGTGGAAGTTCGGCCAGGGGGCGCTGGACCAATTCAAACAGTTGCCCAAGCCGGACCTGGAGGGCTGGAGCTTGCCGGGGATTGGTAACGCCGCGGTACCGAGCCTGGGACGTCCCGTTTTGCCGGACCTTGCCGGCCCGTCGTTGCCATCGCTCTCGACCGGCGCGAGTTGGTTCGTGTTCGGTCTGGTCGTCCTGTTCGTGGGCTGGCACATGATGCGCTGGACGCAAACGTCCCGCAAGCCTCGGCACGGCCACCGCGTGCAGCTTGGCCCATGGCCAGTGCAACCGAGCGCTGTTTCGACGCGTGCCGAGTTGATCCTGGCGTTCGATTACCTGGCCCTCTGGTCGCTGGGGTTGAATGTGAAAAGCTGGAATCATCGCGCCATCGCCCGCAGTCTGAGCGAACAGGCGCCAACTCTTGCCCAGTTTGCGTCGGCATTGGCCGGCCTCTATGAACTGGCCCGCTATACCGACGGGGCCGACCTCCTGACCGATGCCGAGCGCGAGCAAGCCCGCCGATCGCTCTGCCAGATCGCGGAGGCACTCTGATGGCCCGGTGCTGGCTACCCGTACTCACTCTTCTGGTACTTGCGATTCGGGGCGGCGCCCAGCAAGACAAGGTCCGCACTGTTCCTTTCGAGGGCCCAGAGTTTTTCTCTCACATCCTCCACCACGAGCGTCTGAGGCCGATTCGCTCCTTGCAAGAGGCAGAGGCGGATGCCGCCAATAGCCTGATCATCCTCTTCGGCAACCCGCGTCTATTCCAGGAAGACAAGCTTGCCGGGAAGCGCTTGCAGCGATTTCTGGATGCGGGGGGCAACCTGGTGATCGCCACCGATTATCCGCTGTTTATCAACGAACTGACGCTGGGGACGACCGGATCACGAGTCACGCAGCCGGACCCAAAGGACGCCTACCGCGGCGACGAGCGCTGTCCGTGGGTGAGTTATGCGGACGCAGGAGACCATCCGCTCTTTCAATTCCTCAGCAAGAAGCTCGCCACGAATTGTCCGACGTGGGTCTCCAACTATCGAGTGAAAGGCCCGGCCTTCACACAGCGGACTGTTCTGGTTCATTTCCCTCGAAGCGCTGTTGCCGACACGCCGCGCCTACCCGATGTGACGATCAAGGATCCGGGCAAGGGTAAGAACAAGCTTCCCGGACCAGGCACCAGCTTGGTTGGGTCGTCGCCGCCGCGCCCCTTCCTGCTTCCGTATATGGTTGGTTCCCCCAAGAATGCGCCGCCGGACGGGCGCGTACTCCTCATCGCCGGGCATGGCATGTTTATGAACGGGATGATGGTTCAGAAGGACAACGACAACTTCGACTTCGCGGGCAATCTGGTGCGCTGGCTGCGCGAAAGCTCCAGCGGCGAAAAGCGTACACGGGCCCTTTTCATGGTGGACAGCGAGGTGGTCACGAATTTCGACATGAAGCTGACCGGCATGCCGCCGATCCCGGTGCCAACGGTCGAGCATCTCAACCGCTTGCTACGTGGCCTGGAGGAGGAGCGTTTCTTCCAGAAATTGCTGGCGGACCTGTTCGGCGTTTATCTGGGCCGATTCATCGCCATCCTCGTGGCGATTGCGACGTTCGTCCTGCTCATTTACGGAGCGAAGAAGTTCCTCGAAGGACGCGTTCACCTCGAGACGGGAGTCCCGAGCATGGTTGGCCTGCTGCCAGCACAGAACTCCGCACGCCCGATGGAGGAGCGCAGCCGGGCTCGATTGCGTTTGAACGGAGATTTTTCGGCGGAATGCCGACAGTTGGCTCTCGACTGGCTGCGTGCCGAATTCGACGTCACGCCGGACCGGTGGCGAGCGGAGGTACAGGCGGAACTGGTCGTCGACGGGTCTTTCTGGTCACGCTCGAAACTGCGTCGGCAAGCCGACCTCGTTTTGGTCCTGGCCCGCGCCGCTGGAAATGCCTCCCGCCACGATTTCTTTAGGCTCGTCGAGGCACTGCGCAACCTGACCGCCGCACTCCGAGAAGGGCGAGTCGTCCTGCTCGTCGCGGGCCAAAAAGTGGTCAGGAATCCGTAGTCCGTGGTTGGGTTTTTATGGTTACAGGCTACTATTCATGTTCCATTCTCCAACCATTATCACGTGAGTACGAACCACGGACTCCTCAACACGCACCCCTACTTGGAAAGTCTCCATGCAAACCAATGAGGTCGGTTCACCATCGCAAGACTTGCAAGACTGGGCCGGCAAAATCAAGGAACTTCGAGATCGCACACTACGTGAAGTCTCGCGCGTGGTCGTCGGTATGGACAAGGTGGCGCATCGCTTCTTGATCGCGCTGCTGGCCGGCGGGCATGTTCTCCTCGAAGGCGTCCCCGGTGTCGCCAAGACGACCCTCTCCAAGACGCTCGCCCAGATCCTCGGCATTCAGTACCAGCGCATTCAGTTCACCCCCGATTTGCTCCCCTCCGACGTTACAGGCACTTATGTTCTGGATCGCAAAACCAATGAATTCCTGTTGCGCAAAGGTCCGATCTTTTGCCAAATCTTGCTTGCCGACGAGATCAACCGCGCACCGGCCAAGACGCAGTCAGCTTTACTCGAAGCGATGCAGGAATACCAGGTGACGATCGAGGGGACGACGTTGCCTTTGTCGCCGCCGTTCATGGTGCTGGCGACGCAGAATCCGGTCGAGCAGGAAGGGGTGTATCGTCTGCCCGAGGCGCAGCTCGATCGCTTTCTATTGCGTATCGAGATGGGCTATCCGGGCGCGGAGTTTGAAAAGGCGATGCTGAAGCTCCACAGCGCGCCCGTCGGCCTGGTCCCGCAAATCTTCACACCCGACGTAATCCTGGAGATGCAAACCCAGGCGCATCACGTTTTCGGCAAGGAAGAACTCTTCAAATACATTGTGGATCTGTCGGAGGCGAGCCGTCGGCATCCCGATGTCGCACTGGGGGCAAGCCCGCGCGCGTCGCTGTGTTTGCTGCGCTGCGCCCGCTCCCGCGCCTTGCTCGATGGCCGAACCTATTTCACCCACGAAGACGTTCAGGCAATTGCTTTGGGCGTGCTGGGCCATCGGATAATCATTCGGCCTGAGGCGGAGGTCGAGGGCAAGAGCGTCAAGCAGATCATTGCCGAGATCGTCGAGAGCGTGCCGGTGCTGAAGGTGTCATGAACAGGCCCGCGGGATGTACCCACCGTTTCCGGCAGGGGGCGCCTTGTGTAGCACAAGCATCCTGCCTGTGCTTGCAACCAAAAGCTGATTGGTGCTCTTAACACTGGCAAGATGCCTGTGCCACATTCACGGCTGCTAGCAGCCCGTTGAAAAAGGCCTCTTGACAGGCATGGTATGCTGTCGGTCAGCTGATGGGGATATCGACGCACCCAAGACCAAGGAGTCACGATGGCTCTGGGAAAACGAAAACGCGAAGAGCAAGGGCTCTGGATCG
>SXGT01205173.1_pt1 | contig 43533 bp, 28 predicted proteins | sample 3176221 | NCBI WGS metagenome assembly SXGT01 (sample SAMN11356862, study PRJNA531348) | freshwater metagenome | isolation source: freshwater sample F1-120 | place: China: Fuxian Lake, Yuxi | collected 2017-12-25
CCGGAGCTTTATCTCAAGCGCCTGATCGTTGGAGGCTTCGAGAAAGTCTTCGAGATCAACCGGAACTTTCGCAATGAAGGCGTTGATAAATTCCACAATCCCGAATTCACGATGCTCGAATATTATGAGGCCTATCAGGATTACCTTGGCCTCATGCTGGAAACCGAGGAACTGTTCTGCGCGGCGATCGAACGCGTCGTCGGAGCCATGCAGTTCTCGTATCAGGGCGTTGCAATCGATGCGGTGCGCCCGTGGAAACGCATTGCGCTCTTCGAATCGATCCGGGAGTACGCGCACATCGATCTGGAAAAAACCCGCGATCGCGAAGAAGCCAAGTGCCTCGCAGAGAGCGTCGGCGTCGAGATTAAGCCGGAGATGGGCTACGGCAAGATCGTGGACGAGGTCATGTCGCTGCGCGTGAAGCCGAAACTGATCCAGCCAACTTTTCTCTACGACTATCCGATCGAAATCTCGCCGCTGGCCAAGAAAAAACGCGGCAATCCCGCCCTGACCGAGCGGTATCAGGTTTTCATCGCGGGTATGGAACTTTGCAATGCCTTCAGCGAATTGAATGATCCGATCGATCAGCGCGAACGCTTCGAACAGCAACTGAAGCTCCGCGAAGGGGGCGATGAGGAAGCGCAACGCCTGGATGAGGACTTCCTTGCCGCGCTCGAAGTCGGTATGCCGCCGACGGCGGGCATCGGCATCGGCATCGACCGGCTCGCCATGCTGCTGACGGATTCGGCCTCGATCCGCGATGTGATAATCTTTCCGCAATTGCGGCCCATGCCTTCGGCCTAGGGGCGCCAGGGGGACACTGATGTGGTTTGAGGGCTTTGTCGCGCTGCGCTACCTGCGCGGCAAGCGCAAGAACCGATTCATCAGCCTCATCACCATCATCTCGATCGCCGGCGTGGCCGTCGGCGTCATCGCGCTCATCGTCGTGCTCTCGGTGATGACCGGGTTCCAGACCGCGCTGCGCGAGACGATCATCGGCAACCGCGCGCACATCAGCATCATCCGGGGTACAGGGCTCACCTTCGACGAGGACTACCGCACGGTGATGGGCCGCATCCAGGAAGCCGCGCCGGAGATTCTCGCCTCGGGACCGTTTATCCAGATCGAATCAATGATCGAGAGCGTGACCGGGCGCAACTCGGACCGCGCGACGAACGGCGCGTACATCATCGGCGTAGACCCTGCGCTGGAGTCGGGCGTCACACAGCTTGCGCAAAATCTGACCCTCACGGAAGGGCGCACCTACGGAGCAGGGGCGCTTCCCGGCAACAAGGAAATCGTGTTGGGTTACATTCTGGCGAGCAACCTGGGCGTGGGCATTGGCGACAAGGTGATGGTGTACACGCTACGCGAGAAGAGCCGGCCGAACCCCTACAGCGGGGACGCGGGCAAAATGCAGCGGGTGCTCCTGACCGTTAGCGGCATCTCGCAGGCGAAGATGTCGGAATTCGATACGTTGTTCGCGTGGGTCGATATTGATACCGCACAAATGCTGACCGGACGCGAGGGCGTTGACGGCGTTCATGTGCGCCTGGCCGATCCCTTCCAGGCCGAGGGCGTCGCGCGGCGGGTCGAAACCGCGCTCGGCTACCGCTCCATCACGTGGTTCGAGAACCAGATCAATTTCTTCAGCGCGCTCCGACAGGAAAAGCTGGCGATGTTCATCATCCTGGTGTTCATCGTGCTCGTCGCCGCGTTCAACATTTCCAGCACGCTGATGATGATGGTGATGGAGAAAGAACGCGACATCGGCATTCTGCGCACCATCGGCGTCAGCGGCGGGACCGTCCTGCGTCTCTTTGTTGTCGAGGGGTTGATCATTGGGTTGACGGGCACCTTCTTCGGCGTTCTGCTCGGCACAATCCTCGCCTACAACATCAATCCAGTCGCCGAATTTCTCGCGTGGGCTCTTAACGTCGACCTGTTCAACAGCCAGATTTACTATTTCGACCGCATCCCGTCACAGGTCGTGCCGAGTGATGTGCTGCGCATTACCCTCTCCGCCATCGTCCTCAGTTTCATCTCGACCATTTATCCCGCGTGGAGCGCGTCGCGGCTCAACCCGGTGGATGCGCTGCGCTATGAGTAACGCCGTCCTCGAATGCCGTGGCGTCACGAAGACCTTTCACGACGGGCTGCGTCCGCTCCCCATCCTGCGTGGTGTGGACCTGCGCGTGGACGCGGGAAAGATCCTCGCCATCAGCGGCGCGTCCGGCTCGGGCAAAAGCACGCTGCTGCACATCATGGGCACGCTCGACAAGCCGACGGACGGCTCGGTCTTGTTTCATGGCGACGACATTGCAAAAAAAGGCGGCGCCTTCTTCAACCGCCTGCGCAACAAGGGCCTCGGTTTCGTCTTCCAGTTTTACCATCTGCTCCCGGAATTCTCAGCGTTGGAGAATGTGATGATGCCGGGCCTCGCACAAGGCCGCAGTCGAGGCGCGTGCCGCGCACATGCGGAAGAATTACTCGCGAAAGTGGGCCTGACAGAGCGCCACCGCCACAAGCCGGGCCAACTCAGCGGCGGCGAACAGCACCGCGTCCCGATCGCGCGCGCGCTGTTCAACGGCCCGAGCCTCGTGCTCGCGGACGAACCCACCGGCAACCTCGACGAACGCACCGGTGCGGAAATCATCGAACTCATCTGGCGCCTGAATGCCGAGGACGGCGTGACCTTCGTCCTCGTCACCCACGACCTCGACCTCGCCCGCCGCGCGCAGAGTTGGGCGGTGCTGCATGAAGGCGTTGCGACGATTCAGGACTTATTAGGTAAGCAAAGCACTCCGAAGGCCCCAGAAACATTCTGACTGCCTAAAGATCGGCTGTCGCTTGGCACTGTTGATACATTCTGTTCGGCGCGGTTGAGCATTTGTGTAACTTCTATCGGCCAATCAGTCTATTATTGGCTATTCCGAACATTTCGGCGATGGCGCAACTCTTGCGTTGTGTACCCTCGTGAAGGAGTAATTGCCCTCCAATACATCAACTAAGGAGATTCCATAATGTTTCCCCCACTCCCTTCGTGGGATGCAGCGCATCCCATCATTGTGCACATTCCGATCGGCATCCTGATGGTAGCACCACTATTTTTAGTCGCATCGATGTTGCCGTGGCGACATGCTGGAATAATGGCGATCGTCACATTAGCACTCATGGTAATCGGCACAACGGGAGCAGCACTCGCGGTCGCTTCAGGAGAGGAAGCAGGCGAAGCGGCAGAATCCGTCGCAAGCGCTGAGGCGGTACTCGAGGAACACGAGGAAGCCGGAGAGCTTTCCCGAAACCTTTTCATTGGACTGACGATATTCTACGCAGCGCTGGTTGCATTGCCTCGCGTCTGGAAGCGCGCAAGCGAGCACAAAGTTCACGCTGCGATCTCTGGCGTGTTCCTAATCCTGAATGTACTAGCCCTTGGCCAGCTCGCAAACACTGGACATCTGGGCGGAAGACTCGTCCATGAATTCGGTGTGCACGCTCCGATAACCAAGGAAGCACCTGCACCGGCGGCGAGCAATGTAGAGATGGACGACGAATGATCGGCTTTTAGCTGCCAACCGTCACGCAGACCTTCCCGAAATGTTTCCCGGCGATCATGTAGTCCATCGCGGCGCGGACATCCTTGAAGGGGAAGACCTTGTCGATGACGGGCTTGAGCTTGTGCTTGCTGATGGCCTTGTTCATGTCCTCGAAGGTCTCGCGCGGGCCGACGAAGACGCCCTGGATGCGGATGTCCTGCATGAGCACGAGCGTAAGGCTGAGCGGGGCCTGCGGGCCGGCGAGCACGCCGACCAGGCTGATGTGCGCGCCGAGGCGGCAGGAGCGGATGGACTGGTCGAGCGTGCCGACGCCGCCGACCTCGATCACGTGGTCCACGCCCACGCCGCCGGTGAGCTTCTTCACTTCCTTGGACCACTGCTCGTTCGTTTTGTAGTTGATCGTGTGGGTCGCGCCGAATTCTTTCGCGCGCTTCAGCTTGTCGTCGCTGCTGGAGGTGATGATGCAGTCCGCGCCGGCCATGCGGGCGAATTGCAGCGCGAACACAGAAACGCCTCCCGTGCCGAGCGTGAGTACCGTGTCGCCGGGGCGTACGTTGCCGTGGCGGAAGAGACAGCTCCACGCGGTCAGTCCTGCGCAGGGCAGCGTCGCACCTTCCTCGAAGTTTAGATGCGCCGGCAGATGCACCGCACCGCCCTCTTCGAGCACGGCAAGTTCGCGCAGCATGCCGTCCAGCGGCGAGCCCATCGCCGACGCCGCGACCTTCTCCGCCGTCGGCCGGCCGCCGTCCCACGCCTGGAAGAAGCAGCCCGCCACGCGATCGCCCGCCTTGAAACGCGTGACGCCGGGGCCCACTTCAACTACCTCGCCCGCGCCGTCACTAAACGGCACCAGCGGCAACGGCTGCTTGGGGTTGTAAAAACCCTGCACCATCAGCAGGTCGCGGTAATTGATCGAGCACGCCTTCACGCGCACAAGGATCTGCTTGTGCCCCGGCTTCGGATCAGGACGCTGCGCGAGTTTCAGATTGTCGAGGCCGAACGCGGTTTGGACTTCGTAGGCTTGCATGGCGCAAATCTCCTGGGAGCAGGTTAAGAAACGTCAAGCGTAGTTATTTAACAGCCGGCGCGGCAAGTCGGGTCAATTCGACCCGGCCCAGGTCAGCCAGTTTGTCGTCATCACCACCCGGCAAACGACTCCACCGGAATAAGCGCGTGGCAGGTTCGTAGCCCTCCTTGAGGACATCAATCTTGATTTCGAAATCGGGCTCGGCGCCGTATCGAAATTGCCATTCCGATTCCGATCGCCCATACAAAACGCCAGAATGCAGCCGATCCGCGCGGCCTTCCTTCGAGGTCGTTCCGTTGGGCCATTGCACGCCGTTTTGTGGATTGGTGAAACGGATGTCGGCTCCTTCTATCGGCATACCCGACTCTTTATCAACGACAATTGCCGAGACATAAAAAATCATGTTGTAGTCGGCGGTGATAGTTGGATAGAAGAGCGCCATGCCAACCAGCACGACAATGGCTAGGCCAACTATCGCTAGAAATGCTTTGAGACGCCACCGTTTCATTGGATCAGTTCGGTTCGCGATACGCAATCGCGCTAATTTCCAAATCCGCGCCGAAGGCGAGTTGCAGACCGCCTACGCAGGCGCGCGCGGGGAATTTCCCGTCCGGGAAATATTCACGGTAGGCCGCGTTCATCTCCTGGTAATGCTTCATGTCGGAGAGGTAGACCGTCACGTTGACGACATCGGCGAAAGTGTAGCCGTTATCCTTGAGCACGGCGGCGATGTTGTCCATCGTCTGCCGGGTCTGCTCCGTGACCGAACCCTTGAGCGGCGTGCCGTCGGGCTGCACGGGGATCTGCCCGCTGACGTACAGCGTCGACCCGGCCTGCCGCGCAGGGCTGAAGGGCAGCGCGGCGACATCGACCTTCTGCGGCGTCTGTTGTGCATCGATGGGCCACACGACGATGCCGGAAACTATCGCCACAATGACCGTTGCCCCAACCACCATCCATCGAATTCGCATGATTTTCTCCCGTGCCTCAACCGTTCACAACAACGGTTCGCGCAGCCATATCGTGAAGTGCCTGTTTGCGTTTGGTAAATGGAGCGGTAATATATCCGAGCAGAAAAACATACCACGAAGCGTATTTGACCAGCCCACGCAGTGCGGCGCGCGCGAAACCCGGCTGGTATCCGGATGTGTCGGTGATGATTATTTTAGTCAACAACTTCCCGGGTGTCGCCTGCAGAGACGACCCCTCGAACACCGTGAAGTACGCCCACGGAAAGACGATCAGGACATAACGGACTATCCATAGATTTGCACCGATGTCCGGCGAATCCGACGCAACCTTCGGAGCAACGATCGCCACACTTATAATATTGCCCAACAAGATTTCCGCAACTACGATTGCGAACAAATCAACGAGAAACGCGACACCGCGGCGCCACATCGGTGCATAGGCGTCCTCTTTGATCGGAATTTTCTCAATGGATTGCTCGAAAACAGCGGCCGATTCCGTGAACTGCGCGAGCGAGCCGATAGGAGCCCACTGATCGCTGGCTTTCGGACGCACCGGAGTGCGTGAACCGATCTCGCCCTGCTTCAGCAGCCGTCGAAGCTCATCGCCCTTGACGGGGCCATACTCCTGGCCGCCAAGCCGATAGTGCCAATGGTCACTCATGGCCTAAGCACCGTCTCAGAATTACTCGCATGCAGCGAAATGGATGGGCTAAGGCCCACCCTACTCGCTTTTTTTCTTCAACAACTCTGTGAGGTGATACAGAAATTCATGTGCCTCTTTGGGCGAAAGCGCATCGGGATCGATCATGCCGAGCTCTTTTTCGATCGCGCTGGGTTCCGCGGGTTTCTGTGGGCCGAAGAGGTACATCTGCTCGGATATGCCGAGCGCGCCGGCGTTGCCCGTCTCAAGATTCTGCAGGACCTCGCGCGCGCGGGCGATGACTTCGCGCGGCAGCCCGGCGAGTTTTGCCACCTGGATGCCGTAGCTGTGGTCGGCGCCGCCCTCGACGATGCGGTACAGGAACACGACTTTGCCACCGTATTCGCGCACGGCGACGTTGACGTTCTTCGCGTGCTCGAGTTGCCGCGCGAGTTCCGTGAGTTCGTGGTAGTGCGTGGCGAAGAGCGTCTTCGCGGCGATCTTGTTGTGGATGTGCTCGGCGACGGACCACGCGATGCTGATGCCGTCGAAGGTGCTCGTGCCGCGGCCGATTTCATCCAGCACCAGCAGGCTGCGCGCGGTCGCCGCGTTCAGGATATTCGCGGTCTCGATCATCTCAACCATGAAGGTACTCTCGCCGCGCACGAGGTTGTCCGACGCGCCGACGCGCGTGAAGATGCGGTCCACGGCGCCGATCTGCGCCTCCAGCGCAGGCACGAAGCTGCCGATTTGCGACATCAGCGTGATCAGGGCCGCCTGCCGCAAATAAGTCGATTTACCGGCCATGTTCGGCCCGGTGACGATGAGCATCGACGCGCGCGCGGGATCGAGCACGAGGTCGTTCGGCACGAAGTCGCTGCCGCGCATGAGGTCCTCGACAACCGGGTGGCGGCCGTCCTTGATGCGAATGACGCCGGACTCGTCCACGCGGGGCTTGCAGTAGTTCTTCGTGACGGCCACGTCCGCCAGCGCCAGTAGCGTGTCCAGCTCGGCAATACGCGCAGCGGTTTCATGGATGCGTGCGGCCTCGGCGGCGACGCGCGTACGCAGCGCGACGAAGAGGTCGTACTCCACCTTCTCCATGCTCTCCTGCGCGGAGACGATTTCCTCCTCGCGCTGCTTGAGCTCGGGCGTGATGTAGCGCTCCGCGCCGACAAGGGTCTGCTTGCGCTCGTAGTGCGGCGGCACGAGGTGCACGTTCGACTTTGTGATTTCGAGGTAGTAGCCGAAAATCTTGTTGTAGCCGACTTTGATCTTCGCGATGCCGGTCTTTTCGCATTCCTCGCGCTGGAGCCGCGCGATCCAGTCGCGCCCGCCGGTCACGAGTTCGCGGATGCGATCCAGTTCAGCGTTATGCCCCTCGCGGATGATGCGGCCTTCGGTGAGCGCGAGCGGCGGTTCGTCCACGATGGCGGCGGCGATCCACCCGGCGACGTCCCCCAGCGGATCGAGCCCATCGCGCAATGAAGAAAGGCGCTCGCTCTCACAGTCTTTTAGGGTTGTCACCACCTGCGGCAGTTGCTCCAGCGACTGCCCCAGTGCCCGCACGTCGCGCGCGTTGCCGGTACCCGCCGTGATGCGTCCCAGTAAACGCTCCAAATCATGTATGCCGCGCAAGGTATCGCGCAGGCGCAGACGAAGCTCCGCGTCGTTGAAAAACTCCTCGACTGCATCCAGCCGCGCGCGAATTTCCGCGGTGTCCAGCAGCGGATGCAGGATCCATTGGCGCAATTTTCGCGCGCCCATGTGTGTCTGCGTGCGATCGAGTACGCCGAGCAGCGTGCCCTCGCGGCGTTTGTCCGCCAGCGATTCGACCAGTTCCAGGTTGCGCTGCGTGCTCGCGTCGAGCACGACGTAGCCCGCGGGGTTATAGCGCCGCGGTAACTGCAAATGCGGCACTCGGTCGCGCTGCGTCTCCTGCACATACACCAGTGCCGCGCCCGCACACGCCATCGCGGCGGGCGCGTCCTCCAGTCCGACGCCCTTCAGCGTACTCAGATCGAAGGCCCGCTCCAGCAAGTCGCGCGCATGGCCTTCGTCGAAATCGTACTCCGGCCGCGTGCGGAAGGCCGTCGTCGTGAATCGCACGCGCAGGCGCTTCAACAGCGCCTCGTCCAGCGCATCCGGCACCAGCGCCTCCGCTGGGCGCGTCCGCGTGAGTTCGTCCAGCAGCGACTGCTCGGACTCCAGCGGCGCGGCAAGGAACTCGCCCGTGGTCACGTCCAACAGCGCGAGGCCGCCCTTATTCTTCTCAAAGGTGATCGCGCAGAGGTAGTTGTTTGCGCGGTCCTCGAGCAGCTCCGGCTCCATGACCGTGCCCGGCGTGACCGTGCGCACGACCGCGCGCTTCACGATGCCCTTGGCGTCCTTCGGGTCCTCGACCTGGTCGCAGATGCAGACCGTGCGCCCCGCCTTGATGAGCCGCGCGAGGTAGCCGTCCACCGCGCGCGCGGGCACGCCCGCCATGGGGATGCGGTCCTTCTTGTCCGCGCCGTCGCGCGAGGTCAGCGCGAGATCGAGAATAGCAGAGGCTTCCAGGGCGTCGTCGAAAAACAGCTCGAAGAAGTCCCCCATGCGGAAGAACAAGATCGCGTCGCCCGCCTCCGCCTTCGCCGCGACAAACTGCCGCAGCATCGGCGTCAGGTCCGCCTCCGCAATGTCCTCGAGTTTCGCCCATTCCCGTTGCGCCATGCGGGGAGTATAGCGGGTGGCAGGCCGACGCTCGAACTCAACCGACCCTTAGAGAGTAAGGCAATTCCGAAAAGTTCAGAGCCCCATTCTTCGCGCCGCCCAGCTCCACCCCGGTCGGAAACACGTCCGCGGCGACGTCAAGCGTGGGCAGCCAGATCCGATCCTTTTTCACGACGATGAGCTGACCGCGGATGTCGCCGACGCCCGAGAAGTTGGGCGAGTGGTCACGGTAGTAGCGCAGGCCGAGGGCCTGTTCGATTTCTCGTTCGGCGGCGGGCACATCGGGCACGACGAGGCCGATCTCGCTTTCCCAGAGGATCTGCTTCTCGCTGAAAGCCTCGCTGGTGCCATTGGCGAGGTCGTGGTGAACGATGAATTCGAGTATGTTGCCTTCGGGGTCGTTATAGTAGAACGACTGCGCGTTCCAACTTTTGAAGTCCATGATCTTTTCTGAGGTGTTGCGGATGTTCAGGATGGGGCAGCGCGGTTCGAGCCAGGCGAGCGCCTCGGTGAGCTTGTTCTCCGGGATCGTGAACGCGAAATGGTAGAAGGGTCGGCCCTTACCCTGCGCCGGCACGAACTCGACGATCGAAGCCCCCGCCGTCACGCGCACGAAGCCCTCGCCCGTCTCGACCGGCAGCCTGAGTACGTCACGGTAGAAAGCGGCCTGCGCCGTGAGGTCCTTCGCGTGTAGCCGCACATGGCGAATCTGCACCTGCGCGGAGGCCGGCGCAGCGGGTGCGGTCTGTGCGGACAACAGCGGCGCATGCATCGCCGCAATCGCCGCGGCGGACCACTGGAGAAACTCACGGCGATTCATTCCGTTCCTCATTACGGCGTCCTCTCGCGTTCAGTACCCTGTGTCGACCGCTATCATGATAATCGCGCCGCTGAATACACCGCCAACTGCGCTGGCTTGGTCCAAGCGGTAGCGACCACTGACGCAGTCCAAGGAGTGTCATTTTTGACCGGAAGTGCCCCATTAAACGCTAGTATCTTGTTTGACAGCGTTTCCGACTGCGCCGTACACTTAATAAGGCGCGGAATCCTGCGCCAATGGCCGCCTTTTATGGGCCAGCACACCTTTCGGGGGCGAGGGGGACACGGTGGGACAGGTACGCGCGGCAGCGCCCGCCACAAAAAAACGAATCGGCGACCTGATGGTCGAGGCAAACCTCATCACGCCGCAGATGCTGCGCGAGGCACTGGACGCGCAGCGCGAGCGCGGCACAAAAATCGTCGAAACGCTGATCCATCTCGGTCACCTCAAGGTGGACGACTTCGTCAACTTCCTGTCGCGCCAGCCCGGCGTCGCCAGCCTGGACCTGCGGCGCTACCATGTGCAACGCGACGTGGTCGAGCTCATCCCGAAGGACATGGCCGTCAAGCATGAGATTTTTCCGGTGGACCGCATGGGCCGGCTGCTTACGCTGGCAATGGCGTGTCCGCTCGATTCGGTGACCATTCGCGCGATCGAGGAAAAGACGGCGCTGCGCGTGAAACCGATCCTGTGTTCGCCAAACGACATCCGCATCGCGATTGCCACGTATTACGACGGCGCCGCGCCCGTTTTTGAAGGCGCCTTCGGCGAGGAAAACGGCATCAAGCCTGCGCAGCGGAAATCGCCGGCCGAGCCTTCCACGGCGGACACCACACCTGCGAATGCGGCGGAGCGCGAGCCGGAAGAAACCGTAGCCGCGAAAGCACGCACTGGCATCCAGTTGACGCAAGCCGCGGATCAACTCCGTCGATTGAACACTCTGCCGGCGCTGCCGGCGACGGTCGCGCGCGTGCAGGAGGCACTGGGCGACGTAACCATTTCGCCCAAGGAAATCGCGCAGACGATCTCGCAGGATCCTGCAATTGCGATCAAGGTGCTCAGCGTCGCCAACTCTCCGGCCTACGGTTTCGCCAGCCAGGTGCAGACGATCGAACTTGCCGTGGCCTTGCTCGGCCTGCGCGAGACATATTCGATCGTGCTCTCAGCCGCCGTGCTGAATCTTTTCGACATGCAGAAGCGCTTTGACTATCGCCACTTTTGGGAAGAAGCGATGAACACGGCGGGCGCGGCGCGCGTGCTCGCGCGCTGCTGCGCGAAGAACAAGGAAGGCGGGGCCTTCACCGCTGGGCTCCTGCACGATATCGGCCGTATTGCGCTGCTCGAAGTCTCGCCGGATCTTTACGCAAAGGTGCCGGCACAACTCAAAGGCGACGATCTCATCGCGGCGGAGCACAAAATCGTCGGACTCGCACATCCCGAAGCGGGTTATGAACTGGCCGTGCATTGGGGCCTGCCGAACGCGCTCGCGCTCGCCATCCGGCACCACCACCATCCCGAGCAGGCGCCCGAGTGCAAGATGGAAGCGGCCTTGGTCGCGCTGGCGGAATCGTGGATCCGGGACGAACGGCTAACAGGACGCGCCAAGAAGGACACGCTCAAAGCTGCCGCGCCGCTGCTCACGCTCGCCGGTATGGACGTGCGCGCGGCCGAGACGGCCTACGACCTCGTTGCGGCCTTGCCCCGCGCGGAGTTCCCCTGGGACCCTGTGCACGCTGGAACGGCCCAAACGGCCAAAGTGTAGGCATTCCGGGTTAAACCCTCGGCGACAGGCCGCCGTCTAATCCGCAAACCTCGCCCGGGAGAGGTGTTCCGGGCGGCAGTCAACTTCATCAAGAGGGTCTTTCTCATGTATTCCAAGTACGCCCATTCAATCGCTGCCCTTGCCATACTCATCGCTGTAAACGCTACAGCCGAGCCGTCCAAGCTGAGCTACACCAAGGATGTCGCCCCCATCCTCCACGCCAACTGCGCCTCGTGCCACCGGCCGGGTCAGATGGCCCCGATGTCGTTGATGACGTACGAAGAAGTGCGCCCGTGGGTCAAGGCGATCCGCGAGAATGTCGCTGCGAAGAAGATGCCGCCGTGGCACGCGACCGCGTCCGCCGCGCCTTTCGTCAACGATCGCAGCCTCGATCCGGCGGAATTGGACACGCTCATCGCCTGGATCGATCAGGGTGCGCCTCGGGGTAATCCGGCGGACATGCCCGAGCTTCCGAGCTTCCCCGAGGGCGAGTGGCAACTGGGCGAACCGGACTTCGTGATTACACTGCCCGAAGAAGAAATTCCCGCGGACGGCCCGGATGTGTTCAAGAAAATTCCCGGCACGGTCGCGTTGCCGGAAGATCGCTGGATCAGCGCGGTCGAGATCAAGCCGGGCGCGCCGAAAGTCGTGCACCACGTCATCGTGTTCCAGATAAAAGGTTTCGACGTTGACCCTTCCGGCGGCTGGATCGGCGCCTGGGCGGCCGGCACGGAGCCGATGGTGTTCCCGGAGGGTACGGGCCGCCTAATGCAGAAGGGTGCGAACGTCATCGGCGACATGCACTGGCATCCTTCGGGCGAGGCAGTGAAAGACCAGACACGGATCGGGCTGCGTTTCGCCAAGACCGCGGACATCCAAAAGGAACTCGTGAACCTCTGGGTGTTGAACGAGAACCTCAACATCCCCGCCGGCGATCCGAACTATGAGATCCGCGCGAAGTACACCTTCCCGCAGGACGCCTTCATCATGGCCTTCGCGCCGCACATGCACTATCGCGGGAAAGACTTCACCTATACCGCGAAGTATCCCGATGGCCGCGAGGAACTACTGCTCAAGGTCGAGAACTACGACTTCAACTGGCAGACGGACTACATGCTGGCCGAAAAATTGCCCATGCCGAAGGGCACGACGGTTGAATGCGTCGCGCATTTCGACAATTCGGCGAACAATCCGGTGAATCCAGACCCCACGCGCAACGTCACCTTCGGCGAGGAAACGAAGGACGAGATGATGATCGGATTCCTCGACTACATCGTCGCCGATGGTGTGCGCCCGAAGTCCCGCGCGGAGATTTACGACGAGACAGCACAGATATGGCTCGCCGCCCATCCGGGCGAGGTCTACGGCGTGACGAATGCGAAGTCGGGCCGGATGACGCCGTTGTTCCTGCCACGCTCGGGCGATGGCCGCATCATGCTGGGCATTAACGGCGCTCCCCGGGAACAAGCCATCACCGATATCGTCTGGATCGGCGATACCTTCACTTCACGGATACCGACTGAGGAGATTGGCGACATTCAGCTCAATGGTTCACTCGATCGCGCCACGGGCATCGTGACGGTGACACTGAATCACGAAAAGATCCCCAACATCGAACTCAAGGGTGGTGCGTGGGTCGCGCCGGTGAAGCGGGCGAGCTAAGGTTGCGCCGTCGCGCCAGGAAAGAAGTCCTCGAGGCGCGGCAGCGCGGGTTCGGTCCGGGTGATTAACCACTGCTCACCGGATTTCACAAAGGTGAAGTCCACTTCACCGGTGGGCGAAACGGGCAGTGTGGTCTCGACGGAATCCACACCGGCGCGCTGGCCGGTCATGCGCCAATACAAGCGCACGGCCACGCGGCCGGTGCCAAGACCGGCGAAATCCCACGCGCGAATCTGGCGATGCACGGGGCCGGGGTGGAACAGCTTGAAATACAGGCTCCACGCGGCGCGCACATAGTCCACGCCCCAAGTGGCCGCGTCCGCGTAGTTCGGCGAGTACAGCCCGGCAATGCCCGCTGCATCGCCCCGGTGAAACGTGGCCTCCATCGACTCGATCTGGGAGACAATCGCCTGCGCCGCAAAAAGCTGGTCGCCGCTTAGTTCCTCAAGATCCGGCCACCAGGCCTGCGACGCGGGCCGCGCCTCTGTCGCGGGGAGCGGCGGCACGCTGGTGGTCGCATTCGTGTTTGGATCGAAGACCGCCTGCTCGATGATCCGGCTCTCAACGGCATTAATGATGAGGTAATCGCCGAAGTTCACCGCGCCTTGGAGCGGTTCCGTCTCGCTCGTTAGCGCTGTGACGGCGTAGGCAATCGTCTGCGCCGGATCCGGCGGCGTTGCGTCGACGTAGGTGTGCGCGTCGATATCGCCGGAGATCTGCTCCCATCGCGTTGCAGGCAACACGCGCCGATACACGCGATAGAACACATCGCCCTCGCGAAAAGGCCAGGTCAGCTCCGTACCCGTGGGCCCACGCCGAGCGGTCACGCTGCGCACGGCCGCCGGGACTGCCGCAAGAGCATAGGGCTGCTCCTCGTAAAAATTCTCACGGGTATGCATCACGAAAAAAGCACGGCCGATGCGCGAGATGAACGCGCGGCCTTCGCCATCGGACTTGTAGTGCCCCAGGAGCCGCTCGCGCCAGGCTGCGGCGTCCAGCATCGCCCCGGGCAATATGACTTCCTTGAATGCACCCAACGCCTCGTCGGGCGCGTAAGCACTCAGCACCGGCAACCAGTAAAAATGTCCCGTGTTCAAAATCAGTTCCGGCACCTGTCCCGGCAATTCGAGACTGTACGCGCCGTGAAGCATTCGGCCTTCGTGAAAAATCGGATCGAGATCCGCAAGGTTCGCGTCGAAGTCCGCCGGCGTCGCCGCCGGATTCAGGCGGTACGCCACGCGGGCCTTCTCCTGTACCTGGTCCTTGCGCGCGATAAAGCCTTTCTCGACCAGTTCGCGCAGGGTTGGATCGATGGCCTCGCCCCAATACTGTTTGCGCGATCCGGCCCATAGATCCGCAGGATTCGAGAAACGGAACACCGTGGCCCCGGCCATGGCGCCGTTCAGCAGCATCGCGCGATAGAGCGCGGGCGGCATCGCGGCATCGGGCGCAATGCCGAACTTCCCCGGTTCGATAAAGTCGGACGCGGCATACCACGCAGAGTCGCAGGACAAACCCCATTGCGCGGCCGCGCCTTCGAGCCAAAGGCCGGCGATTGCACTCGTTGCCACGACGCTATGCGATCCGCGCTGGCTGTTCATCGGCACGACGACGGCCGGATGCTGCCGCATTGCGTCGTAGACGCGGCGATGGTGTGTGTTCGCCATCAGCTGCGCCCATTCGAGGCCGTCCATCTCGAGAATCACCCGGCGGCCATACTGAGAAGCAAGCTCTATCACGGCGGCAAGCCATACCGACTGCGGCGGCGTGCCCATCGGATCGCTGGGCGCGAAATCGGGATAGTCGCCGAAGTACAACCCACTCACGCGCACGCCGCGCACGATCGTGAATTGATCGAAGATCGCGCGGATCTCGTCGAGCGGCGCAGCGGTCGCCGGAGAATTCGTGATCGACACGACCGTTGGGATCTCGCCAAACTGCAATTCGTTCACTACATCGCGGAATCGATCGCTCCAGCCCGGCGCACCCGTGCGCGGTCCAAGGATCTCGATCGCGCCAAGCTGGCGCATGAGCTCAGGGGTCGCCGCCCACAATTGCTTGAGCTGATCCGCATACGCGAGGGTGTCGCCGCCGCCGGGATCCGGCGCGCGAAAAATAAGCCAGGGCCGTTCGGGCGCGATCGCTTCGAGATCGAGCGCACGGGCGGCGAACGGACACGCAAGAAATGCAATCACGCACAGAGGCGCAAATCGGCGAAACATGAAGGGTCCTTCCGGGCGCGATCTTATGCGAGCCTTTGGCATCGGCACAAGCCGCATCCGATGCGCATGCCGTTGGTGTAGATACTATGCACGCCCCGTTGATCGCCCGATGTAAGGCCTGTTAAACTCGCGCCCCACAGTAGACAAGCTCCGCGCGGGCGGCTGCCTGCGCGCCAGACAGGAGACGGCAATGGCTTTCGTGGTGACCGAACCGTGCATCAAGTGCAAATACCCCGACTGCGTCAGCGTCTGCCCGGTCGCGTGCTTCAAGGAAGGCGCGAACATGCTGGTCATCAATCCGGACGAGTGCATTGACTGCGGCGTCTGCGTGGATGAGTGCCCGGTCAACGCGATCTTCCCGGAGGAGGAAGTCCCGGAGAAGTGGCAGGAGTATATCGAGATCAACAAGCGCCTCTCGGCGACCTGGCCCACGATCGAAGCCGGTAAGGAACCGCTCGACACGGCGGAGGAATTCAAGGCGGTCGAGCAGAAGCGCACTCTTCTCGACGAGCAGCCCGGCGCTTAAGAAGGCAGCCGAAGCAATTCATACACGACGCGGCCGGTGGTCACACCGGCTGCGTTTTCGTTTTGCAGCGATCAGCGCGCCGCCGCTGCAGGACCGAGCACGGCGTAGATACGCGCGGTGAGATCCATGCCTGCGAAGCTCTGCATCTCCGCATTGACCCGGAAACGAGCGAGCGGCTGCCAGCCTTGCGCCGCATCGAAGGTGTATAGCTTCAACTCGCCCAGCCGCTCCGCGGCGACAGCATTCGGCACGATGCGAATTGTGAGCGCAACGCTTATGCCGTCCGGCTTTGGATCGACGAGCGCTTCATAAACATCGCTAAAAGCGACAAGCCCGTCTGGAAACGGCGCCGGCGGCGTACCGCGTTGATAGGCCTGGCCGCGCATCGTTACTCGCGACCGCACGGAGAAAGTCGCGGCACCGTCCGGCGTGCGCAACTCCATTGAACTGCCAAACTGCAAGGGCGACGCGCGGCTGGGGTCAGGCGCAAGCGCTAATTCCGGAATCTGCGCCGGCCCGGCCGATGCAAGCATTTCCGTCGGCGTCTGCCCGCTGAACACAACACCGCGCTTCTGGACTGGCGCCGGTGCGGGCGACACAGTGGATGGCGTAGGCGAAACTATGGATTGACTGATCGCAGGCGGCGCCTCGGCGGCGGGCGCTGCCTCGACAGGGACAAGCTCTTCCACAGCCAACGCAGGCAATGGTTCGCCCTCAGGCGCATCTGCTGGAGCATCCGCTTCCGTTTCGACGTCTTCGGAGCCGGCCTCTGACGTTGAGACCGGAGCCGGTGCCGCGATCTGCGGGACAAACGGATTCCTCGCTTGCGTCACGGGTTGCTGCGGCGGTTCGAATAACGGCTTCGGCTTGAAGCCCGGCGGCACTGCGGGTGTCACGATAGTGCGAGAACCGGGCCGGATATTGTCCGGTACCTGTTGCTCGTACTGCCGATAATCCTCGCTCGGCACGAGTACGCGCGGCGCAGGCGGCACGAGCGCCGCGACGCGCTGCTCGTCCGCCGGATCGAGATCGGTCACGCTCGCGTCATCGTTCTCCGCAGCCGGCAGCGCACTGTCCAACGGATTCCGCGCAACCAGCGATCGCGCCGGTGCGCGGCGCGTCTCCACCGGACGCACGAGCGCCGGATCGCCCAGCAAGGCCGCCTCCGGCCCGAGCACGGCCACCACGTCGCAGCGGCCCATCGTCCCCAAGAGCGCACGCCGGTCACCCTCGAGGCTCTGGTCCTCGAGCTGCTTCCAGCCATCCACCGGGTGATAGCCGTAGAGATACAGCGATTCGAAATCCTTCGCCGCGCAAACGGTCTCATTCACCTGCATGTCGAATTCTACCGAGAGACCATCGGGAACAGGCTCCACGACAGGTTCGATATAAGTCGTAAACGCCGCGAGCCCCTCCGGCAGTGCCGCGGGCGGAGCAGCCGTCTCCTTAAGTCGCGCCTGCATCGGCGCATCTGCCGCGACGAATACGCTCGCCGCCTGGCGCCCGGGTTGCAGCAGCAGCCGTCGCCCTATTGCCGATTCGGTGTGCCGCTCGACATCGCCGCGATCGAAACGCGTCACCTTGAACCGCCGTCCGAGCATCAGCGCGAGCTGATCGTCGAAATGCGGCGAGACGGGATCTTCGGAGCTTCCGAAGGGTACGAGGCTGACGGCCTCCGTCGCTTCGCCGAAACGCACGACCATCGCGAAGCCGTAGCCCTCGTTCACGCGCCACTTCCCGTCGTCGAAAAGCCGATCGCCGGTGTAAAACACAGGATCGCCACTATGCCCGCCCGCGAGTGGATACTCCTTGTCGCCGCGCGCAATCACGTGCACGTCGCCCCAGGGCACGTTCAACGACTGATACTCGTTGCGCAGCAGTTGCGCGGCTTCGGACGCGGATGTCAGCGCACGTTCCTGAAACCACGGCGCATCTTCCTGAATGAGCCGGTGAACCTGTTCGTTCGACCAGGGATACCCGTCGTCGTTGAGCCGCAACAGCGACCACCACACATGGAAACACGTCATCGCCATACTGCCGGGCTCGGCAAGGTAGTTCCAGTCGCGAAGAATATCGAGCATCACGAGCAAGTCGGGATGCGCACTGTTCACAAATTCGGGATACGTCTCCGCCTGCACCAGCAGATACGGCACCGCCTCTGCCGCAAGCGGTGACACGGTGTCGAAGAGCATCGCCTGCATGTCTTCGAAGGATCGCGGGCCGATCGAAAAAAGCCGCCGCACGCGCTTGGCGCGGTACGAGTCTTCGTCGCGAATAAACCATGCAGGCCACGCCGAGGCATCGACCGCGGCCGGCGAAGTCACCAGCCAGGGCGGAGTGCCACAGGCCTGAACGTAGCCCGAGGGCGGATTGAGAATCCACGGCATCGCGTCCGGCGTCAGCGGCGCGCCCCACTCGAAATAATTCCCCGTAGTCGAGAGCGGCGTCGTATACAGATCGCCGGGGTCGCCCTCCAGCGCGATGCCGGCGCTTTGCGCGGCGACTGCGGGATCCAGGCGCATACCCGTCGTTGCGTTGTAACGGTAGGCAACATTTCCTGCCGCGTCCGCGTAAACCGCATGAAACGTTGAAAGCTGCATGCGATCGAGGACGCGGTTGAACTCGTCCAGGTCCTGCGCGAGGCCCATGTCGTACAACTGGCGTAATGCGCCGAAGTCGTAGTATCCGCCGGCGCGCCACGACAGCGGACGGCCTTCGGATTCGTCCACCACCGGGCCGCGCGCCGTTGCAAGGCGATGCTCGATGTTTTCGACGAAGCCATGTTCCGTCGCAATGAAAAACGAACGGTCTTCGCTATCTCGAAAATTCACGCCGCCCGGAGATAGTGTTTCTCCGGCCGTGAACACTGTGCCTGGTTCGCGCCGGGCGGCGGGCTCGCCGAACTCGACATATATGTCCGCCGTGTCCGGTGCGTTCGGCGCCAGCGCCCACCCGAGCACAGCGTTGTGCCCCTGCATGATCACGGGCAGTCCGAAAAGAGTTGCACCGTACACGTTCATGTCGCGCGTGACGAGGTGCGCTTCGTACCACTGAAATGCATTTTCGTAATCTGCGTGCGGATTGATCACCAGCATCGGCTCGCGCGTCTTCGACATGGACGGGCCGACGGCCCAAGCGTTCGCCGAGGGTGTGCCGGGCAACAGATGCAGCGCGTCGGGATAATCGAAGGGAGCCTGGCTTAGTAGATAGCGATGCAGCAGCGCGAGCACATCCGCCGGGTGCACGCCGTCCGCCCACTCCGGCGCGGATTCGGGATGCTCGGTGATCCATGTGTTCACTCCTAGCGCGAAGCCTTCACACAAATCGCGCGTTACCGCGTCAGCAGTCTGGTAGGCCTCGCGCGCGAGTCCTGAATGGTTGAGCCGAATGGAGAGCCGGTCTGCGTCGGCCGTCTCCGGGCCGAGTACTTCAGAGGCGCGGCCATTCGCCAGGCGATAGGCGAGCAACATGGGCTCGAGGTGATCCTGCGCCTGCGCATAGCCGAAGGCGAAGGCCATTGCGCGCGGGTTGTCCGCGAAGACGTGCGGCACGCCCCACTCGTCGCGGTACAGCACGGCTTCGTTCCACAACCACGCCGCGTCGTCCGCGGGATCCTGCGCGGGAGACACTCCGCTCGCGAGGATGAATAGCGCAGCAAGAAGAACGCGGTTCACAACACACTCCCGCGAGGCAAAACGACGGAGAGTAGTATCACACACGCGCTGCGCCCTGACAATGACTACCGCGCGGCAGATTTCGCACTCTCAACCTTTGCGCTGGGCGAACTCGGGCGACGAGAGAATCATCTTTTCGAGCGCCACGGGGTCAGCCCCACGTCCGCCCGCGCTGAGCTGGCCGCCGCCGTCGATCACGACAATTTCGCCGGTGATCCATGTAGCCGCCGGGGAACACAGGTAGACGGCCAGATCGGCCACTTCATCGACTCGGCCCGGCCGCCCGAGCGGAATGCCGCGCATGCTGCTGAGGTCACCGGCGAGCGCGAAGGCCTTCTTCACGCCTTCGGTCTCAACGTATCCCGGCGCGATCGCAGTCACGCGGATATTGTGATGCGCCCACTCGACGGCGAGCGTCCGCGTGATTGCGTCAATGCCGGACTTCGCGGCGCAGGCCGGCAACATGCAAGCCCAGCCCGAGAGATGCAGCGTCATACTGATACTCAGGATGCTTCCGCCCTGCTTGTTCATATACGCGTAGGCTTCGCGGCAGCAATGGAAGGTTCCGTACAAATCGATCTCCAGCACGGCCTTCCACTGATTATCGCTGAGCATGTGCGACGGAAAATAAAAATTTCCCGCGGCGTTGTTCACAAGAATATCGAGCGAATCGCCGCCGAGGCCCTTGGCCGCCGCCGCGAAACATTCGCGCACGGAACCCGGATCGCGCACGTTCAGCCCGAGACCCACCGCGCGATGCCCGTGCGCCTTGGTGATCTCAGCCGCCTGCTCTTCGCAGAGATCCTTGCGCCGACTGGCGATCGCAACGTCCGCGCCGGCCATTGCCAGGTGGTTCGCGATCGCGAGTCCGATACCCGACGCGCCGCCGGTGATCAGCGCGCGCTTGCCCTTCAGGATGTCGTTACGAAATATAGACGGTGTTGTCATGGTTCAAGCCCGGGATTTGTACCAATTGTCGCGGTAATCCAGGCTGCGCCGGAAATGCGCGATTCCAAAGAAGAGCAGGGTCGTAGACAGCACATTTGCCGTGATATTGGCTGTAGCCAGCGAATAGTTGATTCCGTCCACACCATAGACGTAGTCATTGAGCATGCCCACGGTGAGCGGACCAAGACCAATCCCGATCAAATTCACGACAAACAGATAGATCGCCGCAGCTTGGCCTCGCATTTGGTTCGGCATCATCTCCTGGATAGCCGCGGGTGCGACACCAAAAGGCATGCCGATCGCAAAAATGGCCGGGATGAGCAGCGTGAACGCGAGCCAATCATTTGTCACGAGCGGGAACAGAATGCCGACCGGCAAGTGGATCAGCGTAGCCGCGAGCCCAACGCGCATTTTCGCGTCCTTGTAGCCGCGCTGTGTGAGCCAATCGGCCATCTGTCCGCCGAAGATGATGCCGCCCGAACCAAAGATGATGACGGCAACGCCATAGCGCAAACCTACGTCGGCGACGGACCACTCGTGTATCCGGATGAACGTCGCCGGAACCCAAAATGCGCCGACGTATCCGATGAAGGACATAAAGGCAAAGCCACCGCAATGGCACAGGAAGGTCTTCCAATTGGCGCCGATGTATTGCATTACTTCGGCGAACGGGATCGAAGAATTCGTTCCGGCGTGTGTCTTCGCGACGCCGCGCCGAATCGGTTCACGTACGGTGTACAGCATCGCGGTAAACAGCAGGCCTGGAAGACCAATCGCAAAGAACACCAACTGCCACGGCCGAACCTGTCCGACAATCGGGAACTCGTAGTCGGTGTTCGCCGTTGCAAACTCCACCAGCAATCCGCTGACGATGGACGCAATGCCGGAACCGATATAGATCCCCGCACCGTACACGCTGATGGCGAGCGCCAGCCGGGTAGGCTTGAAATAATCCGCAATCATTGAATACGCACTCGGGGAAAGCGTGGCCTCGCCAATGCCAACGCCGATACGGAACGTCAACAAGTGCCCATACGTTTTCGCGAGACCACAGGAAGCTGTGGCGAGGCTCCACAAAAAAAGGCCGACCGCAATAATGGTACGGCGGCTTCGCGAATCGGCCAACCGCCCCAGCGGGATACCAAACAAGGTATAGAACACGGCGAAGGTTGTGCCGCCCAAAAGCCCCATCATCGTGTCACTAACATTCAAATCTGCTTTTATCGGTCCAACGAGATAGGCGAGTACCTGCCTGTCGACGAACGAGAAGATATAAACGACCATCAGAATCAGGACGACGTACCACGCGTAGCCTTCCGGAGGATATGGCGCCTCCTCCGATTGCGCGCCCACCTTCGGCCCCGCTTGCTTTTCACTCACCGCCATGTTGTTTCCTCCGTCCCAGTCACGAAAGCGGCCAGCATGGACAAAGAGCAGCGGGATTGCAAGCCCACTCGCACCGGCGAGGACACCCTTAGCGGCCCGCGTTGGCCATGGTTTTCTGTAATGCGAGCGCGCGCTCATATGCAGGGTCGCGGCGCAACGCCGCTGCACAAAATTGCTGTGCCTCCGCCAGATTCCCGAGGGCGTAATGCGCCGCGGCGAGGTTCGTCAGGATCACAGGATCGTCCGGCGATCGCTCGATCGCCCGTTGCAATGCGACCAACGCCTCCTGGTTCCGGCCCAGCAACATGAGCGCCGCGCCGCGATTCGACAACGCCTCGACGTGGTTTGGGTTGGTCTTCAATGCGATTTGCAGCCGATCGAGGGCGTGGTCAAACATCCCGTAGTGAATGAGTGCCGACGCCCAGGCCGTGTTCGCATCGGGATCCTCGGGCCATTCGATGGTCATCGCGCGGCAATAAAGAAAAGCTTCGTCGAGCCGACCCTGTCGAATCGCAACCAGCGCCAGATTCAGCCGCGTGGCCCGGTGACTCGGCTGCAAGCGCAGCGCCGCTTCAAGCTCGCGGCGTGCCGTGTCCAGATCGCCCCGCTGCATCAAGGCTTCGCCGAGCGAACTCCGCGCGATCACGCTGTTCGGCGTGATTGCGACGGTATGCGACCACAGCGCCAGACTATCGCGCCAGTGTCGCGTCTGGCGATACGCCGTAACCGCGCTAGCGATCACGATCAGCGTCGCTGCGATCGCCACAAGCCGCGCACTCCCGGGCCAGCGCATACACAGTGCGTGCAGCGCCCATGCCGCAATTACGAACACGCCAATCTGCGGCAAGTACATGTAGCGGTCCGCCATGGACTGCCCGCCAACCTGCACAAGGCCAATCACAGGCACGAGCGTGCCCAAGTACCATAGCCATCCGACGCCGGCCCACGGCGCTCGGTGCGCCACATACGCTACGGCGATCGCAATCATGACCAGTATCAGGATCGCGAGGATGACCTGCACGGGTGGAACGCCGTTTTCGGGAAAGGGATACAGCGGAACCAGATCCACCGGCCAGATCGTTTTCCCAAGATACGCGGCATACGCCATGATGGCATTCGCCACGCGCCAGCTCACCGGTAACATCTGCGTCGTTGTTACCGCGCCCGATTCCCGCTGGACCGACATCGTGGCTGCGCTGATCGCAATCGCGGGAATCAGCAAGGGCAATTTCTCCAACGCCAGCCGCACGATACTCAACGGAGTCCGTTCAACCCGCTCATCCGCGGCTTCCACCTGCAATCGCCGCAACGGCCAAACATCAATCAGCAAAAGCACAAACGGCAATGTCACCGCCATGGGTTTGGACAACAACGCCGCACATACTCCGAGAAACACCAATGCGTACCGGAGCACACTGGGTCTCCGCGCATACGCGGCGTACGCGTGGAGCGTTAGTATCCAGCACAGACCGCACAGCAGGTCCTTGCGCGAAGAAATCCATGCCACGGACTCCACCCGCAACGGATGGATTGCGAAAAGCGCGGCAACCAGCACGCTCGGCCACACGGCGCCGGTCGCCCGCCACAAAAAAAGGAACAACAGGATAGAACTCGCCGCATGCAACACGACATTCGTCAGGTGATAGCCGCCCGGGCGCATGCCGTGTACTTCGTAGTCAGCTAAAAAACTCAGCGTCGTAAGCGGAATGTAATTTCCCACCTGGGTCGTCGTAATGGCCCATCGCATCCCGGCCGGAGTCAGTCCCTGCCGAAATTCCGGAGAGTTCGAGACGTGCTCCGTATCGTCGTAGTTGATGAAATCGAAGGCGTGTGTCTGCCAGAACACGGCGAACACCAAAACGACAAGTCCGATCGAAATGAGAGCGGCGCGCTGCATCGCTCCATCCTAACAGCCCGCCTTTTCCCACGCGTAGTCGGCGCGGCCTTGCGGTCCCTCTGTGCTAAACTTCAGGCGTGGAAAAAGTGTCCCATATATTCGAAACGTCATCGAGCCTACACGCTGCATGTGATCCGAGCGGATAACGCGATTGTGAGCCGCTTCCTCCTCATCGGTCTCGACGGCGCCGATCCAGCGCTGGTCGAGGAAGGCATCGCGGCGGGCCGCATGCCAAATCTGGCGCGTCTAGCGGAGCGCGGCTCACTGTTGCCTTGCCGCAGCACGACGCCCTGCGCGACCTTTCCGGCGTGGACCACCTGCGTAACCGGGGTAAATCCTGGCAAACACGGGATTCTCGATTTCACCTGCATGACGCCGGGCGCCTATGCGCTGCAATTCGTCAACGCATCGTGGCGACGCGCGCCGGCATTGTGGAACGTGCTCTCGGCCGCCGGGAAGCGCGTCTGTGTACTCGGTGTGCCCGCAACCTATCCGCCCGAGCCGGTGAACGGCGTCATGGTGTCCGGTTTTGACTCTCCGGTATGCACCGCCATCGATCGTTCATTCGTACATCCGGCATCTGATTATGAGGCTGTGAAGGACTGGCGCTTCGCCGATTTTCAAGAGACGGACATCGGGCCGGGTTGGCACGCAATGGCCCTCGATCGTCTCATACACGGTATTGCCACGAAAGAACGCATCGCTCTCGACTTGCTCCGTCGCGAGCCCTGGGACTTTTTTATGGCGGTCTTCGGCGAGAGCGACACGGTCGCGCACCATTTCTGGCTGTTTCACGATCCGAAATCGCCGCGCCACCGGCCGGGATTCGAGAATGCCATCCGCGACGTTTATGCGCGTCTCGACGAAGCGGTTGGAAAACTTACCGATGCCGCTGGGCCGGATACCGTCGTCGGCATCGTCTCCGATCACGGCTTCGGCGGATCGGGTACGGGCGTCGTGCATCTGAATAACTGGCTCGCGGAACGCGGCCATCTCGCCTTCGCGCCCGAACGCGGCGGACTGCTCAAGCGCGCTGCGCTAGCGCTCGCCCCGGATGCATGGAAAGGCGCGCTCTTTCGCCGTTTCAATGCCCTCGCGGCCCGCGCCGAAGGCGCCTCACGCTTCGCCGGCATCGACTGGCCGAATACTCAGGCATGGTCCGAAGAGTTGAATTATTTTCCGTCCATCCGCATCAATCTTCGCGGACGCGAACCGCAGGGCCGGGTCGCACCGGATGACTACGCGTTTTTTCGCCGCGATCTCTGCGCGGAACTCGAATCCTGGGACGCCATCGCGCATGCATGGCCGCGGGAGGAACTCTTCGACGGCCCTTGCACCGATCGCGCGCCGGACATCGTTCTCGAACTTGCGCTCGAAAACGGCTACGGCCCATCCTGCCTGCGTGCGCGCGGCGGTCCCGCCTTTCGCCGCCTGCGGCCGGACGAATTCCTCGGCGGTAAGGAACGCGGCATGACGGGTAATCATCGTCCAACCGGAATCTTCGCTATGTCAGAATCGATCGCCGCGCGCGAGTGTTCGCTGCTGGATGTTGCGCCGACGGTACTTGCGACGCTCGGCGTGAATGGCCCATCGATGGAAGGACGTGTGCTGCTCAACGGCCATGCGATTGCCGATGTAACGCCCAGCATCTTCGCCGTACCGGAGCATGCCTACTCTCCCACCGAGTCCGCCGCAGTCGAAGAACGGCTCCGCCATCTGGGCTACTTTGAGTAAACCGCTGAACATCGCCGTGGTCGGCGCGTGCCCGTATCCTGTGCCGCAGGGATCGCAGGTGTATCTACGAAACACCGCGCTCGCACTGCGCGACGCGGGACACAACGTCCGTTTGGTTACGTACGGCTACGGCCTCGGCGAAGACCCCTCGGGCCTGCCGCTGCACCGTGCACCCAATCTGCCCTTCGCTCGCCGCACCGCCGCCGGCCCTTCGATCGCGAAACCCTTGCAAGATGCGATGCTGGCGCGCACGCTTCGGCAAGTCGTTCGCGATCACCGTATCGACGTCGTTAACGCGCACAACTACGAGGCATTGGCGGTCGCACTCGCGGCCGGGAAACGGCCCATCGTCTATCACGCGCACAACGCACTGGCGGATGAGCTGCCGCACTATTTTCCCAATCGCGCGAATGCCGCCGCGCTGGGCCGTGCCTTCGACAAGAATCTCCCGCGGCGCGCCGATCTCGTCGTGACGCCGCACGAGGAACTGGCGGTATACCTGCTCGGCGCGGGTTGCATCGCCGAACGAATTCGCACAGTGCCGCCGCCCATCGACCTTGATGCCTTCGTGCCGCGTCCGCCGAACGGCAAGCTGCCCGCGCTGCTCTACGCCGGCAATCTCGACGCCTACCAGAACCTGGATCTGCTCGGACCCGTGATGCGCCGCGTGCACGACGCTGTCCCCGAGGCGAAACTTGTAATCGCCACTGGCGCGACCCAGTCGGCAGCACTGCTGCGCGCGGCGGAACTCGGCCGGGTGGTCTGCGAGGACTCGCTTAACGCCGCACTACATGAACTCCCACAAGGCGCGATCTTCGTTTGTCCGCGCGCCTCGTGGTCCGGATACCCGATGAAGCTGCTCAACGCAATGGCTGCGGGCCTGCCCATCGTGTGCTCCGAAAGTGCCGGCCATCCCTTCACGGACGGCGAGGACGCGCTCCTTACGCCTGACAACAACGCCCAGGCCTTCGCCGACGCCGTAATCCGCCTGCTGCGCGACGCCGGCCTCCGCGCGCGCCTGAGCGCCGCCGCACGGCGCACGGCGGAGCAACGCCATTCGTTTGCGGCCGTCTCCGCGCAGCTCGACGCACACTTCCACGCGCTGCCGCTCCACGCGCGGTAGTGCTATCATCTTTCGAGCCATGAACAGCAATCTCTACAACGAAATCCTCGACGACACCATCGTACTCGTGCAGCGCGCGGTGAATCCGCGCAAGGGCACCATCACGCTCTCGCGCGAAACCGCCGTGCTGCTCGATCGGGTTCGGGCGGACGCGCCTCTTCCAGAAATGGGTACCGCACCCTCGTCGGACCTGTCAGAAGAGTCCGACTCGTCCGACACCATCTTGGTCGCCACACCGCTTCCCGCGGCCGATCCCAAGACCACCCTGGCGGCACTGGCCGCTGAAGTGAGCCAATGCACCAAGTGCGGTCTCTGTCACACTCGCACACAGACTGTTTTCTCCGATGGCAGCTCCACCGCCGATCTTGTTTTCGTCGGCGAAGCACCGGGTTTCTACGAAGATCAGCAAGGAATCCCCTTCGTCGGCGCGGCGGGGCAACTGCTCACCGACATCATCACCAAAGGCATGAAGCTGCGCCGCGAAGACGTGTACATCTGCAACGTCATCAAGTGCCGTCCGCCGGAAAATCGCGACCCGTCACCGGAAGAAAAGCGGCAGTGCGAGCCGTATCTCGTGCGCCAGCTCGAACTCGTGCGCCCGAAAGTCATCTGTGCATTGGGCGGACATGCGGCGAAAACCCTGCTCAAGACCGACGCACCCACCGGAAAACTCCGCGGCAAGTGGCACTTTTACCACGGCATTCCATTGCGCGTGACCTTTCATCCTGCCTATCTTCTGCGTACGCCCGCCGACAAACGCAAGACCTGGGAGGACATCCAGGAAGTAATGAAAGTCCTCAACGGCGAAGTCGTTCCGGGCGCCGCCACCGCCGCGGAACCCTCGCTCTTCGAGTAAGCCCGCATGGCTGCCACCTCTCACTCCGCGGTCCGCTGGCGGGATTCGCTTATCACGCGCATCATCGCGCTCTGCGCGGTGCTCGTGGCCTGCCTCTTTGGTGCGGTGTATTTCCTCACGGGTCACTACTACAAACAGGTCGTCACCGCATTTCAGCAGCGGGCGGAACACATCGCCGAGAGGGCCAAGATCGTTCTCGAAACCATTTCGCCGGAGGATCTCGATCGGGAACTCCGCGCACACCAGCAAATCGAAGGCGTCCCCATCGATCTTAATCCGATAGCTGAAGTCCACGAACCGGCGGGCCTGCGCCCGAAAATCGGCATGGAAGGCAACGTCTATTTCGAAGCAACGCAGATCGTCCAGCTCTCCAACGGGCAGCAAGTCCAGGTCAATTTCCTGCTCGAAGTCGACCCGCAGACGGAAATTCTGCGTGCGTTCAAAAACTCCTACCTGCTCGGCCTTACCTGTGTGTTCCTCATAACCTTGTTCACGATGATCTATCTCATCGCCAAATCGCTCGAGCCACTCCAGGCATTGACGGAGAGTTGCGCGAAGGTCTCCGAGGGTTCACTTGAACCCATCGATGTCGCCCAAGGGTCCGGCGAAGTCCGCGCGCTTGGCGCGACCTTCAACCGCATGGTCGCCTCGCTGCGCGAGAAGGCGACCGTCGAAGCAAACCTCCGCCGCGCGCAACGACTCTCCGCGATCGGAAACCTGGCGGCCGGTGTCGCGCACGACGTGCGCAATCCGCTCAACGCCATCAAGCTCCTCTCCAGTCAGGCGCTCGACGAGGCCGAGTCCGCCGGCGATGCGAACGGTGCCGCCAAGGCTCTGCGCACAATCCGCAGCGAGGTCGATCGCCTCGAGGACATCGTCTCGGGCTTCCTCTCGCTCGCCAAGGAAGAGGAACTGAGCAAGGAAATGCAGCCGCTCGATCCCATCCTGGAAGAGTGTCTCAACCTCGTGCAGAAGGACGCCGAATCACGCGGGGTGCGGGTCACCGGAGAGTTCCGCGCGCGCGACGTGCGACTATCGCTCGATGCCAAAAAGCTCAAGCGCGCCGTACTGAACGTGCTGATCAATGCGTTGGAGGTCTGCCCGCCCGGTGGGCGTGTGCGCCTGTTCTCGCGGGTGACCGACGGCGCCTGCGAAATCGAAATCCGCGACGATGGCCCCGGCATGACGCCCGAAGCCCTCGAACACGCCTTCGACCCCTACTTCACCACGAAACCCACCGGCACCGGCCTGGGCCTCTCGATTACGCGCGGCATCATCGAAGAACACGGCGGCAAAATTTCGCTGACCAGCATCATCGGTCAAGGCACGCAGGCGTTGATAGTGCTGCCCCTGCGGCCTCCGCTGCGTACTGCCGAAGAACCCGCAGCCGTGCGCGAAGGACATTGAAGCGTGAACCCTTTCCGCATCCATGCTGAAGACAACGCACTCGCCGATCTCCGCGATCGCCTCGCACGCACGCGCTGGCCGGACCAACTCGATGGCGCGGCCTGGGACTACGGCGCTGAACTACGTTACGTCAAAGAACTCTGCGAGTACTGGCGCACGCAATTCGATTGGCGAAAACAGGAAGCGCTGCTCAACCAATTCCCTCAATTCACAACAGAGGCCAATGGACTTCGCATCCATTTCATCCACCAGCGCTCTCCATACACAAACGCATTGCCCCTGATCATCACTCACGGCTGGCCGGGTTCAATTTTCGAGTTCTACAAAATCATCGGTCCGCTCACGGAACCGGAGAAGCACGGCGGCCGGGCCGAAGACGCCTTCCACGTGATTGCGCCCTCAATGCCGGGCTACGGCTTCTCTGAAGCGCCGCACCAACCTGGGTTCGGTATCCAGCGCGTCGGCGAGACGAATGTCGCGCTGATGAAGAAACTCGGGTACGCCCGCTACGGCGCGCAGGGCGGAGACTGGGGTTCGATCGCGTCCGCTTGGACAGCGAAGCTCGCGCCGGATCGCGTGTGCGGCATTCACCTGAACATGACCCCCGGCCGCAAGCCGCAGGATCCCGCGAAAGCCGCCGCCATCACGCCCGAAGAAGCCGTCCGCCTCGAACGCGCACGGAAATTTCGCGCGAACGAAACTGGCTACCAGGCCATTCAGGGTTCCAAACCGCAATCGCTCGGTTACGGCCTCACCGATTCGCCCACGGGCCTGGCCGGATGGATCGTCGAAAAATTCCGTACGTGGAGCGACTGCAACGGAAACGTCGAGTCGCGCTTCACGAAGGACGAACTCCTCACGAACATCATGATCTACTGGATCAACGGCAACATCACGTCCTCGATGCGGCTTTACTACGAAACCTTCAAGGCCGGTACCTGGAGTGCTACCGACCGCATCGAGACGCCCGCAGGTTTTGCATTATTCCCCCACGAACTCGCGCTCATCCCGCGCGCGTGGTGCGAGGACCTGTATAACGTCGTCCGCTGGACGACAATGCCTCGCGGCGGTCACTTCGCCGCGCTGGAAGAACCCGGATTGCTCGTCGACGACATCCGGGCGTTCTTTCGTCCGCTCCGCTGATCGTCCGCTCGTACTTCACGGCCTGCCCTCTGTATCCTATCTCCGGAACCATCACCATGACCCAACGCATCCTCATTGCTGAAGACGATCGCGTCCAACGCGACACGATTGCCGACATCCTGCTCAAAGCGGGATACGCGGTGGTCGTGGCCGCATCCGCGCGCGAGGCCCTCGAGGCCCTCGACGCCGATCCCTTTGACCTGCTCATCACCGACTTGCGCATGCCTGAGATGGACGGGCTCGAACTACTGCGCGAAGCGCGCCGCCGCCGGCCGGGCCTCGACGTGGTGCTGATGACGGCGCACGCCACAATCAAAACGGCGATCACCGCCATGCGCGAGGGTGCGGCGGACTATCTGGAAAAACCTTTCGACCGGGACGAACTCCTACTCGTGGCCGGGCGCGTGCTCGATCAGCGCGGCCTGCGCGAGGAAAACCAGCGCCTGCGCCAACTCGTCACCGAGACAACTGCGCTGGGCAACATCATCGGCGAAGGCGCAGCGATGCAGGGGGTCTTCGACGTCGTCCGCCGGGCAGTGCCGTTGCACACGACCGTGCTCATCCAGGGCGAATCGGGCACAGGCAAGGAACTCGTCGCGCGGCACATCCACTTCTCTGGCCCGCGCAAGAACAAGCCTTTCATCGTCGTCAATTGCGCGGCCATCCCGGACACGCTGGTCGAGTCAGAACTCTTCGGTCATGAAAAAGGTGCCTTCACCGGCGCCGAGAAAAGCCGCGAAGGCAAATTCGAGATCGCCCACGGCGGCACGATCTTTCTCGACGAAATCGGCGACATGGAACTCGCGTCGCAGGCCAAGCTCCTGCGTGTGCTGCAGGACAGCGTCGTCGAGCGTGTCGGCGGCGCGAAGCCGCGGCCGGTGGATGTGCGCGTGATCGCCGCGACCAATCGCGACCTGCGCATCGCGGTCGAAGACGGCACGTTCCGCCAGGATCTTTTCTACCGGTTGGATGTGCTGAATATTAAGTTGCCGCCATTGCGCGAGCGCATCGAGGACCTTCCCGCGCTCATCCGGCACTTCCGCGAGAAAATCTCCAAACGCATCGGCAAACCTGCACCGGAAATCAGCGCCGATGTGCTTGAACGCCTGCGGCGTTACCGCTGGCCGGGGAACGTCCGCGAACTGGAGAACACGCTGGAGCAGCTCTTCATCCTCACCGACGCGCCAGCCCTGCGCCTCGAACACCTGCCCGAGAAACTCCGTGAGGCCGCACCGGAACCCTCGCAGTACGCGCTGCCTGCGGGGGGGGTTGTGCTCGAAGATCTCGAACAGGAGCTCATCCGCCAGGCGCTGCAACGCTCCGGCGGACGCATCAAGGAAGCGGCAGAATTACTCGGTCTCACGTATAAGACGCTGCAATATCGCCTGAAAAAGCACGAGATCGACCGCCGGGCCGCGCAATAAAGCGCGTGCGCCGCCGCGTCTGCCAGTCTTCTGTACATCTAGTTTCAATAAACGCCTTGCCAATCGTTATGGTACAGCCCAGATGACCAAGTCCCCCGGAACAGTCTTCCTCGTCGGCGCCGGCCCGGGCGATCCCGGCCTGCTCACCGTGCGCGGGCGCGAATTGATCGAACGCGCCGGCGCCGTCGTGTTCGATCATCTTGTGCACGAAAGCATCCCTGCGCTTGCGCCGCTGCGCACGGATCGCATCTTCGTCGGCAAGCGCCCCGGGCAGCAGCCGCTGACGCAGGACGACATCAATCGCCTGCTCATTTCTCTCGCGGCGACCCACGCCTGCGTCGTCCGGCTCAAGGGTGGCGAGCCCTGCGTCTGCGGTCGCGGCGGCGAGGAGGCCCGCGCACTCGCGGAGGCGGGCGTCCCCTTCGAACTTGTCCCGGGCGTTACCGCCGCGCTGGGCGCTGCGGCCTACGCCGGTATTCCGGTCACGCATCGCGGCCTCGCCTCAAGTGTCACCTTCCTCACAGGCCACGCAACTTCGGATGACGCATGCTCAGCATCCTCTTTGGAGCGTTTGCATCTCGAAAGCACGCTCGTGTTCTACATGTCCGCCAGCCGTCTTGAAGAGAACCTGCGCGCGGCACTGGCCGCCGGACGCGCGCCCGACACGCCCGCCGCCGTCATCGAATCCGGCACCTATCCTCGGCAGCAGGTCGCAACGGGTACGCTCGCCGATCTCGCGGATCGCGCTGCACAATTGAAGGTCCAATCTCCTGCACTGGTCATCATCGGCGAGGTGGCCCGCCTGCGCGATCAGCTGAAATGGTTCGAGGATCGCCCCCTTTTCGGCCGCCGCGTGGTCGTCACGCGCGCCAAGGAACGCGCCGGTGAACTCGTCCGTCTCCTGCGCGAGCGCGGCGCGGAGGTCTTCGAATTCCCGACCGTCGAAATCTCGTCTGTTGTCACCATGCCGGATCCGCCGTTCTATGATCTCGCGGGCCTCACCTGGATCGTGCTCACGAGCATCAACGCCATCGAGACGCTCTTCACGCGGCTTGCGGCCCAAAAGCGCGATGCGCGCGACCTGCGCGGGGTGCGCCTCTGCGCGATCAGCGCACGCACGGCAGAGGCCTTGCGCGGATATGGACTCCGGCCCGATCTGGTGCCCTCCAAATACGAGAGCAAATCCGTCGCAGATGAACTGGAGCGCGCGGGAGGTCCGTTGCGCGGGAAGCACGTGCTGATCCCGCGCCCGGAAATCGGCCGAAGCGCGCTGCCGGATGTCCTGCGCGCGCGCGGCGCGGAAGTCCACGAGCTACACGCTTACGCCGCCCGTGTTCCGCAGGACAGCGCCGCGGCAGTCGAGGAATTACTCCACCTTGCGCCGGATTACGTCGTCTTCAACAGCGCCTCGGCAGCACGCAATCTGCGCGAGATTCTCGGATCAAAGCGCACTGGTCAACTCGCCACTACCGCCGCTTTCGCCGCCATCGGCCCCATTGCTGCCCAGGCCGCCACAGAGGCTGGCATGCCCGCTACGATTGTCCCCGCGCGGCACACGATCGTCGATCTGGTAACCGCGCTAGCGCGGCACGACGCTGCAAATCGATAAAAATCGACGCCTTTATTTCTGAAGATCGGGCGGGGATGGCTCCGGTGACGTTCGGGCAAAGACCTTGGCGTAGCCGAAGCCAAGGATGAGCAGAACAATGCCGAGTCCACCCCAGGCAAGCACCTTCTGGATGAGTTCGAGTTCACGGGTGTCAACAAGGACTACACGCAGGCTGGCAAGCGCCAGGACCGCGAGGCCGCAGTAGCGGTAGAGCCGTTCACGAACGCCGATCGCAAGACCAAAGAGAGTCATGGCAAGCACGGACCACGAGATCGTGAGATAGTACTCGGCAAGCTGCGGCAGGCGATAAAGCATGAGCACGAGCAACGCCGTCGCAATGCCCGCTGCAAGACCGCAGAGCGGCGTGACCGCAGGCGCAGAGATTGCAAGGTTCATACGCGCGGCAACGCGCTGTGTAGTCCGCTCGACGCCGATCCAAAGCACAGCCGGCACGGCGAAACCCAGAAGAATAGGCCACGTGCCCGCGGCGTGCTCTTGCACGTAAATCACCTGGCGCAACGACGCAACCATCAGAAGAACAAGACCCAAGACGACGGCCGTGCGGCCCCGGAAAAATCCACCGTACGCAAGCAGCACGGCCGCTCCCGCCGCCCAGCCGAGGGCAATCCATTCGCGCGGAACTTCGCGGAAAACATAGGGCACAAAAAAACATGCAGCAACGGCAACGAGCGCATCGCCAGCATACTTGACGCCAAGGCGCGCGAAGTAGCGCTCCAACGCGAACGCAACGGCGATGCCGATCCAGGCGGCAACCAGAAATCCATTCGTGGCCTCGCTATGCCAGTCGATATTCCAGCGGAAGGCCGCCCAAGCAATCAGCGCCGTGCTGCACCACGTGAGCGCGAGGCGATGCAGCGGAATCGCCGCGGCGGCGAAGACGACCGTCGCGATCAAGAGCGCGCCAATCGCCCATGCAGCTGAAGCAAAGGCAGCGGCGAGGTACAGTCCGAGCAGCGCGGTGAATGCGCCATAGAGTACGAATGGCAGGCTGGGTTTTTGATGCAGCGCGAGGCCGGTAAAACGGCCGAAGTACCGCTTCTCGGACGCAAGCGCGACGACGGCCAACAACGCCAAGATGGGGATGGCTGGAGCCGAAGGCGCGTTTGCATCCCAGAGCCCTCCCGGCCTGAACTCGCGAAGCGGCAAGGACGTGAACACCGCCGTCGCGAACAGTGCGAAGGCGGCCACGCCAAACGGCGTGGTGCGGAGGAGCGCAGCGCCCACGGTGAGCACGGCGGCGGCGGCGGCGAGCGCAAGTGGCCAGTCTCCGCTTGCTGTCAGCCAATAGGCGTGACCAATAAACAAACATGCCGCGGAAAAGGAAAATAGAATCGGAAACAACAATCCGTCCGCCGGCTTTCGCGCAGTGCTCTCGCTCGCGGGTGGAGCCGCGAGGAGATCAAGCTGCCACAGCGCGAGATCGATCGCGTCGCCGAAACGCGTGCGCGCGGGGCTGCGCGTGGACCAATCGGTCCGCTGATACAGCAGCGCGGCGCCGAGCAGCGCGCCGACAATCGCGCCCGCTTCAATGACGCGCGGCCAGTATCCTTCCGCACCATACGAGACTGAATCGCTTACAAGCAGGACCCAGCTTCCGTGCACAACGGCGAGCGCGCCGGCGCCCAGCGCGACGATGCGTGTGACAACAAGGCCGGTGCGGCGCGCAGCGAACAGCAGGATCGCGCTCTCCAACGCAAAACTGACCGTGAGCGTGTGCGCATCGAACTGAAAGGCCAAGCCAAGCGTGGCGGCGGAGATGCCTTTGACGAAATACGTGTTGTAGAGCGGATCGGCGTCGCGCAGGCGGAGATAGGCAATCGAAAAACCAAGCAGGACCGCGGCGAATGAGTAGTAAAAAAGTTCGATTTCCTCCCGCGCAAAGTCGAAGCCCTGCATCGTCATCGTGCCGTACAGCAGAAAAACGACGGAGTTAAAGGTGGCAAAAGCGTTACGGAACCAGAACGGTACGCGGCCACGGCGCAGGGTATCGGGCGAAAGAAATTCCGCGGCGGCATACACCAGGAAATACGTGCTGAGAACGGCCATGCCCGTAACAAATTCGGCGACGGTGCCGGTGTTTTTCACCTGGGTCATCAGGTAGAAATGGTTCGCGTAACTCGCCACCAGGCCGAGGCCCGCGACGAAATACCATCCGTTGCGCGCAAGGAAGAACGCGCCGCCCACACTCAGAAAAACGATGCCGAGGATGGAATAGGGCCCTGGGTCTTCGATGGAATACGTGGCGAGGGCGATCGTGAACTGGCCAACCAGCATGGCAACAGCGGCGATAACAGGTGATTGGCGCCGCTGGGCAAGCGCAGCCCACGCCACGACTATCGCGGCGAGGCCGGCGAGTGTTAAATACGGTGTATCGAAGATCTTGGCGAATTCGACGAAATACGTCGCGAACGTGACGAAGTACGTCAGCGCGAATCCCGCGCCAAAAAGAACTCTGGCGTATTTCGGATACTTGCGATCGAGCCACCAGCCGAAGCCGAGAAATGCAGCGGCGACACCATACCCCATGGCGACACGCGCGGGCGCGCCCCATCGCTGAAACGCAATGGTGAGCGCAAATACCATTGCCGTTGAAATAGCCAGCGCACCCAGGCGTGGCAACCAGTACGTGCCGAGCGCCACTTCCCACGTCATGTTCGGATCTTTCGGTCCGATCGATTTTAACCAGGTGCCAAATGCTGATTCGGCCGGTTCTTCGTCGAGCAGAGGAGCCGATCTGGATGGTGTCACTGGAAGTGGAGGCGGAACGACATCCCGATCAGGGCCCGGCGCGATGACTTCTTTCGTTACCTTTGCGACCTCTCGCTCCATGGAAACCGGAGGAGGAATACGCCACTCGGATTCCTGCGGAAGCGGAGGCACGGCCATCGCCGCGATCGACGGTTCGGCTTTCCCGGGGACCAGTGCCGCCGGGGTCTTCGGCGCCGCTCCACCCTCAAGCTGATCGATTCGCGCGCGCGCCGCTTCGAGACGCGATTCGACGGAGCGCAACTCCCGCTCCATTGACGCCATCCGTTCGGTCACGGCGCGCACTTCCCCCGGAAGCGTCAGCACGCGCACGGCAACGACGATGCCCGCAATGAACAATCCAATAACGAGAAAGCCGATAAGGGTAACCATAGCGCTAAGTGCCGATTCTCCGAAAGGGCTGGTTCAACCGTTGGAGAAGTGAATCCCCCGACGGAGCGTAAAAGTTCTAACGATCTGCAAGCCAATATGTTACAGGCAGTTACAACCGCGTGATCGGGGCTTTGACAGATTCGGCCGCCCGCACTACGTCTTCACGGCAGGTAAAAAGCAGGACCTGATGCCGCTCACCGACTTCGGCCAGCAACTGCATCGCATTCAACAAGCGGTCGTCATCGTAATTCGCAAAAGGATCGTCCAAGACCATGGGGATGCTCTCGGAATTTTCGCTGATGCACTGCACCATCGCCAGACGCAACGCGAAATAAATCTGATCCACGGTGCCCTTGCTCAGCAGGCGGTGCGGGTCTGCGTTCATGGATTTGGTCTGCGGAATGCGCACGCTGATCTGCATGTCGCGATCGACAAGCAACTCGCTGTAGACGCCCGCCGTGATCTGGCGCAGGAACCCGCTCGCAAGTTTCGCCAGTTTCGGCGCGATGAGCGTGTGCCGCTGACGTGTTACTTCTTCGATGACGGCCATCGCGTAACCCGCCGATTTCAGTTCGAGTTCCAACTCGGCGACCCGCAACTCCGTCGCTGCGCGCTCCTCGTCCACTTCGTTGAGCGAACGGTGCCCTGCGCTTTTCTCCGCGATCATCAACTGAAGCGCCTGATCTTCCTTGCGTTTGGCTTCGAGTGTTTCGAGAGTGCGATCAAGTTCAGCTTTCAACTCTCCGGCGCTCGTCTCGGAGGCATCGTCTTCCGCACCACCGGTGTCCGCGCCCAAGGCCTCGCGCAGCCGCGACAAATCATTCTCACCCAGAATGGCGGTCAACTGCTCGGCCAGTGCGGATCGCTCCCGCCACGACTCCTGGTAGCGCCGTGCCTGATCTGATTTCGCAAAATAAGCATCGAGAGAATCCACGCCGGCCGCCGCGAGTTCAGCCGCGACCTGTTCCTTCAGCCGATCGTGTTCGCCCTGGACGGTGTCGTGCTCGCGCCGCAGCACCGTCACCTGTCCACGCACGACCTCCATCTCTCCCTGTTTCTGGCGCGACTGAGAACTGCGAATGCGATAGTTCCGAAGCGCTTTCAATGCACTGTCGTATTGCTTTTCTTCGGGGAACTGGTTGTCTCGCATAAACTGGCGCACGCGCAGCGAGAGCTCGACGTCCTGCTGCCGCAGCGCCGCCAATTTCTGCCGCAGCGCCTCCAGCTCCTTTTGCGACCGTTCCCGTGCTTCGCGTGCCTCGCCCAGACGGCGCTTCGCCTCGCGGTACTCCTGGTATCGGCTCAGCACGCGGCCCAGCGCCGCCTCGGCGTCCGTCTCGGACACCAACGTCTCACGCGCGCCTTCGAGCACGTCGCGCAACGCCGTTCCCGCCGCGTCGAAGCGATGCTGCGCGCCCTCTGCCGTGCCGATCTGTTCTGCAATCCGTTCGCGGGTTTGCGTGAGTGTCTGTTCGCCTTCCTTGTATCGTTCGTAGCTCGCTTCGAGTTCGCGCAAGGTCGCGCAACCTGCCGACGCCATCAACTCTTCGAAGGCGCTACGGTCTCCAGCCTTGGCGGCTTCCTCGGCATCGACCTCGGCCAATGCAGCGCGCACCTGCTGCGTTTGCCGGCGATTGGCGAGCGCGGTCCAGGCGAAAAACACGACCATCACGCACAGAATCCCCGCGGGTAGATAAATACCGGTGTTGCCCGTAATCGCCGCGATAAGCCCAAGCGCGACCGCGCTCACCAGACTCACTACGGTCATGATCGCCAGCCCCGGAAACTTTCCCGCGAGATCTTCCGACTCCTGCAAAACCAAGGCCCGGCGGCGCTCACGCTCGAGGGTCAGCGCGGTCGTATCGCGCTGTGCGGCTTCGTAGGCCCGCATTTCCTCCGTAAACGTCGCGCGCTCGGCGAACAACTTGCGCGGCGTCTCGAGCGCGGCTTCCTGTTCCTGCGCGCGCTGCGTCAAGGCCTCCACGCGCCGTCGCTCGTCCGCCAGCGCATGCCGCGCCTGCTCGTAGGCGCCCGTGAGCGAGGTGAAGTGCTGCACCGTTTCGGACGGGAACCGGCTGAAATCCGGCAACCGCTTGAGCGCGCCCTCCGCTTCTTCGAGAATTCCCGCCGCCCGCGTTACAGTCTGCTCCAGATGCTCAATGCGGCTGATCAACACGCCAATATTTTTGTCGATCTCCGCCAGCTTCACTTCAAACTCGGGATCCGCTTCCTGCATCAGCGAGACGCCTTGGGTGCGGAGGCGTGCTTCGGCCTCGTCACGTTCGCGCACGAGTGCTTCGAGCCGCCCCGTCGTCTCGCGCAGCTTGGCTTCCGCGCCCTGAAGCAGGGTCGCCAGCCGCTGCGCCTCGGCCACGCGCGCCAGCGGAAACTCCCGCGCATCGCCGAGCGTGAAACACTCGCGCTCCAATTCCTGCACGCGCGCATGCAACCCCTCCGCCCGGCGCACCATGTCCGCGCGCTCGGCGCGACTACGGGAAGCCATCTTGCGCTCGAACTCCGTCCGCCGATTCAGCAGAGCGCCGATCTCGTCGATCACGAGGGCGCGCTGCTTTTCGTAAGATGCCACCTCGCGCGAAATCTCGTACACTTCCTGGTGCTCGGCCTGAAGGTCGGTCAGACGCTGACGCATCGTCGGCAGGGGCCGTGTGCGCGCTTGCGCGTCGCCGATGACGCCGATCCGATCCTTCAGCCAGCGCAGCGCTTTCTCGGCAGACTGGTCCTCTTCAGCGGAGTCAGTCAGTGAAAGCAGCTTCTCCCGGATGTGCATCAGCGCCTGCCGATCGCCCAGGTCCGTCAGGGACACATGCGAGATCGTTGCCACGCCCATGAACACCGACTTCGCCATGTGCAGGTGTTCTTCAGCAAAAGTCGACTCGCGGTTCTTCAACAATGGAAACGAATCGGTGACGTCTCGCGCGTTCGTCCGATCAAAAAGCTTGATGAATTCCTTCTCCGCCTCGAAGCTCCGCTCGACCTCGATCTCCTGTCCCGAGTCGAGCCGATAGAGCAGCCGCCCGCCATAGGTCCCATTGCCCTCCCACGGTGCGCGCAATTCGTTGCTGTCTTCATAGAGCCGCCGCGTCGAGCTGCGCTTTTGGCCGTAGAGCATGTCGGAGATGAAATGGCGCAGCGTGGTCTTGCCGCGTTCATTCTGCCCCGCGATGATGTGCAACCGCGACGAAATGTCCAGATCCGTATTCCGGAACCGGCCGAATCCATCTATGGAAAATTTTGTGAAGCGCACACCCGTCCCCGCTTACCCGCGCTCAAGGCCGCGGACTTCCATCTCGCGCCGTCGAAACGCCGCCACACCAATCTCGCGCGAGCGTACGAGTTTCTGTCGCTGTGCTTCTTCGGCGCAGGCCGAGATCTCGCCGTTCAGCCGCCGCACGAAAGATCCCAGACTCGTATCGTCGCGGCTGAGCGCATCAAAATCCTCCAGCGGTGCAGTGCGATCGAGCAGATACAAATGCTCGAACTCCAGCGCTGCCGCGTCGTAAATCAGGCCCAATTCGGCGTGAATCGAGGCGTCCAGCCCACCCGCGAGCACCACCCGCGCCACCTGCCGGGCCTCTTCCTCGCGTGCGATCGCGCGGATCGCGTCGATCACGTCCTGCGCGGATTCGAAGTCGTCGCACATCAGCCGGCGCACGGTGTAAATCACGCGCGACGATGGCACCGCTGTCACGTCGACTTTCTTTTCGTCAATCTCAATTTCGAGATAGTGGTGCATGCCTGTCTCGCGCAGGCTGTGGCCCTCGGGCGAGCCTGAATACCAGATCGTCGTCGGGAAGTCTCCCTCGATGGGCGTCACGCCATGGAAGTGTCCGAGCGCGAGATAACGCAGGCCTTCTGTCGCTGCATCCTTCGCGTCGAAGGCGGCATAGGCGCGCTTTTCTGGCGGCTGATGGCCGCGCTCGGATCCATGCGCGACGCCGATGTGAATGCCTTCGCGCTTGGCCGGCAACGCCAATTTTCCGAAGGGGTTCGTTGAGATATCCGGGCCGTCGAATCCAAACCCATGCACAGTGAGCATGCCGCCATGCACGACCGCGCTCTCCCACGATGAACCACAGAATATCGTCACATTCTTCGGCCACGGCTCCGTCGCGTAGGGCGAAGTGGGCGTAAACGGATCATGATTCCCCGGCGCGATGAAAATCGGCACTTTGGGGATCGACCGAAACTCGGAAACGAGGAACGCGATCGTGTCGCGACTCACACGATCGGACTCGAAGAGATCGCCCGCGATCAGCAGTGCGTCCGCCGGCCATTCGCCCGCGCGCCGCACGATCCGGCGAAACACGTCGCGCAGACTCTGCCGGCGTCGATTGCCAAATCCGGCTGGCAATCCCAGCGGACTGAAACACATGTCCAGATGGATGTCCGCCGTATGAACGATTCGCATGCCTCAGGCGCCCCCGCGCAGGAACCGGCCAGTGGGCCGGGCCTGTATATTACACGAATGGTATGCGTGCACTCGAAAACGGACGGCTGCAGTGAAAGTCAGGTCTCGCCGTGCCAACGAAAATAGAGAAATGATTTTGAAGGTTCTCCTCTGGTTCCTCTATTCCTCTCCTGAGCGAAGAACCCGATCGCGGAACTGAAATCCTCGGGTCGTTTCCCCGCGTGATCGCGGCGTGGTTTCGTGATAAAATCTGCGCTCGTTGTCCGTTTCCGGGAAAGTAAATACTCCATGATGACTGCGTGCGGTGTGCTGTTTGCTTTACTTGGCCTCACCGCACCCGGCGGCGACTTATATGAGCAGGCCAAGGCCAGTGAGGCAAAAGCGCGCTATGCCGATGCCGCCGGGCTCTACGCGGCCTGTGCGGATGGCGGCGGCCCGCTTGCACCGTATGCCCGTATCCGCGGCGCCGTCTGCCGCGCGATCGCCGGCGATCTGGCGGGAGGCGCGCAGGAACTCGATGCGCTCGCAGCCCCCGGATCCGCGGACGCGCCTGCCGCACCCTGGGCCGCGCTTGCCGCGCACGAACGCGCATTGTTGCATGTCCGCGAAGGCCAGCGCGCCGAAGCGGCGGCTCTTTTCAATCGTGCACACGATACCCCCGCCGATCTCTGGTGGCTCGAGGATATCCGTTGGGCGGCTGCCGAAAATGCACTCTCGCTACCGGGCCAGGAGACCAGCGCGGTCGCCTTCTTCTCCGATGAAGCCCGCACGTCCCCCTGGGGTAAGAAGCGCTACGAAGCCGCGAAGCTGCTCGCGACCGTCCCCGCTCCCGAGGACAAGCTCGATGCCGTCATCTTTCTCGTGAATTCCGGTGCGGCGAACGAAGCCGAGCCTTTGCTGCAGTCGATCCCCGAGTTTGGCCCCGATCAGGCGATGCTGCAACGCGAACGCGAGCGAGCACTGGGCCGGGTCGATGTCGCGCGCGGCCGCACTGCCGCCGGCCTGGATCGCCTGTGGAATATCGGCACCGATCCCGCCGCAGGAGACGTCGGCCTCGACGCCTTGCAGGATATTGCGGGTCATCACGCCCGGCTCGAACAATTCGACGACGCCGAACGCGCCATTCTTCGCCTCGTGGCGTTGGCGCCGTCGTCGCCGCAGACGCTCGCCGCGCACAAGACCCTCGCCGCAGCCTATGCGCGCGAAGCGCAACCCGAGAACGCCGAGATCCATTTCAACGCCGTCACCAAAAGCACGAGCGATCCGCGCGAGATCCAGAACGCGATGCTCGGCTCAGGGAATGCGTTCCGACTACAAGGCCGGGCACGCGAAGCACTCGATCGATTCACACCCTTAGTTGAGAAATTCCCCGCGAGCGAGGCCGGCGTTGAAGCGGCCTTCTGGTCCGGCGCACTCCTCCACGAAGCCGGCGCCGAACAGGATCTGGTCCTTGAGCGATTCCGATCAGCCGCGCAACACGGCGTCTCGATCTATTACGGTCACCGCGCAGCCGAACTCCTCGCGCAACTGGGTGACAAGGACGCCAAGCGCGAACGGTCGCTGCACATCACCCCGAAGGAGCCCATCCTGCGGCCGATCCATCTCGAACACGACAAGCCGCAGAACGCGATTGAGACGCTCCAGGCCGACGATCGCATCGTCCGTCTCGCCTTCTTCGCCGAACGCGGCTATCCCGAAGCCGAATGGGAAGCGCTCGCGCTGGGCCGGACTTTGCAGGATGTTCCCGATCCCGCGCCGTATTACCTGGCGATGGGCGAGGCCGGCGCCACGGCCTACTCCGCCATGCAAATCGCCGTCGCCAATCGGTACGGCGACAATGAAGACGGCTCCCAAACGATCACGCGTCTGCGAATTCGCTACCCCCTCGCGTACCACGACCTCACGCTGGAACGTGCAAAGGAAATTGGCGTCGACCCTTATCTGATGCTCGCGATCTCCCGCCAGGAAAGCACATACCGTCCGGGGCTCACGTCGATCGCGGGTGCGCAAGGCGTCATGCAACTCATGCCGGCCACTGCGAAATGGCTCGTTAAAGAGGACCCTAGTCTCCCGCCGGATGCGCACGAACAGTTGAACGATCCGCGATCGTCGCTGCGCCTCGGCGCGCATTACCTCCGCATGATGCTCGACCGCTACGACGGGAACGTCGTCTACGCACTCGCCGCGTACAACGGCGGTCCGGGCAACTGCGATACCTGGCGCCGGAATTTCAAAGGGGCGACCTTCTCCGAGTTCATCGAGTTCATCCCCTTCACCGAAACGCGCAACTACGTCAAGCGCGTCCTCGCCAATTACGTCACCTACCACTCGATCTATCCCGCCGCCGACTAAAGAATCAGCATCGCATCGCCATACGAATAAAACCTGAACTCTTGCTCGACCGCATGTCGATACGCGCGCAGGATCAATTCAGTCCCCGCAAAGGCGCAGACCAGCGCCAACAAACTCGACTTCGGCAGGTGAAAATTCGTGAGCAACACATCCACACCGCGAAAGGTGTGCGGTGGATAAATAAATAAATCCGTCACGCCGGCGCCGGCCTCATATTTCCCCTCCCGAAACTGAGATTCGAGTACGCGGGTTGCGGTAGTACCCACGGCCACCACGCGTTTGTTCGCGGCCCGCGCTGCATTCAAAACCGCAGCCGATTCCTCCGGCAAATTGAACTCTTCGCCATCGACGCGATGGTCCTCGACACGCTCGCCCTGAATCGGCTTGAAGGTCCCATAGCCCACGTGCAATGTCAGGTATGCGCGGTTGACACCTGCGCGCGAAAGTCCATCGAGCAACTGGGGCGTGAAATGCAACCCCGCCGTCGGCGCCG